>Ga0134079_10000402_pt1 | contig 11376 bp, 9 predicted proteins | sample 15_taG_2_FD_119770 | JGI IMG/M metagenome (GOLD analysis project Ga0134079, IMG submission 119770) | Grasslands soil microbial communities from the Angelo Coastal Reserve, California, USA - 15_D_Rain_40cm_2_09182015 | ecosystem: Environmental > Terrestrial > Soil > Grasslands ...
GCGCGCTCGCGCGCGAAGCCGAGCGTCGGCGATCGGCGACAGAGGAGATCCGCAAACGTCTGCCTGCCGAGGAGGCGACGCATCTCGTGAGCGCCGCGACGAATGACGCGGGCGAGCTCGTGCTCGTGATGGACTCGCCGAGCTGGGCCGCGCGCGTGCGCTACGCGCTCGCGAACCTGCCGAACGCGCGCGTGCGAATCCAAGTGGTGCCCCACGGAGGCTGAAGGGGACTGTCCCCATTTCACCGCCGCAGCCGGGCAAAACTGGGACCGCGAGGAAATGGGGACTGTCCCCATTTCGGTGGATCAGTGGCCGGGCGCGAGCTGATAGGAGACGGGCGAGCGCTGCTCCTGCGCCTCGTCGAACACGACGACCTCGTAGGATGCGGGCTGCTCGAGCAGCCGCCGCAGCAGCAGATTGTTGAGCCGGTGGCCGCACTTGAAGCCCGAGAACTCGGCGATCAGGCTCGCGCCGACGAGATACAAATCGCCGAGCGCGTCGAGCACCTTGTGGCGCACGAACTCGTCGCGAAACCTCAAGCCGTCCTCGTTCAGCACTCGGTACTCGTCCATCACGATCGCGTTGTCGAGGCTGCCGCCGAGCGCGCGGTCGAGCGCGCGCGACGTCTCGAGATCTCTCAGGAACCCGAAGGTCCGCGCGCGGCTGATTTCCTTCAGGAACGAGCTCGTCGAGAAGTCCATGCTCATCGACTGGCGGTGCTTGCGCAGCGCGGGGTGATCGAAGTCGATCTCGACGTTGATCTTAAAACCGTCGTGCGGGTCGAGGCGCACCCACTTGTCGCCCTCGCCGACCTCGACGCGCTCTTTCACGCGCACGAAGCGCTTCGGCGCGCTCTGCTCCTCGAGACCCGCGGATTCCAGCAAGAACACGAACGGCGCCGCGCTGCCGTCCATGATCGGCACCTCGGCCGCGGTGAGATCGACGAACGCGTTGTCCACGCCGAGCCCCGCCATCGCCGAGAGCAGGTGCTCGACGGTCGCAACCTTCGCGATGCCGTGCTCGAGCGTCGTGCCGAGCATCGTCTCGGTGACGTTCAACGCGTGCGCGGGGATGTCAACGGGCTCGGGCAGGTCGAGCCGCCGGAACACGATGCCGGTGTTCACGGGCGCCGGGCGCAGGGTCATGTAGACCTTGTCGCCGCTGTGCAGCCCGATCCCGCTCGACCGAATCGACTCTTTTATAGTGCGTTGTCGCACGCCGTCCTCACGCGCCCGAATCCCGGCTCTTCCGCGGACGGCCGCGGCCGGCCAACCGAAGGGCCGAGGACGCTACCATAGCCCCGTCCGCAGCGGCAAGGAACTCGAGCCGCCGCGGGACCGGTGCCTCAATCGGCCTGGCGCCGCAGGAAGGCCGGGATGTCGAGCAGCTCCTCGAGGCTCTCGTTGCCGGTCACCCCGTCGCCGACCGCGCGCCTGCGCTGCACCGCGGGCTTCTCGAGGTCGTTGTAGTTCGGCTCCCGCACCTTCGAGATCGGCGGCGGCGCCTTGCGCACGACCTTCATCGGCCGCTCGCTGACGCCGACGGCCTGCCCCAGGCCCGTCGCGACCACCGTCACGCGGATCTCGTCGGTCATCTCGGGGTCGATCACCGTCCCGATCACGACCGTCGCGTCGTCGGACGCGAACTGCTTGACCGTGTCGCCGACCTCTTGGAACTCGCCGATCGACAGACCGATGCCGGCCGTGACGTTGACGAGAATGCCGTTCGCCCCGGACAAGTTGATGTCCTCGAGCAGCGGGCTCGAGACCGCGGCCTCGGCCGCGATCCGCGCGCGATCCTGGCCGGCCGCGACGCCGGAGCCCATCATCGCCATGCCCATCTCCGACATCACCGTGCGCACGTCCGCAAAGTCGACGTTGATCAGACCCGGGCGCGTGATGAGCTCGGCGATACCTTGGACCGCGCCTTGCAACACCTCGTTCGCGGCCTTGAACGCGTCGAGCAACGTCGTCTGCGGCCCGAGCACGGTCAAGAGCTTCTCGTTCGGGATCGTGATCAACGAGTCGACGAACCGGCCGAGCTCGGCGATGCCCTGATCCGCGATGCGCATCCGCTTGGAGCCCTCCATGGAGAACGGCTTCGTCACGACGGCGACCGTGAGGATGCCCATTTCCTTCGCGAGCTGCGCGACGACCGGGGCCGCGCCCGTGCCCGTGCCGCCGCCGAGCCCCGCCGTGATGAACAGCATGTCGGCGCCTTCGATCACCTCCTGGATGCGGTCACGATCCTCCATCGCGGCCTGGCGGCCGACCTCCGGATTCGCACCCGCCCCGAGGCCCTTCGTGATGTTGCAGCCGATCTGCAAGCCGGTCTTCACCTTGGCGCTCTTGAGCGCCTGCGCGTCGGTGTTCGCGCAGATGAAGTCGACGCCGTCGATGCCGGCCCGCACCATGTGCGCGACGGCGTTGCCCCCGCCGCCGCCGATGCCGAGCACCTTGATCACGGCGGTCTCGCTGTACCCGTCCATTAGTTCGAACATTCCGCTCTCCTTACTAAAACCAACCAATGCCCAAGACCTACAGATTCCGGTGGAACCACGCCCTCATCCTGTCGAACGTGCCCGAAAGGTTGTGCCTCGATTGCACGCCTTCGGCCCTCGCCTGCATCGCCTGCCTGCTGTACAACAACAATCCGACGCCCGTTGCGTGGATCGGATTGCGCACGACGTCCGCCAAACCGTCGACGAACTGCGGGATGCCGAGCCGCACCGGCATGTGGAACACTTCTTCGGCGAGCTCGATCGCGCCTTCCATCTTCGCGCTGCCGCCCGTGAGCACGACGCCGGCCGCCATGAGCTCCTCGAAGCCGCTGCGCCGAAGCTCCTCGCGCACGAGCTGATAGAGCTCCTCGTAGCGCGGCTCGACGACCTCGGCGAGCGTCTGGCGCGCGAGCCGCCGCGGCGGCCGGTCGCCGACGCTCGGCACCTCGATCGTCTCGTCGGGGTTTGCGAGCTGCGAGAGCGCGCACGCGTACTTGATCTTGATCTCCTCGGCGTACGGGAGCGGCGTGCGAAGCGAGACCGCGATGTCGTTCGTGACCTGGTCACCCGCGATCGGGATCACGGCGGTGTGCTGGATCGCGCCGCCGCAGAAGATCGCGATGTCCGTCGTGCCGCCGCCCATGTCGACGAGGCAGACGCCGAGCTCCTTCTCGTCCTCGGTCAGCACCGCGTAGCTCGACGCGAGCTGCTCGAGCACCATGTCCTCGACGGTGAGCCCGCAGCGCTGCACGCACTTCACGACGTTCTGCGCCGCACTGACCGCGCCCGTCACGAGGTGCACTTTGCCCTCGAGCCGCACGCCCGACATGCCGATCGGCTCGCGGATGCCCTCCTGCGAGTCGATGATGAACTCCTGCGGCAGCACGTGGATCACGCGCTGGTCGGCCGGGATCGCGACCGCGCGCGCCGCGTCGATCACGCGCTCGACGTCGCCCGCGCTGACCTCCTTGTCGCGGATCGCGACGATGCCGTGCGAGTTCAGCGAGCGCACGTGGCTGCCCGCGATGCCGGTCAGCACGGTGTTGATCTCGCAGCCCGCCATGAGCTCGGCCTCCTCGACCGCGCGCTGGATCGACTGCACGGTCGACTCGATGTTCACGACCACGCCGCGCTTGAGTCCCCGCGACGGGTTCGAGCCGAGCCCGATCACCTCGATCTTGTTGTCGTCGGACAGCTCGCCGACGATCGCGACGACTTTGGAAGTGCCGATGTCGAGGCCCACGACCAATTTGCGGTCGTCTCGCCTACTCATGTTTTTTCCTCCCGATCAAGCGTCCCCCCTAGCCACGGTCCGGTGCCGACGCGGCCGCCGCGAGCGTGGCATCCGCCGACGCGCGCCAGCCGACCGCGAACCCGTTCGTGTAGCGCAAGTCCACGTAGCGCACGCGCGGCAGCTCGGATGCGAGCGCGGGCGCGACGACGTCGAAGAAGCGCAAGAGGCGCTGGTCGACGTCGCGCCGGCCGAGCCGGATCTCGAGCCCGCCGCCGAGCACGAGGCTCCACGCGCCGCGCTCGTCGAGGCTCAGCCGCTCGAGCTTCAAGTCCGCCTCGGCGAGGCGCCCGCGCACCGCGAGATAGCGCCGTGCGACGTCCTGCTCCGTGCCGGGCGGGCCCGCGAGGCTCGGCAGCTCCGGGAACGCGTGCTGCGCGTTCTCGGTGAAGAGCTCGCCGCGCACGTTCAGCAGGCCGTTGTCGCCCCAGCGCGCGGCCGCCTGATGCTCGCTGATCCGCACGATCACCCTGTCGGGCCACGCGCGGCCGACGCTCACCCGATCGACCCAGTCGATGTTCTTCACCCGCGCGCGCAAGTCCTCGAGGTCGAGCGACAGGAGGCCGAGCTTCAAGTCGTCGCCGACCGCGGCCTCGACTTGCAGCGGCGTCACGCGCTGGAACGTGCCTTCCACGACGAGCTTGCGGGCCGGCTGATCGAGCAGCGCCTTCGCGCCGCGAAACGCGCCGAGCGCCGCGAGGGAGACGAGCGGCAGCGCGAGCGCGAGCCGGATTCGCTTGCGCCAGACCGGCGCGAAAGCCGGCGCCTTGAGCCACGGCGCGCGCGGCTCCGTTCGGCGGCGGTTCTTGCGGCGGCCGATCATCGCGTGGACCTCGCTTCGCCGACGACGCGGACCTCGAGCTCGAGCCGCACGCCCGACTGTCTCTCGACCTCGGCACGCACGCGCTCGATCAGCTCCTCGATCTCGGCCGCGGTCGCCTCACCCGAGTTGACGATGAAGTTCGCGTGCTTCTCGGACACGACCGCGCCGCCGACGCGCGCGCCCTTGAGTCCCGCGCTCTCGATGAGCCGGCCCGCGAAGTCGCCGGGCGGGTTGCGAAACACCGAGCCGCAGCTCGGGACGCGCAGCGGCTGGGTCGCGTTGCGACGCGCGAGCATCGCCTTGAGACCACCCGCCGTCGTCGCATCGCGCGCGAACGCGAAGGTCGCGCCGAGGAACCATTCGCCGGCGACGCCCCGCACGCTGCGGTAGCCGATCGTGAACTCATCTCGCGCGCGCTCGTGCACGTGGCCGTCTCGGTCGATCGTCGTGGCGCGCTCGACGTGGCTCCAGGTCTCGCCGCCGAACGCGCCCGCGTTCATCGCGAGCGCGCCGCCGACCGTGCCCGGGATCCCGGCGAAGAACGCGGCCGGTCCGAGCTGCCAGCGCACACATTGACGAGCCAGCAACGCGCACGGGAGCCCCGCGCCGGCGCGGACGCGGTCGCCGTCCTGCCGCGTCAGCTCGCGCGGCAGGCCGCCGGTCGCGATCACCGCGCCTCGTATGCCGCCGTCGCGCACGAGCAGGTTCGATCCCAAGCCGAGCCAGCAGAGCGGCGTGCCGCGCGGCAGCGCCGCGAGCACCTCTTGCAGCTCGGCGAGGCTCGTGGGCTCATAGAACCGATCCGCGGGGCCGCCGACGCGCCACGACGTGTGCCGGCGCATCGGCTCGTTGAGCAGGGGCTGCGCTCGCTTCGTCACTTCTTCCACCATTGCACTCATTTCTGCACCCCGACCGGCGCGCGCTGAGCGAGCGCGCGCGGCAGCGTCGGTGCGATCGCGCCGATGCTGCCCGCGCCGAGCGTGAGCACGACGTCGTCGGCGCGGAGGATTTGCGCGAGCACTTGGGGCAGCTCGGCGAGCTCCTCGATGAAGATCGGCTCGACCGCGCCGCGCACGCGGACCGCGCGCGCGAGCGACTTGCCGTCGGCGCCCGCGAGCGGCGTCTCGCCGGCCGAGTAGACGTTCGTCAGCACGAGCGCGTCCGCCGTCGCCAGCACGAGTGCGAAGTCGTCGAGCAGCGCCTGCGTGCGCGTGTAGCGGTGCGGCTGGAACACGACGACGAGCCGGCGGTTCGGCCACGCGCCGCGCGCGGCCGCGATCGTGGCCGCGAGCTCGGTCGGGTGGTGGCCGTAGTCGTCGACGAACGTGACGCGGCCGGCCGCGGTCGCGACGGTGCCGTGGACCTGCAGCCGCCGCTCGACGCCCGAGAACTCGGCGAGCGCGCGCTTCAGCGCCGCGTCCGCGATCTCGAGCTCCGCGGCCACCGCGACGGCCGCGAGCGAGTTCAGGACGTTGTGCACGCCGGCGAGATTGAGCTCGAGCGCGAGCGGCCCGCGCCGTTCCTTCGAGATCACCTTGAACCGCGAGCGAAGACCGAGCCGCTCGACGTCGAACGCGCGCAGGTCGGCGCGCTCACCGAAGCCGTAGCTCGTGACGCGCCGGCCGAGCTGCGGGATCAGCTCGCGCGTGTTCTCGTCGTCGCTGCAGAGCACGGCGAGACCGTAGAACGGCAGATTGTTCAGGAACTCGAGGAAGCCCTGCTTCAAGCGTCCGATGTCGCCCTCGTAGCTGCCGAGGTGATCCGCGTCGATGTTCGTGACGACCGCGATCATCGGCTGCAGGTGCAGGAACGACGCGTCGCTCTCGTCGGCCTCCGCGACGAGGTACTTGCCGAGGCCCAGCCGCGCGTTCGAGCTCGCGCTAGCGAGCCTGCCGCCGATGACGAAGGTCGGGTCGACGCCGCCCTCGGCGAGCACGCTCGCGATCAGGCTCGTCGTGGTCGTCTTGCCGTGCGTGCCCGCGATCGCGATGCCGTAGCGGAAGCGCATGAGCTCCGCGAGCATCTCGGCGCGGCGCACGACCGGTATTCGGCGCGCGTGCGCGGCGAGCACCTCGGGGTTGTCTGCGGCGACCGCGCTCGAGACGACGACGACGTCCGCCTCGCCGACGTTCTCCCGCGCGTGGCCTTCGCTGACCTGCGCGCCGAGCGCGCAGAGGCGCTCGGTCACCGCCGACAGCTTCAAGTCCGAGCCGCGCACCGCGTAGCCCAGGTTCAGCAGCACCTCGGCGATGCCGGCCATGCCCGCGCCGCCGATGCCGACGAAGTGGATCGTCTGGATCTTGCCCATCCGCTCGCTCACGCGGAAGCCTCCGCCGCCGTGACGCACGCGGCCGCGAGCCGCTCGGCCGCGTCCACGTGCGCCTGCGCGCGCGCGGCCTCGGCGTAGCCGACGAGCCGCTCGAAGTCGCCGAGGCAATCCAAGAGAGCGCGCGCGAGCGCGCTCGGGCTCAGCTCCTGCTCCGCGAACTTCAGACCCGCGCCCGCGCGCGTGAAGTGCTCCGCGTTGCGCGTTTGGTGGTCGTCGATCGCCGCGCGGAACGGGACCAGGATCGCGCCGACGCCGACGATCGCGAGCTCCGCGAGCGTGATCCCGCCCGCGCGCGCGACGACGAGGTCGGCCCAGCGATACGCGCTCGCGACGTCGTCGATGAACGGCTCGACGCGCGCCGCGACGCCAGCGTCCGCGTACGCCTTGCTCGCGTCCTCCAAGCCGAGGCGACCGGACTGGTGCCAGACCTCGGGCCGCTGCTCGGCCGGGATCTCGGCGAGCGCGCGCGGCAGAGTCTCATTGAGTATCCGCGCGCCGAGGCTGCCGCCGACGACGAGCAGCCGGCGGCGCGAGTGCTCGCGCGCGCGCAGCCGCTCGCGCGGCGAATCGCTCGCGACGATCGTCGCGCGCACCGGGTTGCCGATCACCTCGTCGTCGCGGCGTCCCGGGAAGCTGCCCGGGAACGCCGCGAAGATCCGCGTCGCGAGCGGCGCGAGCAGTCGATTCGTCGTGCCCGCGACCGCGTTTTGCTCGTGGAGCAGCAACGGCCGGCGCGTGAGCCACGCCGCGACGCCGCCTGGGCCCGCGACGAAGCCGCCCATGCCGAGCACGGCCGCGGGCCGGCGCCGGCGCAGCGCGCCGAGCGCCTGGGCGAAAGCGCGCAGGATCTTGAAAGGCGCCGCGAGCCACGCGAGCACGCCGCGGCCGCGCACGCCCGCGATCGTGATCCACTCGATGTCGATGCCGCGCGCCGGCACGACGCGCGCCTCGAGCCCGCGCTGCGTGCCGAGCCAGACGACGGAGCGCGAGCGCGCGCGCAGCGCCTCCGCGACCGCGAGCCCCGGGAACACGTGGCCGCCGGTGCCGCCGGCCATGATCATGATCGGGCCGCGCGTCATCGCACGAACCCCCGCTGCACGAGACGCTTCTGGTCGCCGTGCACCTCGCGATAGATCCGGAACAGCAACCCCAGCGCGAGCATCGTGACGATCGTGCTCGAGCGGCCGTAGCTCACGAGCGGCAGCGGCAAACCCTTCGTCGGCAGCAGGCCCGCGTTCACGCCGATGTTCACGAACGCCTCGAAGCCAAGCATGAGGCCGATGCCCGTCGCGACGAACGCCTGGAACGGCAAGCCGCTGCGCATCGCGTCGCGGCCGAGCATCACGGCGCGGTAGACGATCACGGCGTAGAGCGCGATCACGAGCGACGCGCCGACGAAGCCGAGCTCCTCGACGAGCACCGCGAACACGAAGTCGGTGTGCGCCTCGGGCAAGTAGAAGAGCTTCTGCACGCTCTCGCCCAAGCCCGCGCCGAGCCACTCGCCGCGGCCGATCGCGATCAGCGACTGCGTGAGCTGGAAGCCGCCCGCGTACGGATCGGCCCACGGATCGAGGAACTTCGTGAGCCGCTCGAGCCGATACGGCGAGGAGAACGCGAGCGCGCCGAGCAGCGACCCGCCGGCGAGCGTCGCGAGCAGAAAGTCGCGCAGCCGCGCACCGGCGACGAATAGGACACCGAGACTCGTCGCGGTGAGCACGACGGCCGCGCCGAAGTCGGGCTCGAGCAGCAAGAGACCCGCGGCCGCGCCGACCACGAGCAGCGGCTTGAGCAAGCCCTGGAGGCTCGACGCGAGCGCGTCCGCGCGGCGCACCGAGTAGCTCGCGAGATAGAGCAGCAGACACAAGCGCGCGGGCTCCGACGCCTGGAGCGACACCGGTCCGAAGAGGATCCAGCGCCGGCTGCCGTTCACCGCGTGGCCGAGCCCGGGCACGAGCACGATCGCGAGCAGCGCGACGCCTAAGATCAGCAGCAACCAGTCGAGCCGATGCCAGAGCTCGGTCGGCAGCGCGAGCGCGGCGGCCATCGCGGCGCCGCCGAGCGCGAGCGCGCCCAAGTGACGGATCAGGTACGCGAGCGGCTCGGCGCCGTGCGTCTGCCTTTCGGCGATCGTGATCGAGGCGGAGCCGACCATGATCGCGCCGAGCACCGCGAGCACGACGAGCGCGCACGCGAGCGCGGGATCGAACGCGAGCGTGCGCGATTGCACCGACGCGGCGTTCATTCGGGCAACTCTCGCGCGGCGCGCGCGAACAGATCGCCGCGCTCTTTGTAGTCCTTGAACATGTCCTGGCTCGCGCAGGCCGGCGACAAGAGCACCGTGTCGCCGCGTGCGGCCAAGCCGGCCGCCGCGCGCACGGCCTCGTCCATGCTCGCGGCGCGCGCGAGCGGGCACAGGGAGCTAAGCACGGCGGCGATCTCGTCCGCCGCGGCGCCGATCAGCACGGCCGCGCGCAGCTTGCCGCGGGCTCCCGAGGCGAGCGGCGTCATGTCTTGGCCCTTGCTCAAGCCCCCCGCGATCAGCACGAGCGGGCCCGAAAAGCCGCGCAGCGCCGCGAGCGTCGCGCCGACGTTCGTGCCCTTCGAGTCGTCGATATACGCGACGCCGCGACGCTCGGCGACGAGCTGGCAGCGGTGCGGCAGCCCCGCGAAGGTCCGCAGCACGCCGAGTGACGCTTCGCGATCGGTCGTGAGGCGCTGCGTGAGCGCGAGCGCCGCGAGCGCGTTCGCTTCGTTGTGCGTGCCGCGCAGCGCGAGCTCGGCGCGCGGCATCAGGGGCTTCCCGTCGCGCGCGAGCCAGCGCTCGCCCTTGCGCTCGACGATCGAGTAGCCGCGTTCTAGAGATCTCTCGACCGACACGGGAGTCGCGCGCGGATGGCGCGCGCCCACGTCCGCGACGAGCGGATCGTCGGCGTTGTAGACCGCCTCGTCCGCGGCCGCGACGAGCTTCGCCTTGAGCTCGACGTAGCGCTCGAGCGTGCCGTGGCGGTCGAGGTGATCCGACGACACGTTCAGCAGCGCGGCCGCGAGCGGCCTCAGGCTCACGGTCGTCTCCATCTGGAAGCTCGAGATCTCGAGCACGTACGCGTCGGCGTCGTCACGCAGGAGATCGAGCGCGGGCGGCCCGAGATTCCCACCGGCCGGCGCGACGAGGCCCTGGGCTTCGAGCATCGCGGCCGCGAGCGTCGCGACCGTGCTCTTGCCGTTGGAGCCCGTGACCGCGAGCACGGCGGCGTTCGCCGAGCGCGCGAAGAGCTCGACGTCGCCGAGCACCTCGATCCCGCGCCGCCGCGCCTCCGCGACGAGCGGGATGTCGACCGAGAGGCCCGGCGAGAGCACCAGGCGGCTCACGCCGTCGAGCCAGCGCGTGTCGAGCGTCGCGAGCCCGATCTCGGCGTCCGGGCACGCGCTCTTGAGCTCCGCAAAACCGGGCGGCGCCGCGCGGCTGTCGATCGCGCGCAAGCGCTCGCCGCGCGCGGCGAGAAAGCGCGCCACGGACACTCCGGTCGCCCCGAGCCCGACGATGAGGCTCGGCGCGGTTGATGTCTTTGCCACCGGTCCACCCTCGCGGCGGAGCGCTCGTCGGGCGCGCCCCGCCGAAGACAGCCTTCTTCTTTCAATCTCGCGCGCGGCGAGCGTTGCAGCCGCCGTCATCAACGGATCTTCAAGCTCGCGAAACCAACCAGCACGAGAATCACGGTGATGATCCAAAAGCGCACGATCACCTTCGGCTCGGCCCAGCCCTTGAGCTCGAAGTGATGGTGCAGCGGCGCCATGCGAAAAATGCGCCGGCCGGTCATCTTGTAGGAGGCAACCTGGATGATGACTGAGACGGCTTCGACGACGAACACGCCGCCCATGATGAAAAGCACCAGTTCTTGCCGCACCGCCACCGCCACGAGCCCCAGGGCGGCACCGAGTGCGAGCGCACCGATGTCACCCATGAAGACTTGCGCGGGATAGGTGTTGAACCACAAGAAGCCCAAGCCGGCGCCAGCCAGGGCCGCACAGAACACCAGTAGCTCTCCGGACCCGACGACGTACGGGATCCCGAGATAAGACGAATAGATCACGTTGCCCGCCGCGTACGCGAACACGCCGAGCGCTGCGGCGACGAGCACGGCCGGCATGATCGCGAGGCCGTCGAGCCCGTCGGTCAGGTTCACCGCGTTCGAGAAGCCGCTGACCACGAGCGTCACGAACACGACGTACGGAACCACGCCGAGCGGAATCGACACGCCTTTCAGATAGGGGATCAACAGCGAGCCCTCGATGTCGGGATTCTCGGCCGTGAGGTAGAACGCGACCGCCGCGCCGAGCGCGCCGACGAGCTGCCAAAAAAGCTTGTTCGCCGCGCTCAAGCCCTTCGAGTTCTTGACGACGAGCTTCTTGTAGTCATCGACGAAGCCGATCAC
>Ga0134079_10000405_pt1 | contig 11347 bp, 9 predicted proteins | sample 15_taG_2_FD_119770 | JGI IMG/M metagenome (GOLD analysis project Ga0134079, IMG submission 119770) | Grasslands soil microbial communities from the Angelo Coastal Reserve, California, USA - 15_D_Rain_40cm_2_09182015 | ecosystem: Environmental > Terrestrial > Soil > Grasslands ...
CGGGGTCGGACGACCAGGGGACGATGTCGATCCGCTCCCCATTCAGCTCGTTGACCACCGCCTGCACGCGCGACCCCTTGAGCCCGACGCACGCCCCGACCGGATCGATGCCGTCGTCACGCGACCAGACCGCGATCTTGGTGCGGCTGCCGGCTTCGCGCGCCGTCGCCCGGATTTCGACGATCTGCTGCTGGATCTCCGGGACTTCGAGCTTGAACAGCGCCTTCACGAACAGCGGATCGGCGCGCGACAGGATGAGCCGCGGCCCCTTGGGCGTCTCTTCGATCCGCTTCAGGACCGCGCGGATCGTGTCGCCCTGATGGAAATGTTCGCGGTGATTCTGGTCGCGGTACGGGATGATCGCTTCGGCTTCCCGGAACTTGTTCAGCATGACGACGATCTTGCCGCGCTCGATCTGCTGCACCTCGCCCGACAACAGCTCGCCCACTTTGCTGGAAAACTCTTCGCGGATGCGGCTGCGCTCGCCCTCGCGGACGCGCTGGATGATGCGCTGCTTGGCGGCCTGCACGGCCGTGCGCCCGAATTGCTCGAACGGCACTTCTTCCTCGAGCACGTCGCCCGGCTCGAAGTCCGGGTCCTCGTACCGCGCTTCTTCGAGCGAGACTTGCGTCCCGGCGTCCTCGACGGCTTCCACCACCGTCTTGAGCACGACGATCCGGATCGACCCCTTCAGCTCGTCGATCCCGATCTCGGCGCGCACGTTCGGGCCAAAGCGCTTCACCAGAGCCGCGTGCAGACCGTCCTTGAGCAGATCGATCAGCTCGCTCCGTTCGAGCTGCTTGGTGCTGGTCAGCTCTTTGATCGCGGAGACAACGTCAGTCGTGTTGGCCATCAAGAGTCCTTGTCGGCATCGCTTGCCAGTCGAGCATCCTTTACATCCGAGAGCCTGAATTCCCGCTCCGCGCCGCCTTCGGGCTGGAGCACCACCGAGTCTTCCGAGAGCACGGCGACGATGCGCGCACGCACGCGGCCCAGCCCCGCCAATTTCACGCTCACATCGCGGCCCACGAATTGGACCCAGTGCCGGTGCCAGCGCACGGGCCTGTCGATCCCCGGGCTCGACACTTCCAGGACGTAGCGATTCCCGAGGGGGCCGCCAGCGGCGTCCAGCCACTGTTCCAACGCCCGGCTGACCCGGCTGCAGTCTTCGACCGTGACGTTGCGTGGCGAACAGTCGATGCGGACTTGAACGAGTGGCCGGTTCGGCGTCCCGCCGATCCGCAGGTCGGCCAGATCGAACCCCAACCCCTCCAACCGGGTCCGAAAGGCCTCGACAAGACTCTCAGTGAGCATGAAAAAAAAGCGCGGGCCGAACTTCGCCCGCATCAGGATGGGAATGTATCCTGGGTCCCTTCGATGTCAACCGAGCGGGCGTCCCAGGTAGGCCACCATGCGCCCGTCGCGCCCCTGCGACGCGCGATGCGAGTAGAAGCGATCCCGCCCCTCGGCGCTGCACCATGGCGAGATCGTGATGTCATTAATCCCGAGCGCGCGCGCCTGTCGCGCGAGCATGGCACGGAGATCGAGCTGCACAGTCCCAGACATTCCAAAGCGGACGGCAACCTCAGAACCTACTTCATAACACGATCCGCAAATGCCAATGCCACAATGCATTACGATATCGCTCGCCTTGGCGAGGCCGCGCCACTTCAAGAGCTCGACGCACTGCTCGAGAATGCCGTCCGCCGCGCCGCGCCACCCGGCATGCACCAACGCGATCGCGCCTTTTTGCGGGACCGCGAGATAGATCGGGATACAGTCGGCGACGGTCACCGTGAGGAGCACGCCGCGCTCGGCGGTCGCGTGACCATCGCTCCCGTCGAGGATCAGCCAACCCTCGGGCAGCGGGTCGTGCCAGTGCACGTCGGTGCCGTGCACCTGGTGCGCGAGCACCAGCGAAGGAAATCGATCGCCAAACGCGGAGCGAAACGCGCGCCAGCGGCCGATGACCTGCCCCACCGGTTCGTCGCTCCATAGGCCGAGGCTCAATGGTCGCGTCGTGATGCCGGCGACCAGGCCGTAGCGATTGGCCCATTCCAGGAGCTCGAGGCGTGGCACGGCGGCATCCCCGGAAGGAATTTCGGCCAGGGAAAGGGGCGCAGGTAGGGACGCAGCATGCTGCGCCCCTACGCTATCCGCCTTCGCCCCAAGATTACGATCGGCGCTCAATCTGCGCTCCCAGTGCCTTCAGTCGCGTGTCGATGTGCTCATACCCGCGCTCGATCTGACCGATGTTCTGAATCACCGAGTCACCTTGCGCGGCGAGCGCGGCCAGCAGCATCGCCATCCCTGCGCGAATGTCGGGACTCTCGACCTGCTGGCCACGCAGCGCGGATGGTCCCGCGATCACCGCGCGATGCGGATCGCACAGCACGATTCGCGCACCCATGCCGATCAGCTTATCCACGAAGAACAGCCGCGACTCGAACAGCTTCTCGAAAACGAGGAGCAGACCTTCACACTGGGTCGCCACGACGATGGCAATCGACATGAGATCGGCGGGGAACGCGGGCCACGGGCCGTCCTCGAGCTTCGGGACATGGCCGCCGAGATCGGGACGAATCCGGCGCTCCTGATCGGCGTCGACGATCAACTTGGTGCCGTCGAGCCGGGGCCGCACGCCGAGCCGCTCGAACGCGAGCAGTGTGGACCGAAGATCGTCGCCGCGGACGCCGTCGATCGTGATCGCGCCGCCGGTGACCGCGGCGAGACCGATGAATGATCCGATCTCGATGTGATCGGGACCGACCACGTGCGCGGCAGCGTTCAGCGGCCGACCACCCTCGATGGTCAGGGTGTTGCTGCCGATGCCGTCGATCGCGGCCCCCAGCGTGACCAGGAACCGCGCGAGATCCTGGACATGCGGCTCGGAGGCGGCGTTGCGGAGCACGGTGGTGCCCGCCGCGCGCACGGCCGCCATCAGCGCGTTCTCGGTCCCGGTGACGCTCGGCTCATCGAGAAAAATGTCCGCCGCCTTGAGCTTGCCTTCGAGCTTGTACACGTCACCGACCGAGACCTCGGCGCCGAGGCGCTCCAACGCGAGGAAATGCGTATCGACACGGCGCCGACCGATCACATCTCCGCCGGGGGGCGGCAGCGTCACGCGGCCGAAGCGCGCCAGCATAGGGCCGGCGAGCAGGATCGACGCGCGGATCTCCTTGCACAGCGCCGGCTCGAGCGCCTTCGGCTCGGCGCGCGTCGTATCGATCTCGACGGTGTTCGTGCCCTGCCACTGTACCGTGGCCCCCACGTGCTGCAGCAGCGCGAGCAGCGTTTCGACGTCGCGAATGCGCGGGACGTTGTCGATGCGGCAAGGACCCTCCGCGAGGAGAGTGGCCGCGAGAATGGGTAGGGCCGCGTTTTTGTTGCCGGCGGGGCGGATCGTGCCAGAGAGAGGGCGGCCTCCCGTGACACGGAACGACGGTGGCATAGATCCGCCCAAGCTACGGGGACGCTTGCGCCTGCGTCAAGCGTTTGCGAACGTTGGCCCTCGTGCATCCCGTGCTTGCGCTGGCGCTCGTCCTCGTGGCCGGCATCGGCGTGACGCGTCTCTCGCGACCCGCGCTCCGTCGTCTTCCACTCCTCGCCGATTTCGCTGCGAGCGGCGCGCCATTTCTGCTGCTCGGCCTGCTGCTCGGACCGGCACTCGGCGTGATCGATGGCGCGGGACTGCGCCTCCTGCAACCCGTCGTCGCGCTCGCCCTCGGCTGGATCGGGGCGCTCTTCGGCGCGCGACTCGAGTGGCGGATGGTCCGTCGCATTTCGGTCCGCACGTGGCTCGTCGGCGCCACGCTCGCGCTGCCCGTGCTGGCGACGACGACCGTCATCGCCTGGGTGCTTGCACGCCGGCTCCCGGCCCTGACCGAATCGTGGGGTCCCCCGGCGTTTCCCGCCGCGCTCGCCCTCGGCGGCGCGCTGACAACGGCGGCCAGCCAGCGCGGACCGCGACTCGGTCGCCGCAATGCCGTGATCGATACGCTGTTTGGCACACTTGCCGTGGTGGTCGCCGTGGCCTTGTACCATCCGCATCTGGCGCCACGCAGCGTCGCCTTGACGGTGATCGCGGGGGTGGGACTCGGCGGCCTGTTTGTTGCGCTGGCGCGGAGCGACATGATGCCCGATCCGAGCGAAGCCGGAGTCGCCGCGCTGGCCGTGCTCCTGTGCGGCGCAGGCCTCAGCTACGCCGCGGGACTCTCGCCCTTCGTCGTCTGCGCCCTCACGGCAGCGATCGCGATGAGTTTTTCGCCCGTACCGATCCGGCGCGCGATGGCCGGCGTGCTGACGCGATGGGAGAGCGCCCTGTACGCCGCTTTCCTTATAGTAGCGGGCGCCCTGCTCCGGCCGATGACTCCATGGATCCTGTTGGCCGCGCCGGTCCTGGCGGTCGTGCGGGTCCTGGCGCGATGGGTCACCGTGCGGTTCGGGCTCGATCAGGTGGACCCGGTGTGGCGTTCGCTCCCGTTCGCGCCGCCGCCCGAGTTCGCGCATTCCGCCATCCGCCAGGGCGCGACCGCGATCGCGCTGGCGGCGGGATTCGATCTGGTGCGCGGCGCCCCGGGCGCCGTGCTGGTCACGGTGCTCCTCAGCGTGATGACGGCCGAAGCACTGGCGTTGCGTACCCCGTTGACAGCACGCCCAAAGCACGCAGAGGTTACGTGATGCTTCCCACCTGGGTGGGCGTCGTCACCGCCATCAGCCTCGCCATCATCGCGCTCGCCACACTCGTCACCGCTGCCGCGGTGATCGCTGCCGCGCTCGGTATCCGCACGGCGGTGAAGGCATTGAAGGCGTTCGCGGGGCCCGCAATCGGGGACGTGCGCCAGCTCATCGCCGGGATCAAGACCGAAGCCGATGCGCTGGTGGGCAGCTCGCGCGACGTGCGGCAACGCATCGTCCGCGCGGTTGATGCCGCGGAGGACCGCCTCACCGATCTGGACACGCTGGCCGAGGTGATGCAACAGGAGCTGGAGGAGACGGCGCTGGATGCCGCCGCGACGATGCGCGACGTCCGGCGCGGACTGTCGGTGTGGCGCTGGAGCCGGAAGCTGCTCAAGCGGGGAGGCAAGAAGCGGCGGTGAAACGTCTCGGAGCCACCGTCCTGATCGCCGCCGTCGGGCTGGTGCTCTTCCCCGGCGTCGCTCATGCCTGGACGCCCGGCACGCACATCTTCCTCGGCGAATCGGTGCTCGCCAATCTGCATCAGCTTCCCACGCTCGTCGCCGACCTGCTGCGCGCGTTTCCCTACGACTACCTCTACGGCAACATCGCCGCCGACACGTCGATGGCCAAGAAGTACGCGCCCGTGGGGCGACATTGTCATGCCTGGCACGTCGGACAGGAGATCTTCGATCTCGCGCCCAGCGATCCGTTGCGCGCGTTCGGGCTCGGGTATCTCTCCCATCTCGCCGCCGACACCATCGCGCACAACTTCTTCGTCCCGCGCCAGCTCGTGCTCACATCGAGCACGGCGTCGCTGGGTCATTCCTACTGGGAGAGTCGCTTCGAGACGCATTTGGGTGACGCGTATGCCCGCGAAGCGCGGGACGTGATCCTGAAGGATCATACCGCGAGCGATACGCATCTCGACAAGATTCTGTCGCCCACGCTGTTCAGCACACGCACCAATCGCCGGCTGTTTCGGGGGATGGTGCATCTCACCGAGAGCCAGAGCTGGCAGTGGGTATTTCAAGTGATCGCGGGCGCCAGCAGGTGGGATCTCGCCGATTCGGATATCGAACAGCACATGGCGGTGGCATTCGAATACGTCATGGAGACACTCGGCGCCGACGCCGCCGATGCGGCGGCGCGCCGGCTCGATCCGGCGGGTGAGAAAGCGCTGGGCCTGGCGAAACGGATGCGGCGCCAGGCGCTCCGCGAAGGCGGACGCCATGAGCCTGAGCGCGTCGAAGAAACGGCCGCACAGCATTTCGGATTGCCGAAGCCGGCGCTGGACTACTGGACGCAATCGACGTCGCAGCGTCCCTGGCGGGAAGGTTAGGCCGAGAGCTTCTCCTCGAGCACGCGCTGGGCGAGTTTCGGATCGGCTTTCCCTTTGGACGCCCGCATGACCTGCCCGACAAAAAACGCCATCAGCTTGGTCTCGCCGTTCTTGTAGCGGCCGACCTCGGGTGCGTGGGCGCCCAGCACGTCGCTCACCCAGGCGGCCAGGACGTTCGTATCCGCCACCAGCACCAGTCCCAGGGACTCCGCGATCGTGCGCGGATCCCCGCCCTTGCTCGCCACCTCGGCGAACACGCGTTTCGCCGCCTGATTGCTCAGGGTTCCACCTTTGACGAGGGCGATGATCTGCGCGAGCGCCGCCGGCGATACGCGCAGCTGCTCCTGATGGTCCTTCGCATCCGCGAGTGCTTCGGTCATCACCCAGTTCGCGGCGGACTGCGGCTCGGCGGGCGCGCGCACGACGTGCTCGTAATACTCCGCGACCGCCCGGCTCGCGGTGAGCACGGTCGCGTGCTCGCGCGACAGCGCATACTGCGCCATGAAACGCTCGCGCTTCTGTCCCGGCAGCTCCGGCAACTCGCTCTGCTGTTCCGCCACGAATTCCGGCGTGAGCACGAGCGGCGGCAGATCCGGCTCCGGGAAGTAGCGATAGTCGTGACTTTCTTCCTTTGAGCGCTGCGGGCGGACGGTGCTCTCCTTCGCATCGTACAGCATCGTCTGTTGGCTCACGCTGCCGCCCGATTCGACGAGAGCGATTTGCCGGTCGCGCTCGACGCCGAGCGCTTTCTCGACGAAGGAGAATGCGTTGATGTTCTTCACCTCGGTGCGCGTGTTGAGCGCCGTCTCGCCGGCACGCCGGATCGAGACGTTCGCATCGACGCGCAGGCTGCCCTTCTCCATGTCGCAGTCGGAGATGCCGATGTACTCGAGCAGCTGCTTCAACGTCTGCAGATAGGCGCGTGCCTCCGCCGGCGAGCGCAGGTCGGGCCCGCCGACGATTTCGATCAGCGGGACACCCGAACGGTTGAGATCGACCGCCGTCGCCTTGGGGAACCGGTCGTGAATGGATTTGCCCGCGTCCTCCTCGAGATGCAGCCGCACGATCGTGGCAGTCACTGCGCCACGCTCGGGCGAGAGGAATGACAAGCTCCCTTGCGTCGCAAGCGGCTGATCGAACTGCGAGATCTGATATCCCTTCGGCAGATCCGGATAGAAATAGTTTTTGCGCGCAAAGATGCTCTTGGGATGCACGGTGCATCCCAGCGCGAGCGCGCCGCGGACGGCAAGACCGATCGCCGCGCCATTCGCCACGGGGAGCGCGCCGGGCAATCCCAGGCACACGGGACAGACTTGCGTATTGGGCGGCGCGCCGAAGGACGTCGAGCAGCCGCAGAACATCTTGGAGCGCGTGCGGAGCTGCACGTGTGTCTCGAGCCCGATCACCGTTTCCCACGCCTGGCTCATGCTTCGTCCGTCGCGGGCACGACCCGTTCCAGCGCGTAGGCCGCTTCGATCATCTCGTCTTCGAGAAACGCTTGACCGATCAGCTGGCCCCCGATCGGCAGTCCTTTGACCCGCCCGATCGGCAGCGACATCGCGGGAAGTCCGGCGAGATTCGCGGTCACGGTGAAAATGTCGGACATGTACATCGCGATCGGATCCGAGAGCTTCTCCCCCGCCTTGAACGCCGGTGCGGGCACCGTCGGGGTGAACAGCAGGTCCACGCCGCGATCGAATGCGTTCCGGAAATCCTGCGCAATCAACGCGCGCATCTGCTGCGCCCGGCGGTAGTAGGCGTCGTAGTAGCCGGCCGAGAGGACGTACGTCCCAACCAGAATCCGCCGCCGCACTTCGGGTCCGAACCCCTGACCGCGCGTCGTCCGGTAGAGCGCATGCAGATCCTGATGCCCATCGAAGCGCGGTCCGTACCGCACCCCGTCGTAGCGCGCCAGGTTGGACGACGCCTCGGCCGGGGCGATCACGTAGTAGGTCGGCACGGCGTAGGGCGTGTGCGGCAACGACACCTCGCGTACCGCCGCGCCCAGCTCCTTCATCATCCGAATGGCGCGATCGCACGCCCGCTTTACTGCCGGATCGAGCTCGGCCGGGAAGTATTCCTTGGGAAGGCCGATCACGAAGCCCTGCAAGGACTCCGGGACCGTGGGCAGGCGCAGCGGATCGCGATCCTCGCACGTCGAATCCCTGGCATCGCGCCCGCTGATGACCGACAGCACGCGCGCCGCGTCATGGACGCTGCGGCCGAGCACGCCGATCTGGTCGAGCGACGAACCGAACGCGACGAGCCCGTAGCGACTGACGCGGCCGTACGTTGGCTTCATGCCCACGACGCCGCAGAACGCCGCGGGCTGGCGCACCGAGCCCCCGGTATCCGAACCGAGCGCCGCGGGCACCGCCCCGGCGGCGACCAGCGCCGCCGAGCCACCCGACGAGCCGCCGGGCACGCGCGCCTTGTCGAGCGGATGGATCACGCGGCCGTACGCGGAATGCTCGGTCGACGACCCCATGGCGAATTCATCGCAATTGGTCTTGCCCGCGATGAGCGCTCCCGCGGCCTTCAACTTCGTGATCGCGGTCGCCTCATATGGCGATTGATATCCTTCGAGGATTTTCGAACCGCACGTCGTCGTGAATTCGAGCGTGCAGATGTTGTCCTTCACGGCGACCGGCATGCCGTACAAGACACCGGTCGTCCGCGCGGCCTCAGCCTGCGCGAGCAGCGATTTGCGGAGATCCTTGGCGGGCGTGAGCAGCGCATTGAGGCGCTTCGCTTTGATCAGGCGGTCGGCGACCGCGCGCGCGTCACTCACTCGAACTGACCGAGCTTCGGTACGACGAAGAAGCCCTCCTTGAAGGCCGGCGCAAACTGCGCCGGCCCGAACATGAGCGGAGACGGCGCGACTTCGTCGGGCCGGAATCGCATCGCATCCGGACCCGGGACGAACGTCTTCACCGTGCCGTTGGTGGGAATGGCGCTGAGCTGGGCGACGTAGTCGAGAATGCGCGACATCTGCTCCGCGATCTCCGGCAGCGCATCGTCATCCACGTCGAGCTCGGCGAGCTGCGCAATTCGCAGCACCTCGTCGCGTGAGACACTCATGCCCCTTCTCCTTCCCAATCCCGCTCGAGCCCCGCGTAGGCGGCGAGCAGCTGCTTGGTTCCGATGTCGGGATCATCGAAGTCCACGCTGACGCGCAGGTCTCGGCCTTCGCCGGAGACCCCGCGCACGATGCCGCCCCCGAATTTGCGGTGGCGCACGCGTTCCCCTTTGACGTAGCGCGGCGCGTCCTGCGACACCTCTTCCGGAAATGCGACGTCCGGAAGCCGTCGCGCGGCAGCGCCGCGGGGCCGAGGCGGTCGCGGCGGCATCGCACCCGACATGCCGCGCTGCGGCCGCCATGTTGGCGTCGTACTGCGCTCTTCAACGACCTGCGACGGCAGAGCGTCGAGAAACCGCGACGGCTCTGCGAGCTCCAGGCGGCCGTTACGGTAGCGCGTTCGCGCCCATGAGAGATACAACCTTTCTCGCGCGCGCGTGAGGCCCACGTAGCACAGGCGTCGCTCTTCTTCGACGCCGCCCGGCTGCTCGGTCGAACGGCCGAGCGGAAAGAGTCCATCTTCGAGACCTGCGAGCGCCACGATCGGCCACTCGAGCCCCTTCGCCATATGCGTGGTCGTCAACGTGACGCCGCCCGCGTCCCGCGCCTCGTCCGCCGGCGTCACCAGCGCCGCCTGGGTGAGATAGCGCTCCACGGGACTGCCCGTCCCTTCGGCGGCATCGGGGTCCTGCACCTCGGCCCACGCGGCGGCTCCCGCCACCAGCTCGCGGACGTTCTCGATCCGCTCGAGGCCCTCGGAGCCTTCGTCGGCCAGGTACTGCTCATAGCCGGTGGTCGCCAGAATCGTTTCCAGGGCGGTGGCGGGATCCGCCTGCCCCACCGCGTCGCGCAGCCGGTCGAGGAGCGAGGCGACGCCCGCCAGCGCCTCCCGGACGTTGGGGCGGAGCTCGGTGATCGCGCTCGCGCGGCGCGCCGCCTCCAGCAACGGTTTCTGCCAGGCGCCGGCTGACCTCCCCAGCACGGTCAGGGAGGCGTCGCCGATGCCGCGGCGCGGCACGTTCACCACGCGCAGGAACGCTTCATCGTCGGCGGGATTGGCAATCAGCCGCAGGTACGCCAGCAAATCCTTCACTTCGCGCCGCTCATAGAAGCTGATCGCGCCGATCAGCCGGTATGGAATGCCCCGAAACCGGAGCGCCTCTTCCAGCGGCCGCGATTGCGAATTGGTCCGGTACAGGATCGCCATCCCCTCGTAGCCGGCGTCCCCGTCCGCTGCACGTCGCGCGAACTCATTCGCCAACCACTCCGCTTCGTCGCGTTCGTCGGCGGTGCTCAGCAGCACGACGCGCTCGCCGCCCTTCTTCTCGGTAAAGAGCATCTTGCCGAGGCGCGCCGCGTTTTCCGCGATGATGCCGTTGGCGGCATCGAGGATGATCTGGGTGGACCGATAGTTCTGCTCCAGGCGCACGAGCTTCGTGCCGGGGAAATCGTTCTGGAACGTCAGCATGTGTCGCACGTCGGCGCCGCGCCAGCCATAGATCGCCTGATCGTCGTCCCCCACCACGCACAGATTTCCGTGTCGCTTCGCGAGATGCTTCACGAGCAGATACTGCGCGGCATTCGTGTCCTGGAATTCGTCCACCAAAACGTGCTGGAACCGGTCCTGCCAGTACGCGAGCCGCTCGGGATGCTCGCGGAACAGCGTGAGCGGGTGCAGCAGCAGATCGTCGAAATCCATGGCGTTGGCCTGCTTCAATGCCGGGCCCAGCGCCGCGTAGATCTCCCCGGCGACCTTGATCAACGGCGCGTCCGCCTGCGCGCCGAGCTCCTCGGGCGTGAGCATCCGGTTCTTGGCACTCGAGATGACGGCGTGAACCGTTCGCGGTGGATACACCTTGGTGGACAGCTGGCGCGTTTCGAGCAGGCGTTTGACGAGTGCTTCGGAGTCGTCCGAATCGTAGATGGTGAAGTTGGGACCGAACCCGAGGAGCGGCGCCTCGCGGCGCAGGATGCGGGCCGAAACCGAGTGGAACGTGCCGATCCAGAGCCCGCGCGGATCGGCGCCGAGGAGCTGCGCAACCCGCGAGCGCATCTCGCCCGCGGCCTTGTTGGTAAACGTCACCGCGAAGATGCGCTGCGGCGCGACATGCTGGGTCGTGATCAGATGGGCGATCCGCATGGTGAGCACGCGCGTCTTTCCCGATCCCGCTCCCGCCAGCACCAGTACGGGTCCGCCGGGATGCTCGACTGCTTCGCGTTGGGCCGGATTGAGTGGTAAGGACTGCTGC
>Ga0134079_10000406_pt1 | contig 11324 bp, 11 predicted proteins | sample 15_taG_2_FD_119770 | JGI IMG/M metagenome (GOLD analysis project Ga0134079, IMG submission 119770) | Grasslands soil microbial communities from the Angelo Coastal Reserve, California, USA - 15_D_Rain_40cm_2_09182015 | ecosystem: Environmental > Terrestrial > Soil > Grasslands ...
AAGTTATAGAACTCGTCGTCGCGCTCGAAGCTCAGCGGCATGCCTTTCGTCGAGACATGCGTCGTGTCGAGCACGCGGTAACGGCCGTGCCGGACGTTGGGGTTGCCCGGATGGCCGTTGAAGTAGGCGCCGGCCAGCCGGCCGTACCACGGCCAGTCGTACTCGGTGTCCGTCGCGGAGTGCACGCCGCAGTACCCGCCGCCCGCCTGGATGTAACGCTCGAACACATCCTGCTGCGCCGCGTTCAGGACGTCGCCCGTCGTGTTCAGAAAGACCACGGCGGCGTAGCGCGACAGGTTCTTTTGCGTGAAGGCGGTGGCGTCCTCAGTGGCGTCCACCGCGAAGCCATTCTCGAGACCGAGCTTTGTGATCGCGGCGACGCCGTTGGGGATCGAGCTGTGCCGAAACGCGGCGGTCTTGGAGAAGACGAGCACGCGCGGTTGTTGTGCGGCCACGGTGGCGAGCGAAGAGCACAGGGCGAGGCAGATGAGGGTGCGCATGGGCGCCAATCTGCAGTGATATGGTGCGTTTGACTACCGCGCGCGCTCGTGCAGAATCGTCCAGAGCACGCCGAATCTGTCGCGCACCTGCGCATAGCGCGACGCAAAGAATGTCTCCGCGATCGGCGATCCGATCTGTCCACCGTCTGACAGGACCTTGTAGACCCGCTCGGCCTCCGCCGCCGAGTCCACCGCGAGGTACAGATATGAGCTCCGGATCGGCTGGAAAACTTGCGCGGGAACGTCGTTTCCGATGAGCTCGACGCCGCCGACGTCCATGCGAGCGTGAATGACCGCCGTTTTGGGCTCATCCGGCGGTTTCACTCCGGGCGGCAGATCGCCGACCCGCATCACCATCGTGATCTTGCCGCCGAGGTGCATTTCGTAATAGCGGAATGCCGCTTCGCAGTTGCCGCCGAAATTGAGATGTGTGAACAGTTTCATTTGGTGAGACTGGGAATGTCGAGCTGCGCGAGTCGCCACGAGAGACCGGTGCGGTGAAACACGAACGTCACCAAGTCCTGGGCCCGGCGCCGGGCGTTGCCCATGGTCACACCGAAGTCGGCGAGGTCACGGTATCCCATCCCGACCAGTACGACTTGCGTGTTCCCGCCGGCCGGGCTCGCACTCGCTTCGCTGGACCCGTAGCGCGCGAGTCGAATGATGCCGCCGGCCGAGACCAGCTGGTTGACCATCTCGTCGCTCACTACACCGCCCAATATGGTACCGAGTCTTGCGCTCACCGGATTGGCGTGATTGCGCAAATCAGCCCTCAAATGCTCGCGCAGCGCGGGGAAGTCCACCACGGTTTTGAGCCCGGCCTCATCCCCGGCCTGGACCGCATCGCGGAAACGTTTCGCGGCGAGTCGCGGGGAGACGAATGCCCACGTACTCGCCGCGATGAGCAGAACGGCGATCAGAACCACCGGCCGTTTCATTGAGGCGGGAGGCTCGCCTCCACCACCGTACGCGTTTCCGCGCTCATGATGTCCACTTTGCCGCCGAGTTGGCGTAGCCGCTCACGCACGCCGGCGAGTCCCAGCGCCGTCAGCGGCGGTCCGGACGAGAGCGCGTCCGACAGTCCGGGCGGGACTGGCCCATGGATGATGATCTCCATGGCCGCCTCAGGTGTTGCTTTCAGCCGCACCACCACTTGGCGGGTGCCGGACCGCCCCACGACGTAGTTCAGGCATTCCTGCACGAGGCGAAACAGGACAATCTCCGCTTCTTTGGACACCAGGACCGGCTTGGTGGGCAATTCCAGGCTGACGCTCACTCGTTGGCCCGAAACAGCTTCGACGTACCAGCGCAGCGTCTCGATCAGACCGTTCTGCTCGAGGCGCGAGGGGTACAACATATGCGCGACGCGGCGGATGACGTCGGATGATGATTCCACCTTGGCGATGCTGTCTTCCACGTCGCGCAAGAGGACGACGTCACCCGATTTGAGGTGCGCCTTCACCCGATACAGGCTGCCGAGCACCGCGGTGAGGTAGCTGCTCGTGCGGTCGTGCAGCTGGCTCGCGAGTTGCTGCCGCTCGTCATCCTGGATCCGCAGCAGCCGGCCCGACAGCTCGCCAATGGCCGCTTCGGCTTTCCGTCGCTCGGTCAAGTCGCGCGTAATTTTGGCGAACCCGATGAGAGTGCCCTCATCATCGCGCACCGCCGTGATCACGACATCCGCCCAGAAGCGCGTCCCGTCTTTGCGGACGCGCCAGCCCTCATCTTCCACGCGTCCGTGCTCGACTGCGTCGCGCAAGAGCTGCGCGGGACGGCCGCGCTCCCGATCCTCAGGTGTGTAGAACATGGACATCGATCGACCGACGATCTCGTCGCGCGTGTATCCCTTGATCAATCGCGCGCCGTCGTTCCACGTCATGATCTTGCCCTCGGGATTGAGCATGAAGATCGCGTAGTCGCGCACGCGCGCGATCAACAGATTGCACAGCTTATTCTCGAGAAGGATCGGATCTATTGCGTCAGGCGAGGCCGGCATACGTAGCTCAGGGCGATTGGTGTAAGTCATACCGTGCGGCATCGCGAACGATTCCCATGATTTTGGGCTAACTCTCGGCGCGTCCAGAGCTAATAGCGGACCCCCACCTTTCGGCGTCTATTTCCTCCGCACACTCGGGGGAGCGCGCGATGAGGACGATCAAGGGTCCGGCCATTTTCCTGGCGCAGTTTGCGGGCGACACGCCGCCCTTCAACAATCTGAAGAGCATCGCGCAGTGGGCCGCGGGACTGGGATTCAAGGGCGTGCAGATTCCAACGTGGGACGCGCGCCTGTTCGACCTCCAGAAAGCGGCCGAGAGCCAGGCCTACTGTGACGAGGTCAAAGGCATCCTGGCCGAGCGCGGGCTGCAAGTCACCGAGCTATCGACGCATCTGCAAGGCCAGCTCGTGGCCGTGCATCCTGCCTACGACACCGCGTTCGACGCCTTCGCCGCGCCCGAAGTCCGCGGCAAACCGGCGGCGCGGACGGCTTGGGCGGTCGAGCAGGTCAAGAACGCCGCAAAAGCGTCGCGCCGCCTCGGCGTGACCGAGCACGCCACGTTTTCGGGCGCGCTGGCGTGGCCGTATATGTATCCCTGGCCGCAGCGGCCGGCGGGCCTCGTCGAGACGGCGTTCGACGAGCTGGCCCGGCGCTGGCGTCCGATCCTGGATTTTTTCGATGACCAGGGCGTCAACGCCTGCTTCGAAATTCATCCCGGCGAGGATCTGCACGATGGCGTGACGTTCGAGATGTTTCTCGAGCGCCTGGGCGGACACAAGCGTTGCAACCTGCTGTACGATCCCAGCCACTTCGTGCTGCAGCAGCTCGACTATCTGGAGTACATCGACCTCTATCACGACCGCATCCGCATGTTTCACGTCAAGGACGCCGAGTTCAACCCGACAGGGCGACAGGGCGTGTATGGTGGATTCCAGTCGTGGATCAATCGGGCGGGTCGGTTCCGGTCTTTGGGTGATGGGCAGGTGAACTTCAAGGCCATCTTCTCGAGGCTCGCGCAGTACGACTATCCCGGCTGGGCAGTGCTCGAGTGGGAGTGCTGCATCAAAAGCCCCGAGGATGGCGCACGCGAAGGCGCGCAGTTCGTCGCCGACCACATCATTCACACGACCGAAAAGGCGTTCGATGATTTCGCCGGCGCCGGCGCGGACCAGGCCGCCAATCGACGCATGCTCGGAATCTCCTGATGGGAGCCGGGAGCCGGGAGCAGGGAGCCGGGCCGCTTCGGTTGGGGATGGTTGGCGGCGGGCGCGGCGCGTTCATCGGCGGTGTGCATCGCCTGTGCGCACGCATGGACGGGCAGTACGAGCTGGTGGCGGGTGCGCTTTCCTCCGACCCGCAACGCGCCCAACAGTCTGGCGCCGAGCTCTCGCTCTCGCCGGACCGCGTCTACACCCGCTTTGCCGACATGGCAGCGGCCGAGGCGAACCGGCCGGACGGTATCGAGGTCGTGAGCATTGTGACGCCGAACGACAGCCACCACGCCATCGCGCGGGCGTTTCTCGATCGCGGCATCGACGTGATCTGCGACAAGCCGATGACCACCACGATCGCCGACGCGCGCGACCTCGTGCAGACAGTGCGGCGGACCGGTCTCGTGTTCGGGGTCACGCACAACTACACGGGCTACCCCATGGTGCGTCAGGCGCGCGAGATGGTATCGGCCGGCGAGCTCGGAACGATCCGGGTGGTCAATGTCGAGTACGTGCAGGATTGGCTCACGACCAAAGTCGAAGACACCGGACAGAAGCAGGCCACGTGGCGCGTCGATCCCGAGCGCGCGGGCGCCGGCGGGAGCCTCGGCGACATCGGCACGCACGCGTACAATCTCGCGGGCTTCGTCTCAGGTCTCGCCACGCGCGAGCTCGCCGCGGACCTCAGCCGCTTCGTGCCGGGCCGAAGACTCGATGACAACGTCCACATGTTGTTGCGCTTCGAGAACGGCGGGCGCGGCATGCTGTGGAGCAGCCAGGTCGCGCCCGGGAACGAGAACGCGCTCAAGCTGCGCGTGTACGGCGACAAGGGCGGGCTCGAGTGGCAGCAGGAGCATCCCAACCAGCTGCGCTTTACGCGCACCGGCCAACCGCCGCACGTGCTGTCGCGCGGCGGTCCACATTTGGGTTCCGACGCGCCGCGCGCGACTCGCATTCCGTCGGGACACCCCGAGGGCTATCTCGAGGCGTTCGCGAATCTGTATCGCGACCTGGCCGAGCAGATCCGGGCGCGGCGCGCGAAGCGCAAGCCTGACTCGGCTGCGCTGCTCGTGCCGACGGTCGAAGACGGTGCGGCCGGCGTCCAATTCATCCATGCGGCCGTGGAGTCGAGCGCGAAGAATGGGGGATGGGTAGGCCTTTAGCCTCCATGGCCTACCTGCTTTCTCTTCTCGCCGCCGGCTTTTACGGTGCCGCCGACTTCACCGGCGGGCTCGCCACGCGCCGTGCGGCGGCGATTCCGGTCGTCCTGTTGTCGCAAGCGTGCGGCCTCGTGCTCGTCGCGCTCGCGCTGCCGCTCTTTCCCGCCGCATCGCCGCACGCGGCCGACCTCTGGTGGGGCGCGGTCGCAGGACTCACCGGCGGCGCCGGTGTCGCGCTGCTGTATCGCGCGCTCGCCAGGGGCACGATGTCGATCGTGGCGCCGACCACTGCCGTCATCGCCGTCGCGCTGCCGGTGGTGACCTCGATCGGCCTCGGCGAGCGTCCCGGCTGGGTTCCGGTCATCGGCATTCTGTTGGGGATCCTGTCGATCGTGTTGGTCGGTTTGCAGCCTGCCCAGGCGTCCGTCACACCGTCCGCCGCCCGAGCTTCAGGTGTCGGCCCGGCGCTGCTCGCCGGCATCGGCGTCGGACTCTTTCTGATCGCCCTTGCCCAGGCGCGTCGCGAAGCGGGTCTGTGGCCGTTGCTGACCGACCGCATCGCATCCGTGGCCTTTTTCGCGATTCTCGCCGCTGTGGGACGCCGTTCGCTCCGGTTGCCGCAGCAGATCGTGGTGCTCGCCGTGGGTGGCGGCACGCTCGACATGATCGCCAACGGTCTCTATCTGTTCGCGGTGCAAATCGGGCCGTTCAGCGCCGTCGTGACGCTGTGCTCTCTGTATCCCGCGAGCACGGTGCTGCTGGCGCGTGGTGTCTTGGGTGAGCGGCTGAGCGCGTGGCAGACGGCAGGAGTGGTGACCGCGATCGTCGCGGTGTTGTTGATCGTATCCTGAGCGAAGCTGAGTATCGCTCGCCCCGTGTGAGCCTCGTCACTTCCCGGCCAGACCAAATCATTACTGTAGAGCCCGTCCTGCTAGCAGTCTCACGCGCGCCCTGGTAGGAGTTGCGATGATTACGACCACCGCGGTTCCGATGTCGCGGACCGATGCGTCTGCCGCAATCGGCCTGCTCCTGATTGCGGAGGCGGCCCTCTTTTTCACCTTCCTGTTTGTCGTGGGTCCAATCGCCATGCTGGTGCGGCTACTGCCGTTCGTGGCGGTGCTCGTGCTGTGTGCCGCGCTGTATTGGGGACAGAGCTGGGCGCGGTGGGCGCTCCTGGTTCCGATCGCCGTTCGCGTTCACAGGCTTGCACTCTTTACGGCCGCCGCCTGGGGCCTGCACCGCACGGGCGCCGCGCTCTTCATGACGCTGATCATTCTCGTCGAACTCGTCGCCGCGTTCCTGTTGGTCGATCAGTACTTCTTCTCACAAAAGGCTATCTCGGTGCCCAGAACGGGTCCGTAGCCGGCACGAATGTGATCGGCACTTCCTGGATGAAGGTGCCGAGCCAGCGCGCAAAATCCGCCATGCCATCCTGCTCGGACGGAATGTGCCCGAGGATGATCAAGGCCTTCTTCTGTCCGGCGGTAATGGCGTCCGCGACATACTCCACCGTCTCCCACTCACGCGCTTCGCCGATCACCAGCACATCGACGTCCTGACGCAACGCCTGGCGATGCCGGTCGAACCCGGCGGCGCCGGGCACCAGCACGATCTTGCTGACGCGCAGGCTCGAATCTCCGACGACGCGGATCGTGGGAGCAGGCAGGCGCCGGCGAATGGCGGCGGCGAGCGCCGCCAGTGTGGTCTCCGGCACGCGGTACGAAAACTCGTTCGCGCCGCGATAGCTGTCCCAGCCGAGTGCGTGGGCCAGGTCGGTTGCCATCGGCTCGGGGTGGCGTCTATGCCAGTGATCGTGCATCCGCACCACCACCATCCGATGCTCTCGGATAAACGCGCGCTTCGCGGCAGTCACGGAATCGTGCTCCGCCTCGAGCACGTCGAGCTTGTCGAGATGATCGAAAAAGGTGGGCTCGTGCGTGATCACCAGGTTCGCGCCGCGCGCCGCGGCCCGCTTGAGCACGTCGAAGGTCGCCATCATCGTGACCGCAATCCCGGTCACCCGCGCCGTGGAGTCGCCATCCTTGAACGTGTCCACCGTCGGCTCGGTCCACGGGACGCCGATGTTCTGCCTGATTCGCGCGACGACGTCTCGCGCGGTCAGAGGCTGCTGGGGCAGGGCAGTGCTCGGCGCGACGACGAGCGCTGACAGGACAAACCAGGCGGATGCACGCATTTAGGCCTCGTTTCTTGAGCCGCGACTAATCTACGCCACGTCCTTCAGGACGCGTGCAGTTACCGAGCCGGCGCTTCAGCGCGCGGTTACAACCTTCCGGCCATCTCCCCCATCCAACCCGCTGAATCCATCCCATGGGAGTCCCTATGCGCCTCGCCGTCCTCCTCCTCGCCGGGTGCCTGGCAACGCCGGTGCTCTCGGCCCAGCACCCCGTCCCCTCCGACGGGCAGTGGCTGATCGAATCCTCTGATCATGCGGGCAAGGTCGAGCTCACCGTCCGGTACGGCGACGGGCGGTATTCGAGCAACTGGGGCCGCGACATCGCGTTCAGTGAGCTGGTTGGCCTGTCCCGCGCGGACATGGACGGCGCGGGCACCAACGTCCATTTCAAGATCGTGAGATCCGCGGGCACCCTCACGTGCCAGGGGTGGTTCGAAGGCGGCAGGGGCTCGGGACATTTCACCTATGAGCCCAACCCCCAATTCGTGGCCGAGCTCGAGAAGCGCGGCATCAACGCGCCGACGGATTGGGAGCAGTTCCAGATGACCATGGCAGGCGTAGGACTCGAGCTCGTGGACGAGCTGCGGCGGCAGGGCTACAACCGCCCGACCGCCGGGGGTTTGGCGCGGATGGCGACGCACGGCGTAGACCTCGAATACGTCCAGGATATCGGGAGTCGGGGCTACAAACTGCAGGATACGGAGCGCCTGGTTCGGATGCGTGATCATGGTGTCGATCGGGACTTCATCGAATCGCTCAACGGCGCGGGCTACAAGAACCTGAGCGCGGAAGAGCTCGTGCGGATGCGCGATCACGGGGTCGATCCGGAGTTCATTGCCTCCCTCGACAGCGCGGGCTACAAGCGTCTCGACACCGAGAACCTGGTACGCCTGCGCGATCACGGCGTTGACGGCGACTACATCGCGGACATGAAGGAAGCGGGGTACGCGCCCACGAACCCGGAGGAGCTCGTAGAGTCCCGCGACCACGGCGTTGATCCGAGCTACATCCGATCGCTGAAGGCGGTCGGGTACGACAAGCTCTCGCTGTATGAGCTGCGTCGCGCCCGGGACCACGGGGTAACGAGAGGATTTGTCGAGCGCGTGAAGGCCCGCGGATACGGCACGCCCGCGATCGAGGAAGTGATCCGGTTGCGCGATCGCGGCCTCGAGTAAAACCCGTAGCTTGAGGGATGGCTTCGCCCATCCCGTCGACCACTGAGCCCGCACTTCGCCGCGTGATCGGGATGGGCGGGCTCGCTGCTGCCATCTTCAACATCACCATCGGCGCCGCGATCTTCGTGCTGCCGGCGCACATGGCCGCGTCGCTCGGCGCCGCCGCGCCGCTCGCCTACGGAATCTGCATCGTCGCCACGGCCTTGATCGCGTTGTGCATCGCGGAAGCGGGGAGTCGCGTCGCACAGAGCGGCGGTCCCTATGCCTTCGTGCAAGTCGCCCTCGGCCCCTACGTCGGCTATCTCTGCGGCGTGTTGCTCTGGCTCGGCGTCACACTGGCCATGGGTGCCGTCGCCACGGTGCTGGTCGACGCACTGGCCACGTTAGTTCCGGCATTGAGCGGAACGATGCCCCGCGCTCTGGTGCTCGTTGCCCTGTTCGGCGGACTCGCGACCGTGAATGCGCGCGGGGCCGACTGGGGCTCGCGCCTGAGCGGAATTGCGACGATCGCGAAACTCCTCCCGTTGCTCGCGTTCGTGGTGCTCGGCCTGTCCCACGTGCACGGCGCGAATCTGGCTATCACCACACTTCCCCCAATTGGGAAGATCGGCGAGGCCGGCTTGCTGCTGATGTTCGCCTTCTTTGGGATGGAGTCGGCGCTCCAAGTGAGCGGCGAAGTGATCGAGCCGGCGCACGTGGTCCCGCGCGCCATTGCGGTCGCACTCCTCGCGATCGGCCTGCTCTACGTATCCGTGCAACTGGTGGCGCAAGGCGTCCTCGGCGCGACACTTGCCACGCCGGAAGCCGCGAAGGCCCCGCTGGCGCTCGCGGCCGCGCAGTTCGCGGGGCCGGCGGGCGCGCGCCTGATTCTCGTCGGCATGATCGTGTCGACCTTTGGCTTCATGACCGGCATGATGTTGTCCACGCCCCGCACGCTGTTTGCGCTGGCATCCGACGGGTACCTGCCGCGGCCGCTGGCGCGCGTCCATCCCGTGCACCGCACCCCGCACGTCGCGATCGCCATCCAGGGTGTGATCGTGTTTGTCATCGCACTGACGGGCACGTACGTAAAGCTTGCGCTCATTGCGGACGTCTCGATTCTGCTCGTGTATCTCGCCTGTTGCCTCGGTACGTGGCGCCTGCGCCGCGATAACGTCGCCGCCGATGGAAGCATGCCATTCCGGATGCCCGGCGGCACCGTCGTGCCCTGGCTTGCGGCGGCCCTGATTGTCGGCTTGCTGATGCGGGCGACCGCCCAGGCGTGGCTGCTGACGCTTGGCGTGGTTGCCGTGGCTACGCTTGGGTTTTTCGTCCATCCCCGGAGGACACGATGACCGATCGCCGCACCTTCCTTAGTACGGTCGCCGCACTCAGTGCCGTCCCGGCGCTCGAGCGGCCAGCCTCGAATTCCGATGCGTGGCTCGGGCAGCTCAAGGGAAAGCACCGCCAACTGTTCGACGCGCCCGAGCCGGATGGCGGGACCGTGTTGCGCCACGTGCGCAGCTATCTCGATATCTGGCGCGACGCCTACGGCGTGCCCGAGCGCGATGTCAGCGTCGTCGTCGTGCTCTATGCCCGGACCGCGCCCTTCGGGGTTCAGGACGAGATGTGGGCCAGGTACAAACTCGGCGCGGCGCTCAATCTCAGCGACACAACGACCAGCGCCCCGCTCGTGCGCAACTATTTCGCGCACCCACAGCCCGGCGATCCCGTGGGCGACGGCACGCCTGAGAGCTCGATCGAGTCGCTGCAGCGCCGCGGCGCCGTATTCCTGCTCTGCAATAACTCCCTGCAGCGCTGGTCGGGGCGGCTCGAGAAACAGGGGCTTGGCAGCGCGGCGGAGATTCACGCCGATCTGCGGGCGCACGCGCTGCCGGGGGTGGTCATCGTGCCCGCCGCGATCACTGCCATGACCAAGGCGCAGGAGCACGGCTTCGCGTACGTCAGGTCGTAGCGAGGCTTAGGGCTTCGGTACGATCCGGTACAGGGTGCCGCCCTGCGTCATGATGTAGAGCTCGCCGCGCGCATCCTGCCCAAACGATGTGACAAATCGTCCCGGTGAGAGCTCCGCCGTCCAGTCGCGCTGGTCTGTCACCGCGCCAGCCACATACCGAAAGCTCTTCACGACCCCCGAACAATAGTCGGCGTACAAGTAGTGCTCGGCGAGCGCGGACACGCGCGTACCGCGGTACACGTAGCCGCCGATGATGGTGCAGTTGCCGCCCGAGTGATCGTACTCGAGAACCGGCGGCGTCTTGCCTGATTGATCGCAGCCGGTCGCGGGCTGGTAGCAGTGCATTCCTTCCATGCCGTTCCAGCCGTAGTTCGCGCCCTTGCCAAGGCCGGCGCTCGCCGGCGCGACATCGACTTCTTCCCAATTCGCCTGTCCCACGTCGCCGATATAGAGATCACCATTCGCGCGATCGAACGAGAAGCGCCACGGATTGCGCAGCCCGTACGCCCAGACCTCCGACCCGAGCGGATTGTCGGCGGGAATCGCGTGACCGATGGCGACGTCCACGTCGAGCCTGAGCAGCTTGCCAAGTAGCCGACTCGTGTTCTGCGCGTTTCCATTGGGATCGCCGCCGCCACCGCCGTCGCCGGTGGCCGCGTACAACTTGCCATCCGTGCCGAACTGCAGCTGGCCGCCGTTGTGGTTGTCGTAGTCGGGGTGTGGAATCGCGATGACCGTGTCCGCCGACGATTCATCGGCGACGTCGGGGTTCGCCGAGACGGTGTAGCGAACGATGCGGATGTCGCCATCCAGATTGTCGAGATAGACATACACCCGGCCGTTGCTGGCATACTGCGGGTGAAAGGCGATGCTGAGCAGGCCGCGTTCGCCATCCGAGGCGATCTTGCCGCGGAGGTCCAGGAACGGCGTCGCGAGCAGGGTGTCCCGCTTGAGAATGCGCACGCGTCCCGCCTGCTCAATGACAAAGAGCCGGTCCGAATCGCCGGGCGCTGACGTCGCAAACACCGGTGCCACGAATGTGCCGAGCGACTGCAGCGCCGGCGCAGGCGGCGGCGGTGGCGGCGGCGGGGGCGGCGGCGGCGGCGGCGGCGGGGGCGGGGGCGGGGGCGGCTG
>Ga0134079_10000410_pt1 | contig 11296 bp, 9 predicted proteins | sample 15_taG_2_FD_119770 | JGI IMG/M metagenome (GOLD analysis project Ga0134079, IMG submission 119770) | Grasslands soil microbial communities from the Angelo Coastal Reserve, California, USA - 15_D_Rain_40cm_2_09182015 | ecosystem: Environmental > Terrestrial > Soil > Grasslands ...
CATCCTTTCCACCCAAGGACTTCCCGACGGTCGCTCCGACATCCTGACGACCGGCGAGCAGCGCTTCGTGCTGCTCGAGTGGCTGGCGACCGACCGTCCCTACCGCATGGCACGCGTCGAGATGTTCGTGGACGACGAGGGCGATGACTCGGAGTCGGAGGGCCTCGTGATCAGCGTGCGGAAGGACTTCCTGCGCGTGATGGACGCCCTCGCGCAGGAGCCCCCCGAGCTGCCGATCGACCCCGAAGGCCTGTCGTTCCGTGTCGCCGCGTCGCTGGACCTCGACGCAGCCGCCAAGATCGCCCTGCTCTCGATTCGCAGCACCACTGTCCGCCTGCGGCGCCTCGCCGCGCTGTTGCAGCCGCTCGCCGCCGACGCCGAGCGGCGCGCCGTGGTGCGCCATCGCGCCCGCAGTAATGGAAAGGGCGGCGCGCATCCGCAGATCGAGAAGGTCCCGCCGCCATGACCCGCACCACAAGGACGGCGCGCGACCTGGCCGGCGACCTTCGGGCGATCGTGGGTGAGCGCCACCTGCGCATCGCTGCCGCAGAGCGCGCGACCTACGCGATGGACGGCCTGCCCACGCACCGCCGCCTCCCCGATGTCGTGGTGCTCCCCGGTACGCGGGAAGAAGTCATCGCCATCGTCCGCCTCCTCGCGGCCCATGGAATCCCGTTCGTCCCGCGTGGCGCCGGGACGGGGCTCTCGGGTGGCGCACTCGCGACGGGCGGCGCCGTCCTGATCGTGCTCACGCGCCTGTCGCGCATCCTCAAGGTCGACGTGGCGAATCGCTCTGCCGTCGTTGAGCCGGGCGTTGTTAACGCCCGGTTGTCCGCCGCCACTCGCCCCCACGGCCTCCACTACGCCCCCGACCCGTCGAGCCAGAGCGCCTGCACCATCGGCGGCAACGTGGCCGAGAACGCCGGCGGGCCGCATTGCCTCAAGTACGGTGTCACCGCGAACCACATCCTCTCGCTCGAGGTGGTGCTCGCCACCGGCGAGACCGTCGTCCTCGGAAGCCCGGGGGGCGAGCCGTGGGGACCCGATCTCGTCGGCTTGTTCGTGGGCTCGGAGGGCAACTTCGGGGTGGCGACGCGCATCAGCGTGCGCCTCACGCCCCTGCCTCGCGCCGTCCGCACGCTGCTCGCTGATTTCACCGCGCTGCGCGCCGCGGGCGAAGGAGTCTCGGCGATCATTGCCTCGGGGATCGTGCCCGCGGCCCTGGAGATGATGGACCAGTCGTGCATCCAGGCCGTCGAGGACTCGGTGTATGCCGCGGGGTACCCGCGCGACGCCGCCGCCGTGCTGCTCGTCGAGCTGGACGGTCGGGACGATGGAGCCGTCCAGGCTGAAGCTGACGCGGTGACGGCGCTGCTCAAGCAATCAGGGGCTCGTTCGATTAGGACCGCCGCCGACGAACGGGAACGCGAGCGCCTCTGGCAGGGCCGCAAGAAGGCCTTCGGCGCCATGGGGCGCCTGTCGCGCGACCTCGTCGTGCAGGACGCCGTGGTCCCTCGCTCCGCGCTCCCCGACGTGCTCGAGACGATCGCGTCCATCGCGGCTCGTCACGGGCTCGTGGTCAGCAACGTGTTTCACGCGGGGGACGGCAACCTCCACCCCAACATCTCGTTCGACGCGACCAACGAAGGAATGCGCGCCCGCGTCGAGGAGGCGAGCGCCGAGATTATGGGCGCCTGCATCGCCGCGGGGGGCACGATCACCGGCGAGCACGGCATCGGACTCGACAAGCTGCGCTACATGCCCTTGATCTTCGATGCCGAGTCGCTCGGCGCGATGCATGCGGTGCGCCGGGTGTTTGACCCCGATCAACGCGTGAATCCGGGCAAGGTGGTGCCGGTGCATGCCTGCAGGGAGTGGGTGGGGTCGGCTCACCCCGGGGCGACGCCCCGGGGTCAGCCGGTGCTGACGCAATGACTATCCTCGAGAAAGTCCGCGCGTTGTTGGGCGACGGTGCCTTGCTCGAGTCGGGCACCGACCGGGTCCCGCGCATCGCCCCTGGGTCGCCCGACGCGGTGGCGCTGCTGCTCGGCACCGCGCACCAGGAGGGTTGGCGCGTTCGAATTGAAGGCGCCGGCACGTGGCTCCCGAGTGATGCGCCGGCCGATGTCGCGCTCACCACGCGCCGCTTGGACCGCGTCCCCGCCGTCGAGCCTCAGGACCTGACCGCCACCGCCGAGGCGGGGATCGGGCTCGATCAGCTGCGCCAGCAGCTCGCCGACCGGGGCGCCTGGCTCGCCATCGATCCACCGGGCTTGGCAGGGCGAACGCTGGGGTCCGTCATTGCGACGGCCACCGCCGGTCCGCTGCGCCAGGGATTCGGACCCGTGAAGGATCATCTCCTCGGCGTCACCTTTGTGACGGGCGACGGGCGCATGGTGCAGAGCGGCGGCCGGGTGATGAAGAACGTCGCCGGGTACGATCTCACGCGACTGCAGGCCGGTGGGTTCGGAGCGTTCGGGGTGATCGTGTTGGTGCACCTGCGCCTGCGGGCCCTGCCTCGCGCCGACGTGACGCATGTGCTCGAGGGATCGCGTGACGAACTCACGCCAATCGCCGAGGAAATCGCGGCGTCGGGACAGACGCCGGCGGCGCTGGAGCTCGTCTCCCCCGCCCTGGCTCGGCGCGATCGTTGGGTGTTGGCGGTGCGGCTCGTCGGATCGCCGGCGCTGGTCGCCGCCGATGAAGCCGGCCTCGGCCGATTTGCCAAGCTGCGTGCCGAGGAAGCGCACGGCTTTTGGATGCGACTGGCGGAGGGGTTCGCGGTGCGTCCCGTGACGTTCCGCATCGGCGGCGTGCCGGCGGCGAGCGACGAGCTGCTCGACCTGCTGCAGCATCAGGTCGGCGACGAGTGGATCTCGGCGGCGCCCGCCGCGGGCGCGATCCGCTGGAGCGGCGAGACGACCGTCGACCGGCTGCAGCGGCTGCGGCGCGCCCTGGCGGCCCTCGAGGTGCCTCTCACCCTCGAGCGCGCGCCCTGGGCGGTGCGCACCGCCGTGGGGCACTTCGGCGCATACCGTGAGGGCGCTGGGCCCCTCGTCGCCGGGCTGCGCCGCACATTCGACCCCGGCGGCGCGTTGGTCGTCGCGACCGACGGCTCATGACCGTAGCGCAGACACGAGGCGGCTTCGCCGGGTTGGACGCTTGCGTGCACTGCGGCTTCTGTCTCCAGGCTTGTCCCACATTCCTCGCAACGGGCGACGATGCCGATTCTCCACGCGGCCGCATCGAGCTCATGCGCTCGCTCGAGCGCGGCGACTTGAGTCCCACCGACGCGGCGCTCACCTATCATCTGGACCGTTGCCTCGGCTGCCGCGCCTGCGAGCCCGTGTGTCCGTCAGGGGTGCGCTATGGCCATGCCCTCGAGACGGCGCGCGAGCGCCTGGCCGTGGCGGGCGGCGTCCCCTGGCTGGCGCGGGCGGCGCTGTGGGCGCTGACGACGCAGGGGGTGTCGGGCGTGGTGTACTGGTTCGCCAGAGTCTTCCGAGCGACGGGAATCCCGCGGTTGCTCGCTGGGTGGGGGCGGATCAGGTTTGCGATGGGCATGCTTGCAGCAACCAACGGCGGGGAACGGCGGGGAAAGGCGCAGAGAGTGAGCGTCCCCGCATTTCCGCGCCGTTCCCCGCCTGTACCCGCCTTTCTCTTTCGCGGTTGCGTAATGGAGGGTCTGTTCCCCCACGTCCATGGCGCCACGATCCGGACCCTGCAAGTCAACGGCTATGAAGTCCGCGAAGTCGAGGGACAGGTCTGCTGCGGCGCACTACACGCGCACGCGGGACTCGGTGACGCGGCACGAGAGCTGGCGCGCGCGAACGTGGCCGCATTTGGTGACGGCGATGAGCCGATCGTCGTAAATAGCGCGGGGTGCGGGGCATTCATGAAGGAGTATGGTGGCGCGTTCTCGGCACGCGTGCGCGACGTGACCGAGCTGCTCGCGGCAAATGGCGGCCCCGTCCCGGGCGGACCCGTCGACCTGCAAGTCGCGTACGATCCGCCGTGCCACCTGTTGCACGCCCAACGCATTTCGCAGCCGCCGGAGCGGCTCTTCGCGGCGATCCCGTTGCTGCGCCTCGTAACGATCGCCGGGGCGAACGACTGCTGCGGCAGCGCCGGTCTCTTCACACTCGTCGAGCCGGAGATGTCCCGCGCCGTGCTGCAGCCAAAACTCGAAGCCCTGAGCGCGGTGGCCCCGCAGGTGGTCGCGACGGGGAATCCCGGGTGCGCCATGCAGATCGGCGCGGGACTCGCCGCGCGCGGGGTGCGCGCGCAGGTGCGACATCCAGTCGAGTTGCTCGACGCGTCGTATCGAGCCGCGGGGCGCTACGAATGAGCACGCGCCACCTGCCGGCCGCCGATGGCGTCGATCTCGCCTTGCACCGGCTCCGCGCCCATCGCGATCGCCGGCCCGCCATCCTGCTGGTCCATGGCGCGTTCACGAACCACCGCTCCTGGCTGCATGGCCCCCAAGGCGGTTGCGCACACTTCCTCGGCGCCCAGGGGTTCGACGTCTGGCTCGCCGACCTGCGCCATCACGGTGAGAGCGCGCGCGAGCCGCGCCCCCTCGCGTGGACGTTCGAAGACTGGATCCTGCGCGACGCGCCGACGTTCGTCGCCCGGGTGCACGAGGAGACCGACGGGGCGCCCCTCTTCTGGATGGGGCACTCTGCCGGCGGCGCTGCCGGCCTCTGCTGGCTCTCTCGCGTCGCGGCCGCGGCGCCACTCGCGGGCATCATCACGCTCGGCACACCCGGCCCGCGCCGGCTCGGGCCCACGCGCTGGTCGCTCGCCGCGACGGCGATCGGCCTGTCACGGCTGCTCGGCCGCTTCCCGAGCCGCGCGTTGAGATTCGGGTCGGAAGACGAAGCGGCCGGCATCCTGGCGGAGTGGATGCGCTGGAACGTGCGCGGCGGGTGGGTGGGGAGCGATGGCTTCGACTACTTCGCGGCCCTCAGCGCCGTGCAGATCCCCTACCTCGCCGTCGCCGGAGGGTCGGATCGGGTCTTCGCGCCCGCCGCGGCGTGCCGGCAGGTCGTGGATCGGGTTGGGTCGGAGCGCAAGAAACTGACGATCGAGGCGGGCTTGAGCCACCGCGGACTCGTGCTGTCGCCGCACGCGCGTGATGCGTGTTGGCTCGGCATCGCGACGTGGATCAAGGAGATCTTGGGGTGAGCGACATATTCCCCACCGCACCCGCCCCGGTCGTCACGCGCCTCAACCCCGGAGATGTCCCGGCCGAGGTCGCGGATCGGCTGCGCACGAGCGCGATCGTCGCGCCGGCCGACGTCGGCGTGCTCGATCTGTTAGGCCCCGGCGCGGTCGCGTCGTTCCAGGGTCTCCTGACGAGTGATCTCGAGCAGCCCGGTGATGGGGCGTTGGTGTTCGGAGCGCTGCTCACGCCCAAAGGCATGATCGTCGTGGATGGCTGGGCGGCTCGGATCGGTACGCGCGTGCGCTACACCGTGCCCAGCGAGGGCCGCGAGCGGACCGTCGCGATCCTGCAGCGCTCCGTCCCGCCCCGTCTCGCGCGCGCCGTCGACCGCGCCGATTTGGTCGTGTTGCGTATGGCCGGCGCACACGCCGCCGCCATCGTCAGCGCTTCGGGCTTCCCGGTCCCGCCCCACGCGGGGCACGCCCTCGAGACGACCCTGGGCAACGTGCCGCTCGAAATCGCGCGCGCCCCGGAGCGCGCGCCGTTCACGTTCCAGATCACTGCCGGCTCCGAGCACCAATCAGCCCTGGTCGCAAGACTGGTGCGGGGCGGCGCCATGAGCGCGGAGCCGCCGGCGCTCGAGCTGGCGCGCATCCTCGCCGGATGGCCGCGCCTCGCGTCCGAGGTCGACGAAAAGACGATCCCCCAGGAGATCGGCTACGACGAGATCGGCGGTATCTCGTACACGAAGGGGTGCTATACCGGTCAGGAAACCGTCAGCCGGCTGCACTTCCGCGGCCACGCCAACCGCAGTCTGCGCGGGCTCTTGTTCGAGCTCGACTCGCCGGCCCCCCCTGCCGAGGGTTGGGGCGCGGTGACCGAGGATGAGCGCGAGGTCGGCCGCGTCACGAGCATCGCCTGGGTCGCCGGCGCCGATCGGTGGATCGGCCTGGCGGTCATCCGTCGCGAGGTGGCGATCGGCGCCGTCGTGCGCGCGGCCGGCCGCGAAGCGCGCATCGTGACCCTGCCCTTCAACATTCCGGCAGTCCGGCCGGCATGACGGTGCTGGTCACGGGCGGCCGAGGTCTCGTCGGCAGCCATGTCATCGAGCAGCTGCGGACGGCGGGTGAGTCGGTGCGCGCCTTTGAGGGCGACGTCACCGATGCCGCCGCGTGGCGGCGCGCGGCAACGGGAGGCGTGGGTGCCATCTTCCACGCGGCGGCGAAAGTCGCCCAGCACCTCCCCTACGCCGAGTTCGAGCGAATCAACGTGGGGGGCACGCGCCTCGCGATCGAGACTGCCAAGACCACCGGAGCCCGGCTGGTGCACATGTCGTCGGCGTCGGTGTACGGTCGCACGGCGGGATTCGACGGGGGGAGCGGCGCCGTCGCCGAGGACTTTCCCGTGCAGCCGATCGCCGAACACGATTTCTACGCGCGGACCAAACGCCAGGCGGAGGAGCTGGTGCGAGACAGTGGCCTTCCGGCAATCGCGATTCGATCCAACGTGATCTATGGCGAGCGGGACCGTCTCTTTACGCCGCGCGTGATCGCGGCAGTGCGGGGAGGGATCTTCCCACTGATCGGATCGGGCAAGAATCATCTGTCGTGCGTGTACGTGGGTAACGTGGCGTCGGCGATCGTGGCCGCGCTCAAACATTCCGTCTCCCGTTTCCGCGTTTACAACGTGACGCACGATGCTCCGCCCGCGCTGACGCAGCGCGAGTTCGTCATGGCGTTCGCCGAGGCCCTCGGCGTCCGGTTACTGCGGTTTCCCGTCCCTGCGTTCGTGGCGCGCCTGGGTGCCAAGGCGTGGGCGCGCTGGCAGCGGTTTCGTAATCCGTCGGCCTATGCGGGGCTTGGGGGTGCGGCGGTGAGCTTCATCGTCGGCGAGAACCCGTACACTGATGCGCGCGTGCAGCAAGAGTTGCAATGGACGCCGCCGTTCGACACGCGGACGGCGATTCGGCGGGCCGTTGCGGGATTCGGTCCGCAAGGTGTAACGTCGGGGAGACTCTAGAATGCGTCGGCTCGCTCTCGTACTCGCCTGCACTACTGTGCTCCCCGGCCTCGCTCGCGCGCAGGCGGGGTTGCTCGCCGGCTTCGCGTTTGAGAGTGGGGACGCCGACTTCAGCACAGGGTACTCGTTGGCGGCCACGTACTCACCGCGGACTGCGGCGCGAGTCGGCGTGCGCTTTGATGTCGGGTTGGTCTCGTTTAGCCGGCACGAATTCGCCTACACTCCACCCTGCATTGCTCCCGGGTGCAGCGGGGGTGGACCAGGTCCCGGAAATGCGATCACCGCCGCGTCAGCCACGGCCAGCGTCGTTCTCGCGGAGCATCCGGGCCAGAACACGTTCTACTGGATAGCCGGGCTGGGCGCATACGACGTGACCAAGAGCGCGCGGGATGGCTCATACCGCCGATTCGGCTGGAACGTTGGCGGCGGGTTCAACCTGGGGCGCAACGCCGTCTTCGAACTCCGTTACCACGGGCTGGTCGATCCGAAGACCAGCCGGGCCTTCATTCCCATCACCTTCGGATTTCGCTTCTAAGAAACGAAAGGCCCGGGCGACATGCCCGGGCTTCGTCACTTCGTCGGCACCCGCTGACTAGTGCTTCTTCGCCGAATCGGCCGACATCTGCATGTGGGTCGTGTCCCCGGCCATCTTCGTCGAATCGGCCGCCATCGCGTGTGTGGTATCGGCCGCCATCTGGCCGGACTGATTGGCCTTCTTGCAGGCGGTGCTGGCCATGGCGACGAGCGCCAGGGCGAAGACGATGCGCTTCATGCTCACTCCTGTTGAGAGTTCTCGAGGGCCCGGAAAACGTTGCGGAACCTACCAGACGGACCAGTCGCGTCAAGCCCGGGTATCTTTCTCGCCAGCTATGCCGTCTATCGACCGCCGCAGTTTCCTGGGTTGGGTCACCTCGCTGCCGCTGCTCAAGGGTCGCGACGGCGCCGCGCCACCCCCCACCGTAGAGGTCCGCCCCACCGCGCTGTTCCAGGCGCCCGAGGGCCGGAAGAACCTGGTGCGGATCACCGTGGCGGGCCTCGGCGCCCCGGCCGCTCGCGCCCGGGTCACCGACCGGCACGGCGCGCTCGTCGGCACGGCCGGCCTGCTCCCGCTCGGCGCCGGCCTCGCGCTGTCCGGGGAGGTCTGGGTCCCCTTGTCGGAGCCGGCCGAGTACCAGATCGATGTCGAGGTGGGTCGCGACCGCGCCGCGCGCCAGCACGTTCGTCTCACGCCCCCGAAGCGCTGGACGCTGTACTGGCTCTCGTCGATCCACACGGACGTCGGCTACACCGATCTCCAGGAGAACGCGCTCGAAGTCCATCGCAAGAATCTCGACGCCGCGCTCGCCCGGCTCTCGGCCCACCCCGACTATCGCTTCACGGCCGAGTGCACGTTGCAGATCCTCTCGTATCTCGAGAATCGGCCCCCCGAAGCCGGAGAGGCGCTGGTACGCGCGCTGCAGAACGGCCGCGTCGGCTTCCAGGCGCTGTTCGCGAACATGCTGACGGGGATCCTCGATCACGAGACGCTGGCGCGTCTGGTGTGGCCCGCCGGCCGGCTCGCCCGCGCGCGCGGTCTCAACTACGCCTGCGCGCAGATCACCGACGTGCCCGGCCAGACCGCGACGTTCCCGATGATGCTCGCCGCGAGCGGCGTGAAGTACCTCGCCAGCGGTCCCAATCCCGAACGCGCCGTCCCGCTGCTCCCCAAGACGCAGGCGGGCGAAGGGACGACATACCCGCAGGTCTATTACTGGGAGGGACCCGACGGCAGTCGCGTGCTGCACTGGCGCGGCTACCACTATGGAGACGCGACGCGGTTCGGCCTCGACACGGGCGCGGAAGAGATGGGACGCCGTCTCTCGGATTGGCTGCTCGGCGCTCCCGTATTCCTGTCGACCGATTGGCCTTACGACGTCGTGCTGCTCTACGGCGCCGACGGGCAGGACAACGCCCCGATGAACGAGCAGCTCGTCGCGAACCTCGAGGACTACAACCGCCGCTACGCGTTCCCCCGCATCGTGCCGGGCCGCGCGGAGGACTTCTTCCGCGAGCTGGAGCGACGCTACGCCACTCGAATCCCCGTGCGCCGCGGCGATACGGGGCTCTATTGGGAGGACGGCGCCGCCTCGACCGCGGCGGAGCTGGCGTCGTTCCGGTCCGCGCAGCTCGCCGCCCGTGCCGCAGAGATCGTGGCCCTCTGGAACGATCGCCTCGGCGTGCCGGACCAGGCCGACGAACGCCGCGCGATGTGGCGCGATCTCCTGCTCTTCGGGGAGCACACCTGGGGCGCCGACGTCAGCGTCTCCGAGCCCGACGCGCGGCAAACCGTCGCCCAATGGGCCTACAAACGGCGTTTTGTCGAGAGCGGCGCGGCAGCCGCCCATGAGATCCTGAACGCCGGCCTGCTGCGCCTCGGCGCAGCGACCAAGGCGGGGCGCGGCCGCATCGCCTTCAATGCCGGCAGCTGGGAGCGGACCGACGTGGTCCGCGTGGCCGGTGGCGCCGGCAAGACGCTGGCGTTTGGAAGCCAGGAGCTGCCGGCGGTCGATGTCGACGGCGACGCGCTGGTGGTCGTGCGTGAGGTCCCGCCCCTCGGCTACCTGGCGCTCACCGAGACCGACCGTGACCCGCGCCCTCCAACCTCCGACGGCGAGGCGCTCGACGCGAAAGCCGGTGGCATCGCGGTGGCCCTCGATGGGTCCACCGGCGCCATCCGCTCGCTCACAGGCCCCGACGGCAAGGAACGCGTTAAACCGTCCGAGTGGTCGGGGCTCAACCAGCTGGTGTACGTAAAGGGCGGCGAGCGGAGCGCCCTGTGGACCAGCGGTGACCGCAACGATCTGGGCACGCCGCCCCAGCTGGCGCTGGCACAGTCGCGCCTCGTGCGCGCTCGGCGGGAACGCCTTCCGGGGATCGGCGTGCGCTTGGTCGCCGAGCGACAGCTGGATGGTTTCCCGTCGATCGTCTCGACGGTGACGCTATACGACGATCTGTCCTGGGTCGACATCGAAAACCGCATCGTCAAAGACGCTACGCTCGCGAAAGAGGCGCTGTACGTGGCGTTCCCGTTCGCTTTCACGGCACCCACCGTTCAGGTCGAAGTGCCCCTCGGCCGCATGACCGTCGAGAAGGATCAGCAGCCGGGGAGCTGCCGCGACTGGTACTGTCACAATCACTGGGTATGGCTGACCGAGGGCGATAGCGGCGTGTTGTGGAGCGGTCCCGACACGCCCCTCTTCACCTTGAACGACATCTTCCGCGGCGTGTGGCGCCGCAAGATCGTCCCCGACGGCACGCTGTTCGCGTACGCGATGAACAACTACTGGCACACCAATTACGCCGCGCGGCAGGGCGGCCAGTATGCCTGCCGCTTCCGGGTTTCGCTGCTCGCCCCCGGCGATGCCGTCGAGCCAGTGCGCCGCGGCTGGGCGGCATGCGATCCGCTGTACGTGAGTCCCGCGTACGACACGAGCTCGGCGGGTCCCCTGATCAGCAAGGACCGCGCGCTATTCCTCGCGGACAAGAACGTCCTCGTCGTGGGCGCGAAGCCCGCTGACGATGGCGAGGGCACCATTGTGAAGCTGCTCGACGCCGCGGGTCAGGCGCGCTCGGTCGGCGTGTGGCCGGCGGCGTACACGTTCAAGCAGGCGCGCCGCACGAATCTCGTCGAGACGAACGCCGACCCCACGCCCATCGCGAGCGACGGGAAGGCGGCGGTCGACCTGGCGGCGTGGGGCGTGGCGGCGCTTCGCCTCTTTGGTTAGCGTCAATCCATGACGATGCCAACCACGCTCGGCGAGCTGAAGCAAACGGAGTGGGCGAGCCCCGCCCGCCGCAATCGCACGGTCAAAGACGAACTGCGGGCGAACCTCATCTGCCTGCTCGAGAACGGCACGCCGCTGTTCCCCGGCATCGTGGGATATCGCGATACGGTGATCCCGCAGATCGTCAACGGCATCCTCTCCAGGCACGACCTGCTGTTCCTCGGCCTGCGCGGGCAGGCCAAGACGCGCATCCTCCGCATGCTGCCGCAACTTCTCGACGAGTGGATCCCCACGCTCTCCGGCACCGAGATCAACGACGACCCGATCGTTCCGGTCACGCGCACCG
>Ga0134079_10000411_pt1 | contig 11284 bp, 9 predicted proteins | sample 15_taG_2_FD_119770 | JGI IMG/M metagenome (GOLD analysis project Ga0134079, IMG submission 119770) | Grasslands soil microbial communities from the Angelo Coastal Reserve, California, USA - 15_D_Rain_40cm_2_09182015 | ecosystem: Environmental > Terrestrial > Soil > Grasslands ...
GCGAAGCGGTAGACGTCGTCGCGCCGCCGGCCGTAGAGCTCGACGAACGCGGCCTCGACGCCGGCCGCGGCGGCCGCGAGGAGCGCGGCGTCGCGCGAATCGTCGGGCGCTGGCGGCGTGGAATCTCGCATTGCAAGTACTCGTTCTTCTATTCGCTCGGGCGGGCGGAAGAGTTCCCGCACCGGCGCGCGCGCGTCGCCCCGCGCGGCGTGTACGATGCCCAGCCATGATAGCGACGAATCGGCGCCGCGCCTGGCTCGGCGTCCTGCTCGGGCTCTCGGCCGTCGGCCGCGCGGCCGCGGGCGAGCCCGCGATCCAAGTGCTCGACGCGTGGGCGCGGGCGACGCCGCCCGGGGCCGAGAACGGTGCGGTGTACCTCAAGATCGTGAACCACGGCGCCGCCGACCGGCTCATCGGCGCGCGCAGCCCGGCCGCGCACGCGACCGAGCTCCACGCGAGCGCGACGCGCGACGGCGTCGTCGCAATGCGCCGGATCGACGCGTTGCCGATCGACGCGGGCGCGATCGTCGAGCTCGCGCCCGGCGGCGCGCACGTGATGCTGGTCGGCCTCGTCTCGCGCCTCGAGGCCGGCCGCCGCGTAGGGCTAACGCTGGTCTTCGCGAACGCCGGCGAGCTCGCCGTCGACGCACCCGTCGTGGACGCGCGCGGCCCCGCGGCCGCGCCACACGAGCACCGCGCGCCGTGAGGGGCTCGGTCGTAACCCTCGGGCTCGTCGCCGCCGGCCTTGCCGTCGGGGCCGGGATCGCGGCGAACCTCTCGTGGCGGCACGCCGCGACCGCGCCGCCGCCGCAGATCGGCGGGTACGTCCTTCCCGAGCCCCGTTCGCTCGGAGCGTTCGAGCTCGTCGACGAGACCGGCACGAAGTTCGCGCCGCGAGACTTCGAGGGCCGTTGGTCGTTCCTGTACTTCGGCTACACCTATTGCCCCGATGTCTGTCCGCTCGCGCTCGTCGAGCTCGCCGACGTCAAGAAAAGACTGGCCGAGCACGCGCCGAGCGCGCGGCTGAGCTTTTTTTTCGTGTCCGTCGACCCGCGACGCGACACGCCCGAGCGGCTGCACGAGTACGTGACCTACTTCGATCCCGAGTTCCGCGGGCTCACGGGCGAACCGGCGCAGATCGCGGCGCTCGCGAACGCGGTGGGCGCCGTTTACTTCGTCGAGCCGGGGCAGGACGAGAAGACCTACCTCGTGAGTCATTCGTCGAACATCGCGCTGCTCGAGCCGGGCGGCGGCCTGCGCGCGGTCTTCACCTCGCCACACGTGGCGGAGCAGCTCGCGGACGACTTCGCGGCGATCTTCGCGCGTTATGGCGCGGCCGCGCGTTAGCCGCCGCGAAGGGTCCGCCACGCGGCCGACCTCGCACGGGCCGTGAAACTTCCGAGGCGGGTGCGTAGACTAACGGGCACCCGTTCGACGACAACCAACAGAAGTGGACGAAAGCCAACCTACCCCGCGCGGTCGTGCGAAGTTCTCGGACGACGAGTCCGATCTCGCGTTGCTCGGCCGGATCGCGCACGGCGACCGCGACGCGCTGCGCGAGATCTACACCGTCTACTACCATCCGCTGCTGCGCTTCATCTATCGCGTGACGGGCCAGCTCGAGCTCGCGCAAGAAGGCGTCAACGACACGATGATGGTGGTCTGGCGCAACGCCGAGGAATTCGCGCGCCGCTCGTCCGTGTCGACCTGGATCATGGGCATCGCGTACCGCAAAGCCTTGAAGCTGCTCGAGCGCTCCCGGCGCTGGACGGACCGGTTCGCGTCCGTGGATTTTGACGACTGGATTGAACGTTCCGACGCATTCGCGGAACCCAGCGACGACGGTGATTTGCGCGATCTGCTCGACCACGCCCTGAAGCGCCTGTCGGCCGAGCATCGAGCAGTCGTCGAGTTGACGTACTTCTATGGATGTTCGTACGAGGAGATCGCCGTGATCGCCGGCTGCCCGGTCAACACGGTCAAGACACGCATGTTTCACGCGCGCGCCAAGCTCCGCAAGCTCCTGCCGACGCTGGGCAAGGACCTCCCCTCGACGTGAGCCCCACCATCACGCATACGCGTGCGTTCGAGCTCCTACCCTGGCTCGTCAACGGCAGCCTACGGCCACATGAGCGGGACGCGGTCGAGCAGCACGTGCGCAGCTGCCTGTCGTGCCATCGCGAGCTCAAGGAGCAGCAGCGCCTGCGGGTCGCGCTGCGTGCGCAGCCCGTCGTGCACATCTCGCCGCAAACGGGCCTCGAGAAGCTTGCGCGTGCGCTCGACGGTGAACCGGTCTTGGCGGAACGGGCGGCGCGTCGGCCGCTCGATGCGCTGCCGCGCTTCGCTCTCGTAGCCGCCGCGGCCGTGCTCGTCGTCGGCGGGCTGCTCTGGCTCACTCCGCTCACGCGCCACGACACGCGCGGCGACGGGGCATACGAGACGCTCGCGAGCGGCCGCCAGGCCGCGCGCGGCGAGCTCGACGTCGTGTTCGTGCAGTCGATCACGGCGGCGCAGATGCAAAGCCTGCTCCAAGAGATCGGCGGCAGCATCGCCGCCGGGCCGACCGGCGCCGGACGGTACCGCGTGCGGCTCGACGATCGTAGCCCGAGCGACGCGCAGCTCGACGCGCTGCTCGCGCGGCTCGCAAAGGATCCGCGCGTGCGCTTCGCGGCGCGCGCGCTCGCCGCGGAGACGGAGCGGTGAGCTCGCGGCCACTCGCGCTCGCGCTCGCGCTGCTCGTCTCGGCCTGCGCGGGCGCGGGACCGAGGCAAGGCGACACGAGCTCGAGCGTCGCGACGGCCGCGCAGCGGCAGATCCTGCTGACCGTTCGCCAGACGGAATCGCTCGCGCTCGGACTGACCGGCTCGCCGAACCAGAAATACGCGCAGCGCCGCTACGGCCCAACGCCGTCGGTCGAGCGGATCCTGACCCAGCTCGCGCGCGAGCATCGGCTCACGCGAGTCGACGGCTGGCCGATCGCGTCGCTATCGGTGTACTGCGAGGTGTTCGCGGTGACGGACGAGCGGGCGCTCGTAGACGTCATCGCGAAGCTCGCGGCCGATCCGCGTGTCGAGCTCGTGCAGCCGATGCACGTTTTCGACACGCAAGCCGAGCGCTACGACGACCCGTATTCCGATCTGCAGACGAGCTCGATCCAGATGGAGATCGAGGACGCGCATCGCGTCGCAACGGGCCGCGGCGTCTCGGTCGCGATCATCGACTCCGCGATCGACTCTTCACATCCCGACCTGCGCGGCCGCGTCCGGGTCGAGCGGGACTTCGTCGACGCCGGGCCGGGGCCGCGCCGCGGCGAGATTCACGGCACTGCGATCGCGGGGGTCATCGCATCGGCCCCGAACAACCGCGAGGGCATCGTCGGCGTCGCGCCCGACGTGACGATCGCCGCGCTGCGAGCGTGCTGGGCCGTCGCGCCGGACAGCGTCGCGGCGCAGTGCTCGAGCTTCTCGCTCGCACGCGCGCTCGAGTCAGCGCTCGAGCTCAAGCCCAACGTCGTGAACCTGAGCCTCGCGGGACCCGAAGACCCGCTGCTCGGGCAACTGCTCGACAAGGTCATCGCGCGCGGGATCATCGTCGTCGCCGCGCAACCCGAGCCCGGCGTCGCGGGCCACGAGTTCCCGGCCTCGCACCCGCGCGTGTTGGCGGTGCATTCGGCGGCCGAGGCGCTCGACGCGCCGTCGCCGTATGTGCTCGGCGCGCCCGGGACCGACGTGCTCACGACGACGCCCGGTGCGAGGTACGCGTTCCTGTCCGGTAACTCGCTCGCCGCGGCGAACACGGCCGGTGTCGTCGCGCTGTTGCTCGAACGCGGGCCGCACGCCGACGTCGACAAGCTCGCGCAGGTGCTGACCGACACGACCACGCGCACGGCGGGCGGCACGTCGATCAACGCGTGCCGCGCGCTCGAGCGCCTTACCGACAGCGCGTTCTGCGCGCAACGCGCGCGACTCGCTAGATTCTAGGTTTAGCGCCGCGCAACGCGTACGAGACGCTGAGCACGTACTGCGAGGTCGGATCGCCGAGCAAGCCGGGGTAGTCGTAAGTGCTCTCGTAGTAGCGCAGATCGAACACGATGCGGCGCACGACCTTCGAGACGCCGAGATTCCAGTGCGTGTACTCCACGCCGGCGCTCGCGAGCTCGAAGTGCCCGAGCGTCCCGCCGATCTCGAAGTCGCCGCGCAGCGGCTGCACGAACGCCAATTCCTGGTTCAGCGCGGAGCGCCAGAGGCCGTAGAACTGATCCGTGTACGCGGCCGTGTAGTAGACGCGATCGCGGAATCCAACCGTCGCGCTGGCCTCGTTCCAGTCGTACGACACGGCGGTGTCCGGGTAGTAATAGCGGCCGAGCATCAGCGTCCAGGACCAGTCTTCGTTGCGGCGGTGATAGCCGCCATAGACCTCGGACTCGATCTCGCGCGGCTTCGCCCACGCGTTGTCGGTCTCGTAGTCGATGTTCGCGGCCCACGCGCCGACGAACCAGCCGCGCTTCTGCTGGTAGTCGATGCCGAGCTGCAGCGAGAACCCCGTGTTTTGCGCGAGACCGCGGTTCCAGTAACCGTTCGCGCCCGTGATGTAACCGTTGAGGCTCGGCGAGCCGCCCTGCGCCGCCGCGCCGGACGCGGCGCAGGCCAGCAACGAGGAAGACAGCACGAGCGCGATTCTCACGACCGGGAACATCCTCACGAGGGAGCCGGGAATTCTAGGCCCGCGATCGGGGCCGCGCCATCGGCGCGCCGCGGCGCCGGCGACGCGCGTCACGGACGCCGCGAGATCACGGCTCGCGCACCTCGTAGCCGCGCTCGCGCAGGCGCGCGAGCGGCCCGTCGGCGCGCAGCAGGTCGCCGACGCCGAGCGTCGCGAACGTCGTCTCGTTCGCGGCGAGCGCGCGTTCCGCCGCGTCGAGCCACGCGCTCTCGGCCTTGAGCAGAGTCTCGCTCAAGCCCGCGGAGGTGGCCGCGAACGACAGGCACTCGCCCTCGATGTCGGGGTAGTCGAAACGCCGCAGCGCGGCGATGTCGCCGGTCGCCCACGCTCGGGCGCGCTCGGCGATGCTAGGCAGGTCGTCTTCGATGCCCGCGAGCACGGTCGCGAAACACTCGACCTCCGCTTGCGGCGACAACGCGCCCGCGGCGTCGATGAGGTCACCCGGATCCACCCGGATCTCGGTGGCGGTCGTCTTGACGCGCGCGTTGCGCGCGAGCCGCTCGATCGAGCCCTGGAGCTTGCGGCCAGAGGTGAGCCCCGCCGCGTCGAGCGCGCGCGCGTACAAGCGGCCGGCGACCACGGCGGGGCGTTGTTGCTCGAGGTTGCGCGGCGCGTCGTAGCGGTCGCGGATCACCGCGTAGCGAGCGTAGATCTCCGGCGGCAGCACGGCGACGAGATCCGCGCCGCCCTCGTTGCGGCTGAGCTTGCGGACGCGGAAGAACAGCGCGGGATAGCGGAACGGATTGCGCGCCCACGCGTCTACGCCGGGCGGCAGCAGCACCTCGTTGGCGCGGCCGATCACGCGCTCGACGATGACGGAGCCCCAGGCGATGTCTTTCGGGATCACGCTCAGCGTGCCGAATATGAACAGCTCGTGCGTGCCGGCGCTGACCTTCCAGAGGGGCGGGCCCGGGTAACGTCCCGTGACAATGAATTCCTCGGGCGGCTGGGCTACGGCCGTCGACGCGAGAAGCGAAAGCAAGAGACCGCCGCGGCAGAGCCAACGCGCGCGGCGTCGCGCAGCGTTCGCGCGCTCGGAGCTCGGCGTTGTTACCGTCACGGGGTCCAGGCGTAGCTCACCTTCAGGAAGGCCGTTCGGCCCGTCGGCTCGAGACGGCCGGTCGCCTCGTCCTCGAGTTGGTTCGTGGCGAAGCCCGCGAAGAATACCGTCTGCGGATTGAGCTTGTACGAGTACAGGAGCTGCGCGTCGTGCGACGCTTCGCTCGGCACGGTAGTCGGGTCGATGTACTGCGCGACGTTGCGCTCGATGTCCGAGCCCTGCAGCGTGAGCCGCACGAAGCTGCGCACGTTGAACTGCCACGTGAGCCGCAGATCGGTGAGCCTCGCCTTGTAGACGATCGGGCCGTCCTTGCTCCAGAGCCGATCGAGCGTGTAGCGCGCGCGCACGAGCAGGTGACGCGTGGCGTTCCACTCGAGCTGCGGCTGAATGTTCTGCTCGTCGCGAACCAAAGAGTTCGCGTGGTCGAGCTGCTCGCCGAAACGGCCCTGGAAGTAGGCGGATACGCCGCTCGCGGGGCGTATCTGCGCGTACACGAACACGCCATTCATGTCGAAGACCTGCCCGTTCCAGAATTCTTCGCGCGGCCCGACGTCGATCTCCATGAACGACTGCAGCGGCCCGCCGAACGAGAAGAATGGCTCGAAGGAGCGACCGAGCAGGTTACCTCTCGTGTCGTGTTGCTCGTTCCAATACGCGCCGGCATTGAGCTCGGTCCACCAGGCGCCGCCCGGGCCCTGCCAGATGCGGTTCGCCTGGAGGTTGTCCTCGACGAAGTCGACGCGTGGGATGAAGCCGACGTCGGCGCGAAACCCGGGATCGAGCCTCTGGCGGTAATACTGCGCGAACCAATTGCGCGAGCCGTACCGGTATTCGGCGCGGTACGCGTCGCCCTCGAAGGAGCCCGTCGGCTGCGCGAACGTGGCGGCGACCTCGGCCGGGTACTCGGTGCGCGAGGTCAGATACTGGAAGCGAAGCGTGTTCTGGTCGTTGATGCGGTAGCGCCCGTCGATCCCGCCGACGTCGTTGCGATAGCCCTCGCCGTGGCGGCGCGTGAACAGCCCGCCGATCGTCGACGCGTTGCCGAAGCCGCGCGTGTAGCGACCGACGACGCCGTCGTTCGCTTGTGCGAGCGACGTCGAGTCCGAGCCGAGGGACCCTGGGAAGAGCAGATTCGTGATGGCGTCCTTGGTCGCGAAAGCGCCGAAGGTGTTCTGTCCCGTGCGCCCGGTGATCTTCGCCCCGACGTCTGGGTCGGCGATCGTGCGCGTGAAGACCGCTCGCAGCGGGCTCGCGTAGTAGTCGGAGCCTTCGAGGAAGAACGGGCGCGTCTCGGGATAGAAGAGCGCGAATTGCGTGTTTTCCGCGAGCTGCGCGACGTCCGCCTCGATCTGCGAGAAGTCCGGGTTGATCGCGAGGTCGGCCGTGATGTCGGGCGTGATGCCCCACCGGACGCCGACGCCGAGCTCCGTGTCGAGGTCGCCGTTCGTGAACTGGCCGTCCGCAGTCGCCGGCCGCGTGTCGGCGCGCGTGGTCGTGAGGCTCGGCACGACCTCGAGCGCCTTGCCCGGCGTCGCGTTCGCGAAACCGTCGAACTTGCCGAACTGGCAGACGTAGCAGCTCTTGTTGCGGTCTTGCGGGTTGTTCGAGATCCGCGTCCTCACGTTGCGCGGCCGGAAGCGAAGCAAGTCGATGCCCCAGGTCTGATCGCCCTCCGAGCGTGGGAATCGGAGTTGGCTGAACGGGATCGCGAGCTCGACGACGTAGCCGTCGGGCGTGATGCGGCCTGCCGAGTCCCAGATCGCGTTCCAGGCCGGGTTCTCGGAGCGATTCACGTCGTCTTGAATCGCGTCCATCTGCACGCCGAGTGGATTCACGAAGAACTCGAACGCGCGGCGTTGGTCGTTGAAGGTGTCGACCACGATGCCGACGAAGTCGTCGTTCCAAGCGGTGTCGGAGTCGCGCAAATAGGCGCGAATCGACCCCGGCTCCGGGTCGCGCGCGTCGAACGCGACGAGCAACTGATTGCCGTTCTCCACGAGGTAGACCTTCGTCGCGACCTGCGCGGGCTGGTTCTCGCGCGGATAGGTTTCGAACGCGAGATCGACGACGAGCGCATGGGCCCAAATCTCGTCGTCGAGCACGCCGTCGATCTTGGCGCGGCCCTCGGCGTGCGGGATCGCGCTCCGGAGCGTGGCCGTCGCGCGCTCCGTTTCGTCGGCGTGCGCGGGTAGCAGCGCGCACGCGAGGGCCAGGGCCACCGCAGCGGTCGACACGATCGTCACGAAACGGCCTGCCCCCAAAAAGGACTCGGAACTCGGTCTTAGATGCGCGCGGCGGGATTCTGGTTGTGGCCGTGCGCAACTCTGGACTGTCCGCGCGGCGCTGACAATCTTATGTCGCGTGACCGGCGGCGGATCGGCGGCGCGGCGCAAAAACGTGAGCCGCGTCAATTTTTCTAAAGGCCGCAGGGCTGGCGCCGCCACGGCCGGCCCGACGGCGAACGCGCGTCTGGGCGAGCCGCTCCAGCCGAGGTCGTGCGTGTTGAGGTCGAAGATCTGCGTGTCGCCGCATCCTGCGGGCGCGGCGCGAATTTCCGCATGAAGCAACCGATCGATACGGCCGTTTTTTCGATCGGGCCGGTTCCGTCGGTCCCGGTACAGGCTCTACCCGTCTCGAGCGCTGCAGGCCCTTAATCTGCTGGAGTTTTTCCGCTCCGTTCGGGTACAGTTTTGAGTCGTTAACGCGCGTCGGTGACCACCCTCGCGCGGCTCGATTTAGAGTCAGTCCTTGGTGTCGTGTTCGCTCGGGGGAGATCGATGCGCGAGCAAGAGACTTCGGTTCCGACGCGCCGCGTCACGTTCACGCTGATCGTGCTGAGCTCGGCGCTGTTCTCCTGCTTCACGGGCTCGGCGGCCGCGGGCGCTGCGAGCTCGATCGCCGCCGCCGCGCAAGCGAACGATCTCGCTCGAGTCCGGCAACTCATCAAGTCGGGCGCCGACGTCAACGCCCCGGCCGCGGACGGCTCGACGGCGCTGCTGCTCGCGGCCTACCAGTCGAACGTCGACCTCGCGAAGGCGCTGCTCGCGGCCGGCGCCGATCCGAACGTCGCGAATCACTTCGGCGTGACGCCGTTGCTGCAGGCGAGCCGCTATGGCGACGAGGGCACGATGGAGGCTCTGCTCAAAGGCGGCGCCGACATCGACAAGGCGCAACGCGAAGGCGAGACGCCGCTGATGGCGGCCGCCCGAGCCGGCAGCATGCCGGCCGTGAAGCTGCTGCTCGCGCACGGCGCGAACCCGAACACGGCCGAATCGCTCTGGGACGAAACGGCACTGATGTGGGCGACCGCCGAAGGCCACCTCGACGTCGTCGACGCGCTGCTCGCGGCAGGCGCCGATCCGAATCTGAAGGCGCGCGCTTCGGAATTGACGAGGCGCAGCACGCGTACCGACTTCCCGTCCGGCGGCTTCACGGCCGTCATGTGGGCCGCGCGCGACGGCGACGAGCCGCTCGTTCGTCGGCTCGTCGCGGGCGGCGCCGACATCAAGCTCGCGAACGCCGACGGCGCGACGCCGATGATGCTCGCGATCATCAACGACCGCTTCGACCTCGCCGCGAAGCTGCTCGACCTCGGCGCCGACGCGAACGACGGCTCGTTGTATCAGGCCGTCGAAATGCACGACGCGACCACCGACTGGCGAGCGAAGGACGGCACGCGGCTGCGCGCGAGCCACCCGAACCGGCTCACGGCGCTGGACCTGATCAAGACGCTGCTCGACCACGGGGCGGACCCGAACAAGCCCTATGACGGACAGATGCACTCGGCCTCGATGTGCTGCGACACGCACGCGAACGGCACGCCGTTCTATCGCGCCGCGGTCGCGGCCGACGTCGAGGCGCTGAAGCTGATGGTCGCGAAAGGCGCCGACCTCGAGTGGGCGCCGAAGAAAGCCGGCAAAGCTCCACCCGACCCGGCGGCGGGCCCGAACAACTCCGGCAAGACGCCGCTGATGGTCGCGATGGACGGCGGCAAGGGCGTCGGCATGGCCGGCGGCCCCGGCGACATTCGCGAGGGCGCCGCGGCACCGTTCCGCGAGCTGTCCAATCGCAACCCGCTCGATGCGATGCAGGTGCTGATCGACGCGGGGGCGAACGTGAACGCGAAAACGCCCGCGGGCGACTCGGCGCTGCACATCGCGGCGTTCGCCGGCAAGCTCGACGTCGTCCGGCTGCTCGCGAAGAACGGCGCGGACTTGACCCAAAAGGACGGCGCGGGCCTGACCGCGCTTCAGGTCGTCGAGAAACAGCCGCCGCGACCGCCTCCGCCGACCTCCGGCGCGCTCGCAGGTGAGAAGCAAGGCGCGCAGCCGACCGAGGTCGCAGCGCTGCTGCGCGAGCTCATGCACGGCAACGTCCAGGCGAATCTCGCGGAGGGCCGATCGAAGTGAAGGCTTGGGTCTATGGCGCGGGCGCCGGCGTCGTCGCCGCAGGGGTCACGGCCTTTGTGGCGATGCATCACTGGAGCTCCGACACTGCGCTCGAGCAGCAGTGGGACATGCTCAATCGCTACTGCATGGATTGCCACAACAAGGCCGACTTCACTGCGGATCTCTCGTTCGAAGGACGTCGCCCGGACAACGTGCCGAAGGATCCCGGCACTTGGGAGAAGGTGCTTCACAAGCTCGAGATCGGCGCCATGCCGCCGCGCAAGGAGCCGCAGCCTCCCGCACCGGTTCGCGCGCAGTTCATCAAGGCGCTCACGAGCAAGCTCGACGCGAACGCCGCCGCGCACCCCTACGCGGGCAACACGAAGGTTCATCGGCTGAACCGCACGGAGTACGCGAATGCCATCCGTGACCTGCTCGGCGTCGAGGCCGACATCACGGACCTCCTGCCGAGCGACGGCGGCGACTTCGGCTTCGACAATATCGCGCAGGTCCTGAAGACCTCGCCGCTGCTGCTCGAGCGCTACCTGACCGTCGCGCTCCGCGTCGCGGACATGGCTGTCGGCAATCCCGACGCCGTCGCGTCGGCGGCCTCTTACCATATCCCGTTCGACCTTACGCAGGACCGGCACCTCGAAGGGTTGCCGCTCGGCACGCGCGGCGGCACGGTGGTACATCACAACTTCCCGGCGGACGCGGAATACGTCCTGTCGGGCCGACTCTTCATCGGCGTCGAGGAGGGCCTCTTCGGCGTCGAAGGGCACGATCGGCCCCACGAGTTCCTGGTTCTCGTCGACGGGCAGACCGTGTTCTCGAGCGAGGTCGGCGGCAAGGAGGATCACGACCTCAGCGTCGCCGAAGGCGTCAACAAGATCCGGGCCGCGGTCGACGCGAAGCTCACGTCGCCGCCGATTCGGATCACGGCGGGCCCGCACGACGTCGCGTTCACTTGGCGCGAACGCACGGACAGAGAGCAGAACGCTTGGGAGCCGGGCCTGCGGGCGTCTCTCGAGGTGCACAACCCCTCGGGCATGCCGCGGCTCGAGAACGTCGTGATCGAGGGTCCGTACAACGTCACGGGAGTCAGCGATACGCC
>Ga0134079_10000412_pt1 | contig 11283 bp, 10 predicted proteins | sample 15_taG_2_FD_119770 | JGI IMG/M metagenome (GOLD analysis project Ga0134079, IMG submission 119770) | Grasslands soil microbial communities from the Angelo Coastal Reserve, California, USA - 15_D_Rain_40cm_2_09182015 | ecosystem: Environmental > Terrestrial > Soil > Grasslands ...
CACGAAGTACCGGACGTACCTGGAACAGCTCGGCATCGCCTACCCCACCGTCCGCGCGGCCGACGGCAGCTGCGCCGGCGGCGCGACGCCCTAGCGGTAAAAGAGCCGGTAGGCCGCGCCGGCATGGGCCACGCCGCGATCGACGAGCTCGGCCATGTACTCGGACATCGTGCCGACTTTGCCCTTCACCGACGGCGCGGCCACCGGGGGAGTCTCCCGGTAGTGGTCGGTAAGGCCGGCCCGTAGCGCCTCCACGACCCACGGCTTCGTCTCGACCGTGGCCTTCGTCACCTCGACGCCCCGAATCGCGCCAGCCGTATCGAACCCGACCGCGACCTCGAGCGGGCCGTGCGGCGAGTCGACGCGCATGAAGATCAGCACGCCTTCCACCTGATTCGCCCGCTTGCCGAGATAGAACGTGATGACGTCGTCAGGCGGAGTCCAACCGGCGGCATCGTGCATGCGCCGCTCATCCGTGGAGCTGAGGTGCACCTCTCGCGCCGTGAAGCGATCGGCGCCCGGGAGCAGCCGGGACACGACCTCCGAACGCTCCACGAGGGTGACCGTCGGCGTGATATGCAGGAGCGCGGCCGCGGCCGCGCCGAGCAGCAGCGCTTTCATGGACGCACTCCTCTTTCAGGTCGCCACATTTGCCAGAACGCCAGCGCGGCGACGATCGTGTACCCCAACCCCATCGCCCAGCCACCGGCCAGCGTGACGACGGCGAAGTGAGGCGAGACGAGTTTGGTGAGCCACATCCCCATGAAATCGAGCCATGGCGCCGCGAACAGCAGCGTGATGAGCGCGAAGCCCATCCACCGCGGGATCGCGATCCCCAGCACGACGACCGACAGGACCGCCGCGATGACGCCGTACATCGGGACGTGCACGTGCGTGTCCTGAATCAGCAGGGCGCGATCGACCTGGTGCTGCTCTTCGCGAGCCATGTCCGCGGGCGTGACGTCGTGCTCGACGACCATGGTGCGGTCGGCCGGCATCGGCATGTTCATCCCCGCCGGCTCGACGTACGTGGCAGCCACCGAGCGCGGCGTGAAGCCGGCGTATATCCCGACCATCCACGCTCCAAAGACATAGGCGACGCCCAGCGTGGCCAGGAGTAACGTGACCAGCCACCGGACGCGAGCGTCGCTACGAGGCAGATCGTAGAGCACGTGCCCTCCTAAAAAAGGTAGACCAGCTCGACGAGGGCCGTGAGATTCGACCGTTTGAGGCCGCCGTTCTTGTCCTCGAAGAACGGCTGATCCGACTTGTCGAAGCGCAGCGCAGGCCGCAGCGAGAATGCCGGGAGCCGGAACGTGGTGAATTCGACGTTCGAGAACACGCCTTCCTGCCCCTCGCGATAGAAGTACCACGGTGAGATCGTCAGCGACTTGAGCGTCTGGGCCGTTCCCGTCGTGACGCCATCGACATCGTCGAGGATCTCCGCCCGCACGCTGATGCCCATCGACCTCGCGGCACGCCAGAAGGCGGTAGCGACTGCTCCCGTCCACGTCAGGCTCGTGCCCGCATCGCGCTGCGAGCCGTGGTTCCCCTCGACCTGGAACACGAATTTCGGCGTCGGCTGCAGGGTGGCGTCCGCCGAGAAGAGCGTTCGCTGCGCGCCGTTCGTGCCGTCTTCCTCGGGCCCGTACAGTGCGCTGGCGCCGACGGCGACGCCCGCTGCGGGGAACAGCAGGGCCCGGAGTCCGCCGGTCTTCCCCGAGTTGTTGTCGACCTCGGCGTTCCAGCCGTTCGCCACGAGGCCGATCACCTGGAGGTGCGGGTTGATCGTGTACCGCGCCATCAGCCCGGTGAGCTTCGCGGGCCGTGCCATCTCGAAGTTGAAGGATGTCGTGGGAATGAGCGTCAGCGGCTCGTCGTCGCGCTCATAACCGATGGGCGCGTCGAACCGTCCGAACGACAGCGTGAGCGCCGAGGCGCCGGGGGGCGTCCAGTTGACGATCAGGTTGTCGATCTCGACGTGGGTCTCGGCGTCGCCGCTGTCCGACACCTCGAGATGCGTCGTCAGCTGACCGAAGAGATAGAGGTGATCCGACCAGGGGCGAAACACGCTGAGCGCGATCTTGGAACCGCTCGCCGTGTTGGTGCCCAGGTTGCGATCGTAGCTCCCCACGCCGACGGCAAAGCCGGAAACCACGAGCGCGGGCTCCTTGTCGAAACTCAGATCCCGGTCCTGCGCCACGAGCGGCGCGGCGGCGAGCCAGCCGCAGCAGCACAACAGTCTGCAAATGGTCATACGTCCCCCTCCGCAGGGGTGAAAGCGTGGTTCGAGTTGTGTTACAGAGCGCGCCTGTTAGGCGAGCGCGTGCGGAGGGGCGAGAGCGAAAGGAAGAAGGTGGCGTGGCGCGCGGGGGAGAACGACTCGACGGAGCGCCACAACGGCGAGCACCGCCCGTGCCGGGGCTGCCGTCCAGCGCGCTTGGGGGGCCGGGAGCGCAACCAGGGCGCCCGCGGGGCAGCACGTCTGCGGACACGAGCAGTGTTGGTGGCCCTTGGGAGCGTCGTGGGATGCGTGACCGGCTGCATGAGCGGCGGCGGCCGTGACTGGCGCGTCATGGAGCGGACACTGGTGCGCCTGCGGCCCCAGTGTCGCCAGGCCGAACCACAGCGCGAGACACGCGCTGAGCAATCGAGGCGTCCAAGGCCGTTGCATGGGACGCAATCTAGTGACGGTGTTCCATCTCGGCACCTGGTCCGTCGGTCGCGTTCTTGATTCGAGCCATCCACGCGGCGTCCGCCTTGTAGGACGGATGTTGCGGATCGATCGCGGGCAGTTGGCGCAGGTCGTCGGGGACGAAGAGACCGGCGATCGACCCCATCACATGCGGCGCCGGCGCGTCCGTCGGATTGTCATACTCCACGATGAGGCGATAGACACGGTCGGTCCGCAGCTTCGGACCCCGGCCCCGAACCCCGAACAGCTGCCGCGACATCGACACCACGCGCCCGTCGGGCGTCCGCTTGGGCCGGATTCGCACCAGCGTCTTGCCTGACTTCGTGTCCACGAGCCGCAGCCCTGCCCCGAAATCGTGGAGGTGTCCGCCCGCGGCCAGCAGGTGACCGGCGAGGGGCATCGAGAATTCGTACGTGCGGGTCGAGCGCCCCGGGGGGATCGGGTAGGCGTTGCCGGCGCCGAAATTGAAGTTCACGTCCACGAGGAACGGCAGCGCGACAACGGGCTTCGGCACCTGGCGCGGCGAGATCCACGGCAGCGCGAGGCGCAGATACGCGGCGGGTACCTCCGTCCCAGTCTGGTTGTCCCACATGATGAACAAGCGCAACCGCTGCCCGGCCTCGACGGGAATCCCGACGGTGCTCGGAAACACGACGTCCTCGGTCTCGCGACCCGCACCCAGCAGTCGCTCCACGATCGGATAGACGATCTCGCGCCGATCGAGATTCATCATGCTCATGTGATGCATGAGCCCGCGGGGGAGCGGACGGCCCGCCGAGTCAACGATCGACAGCCGGAATCCGCGAACCCACGTCGTGAGCGGCCAGGCGAATTCCTGAACGAGGAGGTCTTCCGGCTCCATGTCCTCCATTCCCTCGTGCATGCCTGGAGAGTTCGCCGGCAATCGGTACGGGCCCGCCGTGATCACCACCTCGCGGCGCGAGGAATCGACGCGGACCTGCACGGGCACCTGCGCATTGGCCGAGGCCAACGCGAGGGTGACGAGCGACACGGAACCGAAGAAGGGCATCCTCAAATGTATATTTGCATGATGGTACGGCGAAGCCTCGTCGTCGGGGTCGCGTTGGCCCTGGTTGCGTGCGCAGACGGGTCTGGACCGGGTCTGCCGCCGCGCACCTACCTCATGGGGTTCTCCGCCATCCCACCGCGGCTCGACAGCACCACAGCCTACCTCATCGCCGCGATCGACACCTGGGTCCCACATGCCGACGCCGCGATCATGCACGTCTCGCCACCGTGGGCGGCGATGCTCGCCGGCTATCCGCCGGCGCAGGCGGTCGACACGGTCCAGGTCCCCCTCGCGAACTACTATCGCGGCAAGCACTTGAAGATCGTCTTCACGGTCGATGCGACCGACGGGTTGAACCGGGCCGCCGAGGCGCCGGAGCTGGTTTCATTAGGCCGCAGCATCACCGACACCGCCGTCCAGCGGGTCTATCGCGAGTGGGTGTACGCGGTCGCTACCAAGATCCACCCCGACTACCTGGGACTCGCAGCCGAAACCAACCTGATCAAGGCCCTGGCACCAGACTCCGTGTATCAGGCGCTCGTCACCATGACGAACGCCGTGGCGACGCAGATCAACGCCGCCAGCGTGCCGACCAAGCTGTTCGTGAGCGTGCAGGTCGAGACGGCGTGGGGACGGCTTGGTGGGTCAGGAACATACGTGGGCATCGCTCAGGACCTCGCCGATTTCCCGTTCGTCGAGGCGATCGGTCTCTCCAGCTATCCGTATCTCGGCGGGTATGCCGACCCTGAAGACGTGCCGCTCGACTATTACAGCCGGATCGTGCAGGGGACGACGCTTCCCGTGCTCGTGGTCGAGGGCGGCTGGTCGTCCGTCTCGCTCGACACGCTGGTGTCGTCGCCGGCCGAGCAAGCCCGCTACATCGCGCGCCAGGTGCAGCTCCTCGACAGTGCCAGGGCCAAGGGTGCGTTCCAGTTGACGTTCTTCGACCTGGACCTGTCCGCTTCGCCCCCTCCGCCCGGGTCGATTCTGCCCCTCTTCGCGCACCTCGGGCTCGCCGACAGCGTCTTCAATCCCAAGCCGGCGCTCGCGGCGTGGGACGCCGCGTTCCGCCGCTCATACGCGCCGTAGCTTCCAGCGGCCGCGGCGGAACAGTACTGCACTGGCCACGGCGAGTGTCGAGAAGGCGATCGTGATCGAGAGAAACACCCCGCTCGGCCCGAACCCGAATCGCACCGCGAGCACCCACGCCAGCGGCACCTCCCACAGCCAGAAGCAACACAGGTTCAGCCAGGTGGGCGTCCACGTGTCGCCGGCCCCGTTGAACGACTGCGTCAACACCATTCCCCACGCGTAGAACAGGTAGCCGCAGCTGACGATCCGCAGGCACGCCGCGGCCACCGGGGCGACCAGGGGATCGCGCGTGAACACCGTTACGATCGGCCCCGCGAGGATCACGAACACCAGCCCCACGCTGCCCAGGAAATACATGTTGTAGAGGCCGGCGATCCAGACCGCCCGCTCGGCGCGCTCCGGCTTGCCCGCGCCGAGTCCCTGCCCCACCATGGTCGCGGCCGCGTTGGCGAGTCCCCACGACGGCAATAGCGCGAAGATGATGACCCGGACGCCGAGGGTGTAACCCGCGACGGCCTCCGCCCCGAATGTCGAGATGATCCGCACGAGGCCGATCCAACTCGCCGTGCCGACGAGCACCTGGAACGTGCCGGTGCCCGAGAGCCGGAGCAGCGTACGCATCACAGCTGGACGGAGTTGCAGCTGATCGCGGTGGATCACGATGCGTCCATCGCGGCGCACCAGCCGGTAGATCTGGTACAGCACGCCGGTGCCCCGGCCGATCGTCGTCGCGATGGCCGCGCCCTGCACGCCGAGGCGGGGGAAGGGGCCGAGTCCGAAGATCAGGCACGGCCCGAGCAGGATGTTGATCCAGTTGGCGAGCCACAGGACGCGCATCGCGATCGCGGCGTCGCCGGCGCCGCGGAATGTGGCGTTGATCAGGAAGAGCAGCAGGATCACGACATTGCCGCCGAGCATCACGCGGGTGTAGCCCGACCCGAGGGCGATGACGCCCGGGGAGGCCCCCATCACGCCGAGCAGGCGGGGCGCGAACAGCGCGCCCAGCGTGCCGGTCACCGCGGCGACCATCAACCCCAACGCGATCCCCTGCACCGCCGCCTCGGCGGCGGCGGCGGGGTTCTTCTCGCCGATGCGGCGCGCCACCATCGCGCCCACGCCGATCGAGAGGCCCATCGCCGCGGTATACACCAGCGCGAGCATCGACTCCGTGAGACCCACCGTCGCCATCGCGTCGGCACCGAGGTGCGCCACCCAAAAAATGTCCACCACCGCGAACAGCGACTCCATGAACATCTCCATCACCATGGGAACGGCGAGGAGAATGATGGCGCGGCCAATCGGGCCATCGGTGTAGTCGTGGTGGCGCGAGCCGCGCACGGCTTCGCGGACCGTGTTCCAAAAGGAGGGGGCTGGCCGTTCCGGATCCGTCACGTGCACTCCACTCGCGGGTGGCCAGAGTCTAACGCGCCGATCCCGGCCGGGAAGGGTCTCGCACCTCGCCACGTTGCGTCATCGCCGCGAGAGTATTGGCTTCGGGCAGCAAGGTGATGCTGCCAGTCCGCAGGAACAGGCCGCGTGTACGCACAATGAGCAGTTTGGCGTGAGGCTTGCAAGGCGATTTCGCGTCGTGATTCGGCTCACCGCCGGTCAGTACGAAATGACCGGTGCTTACTCAACGAAGGGAGGACCCTGCCGTGCATAGGCTAACGCTCCTCGTGGCGGCCCTAGTCGTCATCGGCTGCCGCGATGCCGCGGATCCGTGGCATCAAGACGTCGACCCACCGAACCTCACGATCACAACCGGTAGCCGTCCCGGACTTGATCGATTCAATGGGACGCTCTCCGAGAATGGTACCGTGCTCGCCAAGGGCTACGACCACAAGAACCCGCCCATCGGCAGCACCCTCGTCGTGACGTTCATGTGGGTCGGCACCACCAACACCATTATCGACGTGCGCGACCGCCTCATCAATCGCACCCCCGTCGGCAACACCTATCACTTCGTCGAGTATGTCACCGCCGGCGGCATCTCCATGGCGACGTATGTCGCCACCAATGTTCAGGGCTACCCCGATCCGAACACCGACCCACAGTTCGGCGACATCCTGGTGATCGAGGCCGAGCTGTCCGAGCCGACCACTGACGGCGGCATCGTGATTACGTCGTATTCTGGGGTGGACCCGGACTTCGCGACGGCGGTGGGGGCGCATCGTTCGGGCAGTGGGCTCAGCGATTCGACGACCGTGGTAAGTCCCGGCGCAATTGCGGCGGGTGCCGGAGATCTCGTATACGGCGTATCGGTGACGAACGGTCTGGTCGGCGTGGCGGAGGCCAACGGCTGGACCCCGATCACCGTCATGGCCGACGCGGTCATGAAGAATGTCGCGTCGTACACGGTCCTGACGGATAGCGGCTCGGCCGAGCCCCAGTGGACGTGGTTCTACACGGAGCCGCACACGTGGCTGGCCAGTACGCTCTCCCTCAAGCCGGCCCCCGGACAGACGCTCATCTTGAACGGCACGCTGAACGAGAGCGGATCGCTGCTGGCGCAGGGATTCTATCCGAAGAACCCCCTGCGGGGCGATGCGATCGTCGCGACGGTCATGTGGAAGGGCTCCACGAACGTCATCACGTCGGTGACCGATCGCCTCTCGGATGGAACCCCCGTCGGCAACACCTACAACCTCGTCGAGTACGTGACGCGTGGCGGGGTCTCGATGGCAACGTATGTCGCCACCAATGTGCAGAACTTCCCGGATCCGAACACCGGCTCCGACGACGTCCTGGTCGTGGAGGCAAATCTGTCGGCGCCGGTGGAGGACGGCGGCGTCCTGCTCTCCGCCTACAGCGGTGTGAAGACCTCCTTCACGCAAGCGTTGGGCGAGCATCGCTCGGCGGCCGACACGGGGTCCTCCGAAACTACCGCCGACCCAGGCCAAATCGCCGTGCAGCCGGGCGCGATGGTGTATGCGGTCTCGCTCTCCGATGGCGTGGCGGGGATCGACGGGCCAACCGACTTCACGAACATCACGACGATGTCCGATACGGCCTTGAAGGGCGACGGCGCGTACGTGGTGCGGCCGGCTGGCAGCGCCAGTACCGCGCAGCCACAGTGGACCTGGTATTTCAACGCGCCCAGTACGTGGCTGGCGAGTGTGATTTCCCTGAATCCACGCTAGCGCGAAGCGGGATGGCCGAAACATCGCCCCACCTGTTCTGCGGGACAGGTGGGGCGACTCGTAGCGGCGAAGGGACGTGCCGAACGAGCGCTGGTACTCATTCCTGAGCGACGCACGCGCTCGCATGGAACGTGCTCGGCAGATAGCTTCTGTGGGACCGAGACCTCAGGGATCATTATGGTCGCAGTCCCAGTATTGGCGTTGAACGTTCTCCTCCTCAAGCGATTAGCCTCGGGCGCCAAACCAAGAAAGCCTACGGCTTCAATTCGAGCGCGTGGGCGGCTACCCGGCCATTCACACTCGACAGCGTTCGCCCGGAATGGACACGGTCGCCTCTGATTACGCGATTCTCTTTGGTGCGAAGACCACGCGCAGCGGCTTGATCGCGACGTTCGATCTTCGCGAGGTTCCCGAAGTTGCGGTGATCCCGTAACGAACACCGACTCGACACCGAAGGACACCCGATGCCCCGCCCCTCCCCGCTTCTCGCGCTCATCGCGTTGGCGCTCGGCACCTCCCTGGCCCAGGCGCAGCTGCCCGGTCTCCGCCGCAAGGTGAGAGACGCCGGCCGACAGGCCGTCACCGGCCAGCCGTCGCAGCAGCGCGGCGCTCCACCCAAGTTCGACAACACGATGCTCGAGCTGAATCCACAGGTCGTCGCGCGGCTCATCAAAGGCCTCGAGGCCCGCAGCACGGCGCGTGGCGCCGGCGGCCAGACGGCGGCCGAGCTGCGGACGCGCTCGTCCGCCGCCTCGGAGGAAGCCGCGACCCTCAACAACCAGCACAGCGACGACCGCTCGCAGTGGGTGAACGCGAACGGCGAGGCGGAGAACTGCGTGAGTGGAGAGCTCAACAATGCCGAGCAGCGACACCAGCAGGAAATGAAGGAGCGCTTCATGGGCATGACCGGCGTGAACACTCCCGAGAAGATGAAATTCATGCAGGACTGGACCGCGGCAGGACAGGAAGCCCAGCAGGCAGTGATGGCGAACGACACGGCCGCGGGGCAACGCGCCCGAGAAAAGATGAATAAGCTCATGGGAATCGACGCACGGGCCGACAGCGCCAAGGCGCGCGCCACGTGCCATGTCCCCGCGATGCCGGCGTGGATGCGGCGCGCCGACTCGCTCGCCGCGATCTCCGACACGCTGCTCGTTCGGGCGCGGGGCGCGGAAGGTGCGGCGAGCGCCGCCGCCGCCCGCGCGGCGGAGATGACGCCCTCGCAGTTCGCGATGGCGGCTGAGCGCGCCGAGGGGTTCGTGGCGCTCCAGGCCGCGGGGAACGTCGGCAGCGGCTACGTGTTCACCCCGATCGAAGAGCAGGCGCTCACGGCGCGACTCGTCGACCTGAAGAAGTATCTCGGGTGATCGGACGGAGGGCGGGGAGCGTCATTGCGGTCGCGCTGTTCGCGGCAGCCGCTGGACCGGTCGGTCGCGAGGACTCGACGTTGGCAGTCCGGCTCCCTACCGGGGCCTCGCGTCTCCTCTGGCGGGCGTCACGGGCGCCCGTCCGCTGGGCTGAGACCGACGCAAGTCTCAGCGAACTCGTCCCCTGGCATCCCGGACAGCCGGGCGTCGAGTGGGCCACGCTCCCGATCGCAGGACAGGGCGAAGCGCCCGCGCTTACGCTCGTGCTCGCGCGCATCGATCCCCGCGTCATGTCCTTTGATCTCGTGTGGGACATCGAGCGCGATCGCCCCGCCTGGACGATCGATCGCGCGGGCGACGCGGCGCTCGCCCTCAACGCGGGGATGTTTGTGGAGCGGCTACCCTGGGGCTGGGTCGTCATGGATGGCCACGAGCGCCTCGCGCCCGGCCACGGACCGCTCTCATCGGCGCTCGTCTGGCTCGCGAACGGCCGGCTCGTTTGGGTCGACGGTGACGACGTCTCGAAGTGGCGCGGCCGTGCGGGGGGGGATATCCGCTTCGCGTTTCAGTCGTATCCCACGTTGCTCACGGGCGACGGCGAGGTGCCGGCGGCGGTGCGCAACGGCGGGATCAATGGCGTGCATCGGGACGCGCGACTGGCGCTCGGTCTCGATCGCCAGGAGCGCCTGCTCGTCGTCCTGACGCGACTCGACGTCCCCATCCCCGGGGCGGATCGCCTGCCGTTCGGGCTCACGGTGCCCGAGATGGCAGCGGTGATGGGTGCGCTCGGTGCACGGCATGCGATGCTGCTCGACGGGGGAATCTCGGCGCAACTGGCCATCTTGGATTCGACGGGGCACGCCAAAGAGTGGAGGGGATTGCGGAAGGTGCCGCTCGCCCTGGTGGCCCGCGCCGGTCACTGACCGCATGTCTAACCCGACATTGAGAAGCCCCGTCAACCGCGTACCTGGCTGACGGGGCTGCTGTTTCACACCATGGGCCTGGGTAGAGTTGAACTACCGACCTCACGCTTATCAGGCGTGCGCTCTAACCACCTGAGCTACAGGCCCTACTCCCCCTAGTCCCATTCCCGCTTCGGCCCTTTCTTCGGGCGAAACTCGTCCTCGTCCCCCTCGTCGAACTCGTCGTCCAGATCGTCGTAGTCGTCGGCGTCTTCGCCGTCCTCATCGTCGACCTCGTCTTCATCCAGATCGTCGTCGAAGTCTTCGTCGAGATCTTTGTCCTCTTCGAATTCTCCGAACTCCTCGTCGACGTCGTCGCTCCTGCGCTTGAGCGACCAATCCGTCGACGTCTCGCGGGCCAGCATCGCCACCTCCGGCTGGGGTTCGAGTCGAACGACCCTCCTACACTCCCTACTCCTCCGACGCGGCGCGCTTCTCGCTGCGGGCCACCTTGCGGCGGTCGGTGCCGCCCAACAGGCGCTTGCGGAGTCGCAGGGACGACGGTGTCACTTCGATCAACTCGTCGTCCTCAATGTACTCCAGCGCCGCTTCCAGGCTCACTTGGCGCGGCGGCTCCAACATAATCATCTCGTCGGACGCCGTGGTACGCATGTTCGTCAGCTTCTTTTCCTTCGTGGCGTTCACGTCGAGATCGCCGGCCCTCGCGTGCTCCCCCACGACCATCCCTTCGTACACCGCATTCCCCGGTTGGACGAACAGCGTCCCGCGCTCCTGGAGATTAAACAGCGCGAACGCTACCGCCACCCCCTCCCGGTCCGCCACCATGACTCCCCGGCTCCGCCCTGAGATCGGACCCGCCCAGGGGCCATACTCGAAGAAGCGGTGGTGGATGATTCCCGTGCCGCGCGTATCCGTCAAGAACTCCGACCGGTACCCGAGGAGCCCCCGCGCCGGCACGCTGAACCGCATACGGACCATGCCCAGCCCGGGATTCCGCATGTCCAGCATGGTTGCGCGCCGGGGACCGAGCTTCTCC
>Ga0134079_10000414_pt1 | contig 11263 bp, 8 predicted proteins | sample 15_taG_2_FD_119770 | JGI IMG/M metagenome (GOLD analysis project Ga0134079, IMG submission 119770) | Grasslands soil microbial communities from the Angelo Coastal Reserve, California, USA - 15_D_Rain_40cm_2_09182015 | ecosystem: Environmental > Terrestrial > Soil > Grasslands ...
ACCCGGGCGGGGGGGGGGGGGGGGGCGTGATCGGATTTCCGAACACAAACACCTGCGTCTGGGAACCCGGAGACAACCGGAGCCGCGCTTCCGGAAATCCGAGATGCACCTGACGCGCGCCGCGCGCGAGCATTCGCTGCGTGAGTCCGGGAAATGCATTTTGCTCTTGCAGCGCCGTCGGAATGCGCGCGCGCTGCGCGCGCCATACGACTGGACCCGCCGCGTACCCACCCGTGCCGATGACGATGGCCGGCTGTTCGTCGCGGAGCACCTGGCCGGCGGTACGCCACGCGCGCACCGCGATCGCCGGCCAGCGCAGATTGCGCCACCACGCGCGGCGGTAGATCGGCTCCATCGGCAACAAGTGGAAGCGGAAGGGATGATTCGGGAGGATCTGTGCTTCGATGCCGCGGGCGGCGCCGACGAGCACGACGTCGTGGCCGAGCTCCTTCGCGGTGCGGGCCAGCGCGAGAGCCGGCATGAGATGCCCGCCGGTGCCACCGCCGGCGATGAGGAGCTTCACGAACGCGGAACTCGGAACCTGGAACGCGGAACACGGGCTTTCATTTCTGTTCCGCGTTCCACCTTCCACTTTCCGCGTTCATGACACACGCCGCGCTCTCCCAACGCTCGCCAGCATTCCCGTCGCGGCCAGCGCTACGATGAGCGACGACCGCCCATACGACATGAACGGCAGCGTGACTCCGGTGGCAGGAATGACGGCCAAGCTCACGCCGATGTGCAGCACCGCGCTCAGCCCGATCATCACCGTGATCCCCGTCGCGAGCAGCTGTCCGAACGGGTCCGGCGCGTTCCGCGCGATGCGGAAGCCGAGCCAGACGAACGTGCCGAACAGCAGCGCGATCACGAGCACGCCCAGGAATCCCCATTCCTCGCCGATCGTCGAGTAAATGAAATCGGAATACGCGTACGGGAGATAGCCGAGCTTCTGTTGGCCCTGGCCAAACCCCACGCCGAGCAGCTGTCCCGCGCCGATGCCGGTGAGCGACTGCTGCACCTGCCAGGTCGCCTCCGTGGGCGCCGCGCCCGGATTCAGGAACGTGAGCACGCGCGCGAGCCGGTACTGCGCCGTGGCCACGGCGCCGAAGAGCAGCGGGCCCGCCGCCACGCCGAGCGCGAGGAAATGGCCGATGCGCGCCCCCGCCGTGAACAGCACACTGCCCGCGAGGAGCGCGACGAGGAGCGCCATCGAGAGATGAGGCTCGAGGAAGATCAAACCGGTGACCGGCAAGAGAATCACGACGAAGGGCAGCACGCCGCGTTTGAATTCCCTGAGCTGCTCGCCTTTTTTCGCGGCGAGCATCGCGCACCAGACCACCACGGCGAGCTTTGCCAGCTCCGACGGTTGCAACGTGAGCACGCCGAGGTTCACCCAGCGCCGCGCGCCGTTGATCGTCGGTGTGATAGGGTGGGTGAACGGCAGCAGCGGAATCAGGAGCAACAACACGGTGACGCCCAGCAGCGGCCACGCCCACTCGCGCCACCGATGGTAGTCGGTGCGCGCAAAGATGACGGCGAGCAACCCGCCGACTCCCGCGCCGACGGCCTGGCGCAGCGCAAAGGAGGACCCCACCTGCCCGCCGGTGATAGTGACCAGGCTCGACGCGCCGTAGACCGCGGCAAGCCCGAACACGACCAGCACCGCCGTGACGACGGCGAGCAGCCGTCCCTCCCAGATCACAGCGCTTCGACGATTCGCCGGAATATGGCCCCCCGCTCTTCGTAGTTCTTGAACATGTCGTAGCTCGAGCACGCCGGTGACAGCAGTACCGCATCTCCCGGCTGCGCCGCGAGACGCGCCCGCGCCAGCACGTCCTCGAAGGTGCTGCCGCGCTCGAGCGGCACCTTGCTCTTGAGATCCTGCTCCACGAGCGGCCCGGCCTCGCCGTAGGCGATCACCAGGCGACAGCGCTCCGCGAGCAGCGGCGCGAGACTCGTATACGGTTGGCCCTTGTGACGGCCGCCCAGGAGCAGCACAAACGGCCGCTGCATCGCGATCACGGCGACGGTGGTCGCCGCGATGTTGGTCGCCTTGGAATCGTTGATCCAGAGCACGCCTTTCACTTCTCGCACCGGCTCGAGGCGGTGCGGCAGGGCCCGGAAGGACCGCAATCCTTCGCCGATCAACACCGTGGGCACGCCTGCCTCGTGCACTGCCAGCGCCGCCGCCAACGCGTTCGCGACGTTGTGATCGCCCAAGAGGTGCAGGTCGTCCCGCTTGATCAGGGCCTCTCCGCCCAACCGCAGAGTGCTCTTGCTCACGTCGTACCACGCGTCCGTGGGCTTCATGAGCGAGAAGAGGACGATGCGACCCGCGATGCCGCGCGTGTGCTCCAACACCAGCTTGTCGTCGCCATTGAGCACCCAGGTGTTGTCGCCGCTCGCGTTGCGGAAGAGCAGCCGCTTGTCGGCGTAATACGCGTCCGCCGACGGATACCGGTCGAGGTGATCGGGCGCGAGATTCGTCAGGATGCCGACGTCGGGGGCGAAATTGGGACTGTCGTGCAGCTGGAAAGACGAGACCTCGAGACTCAGCCACTGGTAGCTCTCGTTCGCCATGGCGAGGTCGGTCACCGGCCGGCCGATGTTGCCCGCGGTCGTCGAGGGCAACCCGGCGAAGCTCAAGAGGTGCGCGACCAGCGCCGTGGTTGTCGTCTTGCCGTTCGTGCCGGTGATGGCGATGCTGCGCGTGCCGGGGTGCAAGACGGCGAGCGCGCGAAATCCGAGATCGAGCTCGGACACGATCTCCACACCCGCGTGCCGCGCGGCCGTCAACACCGCGGCATCCGGTGGCACGCCCGGCGAAACGACGACGCCGGCCGCCTGGCGAATCTTGGTGAGATCGTGGCGCCCGATTTCGACGTCCACCCACGGCACGCTCTTCAGCGCCTCGGCGGCGGCGCCGGCGTAGGGATGGGCGGACGCATCGCTGGCGTAGACGCGCACACCCTCGCGCGCGAGCAGGCGCGCGGCCGCCACGCCGCTTTTGCCGAGCCCGATGATCGCGACCACGCTGCCGGGCCGGCGCCACGCGTCCGCAACGAGGCGCTCCATCACCGCACTTTGAGCGTGGCCAGCGCGATCATCGCACACATCACGCCCAGGATGTAGAACCGCATCACGACCTGCGGCTCGGCCCAGCCCAGCTTCTCGAAGTGATGGTGCAGCGGTGCCATGCGAAACACCTTGTGCGCGTCCGCATACTCCTTCCCGTACTTCCGCTTCCGGTATTTGTAGGTTGTCGTCTGAATCAGGACCGACACCGTCTCCGCCGCGAACACCGCGCCGGCGATGAGGAGCAGGAATTCCGTCTTGAGGAGGATGGCCACGGTGCCGAGCGCGCCGCCGATCGCCAGGGCGCCGGTATCGCCCATGAACACCTGCGCAGGATACGCATTGAACCAGAGAAAGCCGAGTGCCGCCCCCATCAGAGCCCCGCAGAAGATCGTCAGCTCCCCTGCGCCGGGGAGATGGAGCACGCCGAGATAGCGGGCGGCGTCCACGCGGCCGAAGAGATAACAAAAGATCGCAAACGCGCCGGCGGCGATCACGGTGAGCCCGGCGGCAAGGCCGTCGAGCCCGTCGGTCAGGTTCACGGCATTCGAGCTCGCCGTCGTCACGAAGGTCACGAAGGCGAGGTAAATCGGCCACGGCAGAACCCAGACGATGTACTTGAACAGCGGCAGCTGCGTCGCGTACGGCGCGACGCTCGTCGTCAGCGGAAACAGCAGGATGTAGGCACCCAGTCCGAGCCCGAAGGAGACCTGTCCGACGAGCTTCCAGCGCGCGACGAGTCCCTGGGATTGACCGCGCACGATCTTCAGGTAGTCGTCGAGGAATCCGATCAGGCCCATCCACAGCATCGCCACCACCGTGACGATCACATAGCGGCTATCGAGCCGTGCCCAGAGCAGCGTCGGCACCACGGTGGCAAGCAGAATGATGAGCCCGCCCATCGTGGGTGTGCCGCGCTTGCCCTGGTGACTCGCCGGACCTTCGGCGCGCACGATCTGGCCGATGCGATGCTCGCGGAGCTTGCGAATGACCCAGGGGCCGACCACGAACGCCAGAAGCAACGCCGTCACGGTCGCGCCCGCCGCGCGGAACGTGATGTAATTGAAAAGATTGAAAATGATGAGCTGGCGAGAGAGCGGCGCGAGCCAATGATAGAGCATCAGGTCAGGTAGTTAAGGACACGTTCCAAGGCGACTCCGCGTGAAGCTTTGAGAAGCACGAGCTCGTTGCCCCGCAGCGCCGATTTCAGCTTCGGTCCCAGCGCGTCGGCGTCCGGCGCCGTGATCAGACGACCGCCGAGCGCCTCGCGCAGCGATTCGAACGCGCGCGCGAACGTGCCCACGGCGGCGACGAGGGCCGGCTTGCGCCGGGCGATTTCGCGCGCCGCTTCGGCGTGCAATCTTGCACTTTCCGGCCCTAACTCCAACATCGTGCCCACGACGACCACCAACGGCCGCCGCTGCCGCCGCGCCAGCCAATCCGCCGTCTGCACCGCCCGGCGGAGCGAGGCCGGGTTGGCGTTGTAGGTGTCATCGATCACCACCATGCTGCCGATTTCCCGCACGTCCCCGCGCCCCTCCGGCAGCTGCAGGCCGGCGAGCGCGTGAATCGCGGCGTCGTGATCCACCCCGGCCCGCTGCGCGACGGCCAGCGCGATGCGGGCATTCTCAAGCTGATGAATGCCCAGCGCCGGCAGCGTGACCTTCTCCCCGGAAGCGAGACTCACGCGTGGGCGCCCAGCCCTGTCCAGGTGGCGATCGAGCAAGCTGTCGTCGGCGCTCTTGCCGGGCAGCGCGGCGGGGATGACCTGCGTGCGGCGCCGCGCCTCGGGCCACATCGCGTCCGGGCCCGAGCCGAGGACCGCGACCGGCACGCCATCCAGCAGCGACAGCTTCTCGGCCATCACACCTTCCAGCGAGCCGAAGCCCTCGACGTGGGCGTACCCGATGTTCGTGATGACGGCGATCGTGGGCTCGATGATGTCGCGCAAGCGCGCGATCTCGCCCGGCACGCTCGCACCGGCCTCGACGACGAGCGCCTCCGTGTCGTCCGGGGCGCTGAGGATCGTCAGCGGCACGCCGATCAGATTGTTGAGGTTGCCAGCGGTCGCGTGGACGCGGTAGCGCGCGCTCAATGCGGCCCGAATCATCTCCTTGGTGCTCGTCTTGCCGCTCGACCCGGTGATGGCGACGACCGGGGTGCCCTGGGGAAACAGGCGCCGGCGCGCGCGCGCGATCAGACCGAGCGCCGTGAGCGTGTCTTCGACTTCGAACAAGGGGAGTCCATCGACCGGCGGCGTGCCACGTCGCACGACGGCGGCGGTCGCCCCGCCGGTCCTGGCCTTATCCAGAAAATTGTGCGCGTCGAAGTTCTCGCCCTTGAGGGCGATAAACAGGGTGTTCGGTTCTAGGTGTCTGGTGTCCGTTGAGATCGCGTCGAACGTGAGCTTCGCAGGCGCCGGCACCCCAAGCGCGACCGCGATCTCGTCACTGGTCCAGACCCGGCCCGTCGTCAGGCCATCCGTGCGTCCGGCCATCACGCGGCTCCGAGTGTGCGCACGACTTCGCGCTCGTCAAACGGTTCCTTGATCGTCCCGACGACCTGGTAGGTCTCGTGACCCTTCCCGGCGAGCACGATCGTGTCGCCCTGCCGCGCTACCTCGAGGGCCTGCGCGATCGCCGCGCGCCGGTCCGTAATACGATAGTGCTGCCGGCCGGCCATGCCGGCTTCGACATCATCCAGAATCCGCTCGGGATCCTCGGTGCGCGGATTGTCCGACGTCGCGATGGCGATGTCGGCGAGCCGCACGGCGATTTCTCCCATGGGCGCGCGCTTGCCGCGATCGCGATCGCCGCCGGCGCCAAAGACCACGATCACGCGGCCGCCTGCCGCTGTCACGCCTCGGACCGTTTCGAGCGCGCGCTCCAATGCGTCGGGCGTGTGCGCGTAGTCGCGCAACACGACGCAGGGATCGATCGCAATGCGCTCCATGCGTCCCGGCACCTGCGGCGCGGTCTCCAGCCGCTCGGCAACGGTGCGCGGGGCCAGCTCGAGCCCGACGGCGCAGGCTGCCACACCCAACGCATTGGCGACGTTGAACTGGCCGAGCAGCGGCAAACTCACCGCGTGGCTGCCCTTTGTCGTCACCAACGTGAAGCGCGCACCGTGGGCATCGAGCACGACATCACGCGCAGTGAGGTCCGCCGCCTGTCCCGTCGCCGAGAACGTGATCCGGCGCGGTGTCCGAGGCAGCCGGGCCCACGCGGCATCGTCCGCATTGATCACTGCAAGCCCGGCATCGGCTAGATAGCCCACCAGCCTGGCCTTGGCGGCGAAATAGGCGTCGAACGTCTGGTGGTAGTCGAGGTGATCGCGGGTCAGGTTCGTGAAGATCGCCGCGCGAAAGACCAGGCCTTCGACGCGGCCCTGATCGAGACTGTGGGAAGAAACCTCCATCGCGACGCCGGCGGCGCCGCGTTCGACCAGCGTGGCGAGCGTAGCCTGAAGATCGATGGGTCCGGGCGTCGTGAGGTTCCCTGCTTCGCTCTCGACCGATGCACCCGTGGGATCGAACGCACCCAGTGTACCGATCGCACCCATCGGCCAGAGCGCGCCCAGCACGTGGCGCGCGAGAATGACGGACGTGGTCTTGCCGTTGGTTCCTGTGACGCCGATCATCTGCAACCGTGCCGCCGGCCGCCGGTACCAGGCCTCAGCCGCGACCGCGGCGGCACGCCGGCCGTTGCGCACGATGACCTGCGGGATGGAAACCGGCTGGCGTGACTCCACGAGCGCGGCCGCCGCGCCCCGCGCCGCGGCATTCGCCACGAAGGTGTGCCCGTCGAGCACCGCGCCCCGGACGGCGCAAAACAGCATCCCGCGCTCGAGCCGCCGCGCATCCGCGGTCAGGCCGGTGATCAGCGGCAGCGGGGTCGCCTGCGAATTCGGCGCGTCGATCAGGACGCCGGCGCGCGCCAGCGCGTCGACCACTTCCTGTAGCGAACGGCTCATTTGCTCGATAATGAAGGTTCGGCCTGGGCGAACACCGTGATCGTGGCTCCCGCGGCGGCATGCTCACCGGCGGCGGGCCAGGTGTGGTCAATGACGCCCCAGCCCTTGATGACGACCCGGAACCCGCGCTGGTGCAGCGTGCGGACACCCTCGCGCAGCGGACGCTTGGCGACGTTGGGGATGACTCGATCCGGCGGCGCCGGAGCGGAATCGGCCACGTAGGGCCACTGAATCACGTACGGCACCACGCCGTCGGGTTCGTCGAGCGGCGTGCGATCGGTGGTGGCCGCCACATTCGCGAGCCGGGACCGGTCGAGGGCGACGGTGCGCGCCGCCAGCGCCTGCTCGAGCATCGAGCGCGTGACCGGCGCCGCCGTCTGCGCGGCGAAATAGCTGCCCTTCTGCGGATTATCGATCTTCATCACGACGACGAGCTGCGGCGCATCGGCGGGAAACAGCGCTGCGAACGAGGCGGTGTATTGGCCCGGCGCGTAGCGGCCCGCGACCACCCGGCGCGCGGTGCCGGTCTTGGCAGCGAGCTGGAAATTGGCGAGGGCTGCCCGTTCGCCGGTTCCACCCGTCTCCACGACGCCACGGAGCAGGTCGCGCAATTTGGCGGCGACCTCCGCCGTCACGACGCGACGCACGGGCTGGGGGCGATGCCGGTAGCGCACCGCACCGTTCGGCCCGCGAATCTCGCGGATCAGCGTCGGCTCGAGCAGCACGCCGTCATTCGCGATCGCCCCGTACGCGGCCGCAAGCTGAATCGGCGTGACGGCCAGCTCGTATCCGATGGCGAGGCTGGCGGAGCTGGGCCGCGACCACTCGCGCGGCGGGCGCAGCCGCCCAGGCGACTCGGCGGGAAATTCGACGCCGGTCGGCGCGCCGAGCCCGAACGCGCGCAGCATCCCGTACTGCTCGTCCGGCTGGAGCCGCGTCGCGAATTTCACCAGCGCGATGTTGCTCGATACGCGAATCGCGTCCGCGAGGGTGAGTGAGGGCATCGGATGTTCATCGGTGACCACGCGATCGGGCAGGCGGTAACGCCCCCCTTCCCCCGACACGCGCTCGCCGGGCCGCACGCGATCGAAGGTGATGAGCGCCGCCGCCGCGAAAATCTTGGCCAGCGATCCCGGCTCGAACGTTTCGGTAAACGCGGAGGGGCGCATGCTCCCGTCCGCGCGCCGCGACGCAACCGCGAGAATTTCCCCCGCCCGGGGATCGAGCATCACGACGTCGCCGCCGTCCGCCTCCATGTTGTCGATCGCGTCATCGAGCGCGCGCTGCGCGATCTCCTGCAGCTCGGCATCGATGGTGAGCACCACGTCGTTCCCGGGCACCGGCTCGGCGATCACGCGCGCCGGCGACTCATACTCGCGGCCCTCGCGGTCTTTCAAAACGACGGCGGCACCCGGCGTTCCCGCGAGCAGCGTGTCGAGCAGTCGCTCGAGCCCCCCGCCACCGCCTCCCGAGCCTCGACCATCGTCCCCCAACCTTCCGATCACGGCACGGGCGAAATCCGGTGACGGATAGAAGCGCCGCAGCACCGGCTCGAGATGGATGCCGCGCATCGTCCGCAGCGGCTGCACGTCCGCGGTGGTGAACGGACCGGCAAACCAGGCGTAGCGGCGGCGCAGGCCGCGGTCCACGTCGCTCCGCGCGAGCCGCAGCTGCCGGGCGATGATCGCGGCGTCGCGCGGGGGGTCGCGCAGCTCGTTGGGTGCGATTCCGACGTGATACGTCTCCTGCGTGAGGGCCAGCCCCAGCCCATGCCGGTCGGACAGCGTGCCGCGCCGTGCGTCGAGCACGACGCGCTCGGTGCGCTGTGCCCGGGCCGCGGCGGCGTAGCGACGCCCCTCGAGCAGCTGCACCTGCCCGGCTCGCAGCACGAGCGCGAGCAACGCCGCACCGATCCCGATTTCCACCACGGCCAGGCGAACGAGCGGTTTGGCCACTAGTGCGGCCGTTCCGGAGGCTGCGTCGGTATCAGAATGATCTCCGTGTCAGCCGGCAGGCGGAGGCCCAGCTTCTGTGCCCGTGGGAGCAGGACGGCGCGGCTCTGGGCGGTGCGGACGCGCCGATCGAGGTCGGCGCGCCGGCCCTCGAGTGAGGCGCGCTCCTCACGCAGGTCCGCCAGCGCGCGGGCCGCGTTGAGCGAGGCTGTCTGGCGGGCAATCACGAGCCACAGCGCCGCGAGCAGCGCGACGAGCCAGAAGGCGATCCAGTGCCGGCCTCTAAACTTCACCGGTCGTCTCGAACGCGCGGAACTGCGCCGAACGGGCGCGCGGATTCGCCGCGATCTCGCCGGCGTCGGGCCTCAGGGGCTTCTTGGTGAGCACGCGTCCCAGGGCCTTGCCCCGGCATGTGCACACGGGTTGACGGGGCGGACAGATGCAGTCGCGGCCCCACTCGCGAAATGCGTTTTTCACGATGCGATCTTCGCCGGAGTGATACGTGATGACGCCGAGCCGACCACCCGGCACGAGCGCGTCGCGCAGCCCGGGCAACGCGGTCTCGAGGGATTCGAGCTCATCGTTCACGGCAATGCGCAGCGCCTGAAACAGCCGCGCGAAATCCGGCGGGCCGGACCGTGGGGGAGGGCCCAGCACCGCACGGATCGCGTTCACGAAGTCGTCGCTCACCGAGAACGGCGCATTCAACCGGCGGCGGACGACCTCTCTCGCCAGTGCCCGGCCACGCCGCTCGTCCGCGTTGTCCTTGAAAACCGCCGCGAGCCGCTCGACCGTCCACGTGTTCAGGACATCCCGCGCCGTCACACCGCGGCTGCTCAACTTCATGCGCATGTCGAGTGGCGCGCCGGGCCGGAATGTGAAGCCGCGCTCGAGCGTGTCGATCTGATGTGAGCTGACGCCGAGGTCGAGCAGAATGCGGTCGGGGTGGAATTCACGAACCGCGGCGAGCGCCGCCGGAGCGGCAAACGACGCTTCGAGGTACTCGATGCGGTCGGCGCCGAGCCGTTGGCGGGCGGCGGCAATGGCTTCGGGATCACGGTCGATCCCGAAGACCCGCGCTCCCAGGCGTAAGAGAATCGCAGCATGGCCGCCCCCGCCCAGCGTCGCATCGACGACGCGCGTGCTCCCCTCGGCCCAGGCCTGGACGACCGCGGCCAACACCGGAGTGTGGTAAGCGGTCGAGGCGGCGTCGGGAGCGGCCGTGGGCACCTCCAAACATAAGAAAACCCCCGCCTTCGAGGGGCGGGGGTTGGGGGAGCGACGAAATCGAGGCACTGAGGCGGGGCTGACGGGGCTCGAACCCGCGACCTCCGGTGTGACAGACCGGCACTCTAACCAGCTGAGCTACAGCCCCAAAGCCCCTTGTGCGGAGCGCCGGAATATAGACCGGGGGTTAGGTCAATTCAACGCCCGCTTACAGCGGCGGACTGCACTTGAATGCCGCCTGCACCGAAGGCTTCGCCTTTTCGTACTGCGCCACGAACCCCAACATCTGGTCCGCCGTCGGTGGGTGGATTCGGCGGCCAAGCAAGAGCGCGTTCTTGGTCCGCGTCAGGCGTTCGAACACTACGCGGGCTTGCGGACAGCGCGCCGCCCCTTTCGCCTTCGTCATGTCTTGATACGGACCGTTCAGCGTCAGGACGGACGAGAGACCATACCAGAAGCTCGCGTTGATCCGCACCTGGTGCTTCGGTCCCAGGGAGTCCGTCGCGCTGCGAGGTTGGTACCCGATAATCGAGAGCAGCGAGTCAGTCCATTGATATGCCGCGGGGTACGCACCCGCCTGCGCGATCTTCGAGCCGGCGGTCAGCATGATGACCGACCCCGCGAGCCGCTGGGTCGAGTCGCTCGATGCGAGTCCCGGCCTCAGATACGGTTTGGCGGAATCGGTTTTTTGCACGAAGATCGCGCGCATCCGGTTCAAAGCGGCCGTATCGGACTTGGGCACACGGTTCGCGGCCGCCGTATCCCACACCGCCGCCTCGACGATCATCTTCGCGATCTGAAGACTCGTGGCGACGTCGTTCGGCTCGAGTACCAACGCTTTCTTGTAATAGACAATGGCTGAATCGGTACGGCCGGCCAGCTCGAAGTAGCCCGCGCGCGCCTTGATGTAACTCGGGTTGCGCGGGAAGTGCTGGACCGCCGCGGCCGTGAAGATGCCGAGGGCCCCGGTATCGGACACCTGCTGCGCCGCGCCGATCGCGGGCTTGAGGAAGGTCGTGTCTCCGCCCAGCGCAGTG
>Ga0134079_10000417_pt1 | contig 11225 bp, 10 predicted proteins | sample 15_taG_2_FD_119770 | JGI IMG/M metagenome (GOLD analysis project Ga0134079, IMG submission 119770) | Grasslands soil microbial communities from the Angelo Coastal Reserve, California, USA - 15_D_Rain_40cm_2_09182015 | ecosystem: Environmental > Terrestrial > Soil > Grasslands ...
CCTCCCCCTCCCCACCCCCACCCACCCTCGCCACCGCGCGACAGGCCATAGCGCTCGATCTTCTTGTAGAGATTGCTGCGCGGCATCTGCAATGTGCGCGCGGTCTCCGACACGTTCCAGTCGTTCTCCTGAAGCTTGCCGAGCAAAAAGGCCCGTTCGGCCGCTTGCTTGAAATCTTCGAACGTTGCGGCGCGCAACCAGGACGCATCACCTCCGCCGCTGGACGCCGGACCCTTCGCACGTCCTTGGTTCCCCCCCTCTTTGCCGACCAGGCGCTCGACGTCAGCCTGACTGACTGTACGGCCAGAGGCGAGAATGAGCAGCCGTTCGATCGCATTCTTGAGCTCGCGGATGTTGCCGGGCCAATCATGCGCCGTCAGCCGCTCCACCGCAGCCGGCTCGAACTCCTTGGCCGGCAGCCCCTCCGTTGTCAGCTCCGCGGTGAAGTGCGTGATGAGCTGCCCGATATCGGCCCGCCGCTCCCGCAGCGGGGGCACGTGAATCGGGATGACGTTGAGCCGATGCAGCAGGTCCTCACGAAACCGCCCCTCCTCGATCTCGGCGCTGAGATGCTTGTTGGTGGCGGCGATCACGCGCACGTCCACGGGCAGCGACTTGCCCGATCCGACGCGCGAGATCACGCCCTCCTGCAGCGCGCGCAGCACCTTGGCCTGGGCCGAGAGGCTCATGTCGCCGATCTCGTCGAGGAAGAGCGTGCCGCCGTCGGCGAGCTCGAACTTTCCGGCCCGGTCGGCAAAGGCGCCCGTGAAGCTGCCTTTCATGTGGCCGAACAGCTCGCTCTCGATCAGCTCGCTCGGGATCGCGGCGCAGTTGACTTCGATGAACGGTCCCGAGGCACGCGGGCTCAAGGCATGAATGGCCCGAGCCACGAGCTCTTTGCCGGTGCCGTTTTCGCCGGTGATCAACACGCGCGCGGGCGTGGGCGCGACCTTCTCGATCATTTCGATGACGCTGCGGATCGCCTTGCTCGAGCCGACGATTTCATATTGCGCGCGGAATTCCTTCTTGAGCCGCACATTTTCGTTCACGAGCACGACGTGCTGCAGCGCGTTGCGCAGCGTCAGCAGGATGCGGTCGGTATCGAGGGGCTTCTCGAGGAAATCGTAGGCGCCGAGCTGGGTCGCTTCGACGGCGGTCTGGATGGTGCCGTGGCCCGAGATCATGACAACCTGCGCCTGGGGATCGACCTCGCGAATGCGCTTGAGTGTCTCGAGCCCGTCCATTCCTTCCATTTTTACGTCGAGAAACACGAGGTGCGGCTTGAAGTCGGGATAGGCGCGAATCGCCTCATGACCGGACGCGCTTGCCTGGACCTCGATCTCCTCGTACTCCAGAACCTGCTTCAGCGCCTCGCGAATCCCCTTCTCGTCCTCCACGATCATGACGCGACGAGGACTCATGGGTTCCCTCCCCCCCCCCCCTCCGGCCTCCGGCGCTTGTACAGCACGACACCCGTCGTATGCACTTTCACGTCGGTCACGGCCGGATCCACTTTCACAGGAACCGCTCCGTTGGGTGACGCTCCCGCCATTTGCTTCGTCAACTGTTTGACGAACGGACCGGGAATCTCGATGCCACGCAAGCTCATTTCCGTGATGTCGTAGTACGCCGTTCCGGGGCGGCCGATCGTCACCGTGCCGGCCATCCGCAGCGGCTCGTGTTCCCCGAACATGCCCGCAAAGGGACCGAGCGCACCGGGCGGCAGGGCGCGGGTGTCGAGACGGGCATGCAGGATCAGCTTGTCTTCCTGCAGTTCCACGCGCAGTGAGTCGTAGGTCTTCCGCACCTGCCAATCCATGCCGCCGCCAATCAGCGAGGCCATTTCGTTCGGATTCAGCACGACGGAATCGGGTCCGGCGTTCGTGCGCAGATTGCCCACCTTCTTCTGGCCCGAGGCCGTGGCCGACGGCGTGGGAGCGCCAACCGCCGTGTCTGCGACCGGCGGCAACGCCGTGGACCCGCCGAACCAATGCGCGACCGTACCCATGATCGGCGCGCGGAACCACCACGCCAGCGCGAGCGCCCCGAGGAGGACGACCGCGCAGCCGAGTTTCAGCGCGCCTTTAAGACAGCCGTCCATGGTATTTCACTTGATACACCGGGCCGCCGGGTTGGAGCGTGCTCTGCATCAGGTCGATCTCCGCGACGGTCACCGTCGCATCGAACTCCGTGTCCGTGAGAATCTCCTCGAGTCCCTTGAAGTCGCTCGACCGGGCGTCGCGCCCGGCGCGACCGAGCGTCACGTGCGGCCGAAACGCCCGCGCCTCGGTGGGAAAGCCGAGCGGGGCGAACGCCTGCTCGACGCTGTGCTGCAACAGTTCGAGTCCGGGATCCGGCGTTACACCCGCCCACAAGACCTGCGGCCGGTGATAGTCTGGAAAAACGCCGAAGCCGGTAATCTGAACAGTCAGCGGTCGCGGCTCGTTTCCCTCCGCGCCGGCCGCCTGTTGCAAAGCTGAGCGCAGCTCTGGTTCACGCGACTCCTCGACCTCGCCCAAAAACTTGAGACTGAGATGGATATTCTCGGGACGCACCCATTTGACGGGAAGTTTCTCGCGTCGCTCGCGAAGGGGCGCCAGCGCGTCCCACAGCTCCTGGCGGACGCCAGCCGGAAAGTTCAGCGCGACGAACGCTCTAACAGGCTCCCCCGTCGATAGCCGCGTGGGTCGATTTCGACCCGCGCGAAACCGAGCGACTCGAGCTGCGCGGTGATCGCGGCGCGACGTGCTTCGAGCCAAGGGATCCAGGCGGGCTCGACCTCCAGCCGCGCCCGATCGCCGAGATGCCGCACACGCAGATCGCCGGTGATCCCGAGCCCCCGCAGATATGCCTCTCCTTGCTCAACCTGCTTCAGGCGGGACGGCGTGATCGAGACGCCGTACTGGACGCGACTCGAGAGACACGGCGCGGCAGGCGCATCCCAGGTCGGCAGACCCAGCCCGCGCGACGCGGCGCGGATCTCAGCTTTCGAGACACCCGCCTCCGCGAGCGGCGACCGGATCCCCGCGGCAACGCCTGCCGCCTTACCAGGCCGGTGTTCGCGCAAATCGTCGGCATTCGTGCCGTCGCACACCACGGCGAACCCCCGCTCGCGCGCGAGCGGCACCAACCGCTGCCACAGCTCGGTCTTGCAGTAGAAGCACCGGTTCGTCGGATTGGCCAGATAGTTCACATCCTCGAGCTCGTGCGTCTCGATTTCCAGCAGCGGGATGTCGAATTGCCTGGCGATCTGGCCGGCGACCTGCCACTGCGCGTCGGGATACGAGGCGCTGCGGCCAATCGCGGCGAGAATCCGGTCTCTCCCGAGCTCCTGACGCAAGACGACGGCGAGGAAGGCGGAATCCACGCCGCCTGAATACCCAAGCAGGACTGAGGGATAGCTCCGAATCAGGGCGCGCAGCGACTCCATGGATCCCAATAGTACTCCTCGCGCTGTCCTAATCCAAGGACAATGCGGTTGCCAAAACCGGATATTCCGTAGGGCGGAACCAGCGTAGCCTTACGAAGCGTTCATGCTGGAATCGGAGACCCTCCCAAATGCCAGTAAAAACAGAGCTCGACCCAACAGACCGCCGGATCCTGCGCATTCTTGGTCAGGACGGTCGCGCGAGTTACCAGGCCGTTGCCGACGAAATTGGGCTGTCGCGTCCCGCGATCATGGAGCGCGTCAAGCGGCTCGAAGAAGCGGGATACATCCGCGGCTACCGCGTGCAGCTCGACCGCGCGAAAGTCGGCCTCCCCGTCACCGCGTTCGTGGCCGTCCGCTACGGCTCGAGTGACTACGTGGGTGACGAGCCGCGCATGCGCGAAATGGAAAAACATCCCGGCGTGCTCGAGTGCCATCACATCGCGGGCGACGATTGCTACATGCTCAAGGTGGTCGCGCCTGATCTCGAGGGCGTACAGGAGATTCTGCGTGATCTCCGCGGGCCCAACACCCAGATGAACACGCGCACGACGATCGTGCTGTCCACCGTGTTCGAAAAGCCGGGCTTCATTCCCACGGAGCCCGACTGATGGCGGCGCTCAAGGGGAAGGCGCTCATCGCCTATCTGATCGTCTGCGTCTTTTGGGGTTCGACTTATCTCGCGATCAAGATCGGCGTCAGTGACCTGCCGCCGTTTCTCTTCGCCGGCCTGCGATTCATGGTCGCCGGACTGATCTTGCTGGCGCTCGCGCGCGCCCTCGGCGATCCGTTGCCGCGCAAGAGCGATTGGCGCACCCTCGCGATCGTGGGCCTGCTACTGCTCGCGGGCGGCAACGCGTTCGTCGTGTGGTCGGAGCAGTACATCGGCTCGGGGATCGCGAGCATTTTCGTCGTGACGGTCGCGATGTGGACGGCGCTGTTCGACGCGATCATTCCAGGCGGGCAACGTGAGCTCAACTGGCGCATTGTCGCCGGCCTGCTGCTCGGTTTCCTGGGCACGGTCCTCCTCGTTGGGGCGACACCAGCTCAGATTCTCGCGGCCGACAAACGCGGGCCCATCGCGCTGACTCTGGCGAGCGCGTCATGGGCGCTGGGTACCGTATACGCGAAACGGCATCCGACGCAATCGAGCCCGTACATGGGCGCGGCGTTTCAGATGATCGTCGGCGGCGGCGCCGTGGCGCTCGTCGGGACGATACTGGGCGAATGGCCGGCCTGGCACCTGAGCGCCCGCGGGTTCGGCGCGATCGCGTACCTCGTGGTCTTTGGATCGATCCTCGGTTTCAGCGCGTACTCGTATGCGCTGCGGCACGCGTCGGCGACCATCGTCGGCACCTACGCGTACGTGAACCCCGTGATCGCGGTGCTGCTCGGCTGGCTGCTGCTGCATGAGCCGGTCGGAGGGCGTACTTTCATCGCGATGGCAATGATTCTCGGTGCGGTCCTCTGGATTCAGTTGTCACACAAACTGCGACGGTCAGGCGGTCAGCCGGTCGAACAGCACGCGGATGCATCGTCCGACATGACCGCCCGACCGCTCATCCGTCCACCGCTGACCGAAGAGGCACCGTCATGACCGCCGTGACCGCGCTATCTCGAGCCCAACTCGACGCTCAACACGGGAACGTCCGCAATGAACGCACCGTCCCGCAGCTCGACCGGCTCTAAACGTCTGATCGCCAGGATCTGGCACGGCGTCACCGCCGCCGAGCGCGCCGACGAGTACGCCGCGTACCTCGGCGAGACGGGGGTGCGCGAGTGTCGCGCGACACCCGGCAACCGCGGCGTCTACGTGCTGCAGCGCATCCACAACGGCCGCGCGGAATTCACCTTCGTATCGATCTGGGAATCATTCGAGGCAATCCGGCGCTTCGCCGGAGAGGACTATGAGAAAGCCCGCTACTACCCGGAAGACCGCGAGTTCCTCCTCGAGCTCGAGCCCTTCGTCGAGCATTACGACATCGTCGCAAGAGATCTCCCTCGACCCGACTGACGCCCGCGGTTGGGAGGACCTGCGCCACCTCGGCCACCAAATGGTGGACGAGATGCTCGAGTTTCTGCGCACGGCGCGGGAGCGCCCGGTATGGCAACCCGTTCCCGCCGAGGTACGCAAACGGCTCTCGGGTGCCGCCCCGCGTGGGCCGACCGACGCGGCGCACGTCTACGAAGAATTCAAGCGCGACGTGTTGCCCTACCCGACCGGCAACATCCATCCGCGCTTCTGGGGCTGGGTGATCGGCACCGGTACCCCCCTCGCGATGCTGGCCGACATGCTTGCCTCGGGGATGAACCCACAGGTGGCCGAGTTCGACGACGCGCCGGCCGTGGTTGAAAACCAGGTGATCGGCTGGCTGGTCGAGTTGCTCGGACTACCGAAGGAAACGCACGGCCTGCTCGTCTCGGGTGGCTCGATGGCGAATCTCGTGGGTCTCGCCGTCGCGCGGAACGCCCACGCGGGCTTCGACGTCCGTGAGCGCGGGCTGAAGGACGCCCCGCAGCTGACCGTCTACGCGTCCAGCGAAACACACTCCTCCGTGCGCAAAGCCGTTGAGCTGCTTGGCCTCGGCCACGAGGCGCTGCGGCGCGTTCCCGTCACGGCCGATTATGCGGTCGACCTGAAAGCCCTGCGTGCGGTGCTTGCGGCCGACAAAGCCGCCGGCCGGCGGCCGATCTGCATCGTAGGAAATGCGGGAACGGTCAACACGGGCGCCACCGACGACCTGCGCGCGCTCGCCCGGATCAGTCGCGAGGAAAATGCGTGGTTCCACGTAGATGGCGCGTTTGGCGCGCTCGCCGCTCTCGTTCCTGAGCTGCGGCCGCTGGTCGCCGGCCTCGAGGAAGCGGACTCGGTCGCGTTCGATCTACACAAGTGGCTGTACATGCCCTACGAAGTGGGCTGCACGCTCGTGCGCGATCAGAACGCGCACCGCGCCACCTTCAGCGTCACGCCGGCGTATCTCGCTTCATTCGATCGCGGGATTGCCGCCGGCGGATTCCCGTTCGCTGAGCGTGGCGTGCAGCTGTCGCGCGGCTTCCGGGCGCTCAAGGTGTGGATGTCGTTCAAGACGCACGGCGTGACCGCGTTCGCGCAGTTGATCCATCAGAACGTGCGGCAGGCACACTACCTCGCCGGGCTGGTGACGAAGCACCCACGGCTCGAGCTGCTGGCGCCCGCGCCGCTCAACATCGTCTGCTTCCGGTTCGTAGCGCCCGGGATCGACGAGGCGGCGCTCAATGCCTTGAACACGGAGATCCTGCTCCAGATTCAGGAGAGCGGCCTCGCAATTCCGTCGCAGACCATGCTCAACGGCAAGTTCGCGATTCGCGTCGCCATCTCGAACCACCGCAGCCGTCGGGAGGACTTCGATCTACTCGTGCGCGCCGTCGTCGAGCGCGGCTCAGCCTTGCGGCCCGGGTGAGCCGACGATCTTCCCTTCGATCGGATTACTGAACGAGCGGACGGTGTGGTAGGCGAGATCGATGTCCTTGACCGCCGCGAACTCGGTCAGGATGTCGTCCCAGATCGCGGAAACGGTGCCGCGACGGCGGCGGGGCTCGATCAGATACCGGACGGTCAGCAGAATCCCTGAGGGCGCGGTGCTCGTGTACACGATCGGCGTCAGCTTCTTGTAGTTGATCAGATACTGCCGCGACGCCGCCAGCAAATCGCGCTCAGCCTCCGCCGTCAGATGCTCGGCGTGCTTAAACGCAATTGCCGTCAGAATCTCCTTCGCCTTCTTCCAGTTGCTCTCATACGTGATGAGCACCGGCACTTCGTTCCAGATGTACCGGAAGCCCTTGTCGTAGTTCGCGACCGGCTCGGTGAAGACCAGCTGATTCGGCATGTGCACGATGCGGCCGGTGCTCTGATCGGCATCGACCCAGACGCCGATTTCGTTCACGGTAAACTGGAACAGATGGATGTCGATGACATCGCCGCGATGCTTGGCGATTTCGATGCGGTCGCCGACGTCAAAGGGGCGGCGCCACATGATGAATGCCCAGGCGGCGAGGTTCGAGAGCGGGTCCTTCAACGCAATCGCCACGCCCGCGGACACCAGACCGAGGAATGTGGCGAGTGACTTGAAGCCCTCGAGCCACTCGCGACCGATGACAATGACGCCGACGGCGAGCGTGAGATACGTCAGCGTCTTGCGCCAGCGATACCGTGCCCAGGGATCCGTGACCCGCCGGTACACGACCGCGAGGACGATCCGCTTGATCAGCCACAGCCCCGCGATCACGATGATCGTGACCAACAGGTGCGTCTGGACGGCGGGGCTCAGACCGAGACGATCCTGCAACCAATTGCGCACGGTGGCCAAAGCTACCGGGCCTTTTACTTTTGGGCCACCGATGGAACAGCTCCACGTCCTCCGCGACCTCGCCGTCATCTTCGCCGGCTCGCTGCTGGTCATCCTGGTTTTCTATCGACTCAAGCTGCCCGCCCTGCCCGGCTTCATCGTCGCCGGCATGCTGCTCGGCCCGAACGCACTGGGACTGGTCTCCGACCCGCACGACGTGGAGAGCCTCGCCGAGGTCGGCGTCATCATGCTGCTGTTTACGATCGGCATCGAGTTCTCGCTCAGCCGGCTGCGGGAGATGCAACGCCAGATCCTCGGGAGCGGGTTCGCGCAGATGGGATTCACGGTGCTCGTCGCATTGGCGGTCGGCCACGCGCTGCTGCGCGAATGGCGCATCGCGCTGTTCCTCGGCTTCCTGATCGCGCTGTCGAGCACCGCGATTGTCCTGAAAGTGCTGACCGACCAGAGCGAGATCGACGCGCCGCATGGACGGCTCGCGACGGGCGTGCTGATCTTCCAGGACCTCTGCGTCGTGCCGATCATGCTGGTCCTGCCGTTCCTGGCCGGGACAGCGGAAGGCGGCGTGCCCGGGCTCCTCCTGGCGCTCGGCAAGGCGGCACTGGTCGTCGTGGGCGTGGTCCTCGCCGCGCGCACGATCGTCCCGCGCGCGCTCAAGGAAATCCTCAAGACGCGCAGCCGCGAGCTGTTTCTCATCGCCGTCATTCTCATCGGCACACTCACGGCGCTGGGAACCGCGGCGGCCGGCGCCTCGCTCGCCCTTGGCGCGTTCCTCGCCGGCCTCATCATCTCGGAATCGGACTACGGCTACCAGGCGATGGCCGAGTTGATGCCGTTCCGAGACATCTTCATCTCGCTGTTCTTTGTTGCGGTGGGCATGCTGGTCCAGCTCCAAACCCTCTGGGCTCACCTCGCGCTGACGCTGGTTGCCGTCGCCGTGATCATGGGCGGCAAGACCCTCGCGGCGGCCGTTGGCCCGGCGCTGATGGGATACTCGGGGCGGGTTGCGCTGCTGGCGGGCGTCGCCGTGTCGCAGATCGGCGAGTTCTCCTTCGTTCTCGCCAAGGAAGGCCGTGTCGCGGGACTGCTGCCCGACCTGCTGTACCAGCAGTTCCTGGGCATCGCCGTGATCACGATGCTCGTGACGCCCTTCCTCTTGCAGGGTGGCCCGGCGATGCTCGACGCACTCGAACGTGTGGTGCCGCTCGACCGGCTGCTGCCCGGGTTTCGGCCGCGCGAGCTCGCGGCGGTGCACGAGCAGGTCAAGGATCACGTGGTCATCGCCGGGTACGGGCTCAACGGCCGCAATCTCGCCGCGGCGCTCCGCTCCATTCACGCGCCGTATCTGATCGTCGAGCTAAATGCGCAGACGGTGCGCAAAGCCCGCGCCGAGGGCGAGCCCGCGTTCTACGGGGATGCGACGCGCGAGGAAATTCTGCGGGCGCTCGGCGTGGACCGCGCGCGCATGCTGGTGATCGCGATCTCCGATCCCGCGGCGACGCGGGCGATGGTCCGGGTGGCGCGCGACATCAATACGCAGCTCTACATCGTCGCCCGGACCAGGTACGTCGTCGAAATCCCCGAGCTGACGCGCCTCGGCGCCAACGCCGTCATCCCCGAAGAGTTCGAGACATCGATCGAGATCTTCGCGCGCGTGCTGGCGCACTACAACGTGCCGCGCGACGAAATCGAGCGGCTCGTCAGCGAGATTCGGGCGTCGCATTACCAGGCGCTGCGGCCCGGCGCCCGGCCGCGCTTGTCGCTGAAGGGGTCGTTCGGCGCGCTGCGGCAGATGCACGTGGAACGCATCGTCCTCCCCGCCAACACGGCGGTCGTCGGTCAGACGATCGCCGAAACCCAGCTGCGATCCACGACCGGTGCGCTGATTCTGGCGGTGCGGCGCGGCGAAGACGATTTCGGGACGCCCGGTGCGGACTTCCGGCTCGACGCGGGCGACGTGCTGGTCGTGGTGGGCCAGCCGCAACAGATCCGATTGGCGTCTCAGTTGCTGACGGGAAAAACTCCATGATGCCAACCGCGGGTCCGTCTGACTTCGCTGCGGAGTCGTGGCTTTACGTCCGAGTCACCCGGCGCATGATCCCCCTGCTGTTCTGTTGCTATGTCGCTGCCTACCTCGATCGCGTGAACATCGGCTTCGCGAAGCTGCAGATGCTGAGCGCGCTGCGGTTCAGCGAGACGGTCTACGGCCTTGGGGCCGGCATTTTCTTCATCGGCTATTTTCTCTTTGAGATCCCGAGCAACATCATCCTCCACCGCGTCGGGGCGCGGCGGTGGATCGCGCGCGTGATGGTGACATGGGCCGTGGTCTCAGCGGCGATGGTGTTCGTGAGGACGCCCACGTCATTCTATGTCCTGCGGTTTCTGCTCGGCGTTGCCGAGGCGGGCTTTTTCCCCGGCATGATCCTCTACCTGACCTACTGGTACCCTGCCTATCGGCGGGCGCGGATCATCGCGCTGTTCATGACCGCCATCCCGATCGCCGGCGTCATCGGTGGACCGCTCTCCGGCTGGGTCTTGAAGACCATGACCGGCGTGCAGGGCCTCGCGGGCTGGCAATGGCTGTTCCTGATCGAAGCCGTCCCCTCGCTCGCCCTCGGCGTGGCGGTGCTTGTCTACCTGGACGACAGCATTGTCGGCGCCCGCTGGCTGACGAGCGAAGAGAAGGAGCTCCTGGCACGACGGATCTCCGAAGACCAAACGCCGATCTCCTCGCACGCATTGTGGGACGGATTCACGAACCCCCGCGTCTGGCTGCTCGCCGCGGTCTATTTCTGCCTGATCGCCGGCCTATACGGGGCCGGTTTCTGGATGCCGACGCTGATCCAGCGGTCCGGCGTCGCGAGCCCCCTCGCGATCGGCATGCTTACGGTGCTGCCCAACGCCGCCGGCGCCGGCGCGATGGTAGCGATCAGCCGCGCGTCCGACGCGGCCCGCGAGCGGCGGTGGCATCTCATTATCCCTGCGTTGATCGGGGCGGCGGGCTGGCTGCTGACCGTCCGCTTTGGCGCGCACAGCGCCGTCGCCCTGCTCGGCATGACCCTCGCGATGGCCGGGGTGACCACCTCGCTCTCGCAATTCTGGTGTCTGCCCACGGCAATACTCGCGGGCGCCGCCGCCGCAACCGGAATTGCGCTCATCAATTCGATCGGCAACCTCGCGGGCTTTGTCAGTCCGTGGGTGATCGGCTGGATCATCGATCGCACGCGGTCGACCGATCTTGGCGTCTACGCCCTCGCAGGCGCCATGTCGATCGGCAGCCTGTTGGTGTTGACCATACCGGGGCGCATCGTCAATCGCTGAGCGCGCCCGGATCGTCGCCAGCCATCACCCGGATCGAGCGGCGATCGCCGCCGGAAGGCGTCCGCGTGAGTGCACGTGCACCTTGCGGAGAACCTGCTCGGTATGATGGTGTGCAGTATGCTCACTGAGATGCA
>Ga0134079_10000418_pt1 | contig 11223 bp, 6 predicted proteins | sample 15_taG_2_FD_119770 | JGI IMG/M metagenome (GOLD analysis project Ga0134079, IMG submission 119770) | Grasslands soil microbial communities from the Angelo Coastal Reserve, California, USA - 15_D_Rain_40cm_2_09182015 | ecosystem: Environmental > Terrestrial > Soil > Grasslands ...
CGGAAGACGCGCGTTAGGCTGAGGCCGCATCGATCATCGACCGGCGCCGGCCGCGCGGAGCGCGGTCGGAGAGCCGAACGCAAACTTGGCGATCGGAGATCCAGGATCAAGAATGTTCAAGCGGGCGGCGGGCTCATTGGGCCAGGCTGGCGCAGCCGCGGATCGTTGAGTCATCATGATCGACCAACGTGGCCTGACCGGTGCACGATTGAGTTCAAGCAAGAATGGGACTTGGGGGAAATGATCATGACCTTCGGCAATGGGATTACTAAGAAGTCGATCGCTACCGGGATGGCGCTTGCGATCGCTGTATCGCTTTCGGCAGTCGCTCAGTTTGGCGGCCCGCCGCCGACGCTGTATACGCCCGAGCCCGGCGCCAAAGACTTGAAGTCGGTGCTGTTCAACTGGCCGTGGCACATGGGCATGCTGCGGGGCATCGAGGAGCACGAGCTCCAAGTCTCGCTCGAGTATCGTGCTGAAGGCACGATCCAGGTCAACGGTCAGGCCTGTGCGATTGCGCCGTTCAAGGAGGCCAAGCGCGAGGGCGAGCTGGGCACGTCGGGTTACCGCCTCGACGCTAGTTACCAGCAACCCGGCTACCGCACGGAGATCAAATGTACGCTGCCGAACGGTCGGACGTACTCCAACATCGAGGTCGTGAGCGGCAAGTACGCTTGGGATGAGGACGTCCGGGGCGCCGGCCTCGAGCCCGGCAGAGGCACGGCCAAGCCGATGCCGAACGCCGTTGCAGAACGTTTGATTCGTCTCTGGGCCAGTCCACAGGGCGCACCCAAAGCCGCACTGGCGGGCGCCGGGATCCCCCTGCGGAAAGTCTGGCGCAATCCCGGCGGGCTGCTCGAGGCGGGAACCGCGAAGATCGGTGATACGTCGGTGGTCTGGGAGGGTAAGACGCCGATCATCACGTTCCCCATTCCGGGCGTCGAGGGGGCAAAGGCCGTGGCGCAGCTCGACGATCGATTCATGACCAAATCCGTGGTGGTCACGCACGGACGCGACACCTACGAGTTCACTTACAGCAACTACGACGACTACAACAATCCGCTCAACAAGGTCGAAGTCTTGATGGCCGGCAAGATGACGGAGAGCAAGAACGGCAAAGTCGTGCGCGAGCTCACGACGAAGCAGACGGAGACGGGCAGTGTCTACGTCGTCGTGCCGGTGCCGAAGAGCGTGAGCGGCCGTGACCCGCAGCCGGTGGAGACCTACGGCACCGACCAGAAAGCGCCCGTGCTCGATTCCACCGCCGCGACGCCGCGGTTAGCCAACGGCAAGCCCGACCTCACCGGTAGCTGGAACGGCGGCAACAAGTTCTTCATCTGGCGCTATGGCAATCGCCGCTGCGCACCGGAGCAGCTCAAGGGCTGCAGCCCGGCGTGGAATCAGACCACCGATTTCGAGTTCGAGGCGGCTTCGCGCTACGGGCCGAATCGTCCGCTCTACAAGCCCGAGCACTGGGACGAGGTCGTCTATCACGATATGTGGACGAACCGCGACGATCCGATCATGACCTGTCAACCGATGGGAATTCCGCGGCAAGGGCCCCCCGGCCGTATCTTCCATACCGACGCCGACATCACCTTGCTTTATGGCAACGGCGGCGATGGCGGTGGCGGTTACTCCGACTTCCGCGTGATCGCGACCGATGGAGTAAAGCCGACCGAACAACAGCTCCAGGTGACCAAGTACACGGGCCATTCCTACGGGCACTGGGACGGCGACACGCTCGTGATCGAATCGGTTGGGCTTGAGCCGGGAACCTGGCTGGCACGCGGCGGCTTCTTTCACTCCGAGAACATGAAGGTCACCGAACGCTTCACGCGGAAGGGCGATCAGATGCTCTACGAGGTGACGGTCGAGGATCCCGACGTGCTCCTCCAGCCCTGGAAGCTGACCCCGATGCTGCGCACTCTCGCCGGCAGTGGTGGCGGCGGCCCCGGCGCCGGCTTCGGCCGCCCGGGCCTGGTCGGTGCGGAGCGAGGTAACTGCGAAGTCTATGAGACAGGGAACATCGCTTCGCAGATTCGCCACTAGGATCCGCTGAGTCTGCCGGCGCCGGGCGTCGACGAGACGCCCGGCGCTCGTGCTCTAAGGCCCGGCGGCAACCGGTGCGCTGCTCGAGCCCCTTCGACTCCACGTCCCCGCATGTCCTCGACTCGGATGCGCGAATCCCGCAGCGCCGCAACGATACCCGCAGGCCCCGCCCCGCCGGCGCCCGCGTTCAGCATGCAGCTGTCCGCCCGCGGCGCGTTCTTGCTCAACACCGCGTTCGTCGCCGGCTTGCTGGTGCTCAGCCAACTCCCGTTGCTGCAGCCGCGACCGGTCGTGCGCGCCGCCATTTTTGGCGCCGCCGTCGCGCTCCTGGTGTGGAGCGCGTTGCTGTTCGGGGTGCTGCGGCGCGGGCAAACGGTGATGCTCGAGGTAGCGCTGCGGCGGCAGCACTATCTGCAGGCATGCGTGCATACCACGCTGCTCCTCTATTGGGGCTACTACTGGCGCGAGGTGTATCACGCGGCGCCGTTGATCCTCGCGCAGATCCTGTTTGCCTACGGCTTCGACAGCCTCTTGTCTTGGACTCACCGCCGCAAGTTCGCGCTCGGGTTCGGCTGCTTTCCGATCGTCTTCAGCATCACGTTGTTCTTCTGGTTCAAGGACCCGTGGTTCTACTGGCAGTTCGTGATGCTGGCGCTCGGCCTGACCGCCAAGGAGTTCCTGCGCTGGAAACGCGACGGTGTGAACATCCACATCTTCAATCCCTCGTCGTTCCCTCTCGCCGTGGCGGGGCTGGCGCTGGTGCTCGCCGACGCGAACGACATGACGTGGGGCTTCGACGTAGCGCAAACCCAGTTCTATCCTCCCCACATCTACCTGTTCCTCTTTCTCATCGCGCTACCGGGCCAGTACTTTTTCGGCGTCACATCGATGACCATGGCCGCGGTCGTGACGACGTTCGCCTTCAGCGCGATTTACTACGCCGCCACCGGCAGCTATTACTTCGTGGACTCCCACGTTCCCATCGCGGTGTTCCTCGGCATGCACTTGCTGTTCACCGATCCGTCCACATCCCCTCGCACGGAGCTGGGGCGCATCTCTTTCGGCGTGCTCTACGGGCTCACGGTGGTTCTCTTGTACGACCTGCTGTTGAGTGCGAACACGCCGGGCTTCTATGACAAGCTGCTGCCGGTCCCGCTCCTCAATCTGTCCGTCATCTTGCTCGACCGGCTAGCGCGGTCGCCCTTGCTCAAGGCCATCGATCCATCGGCGTGGGGCCGGGCGTTGCTGCCGCGGCGGCGCAATCTCGCCTATATCGGCGTGTGGTCAGTCGTCTTCGCCGCGATGAGCGCGAGCGGGTATCTGGGCGACAAGCATCCCGGGCAATGGACGCCCTTCTGGGAGCAGGCGTGCGCGGCCGACAAACGCGATGCTTGCCGCAACCTGTACTTCCTGCAGGAAGGCTTTTGTGCGGACGGGTCGCCTTGGGCGTGCAACGAAGCCGGGATCCTGCTAGTTGAGCGCTATGACAATCGCGCTCGCGCCGCCTCGGCGTTCGATCGGGCGTGCACGCTGCAGCTCGCGGCCGGCTGCGATAACGCTGCCGCGCTGACGCGCGGCGGGACGTTGCGCCAAAGCGCCCCGGATTACGTGGACTATCAGTACATCCTTCGCGGCAGCAAAGGGCCGATCCGCGATCGAGAGCCCGCCGCGATCTACGCGCGCGCCTGCGATTTGGGATGGCCGAGTGCCTGCGGGAGCCGTTGAACGCTTTCTAAAGAAAAGTTTTGTCAGGATTGCGTGCCGTCTCGTCACGCGGTCCAATCGGCAGAATTCGATTCCTACAAGGGGGAGCGCGACTATGGACGTTCGGCAGAGACAGAGGTGGATCACGGGCGCGCTCGTAGTCGGTTTCGCGCTCGCCGCGCCGTTGGCGGCCACCGCACAGGGCGGCCCGCGCGACGTTCCGGAGCCCTACACGCCCGCGGCGGACGCCAAGGACCTGAGGTCCGTGCTGTTCAACTGGACGCGCAACCTGGGCATGCTCAAGGGCCACGACGAGCGCGACATGGTCGCGTCGCTCGAGTATCAGGGCACGGGCACCATCCAGGTGGACGGCCAACCGTGCACGCTCTCGAAGTTTCGCGCGAGCACGAACTACCAGTCGTTCAGCCAGCGCATTCAATACACCTGCAAGCGCGCGAACGGACAGACGGTTTCGAACGTCGAGGTCGTGAGCGGTTTCTACGCCTGGGACGAGGACACGCCGGGCGCGACGATCGACGGGATGAAGGGCAAGGTTAAGCCGATGCCGGCCGCCGTGCAGGAGCGGCTGATTCGGCTCTGGGCGAGCCCGCAGGGCGCGCCGAAGGCCGCGATCGCGGGGACGACCGACACGTTCTGGCTCGGCGCGAACCCCGGCGTGATCGTCAAGGAAGGTGCCGCGAAGGTCGGCGAGACGTCGGTCGCGTGGGAGGGCAGCAAGCCCGTCGTGACGTTCCCGCTGCCGGGCGTTTCGGGCGCGACGGCGACGGCTACCCTCGATGCGAAGTTCATGACCGAGCGCGTCGTCGTCAAGCAAGGCTCGACTACGACGGAGTTCAGCTACGGCAACTACAAGGACTGGAACAACCCGCTGAACCTGATCGACGTGTTCTATGCGGGCAAGATGACCGAGCGCCGCAACGGCGCGGTGGTCCGCGACCTCACGACGACCCAGACCGAGACGGGCAACGTGTACGTCGTGGCGCCGGTGCCCGCGAGCGTGAAGGCCGCGATCAAGGTCACGAGCCAGCTGCCGAAGGGCGTGATGGCGAAGACGGAACCGGCAGTCGACAAGTCCGCACCCACGCCGCGCCTCGGCGGCCATCCGGACCTCACCGGCAACTGGTCCTGGAACGACTGGATCGGCAACTACATGACGGGCGGCGGGCGCCGCTGCGCGCCGACGCAGCCGCCCGACTGCAACCGCCAGGTCAACCAGACGTACGACTTCGAGCTCTACTCGCCGTCGCGCTTCGGCAACCTCGGTCGCCCGGTCTACAAGCCGGAGTTCTGGGACAAGGTCCAAGAGCTCGACATGTGGACCAACAAGTACGACCCGGTCATGACCTGCCAGCCGCTCGGCGTGCCGCGCGAGGGCCCGCCGCGCCGGATCTACCAGACCGACAAGGACATCACGTTCCTCTACCAGGGCGGCGATGCGGGCGGCGGCTACGGCGAGTATCGCGTGATCCCGACCGATGGCCGCCAGCACGATCCGAATCGCCAGAACACGACGTACCTCGGCTACACCGTGGGTCATTGGGAGGGCGATACGCTCGTGCTCGACTCCATCGGGTTCAACGATCAGACGTGGCTCGGGCGCGGCGGGTTCTTCCATTCGGAGAAGATGCGCGTCATCGAGCGCTTCAAGCGCGAGGGCGAGGCGCTGCTGTACGACGTGACGGTCGAGGACCCCGAGGTTCTCGCGGAGCCGTACGTGTATCCGACGCGCGTAGTCCGGCTCAATAAGAATCCCGACGCGGGCCTCCAGCAGGAGCGCGGCAACTGCGAGGTGTACGAGCTCGAGGCGATCACGTCGCAGATTCGCCACTAGCGAAAATGGCCGGCGACGAGGCCGCGATGCGCGCTGCGCTCGACTGCGCGCGCGAGGCCTACTCGCGCGGCGAGGTTCCGGTCGGCGCGGTGCTCGTCGGCGCCGACGGCGCGATCGTCGCGCGCGCGGCGAACTCGCCGATCGCGACCCACGACCCGACCGCGCACGCGGAGATCCTCGCGCTGCGCGCCGCGGGCCGCGCGCTCGGCAACTATCGGCTCCCGGGCTGCACTCTGTACGTGACGCTCGAGCCGTGCGCGATGTGCGTCGGCGCGCTCGTGCACGCGCGCGTCGCGCGGGTCGTTTTCGCGGCGCCCGATCCGAAGAGCGGCGCGTGCGGTTCGGTGCTCGACCTCGCCGCGAGCGCCGCGTTCAACCACCGGATCGCGGTCAGCGGAGGGGTGCTGCAAGAGGAGAGCGCGGAGCTGCTCAAGAAGTTCTTCGCGCAACGGCGCTGAGCGGCGTGCCCGACGCCGGCCGGTCGCAAGTCCGTTGGGGATCGGCTCAGCCGATCGGCAGAGAGTCGACGAGCGGGGGCAGGTCGCGCTGGTTCGTGAACGTCTCGTGGCCGTCGATCCACATCAGGATCTCGTAGTAACGACGCACGTTGTCGACGTACCTCACCGCTATCTGGCCGGGCGCGTAGCCGCGCTGCAGGCGGCGGCGCCACTTCTCCTCGCTCAGGAGCGGCAAACGCTCGCGGACCTGGTCCCACTTGTCCGGGTTGGCGCCGAGGAACTGCGTGAGGATCCGCGCGTCCTCGACGTGGCCCAGACCTAAGTTGTAGGCGGCGGCCGCGAGCCAATAGCGATCCGGCACGCCGATCCGATCGGGGATCTTGCGAAGCACGCGGCCGAAGTAGTGCGCGCCGCCGAAGATGCTCTGTTGTGCATCGTCCCGATCGGCGATGTCCATCAACCGCGCCGTGTGCTCGGTCAACATCATGATGCCGTGCACGCCGGTCGGCGACACGGCGCCCGGATCCCAATGCGACTCCTGATACGCGATCGCCGCGAGCAGCCGCCAGTCGACGCCCGTTTCGTGCTCGGCGTCGACGAAGTAGTTGCGATAACGCGGCAGACGCGTGTTCACGTGCGTGATGAACGCGCGCGAGCCGACGTAGTCGAACTCGCGCGACGCGAAGTAATAGCGGTCGAGTATCTTGTCGAGCTCGCCGGTCGCCTCGAGCTCGGCGAAGTAGGAGGCGATGCTCTCGCGCAGCGAGTCCGCGCCGCGCGGCAGCGCCCAGGCAACCTGGTTCTCGGGCCCGAGGCTGAATGCGACGCGCAGGTCCGGGTAGAAATGCCGGAGCACGGCGAACAGATGCGAGTCGGCGATCGTATAGTCGATCTCACCGGCGGCGACGCGCTTGATCAGCTCCTCCGCGCCCGCGTTGGAATCCTCGATCCAGCTCAGCGTCGGCAGTTGGGCGCGCAGCCGCTCGAGCAGCGCCGCGTGCGAGGACTGCGCGACGACCTCTAGCCGGCTCCCGAGCAGGTCGTCGATATCGTGGGGCCGCTTGCCGCCTAGGCGGTAGATCAGCTGCGGCTGGATCGTCTGATAGGCCGGTCCGAACGCGACCGCGTCCTTACGCGCGTCCGCGACGGTGAGGCTCGCGGCCGCGATCTGGGCCTTGCCGCCCGCGACCGCGTCATACACCTGGTCCGCAGTGAAGATCCGGAGCCGCACGCCGAGCCGTTCCGCGAACCCTCGCGCGAGCTCGTACTCGATGCCCCGCGGCTCGTCCGGGCCGTAGTAGAACGACGCGGGCGTGTTCCGGGTCACGACCGTGATCTCACCGGTGCGCACGATGCGTTCGAGCACCGAAGGCGGCGACGAACACGTGCCGAGCATCGCGGCCATTACGATGGTGACCAGTGCGCGCAACGCAGCTCCTGTCGAACCGGACCGTTCGCCGAATTATACGGGGATAGGCACCTCGAGTCGGTGTCCTAACCGGCACTTTCCGTACCATTCTCGGGAATAACGGCCTCTCGGGCCCCCGGCCGCATGGATACTCGAAACCCGAGCGCCGGCGCGCCCCGCATGGCCGAGCCACGCGCGTCCCGCTCCCGGCTTCTTGACAATTGTCCACATTCTGTCAACGCCTCAGCTTGCGAGGCGCTCGGCGAGCGCACCGTTGAAGCGCTGCACCCAAGCGAAGCAATCCGCCGCGGGTATCGGGCGCGCGAACCAATACCCTTGAGCGCAGTCGTAACCGATCGACTCCAGGTAGCCCTTCGCCCATTCCGACTCGACGCCTTCGGCGACGACGCGCAGCCCGAGCGCATGCGCCATCTGCACCGTCGACTCGACGATCACGCGGTTTTGCTCGCGCGTCTCGAGGTCGATGACGAAAGACTTGTCGAGCTTGAGCGCGTGCACGCGCAGGTCGCGCAGATAGCCGAGCGACGAGAAACCTGTGCCGTAGTCGTCGATCGCGATCAGCACGCCGAGCGCATGCAGATCCCTGACGATACGCCGCGCGCGCTCGGGATCGAGCAGCATCGCGCTCTCGGTAATTTCGAGCTCGAGCTGATGCGGCCGGATTCGCGCTTCGTGAAGCAGAATCTCGAGGCGCCGCGGGAACGTGACGTCCTGAATGACGCGCGCCGAGATATTGACGCCGACACGCAGGTCGGTCTGCCGCTTGTTCCAACTCGCGAGGTCCGAGAGCGCCTGGCGCAGCGTCCAGTCCGTCAGCGGCCAGATGAGATCCGTCGCCTCCGCGAGCGTCACGAACTCGGCGGGGTCCACGTTGCCGTGAACGTCGTGCCGCCAGCGCGCGAGAGCCTCGGCGCCGTCGGCCTTGCCCGTCCGCAGGCTCACTTGCGGCTGGTAGTGGAGGGCGAGGCCGCCGTGCTCGATCGCTCGACGCAGCTCGCTCAACATGCCGAGTCGCCGCACCGTGTGCTTGTCGTCGTCGCGGTCGTAGATCTCGAACGGCGCACCGTGGCGCTTCGCGACGTACATTGCGACGTCGGCCAGGCGCAGCAGCTCCTTGGCGTCGTGCGAATGGTCCGGCGCGAGCGCGATCCCGACGCTGACGCCGATCTCGATCGCGACACCGCGCGCCGTGATCGGCTCGCGCAGGCTGTCGACGAGGCGCGCGCAGAGCAATTCGAGCTCGCCGCGCTCGGCGTCGTCCAGCACCACCGTGAACTCGTCGCCGCCGATCCGGCTGATCAACGCCGATCCGCGCAGCTGCGCGGAGAAGCGGCGCGCGACCTCGCGCAGCACGTCGTCACCGACGTCGTGACCGAGCGTGTCGTTGACCTCCTTGAAGCGGCTCAAGTCGAGCATCAAGAGCGCGATCCGCCGGCCAGCCGTCTGGGCGAGCAACGAGCCGAGGTGGCGCATGAACGCCGTCCGATTCGGCAGCCCCGTGAGCGGATCGTGGGTCGCCTGGTGTTCGAGCGCGCGGCGTTGCGCCTGTCGTTCCGTGACGTCGCGGATGACGGCGACGTAGAGGTCCCCGCCCATCGCAACCTTGCTCAGCGAGATCTCGACGGGGAGCTTGCGGCCGTCCGTCGTGAGTATCGTGCGCTCGAGAATCGTGCCCGCGAGCGACGCGAGCTCGCCGCCTTCGCCGCCGAATCCGGGGATGAAGTCGCCGAGCGGCGCATCGAGCAACGCCGCGCTCCGGCAGCCGAATACGCGGGACGTCGCGGAGTTCGCGCTGCGGATGACTCCGTTCTTATCGACGCACAAGATGCAGTCGGACGACGACTCGACGACGCTACTGAGCAGCGCGTCGCGGCGTTTCACGCCCAGCGCGTAGGCGATCGCGCGCCAGGTCTCGCGGTCAAGCGATCGCGCCGTTGCGGCGACGAACAGGACCAACAGCACGACGGCGAACGGCACGATCTCGAGCACGACGCGTTGCGCGGCGTAGAGTGATACGGTCGCCGCGCCGAGCGCGAGGAGGGCCGTGGCGACGATCGCGAGGTCGACGCGCCAGCCGCGGCGGCCGAACGACACGGCGCAGCCGATGCCCCAGGCGGCCAGCAAGATCGTCTCGAGCCAGGTCGGAACCTCCGTCAGCACGCCGGCTCGCGCGGATTCCGCCGCGAACGCTTGCACGACGACACCGGGCAGCGCCCGGTAGACCGGCACGGCGAGGATGTCGCGCAGCTCGTTGGCCGTCGGGCCGACATAGATCGACTTGCCGCGCAGTGCGGCGGGGTCGATCCGCCCGCTCAGGAAGTCGATGTAGGAGACGTACGCGAACGACGCCGGGTCGATCGAGTAGTCGATCGGCACGTTCGTGTCGTTAGGCAGCGAGGTCTCGTAGGAGAGCACGGAGCGCAGCACGCGGTCGCCGATTCGCCACGAGCTGCGCATCGAGCGGACGAGCCCGTCGATGTCGGGCTCGAGCATTACCGAAGCGGGACGCGCGTGCTCGGCGAAGCGCGGCAGCGGCTCGGTCAGCGTGAGCGACCCGCCGGCGCCCGTCGCCGCCTGAAAGTGTGCCGCGAGGAAAACGGGGGTCGGCGCGAGGTCGGCGAGCGCGCGCTCCAACAAAGCGTCGTCGTCCTCGGTCGACCGCGAGCTGAAGTCGATGTCGATGAAGACGTCCCTCGGCTCGGTCGCGTGCAGCATTTGCAGCAGCCGCGCGTGATGCCGCCGCGGCCACGGCCACTCGTTCAGCGCCTTGAGGCTTTCGGCGTCGATGCCGACGATCACGATGTCGCTCGGCACTTCGTGACGCAGCAGCGTCGAGCGGGTGTCCGCGACGGCGTTCTCGACGCGCGCGAGGTCGTGGCCGCGCTGCAAGAGGAACGTGCAACCGACGACCGCGAGCGCGACCGTCGGCCAGGTCAGCGGCGGTGTGTTCACCGCTACGGTGTGGTGAGCAGTTTGTTGACCGCCGGCGCCGGTGACGGCAACACCACCGTCGTGGTCGGCGCGGGCGGCGCCGGCGTGGGCGGGACAACCGGGACCACGGGCAGCGTGATCGGTGCCGCGGGGCTCGTCGGCGCGACATCGATCGCGACCGTCGGGGCAGTCGTGGCTGGCGGCTGCACCGACACGGACACCACGGTGTTCGAGCCGGTCGTCGCACCAACCTGCTCACGGTCCACGTTCGCAACGCCGAGAGAAAGCGGAGATGCGTCGTCTCGCGCTTTGTCCAGCGAGCCGACGGCCACCGCGGACAACGGCGGAAGCGCCGCGTCGACGCGGGCCGCGGCGGCCTGGCCGGCGCGCGCGGCGGCGCCCTCGCCGGCGCGCGGCGCTTGCACGCGCGGCTCGTTCATGCCGATCACACGGATCGCCTTGTCGATGTTCGCGCGAATCGCGATCTGACCTGCATTCAGTTGAACGACCTCGCTCTCGTCAGGCTTCCGTATGTCGAGCCGGCCCTGGAACAGCGAGATCATGGTGCTGCTCTGTTGCACGGTGACGTTGAACTGCGTGCCCTTGATCACCGCGACCAGGAACGGCGTCTCAACGCGCAGCGTGCCGACGTCGCGATGCGCGACGTCGTAGAACACGTGACCGCGATGCTGCACGAGCCGGGCGATCAGTCGGCCGTCGGCGGCCTCCGCCGGGATCTCGATGTCGCTGTCGGCCGCCACCGTGATGTTCGTGCCGGCCTGCGTGAGCGCAAGCAC
>Ga0134079_10000422_pt1 | contig 11169 bp, 10 predicted proteins | sample 15_taG_2_FD_119770 | JGI IMG/M metagenome (GOLD analysis project Ga0134079, IMG submission 119770) | Grasslands soil microbial communities from the Angelo Coastal Reserve, California, USA - 15_D_Rain_40cm_2_09182015 | ecosystem: Environmental > Terrestrial > Soil > Grasslands ...
ATTCGACGACGACGATCGGCTCGGGCAAGCGCGACATCGCGGGCGAGACGGGCGACGGCTCGCTGCCGGACTTCAAGTCGACGACTTACCTGCGCTACAACAAGGGCAAGCTCGGGCTCTTCGCGCAGGAGCGGTTCATCGCCAGCGGCATGCTCGACTTCGACGATATCGAAGGCGTCACGATCGAAGACAACAGCGTGTCCTCGCGCTACTACACGGACATGGGCGTCACCTGGGACGGCGGCGGCGGGTCGAGCCTCGCGTGGCAGCTGTTCCTCAACGTCCAGAACCTGCTCGACCGCGATCCGCCTGTCGCGGCCTCATGGGCGCAGTTCAGCGGCACGCGCCCGACGAACGACCGGCTGTTCGACTTCTTCGGCCGGCGTTACGCGCTCGGAGTGAATTTCACGTTCTGACTTGCCGTCGAGTCCGTCCGGCACGCGAACTCCGCTCTCCGTCTCGACCGGACACTCCGTGAACGTCGTGCCGTGAGGCATCAATCTGCGGAGCTCGCCCGTTACGAACGCCTGGAGGTGGGAGCTTCGAGCGAAGGGCCGTCTTCGAGCTTGGGCGGCCGCCGCGACGGTCCGCAAGGTCGGAATCCGGGCGAACCGGGGTGGATCGGAGCGACCGAAAAGCGCCGCGAGAATCGGCTTTTGAGAGGCACGTCGCGGTCAGTGACGCGCTTCTCATTAAACTATAGCTGTCGCTTGTGGATTGTCCGACCCCTTTGCTACAGTCCCCTCGGTTTTTACCTAATGGCCTTGCGCCTCAATGTTAAAGCGTTTTCTCGGGTATTTTTCCAACGATCTGTCCATCGATCTCGGCACCGCTAACACCCTGATCTACGTCCGCGGCAAGGGCATCGTTCTCAACGAGCCCTCCGTCGTCGCGATCCGGGAGGAGCCCGGCCGCGGCGGCAAGGTGCTCGAGGCCGTTGGTCAAGAAGCGAAGAACATGCTCGGCCGGACGCCTGGGCACATCACCGCGATTCGTCCCCTCAAGGACGGCGTGATCGCCGACTTCAGCGTGACGGAGAAGATGCTCCAGCACTTCATCAAGAAGGCGCACGGCTCGCGCTACTTCCGGCCGAGCCCGCGCGTGCTCGTCTGCGTGCCGTACGGGTCGACACAGGTCGAGCGGCGTGCGATCCGCGAGTCCGCCGAAGGCGCGGGCGCGCGTAAGGTGTATCTCGTCGAGGAGCCGATGGCCGCGGCGATCGGCGCCGGCATGCCGGTGCACGAGGCGCGCGGCTCGATGGTGCTCGACATCGGCGGCGGCACCTCCGAGGTCGCGGTGATCTCGCTGAACGGCATCGTCTACGCGGCGTCGGTGCGCATCGGCGGCGACCGGTTCGACGACGCGATCACGAACTATGTGCGCCGCAACTACGGAATCCTGATCGGCGAGGCGACGGCGGAACGCATCAAGCACGAGATCGGCTCGGCGTATCCGGGCCAGGACGTGCGCGAGATTTCGGTCAAAGGTCGGAATCTCTCGGAAGGTGTGCCGCGCAGCTTCACGCTGAACAGCAACGAGATCCTCGAGGCGCTCCAAGAGCCGCTGCAAGGCATCGTCGGCGCGGTCAAGGTCGCGCTCGAGCAGACCCCACCCGAGCTCGGCGCGGACGTCGCGGAGCGCGGCATCGTTCTCACGGGCGGCGGTGCGCTGCTCACCGACATCGACAAGCTGCTGACCGAGGAAACCGGCCTACCGGTCGTGATCGCCGACGACCCGTTGACTTGCGTCGCGCGCGGCGGCGGCCGCGTGCTCGAGCTGCTCGACGAGTACGGCCCGTCGGCGTTCTCGGTGGAGTAAGCTACAGCCTCGAGCACGCGCAGGGAGAGCGAATTCCGATGGCTGCTCCGGTAAGAACCACACCGACCCCGGCCCGCAGCGGGTTCTCCGTGGGCGTCCGGTTCCTTCTGCTGTCCCTCGTCTGTTTGTCGCTGATGATTCTCGATCATCGCGATCAGCACGTCGAACGCGTGCGCGGCACGCTGTCCGTCGTCGTCGATCCGCTGCGCCTGCTCGTCGATCTGCCGTTTCGCGGCTGGGCGGACGTGCGCGAAAACTTCGCGTCCCGCGAGACGCTCGTCGCCGAGAACGAACGGCTCAAGCGCGATCAGTTGAACGCGGGGTTGCGCCTGCAACGGCTCGCCGCGCTCGAGACCGAGAACGCGCGCTTGCGCGAGCTGCTCGATAGCCGAGCGCGCGTCGGCAGCCGCGCGCTCGTCGCCGAGATCCTCGCGGTCGACCTCGATCCGTACCGGCAGCGCTTCAACTTGAACCGCGGGCTCGTCGACGGCGTCTACGTCGGCCAAGCGTTGATCGACGCGCAGGGCGTGGTCGGCCAGACGGTCCGCGTCGGACCGTTCACGACCGAGGCCCTGCTGATCACCGACGCCGACCACGCGGTGCCGGTGGCCGTCAACCGCAACGGCGTGCGCACGATCGCGGTCGGGACCGGCGACAGCGGCCGGCTCAGGCTCCCGTATCTCACGAACAACGCCGACGTCGAGGTCGGTGATCTGCTCGTATCGTCGGGGCTCGGCGGCGTGTTCCCAGCCGGGTATCCGGTCGGCCGCATCACCGAGGTGACGCGGCGCCCGGCCCAGTCGTTCGCCGAGGTCATAGCCGAGCCCGCGTCCGCGCTCGACCGCGATCGCGAGGTGCTGCTCCTCTGGAACGCGACCGACGCGCCGAGCGGCTCGGAAGCCGCGAGCCTCACGGCGCCGAAGTAGAGGGACGAGAACGATGGCGCGGCGGCAGCATCCTTGGTTCGTAGCGGGCTTGAGTCTCGTGCTCACGCTCGTGCTCGCGCTCGTGCCGCTGCCGCGCGCGATCTCGGCGTTCCGGCCGGACTGGGTCGCGGTCGTGCTGCTCTATTGGTCGGTGACTGCGCCGCGCCGGTTCAGCCTCCTGACGGCTTTCTGGATGGGCATCGCGCTCGACCTGCTGTCGGGCTCACTGCTCGGCCAGCACGCGCTCGCGCTGCTCGTGATCGTCTATATCGCCGAGCGCCTGCATCTGCTCATTCGCGTGTTCCCGCTCTCGCAGCTCGGGCTCACGGTGCTCGCGCTGCTCGGGCTCTACGAGTTCATCTTGTTCTGGATCGACGGCGTCGCGGGGGTGACGGTGCCGCTGACGGAGCGCTGGGCGCCGCCGTTGACCGGCGCTCTCGTTTGGCTCGCGTTGCTCGCGTTCTTCGACAGCGGTCGACGCGAAGCGCACGCGAGGTTCTGACCATGGCAACCTTCACGCGATTCAGAGACCACTGGCAAGAGCAGCGGCTCTTCCTCACGCGGATCATCGCCGCCGCAGTGATCATGGTGATCCTGTCCGGCGTGCTCGTCGCGCGGCTCGTCGTGCTGCAGATCGTCCAGTACGAGCGCTTCGCGGAGCTCTCGCTCGGCAACCGCTTCCGGCTCGAGCCGCTGCCGCCGACGCGAGGCCTCATCTACGACCGTCACGGCCTCGTGATCGCCGAGAACCTGCCGAACTGGGAGCTCGTCGCGATCGCGGAAGAAATCGATAACCTCGACGGCACGCTCAAGCAGCTCGAGGAGCTCGGCCTCGTCGACGCGGGCGAGCACAAGACGCTGCGCGACCTCGTGCGCTCGCACCGCGGCTTCGAGCGCGTGAAGCTCAGCAACCTCACCGAGGAGCAGGCCGCGACGTTCGCGGTCCGGCGCCATCGTTTCCCGGGCGTCGACATCCAAGAGGCGCTCGCGCGGCACTATCCGTTCGCCGAGGCGACCGCGCAGGCAGTCGGCTACGTGAGCAGCATCAGTCTCCCGGATCTCGAGCGGATCGATCGCAGCGACTACGCCGCGACGTCGCACATCGGCAAGACCGGGATCGAGCGCGCCTACGAAGGCGAGCTGCACGGCCACGTCGGGTTCCGGCATCAGGTCGTGAACGCGCAGGGCCGCGTGCTCTACGACCCGGTCGCGGAGAAGGAGGTCGACGCGAGCGAGATCCCCGGGATGCCCAGGAGCAGGGCGGCGAACCCCGGCAACAACGTCGTGCTGTCGATCGACATGCGGTTGCAGCTCGCGGCGCAGGCCGCGCTCGGCGAATCACGCGGGGCGATCGTCGCGATCGATCCGCGCAACGGCGACGTGCTCGCGCTCGTGAGCGCGCCCGCGTTCGATCCGAACCGTTTCGCGGAAGGCATCAGCAAAGCGGACTACGTCGCGCTGAGCAACGACGAGGACCACCCGCTGTTCAACCGCACGCTGCAAGCTCTCTACCCGCCGGGCTCGACCGTCAAGCCGTTCCTCGCGCTCACGGCGCTGGAGGACGAGAGCATCTCGCCGGACAAGGAGATGTACTGCCCCGGCGAGTACCACTTGCCGAACCAGACGCATAAGTATCGCGAGGGCCGCGGAGGCGTGCACGGCAACGTGAACCTGCACGAGGCGATCGTGCGCTCGTGCGACGTCTTCTTCTATCAGCTCGCTCTCGCGATGGGGATCGACAACGTCGCGAACGGTCTCAAGGTGTTCGGCTTCGGCGCGCCGACGGGGCTCGGGATCGTCGGCGAGCTGAGCGGCGTCGTGCCGTCGCCGCAATGGAAGAAGCAGCAGTTCGCGCGCGCCGAGGACCAGGTCTGGTTCCCGGGCGAGACGATCAACACGGGCGTCGGCCAAGGCTACGTGCTCGTGACGCCGATCCAGCTCGCGAGCGCGGTCGCGACGATGGCGGCGCGCGGCGCGCGCTTCAAGCCGCGGCTCCTGATCGGCACCAAGGACGCCGTCACGGGCGAGGCGACCTGGATCGAGCCCACCGCGTTGCCGAACGTCGAAGGGCCGACTGCGGCACAGTGGCAATTCGTGCACGACGCGATGGTCGGCGTCACGGCGGAGCCGCGCGGCACGGCGCACGGGGCGATGCAGGGCACGGCGTACAAGGTCGCCGGCAAGACCGGCACCGCGCAGCTATTCACCGTCGCCCAGGATGAGAAGTATCGCGAGGCCGACGTCGACGAGCGGCTACGCGATAACGGCTTGTTCATCGCGTTCGCGCCGGCGGAGGCGCCGCGGATCGCGCTCGCCGTCGTCGTCGAGAACGGCGGCGGAGGGGCGCGCTCGGCCGCGCCGGTCGCGCGCAAGGTGCTCGACGCGTATTTCGTCGCGGAGGGTTATGTCGCTCGGGACCCTTGAATGGGGCCGCACGTCGCCGGCCGGCCGAAAGACGCGCAGCTTCGGCGGGCTCGTCGTCGACGTGCCGCTGCTCGTGCTGCTGCTCCTGACGGCGAGCGTCGGCTTCGTCGTGCTCTACAGCGCGCTCGGCGCGAGCACCGGTCTTCTGCTTCGCCAGGGGCTGCGCTTCGCGGTCGGCTTGGCCGCGTTCTTCGTGTTCTCGCAAGTCCCGCCGCGCTATCTGCGGATGTGGACGCCGTGGGCGTTCTTTTTAGGTATAGCGCTGCTGATCGCGGTCGCGATCGAGGGCGAGATCGGCAAGGGCGCACAGCGCTGGCTCGACTTGGGGCTAGTTACGTTCCAGCCGTCCGAGCTCTTGAAGCTCGCGGTCCCGATGATGGTCGCGTGGTTCATGCACGAGCGGCCTCTGCCGCCGACGTTCCTGCAGATGGTCACGATGACGCTGATCGTGATGGTGCCCGCGCTGATGATCGCCGAGCAGCCGGACTTGGGTACCGCGATGCTGGTGATCGCGGCCGGCGGGCTCGCGGTTCTGCTCGCCGGCGTGAGCGTGCGAGTGATCCTCGGTTCAGTGCTGCTCGCGGGCGCCGCGGTCCCCGTGCTCTGGCACTACATGCGCGACTACCAACGCGCGCGCGTGTTCATGTTCTTGAACCCCGAGTCCGACCCGCTCGGCGCGGGCTACAACACCATCCAGGCGAAGATCGCGATCGGCTCGGGCGGGCTGTTCGGCAAGGGCTGGATGAACGGCACGCAGGCGCACCTCGAGTTCCTGCCCGAGCGCTCCACGGACTTCATCTTCGCCGTGATGGGCGAGGAATTCGGGCTGCTCGGCCTGCTGCTCCTGCTCACGCTCTACCTCGCGCTCGTCGGGCGCGGCCTCTGGATCGCCTCGCAGGCGCAAGACACGTTCACGCGGCTGCTCGCGGGCGCGCTCTCGCTCACGTTCTTCTTCTACGTGTTCGTGAACGCGGGCATGGTGTCCGGCCTCTTGCCGATCGTCGGCGTGCCGCTGCCGCTCGTGAGCGCGGGCGGCACGTCAATGGTGACCCTGCTCGCGGGCTTCGGCATCCTGGCCGCGATTCACAGTCACCGGAAGCTCCTCGCGCCATGACCGGTAGAGCGCCGTCCACCGCCGTGACGACGGGCGCGATGCCGGGGCGCAAGCTCCTCCGCCGGCTGCTCGCCGCGGGCGCCGCGCTCGCGTTCTGCGCGCTCGCGCACGCCGACGACCGCGCGAGCATCGCCAAGGCGCGCGGCGCGTTCATCGACAAGATGGTGGTCGAGCACGGCTTCGACCGCGCCGCGCTCACGGCCACGCTGAGCTCGGCGAAGATCGACAGGGATATCCTCGAGGCGATCGCGCGCCCCGTCGAGCGTGTCCTGCCGTGGTACGAATACCGGGCGATCTTCGTCAACGACGCGAGGATCGCGACCGGCGTGCGCTTCTGGGCGGAGCACGCCGCGACGATCCAGTCGGTCGCCGAGCGCTACGGCGTCGCGCCCGAGATCCTCGTCGCGATCGTCGGCGTCGAGACGTACTTCGGTCAGCGCACGGGCAGGTACCGCGTGATCGACTCGCTCGCGACGCTCGCGTTCGCGTATCCGCCGCGCGCGAGGTTTTTCGCGGGCGAGCTCGAGTCGTTCCTGCTGCTCACGCGCGAGGAGGGGCTCGATCCCACCGTGCCGCTGGGCTCGTACGCCGGAGCGATGGGCGCGGGCCAGTTCATCCCGTCGAGCTTCCGCACCTATGCGGTCGACGACGACGCCGACGGCAAGCGCGACATTTGGAAAGACTGGGCCGACGTGCTCGGGAGCGTCGCGAATTACTTGAAGCAGAGTGGCTGGAAGACCGGCGAGCCGGTCGTGGATCCCGCGACGCGCTCGGCGGAGTGGAAGGGACAAGAGCCGAGCAACGGCTTCGATCTGCGCGACACGGTGGGTTCCCTGGCCGAGCTCGGCTACGTGTTCACGACGACGCAGCCGGGCGACGCGCCCGCGGCCGCGTACGCGCTCGAGAAGGCGGGCGGCGGCTCCGAGTTCTGGATCGGCTATCACAACTTCCGCGTGATCGCGCGCTACAACCGCAGCCCGAAGTACGCGCTCGCGGCGCATCAGCTCGGCGAGGCGGTCCGCATGGGCTACGCGGCCGCGACCGGCACGTCTGCTCCGGGCGCGGCGCCCGCGGCCAACGCGCCTGCGAGCGCGGCATCGGCGGCGCCCGTCGCGGCCCGAGGCGCAAGCGAGTGAGCGCGAAACGCGACGCCGCTCTGCTCGCCGCGCTCGCCACGGCGGCGTCGCTGCAATGGGGCTGCGCGTCGAACGCGACGAAGGACACGCGCGGCTCCAGTGCGACGACGGTCCCGCCCGGGGTACCAAGCGCGCACGCCGACCGCGGCAACCCGCCGTTCTACGACGTGCTCGGCCACCGCTACTACGTGCTCGCGACGAGCGAGGGTTATCACGCGCGCGGCCTCGCGTCGTGGTACGGCCGCGACTTCCAAGGGCTCGCGACTTCGAGCGGCGAGACCTACAACATGCACGCGATGACGGCCGCGCACAAAACGCTGCCGATCCCGACCTGGGTCGAGGTCACGAACCTCGAGAACGGCAAGCGCGTGGTCGTGAAGGTCAACGATCGGGGCCCGTTCGTCGACAACCGGCTCATCGATCTCTCCTATGCGGCGGCGCTCGACCTCGACATGGTGCGCGACGGCACCGCGCGCGTCGAAGTGCGCGCGCTCGGCGCGGCGGCGGGGCGGCCCGTGCCGCTGGTTTCGTCTGCGACCGCCGCCGTGCCGGGCGGCGCGGCCGCACCGCCCGCGCCGCAGCGCGCGGCGCCTCCGGCGCCACCCGCGGCGCAGGCCGAGATCGCGTTGATCTCGTCCGCCGACGCGGCGGAGCCGGCGGCGACGACGGCGGGCGGGCAGGCGCTCTACGCACAGGTGGGCGCGTTCAGCGACCGCGCGAACGCGGCGCGGCTCGTCGAGCGCCTGAAGTCGAACGGGTTTGCGGCCGCTTTCATCGTGAGCGACGCCGACGGGCGCCGCACGCTGCATCGCGTGCGGCTCGGGCCGCTGCGCGACGAGCCCGAGTTCGATCAAGTCCGCGCGCGACTGCGCTCGCTCGGCTTCGGCGAGTCGCAACTCGTGACCGCGCGCTGAAGGGGAAACGATGATTCGAGTCCTAATCGGTTTGACGCTCGCTTCGCTCGGCCTCGCCGCCGCGGCGCAAGACGCGCCGCCGGCCGCGTCGACGCCGCGCGTCGCGACCGCGCGCCACTATCTCGTCGACTACGCGAGCGACACCGTGCTCTCCGCCAGCGAGGCCGACGAGCCGGTGCCGCCCGCGAGCCTCACGAAGCTCATGACGGCGTACGTCGTGTTCGGCGCGCTCGAAGCGGGCAAGATCCATCTCGACGACGAGGCACTCGTGAGCAAGAAGGCGTGGCGCACGGGCGGCTCGCGCATGTTCATCGAGCCGAACTCGCACGTCCGGGTCGAGGATCTCGTTCGCGGAATGCTGATCCAATCCGGCAACGACGCGAGCACGGCGCTCGCCGAGCACGTCGCGGGCTCGGTCGAGGCGTTCGTCGCGCTGATGAACGAGCAGGCGGCCGCGCTCGGGATGCAGAGCAGCGTGTTCAAGAACCCGACGGGCCTGCCCGCGCGCGGCCATTTGAGCAGCGCGCACGACATGGCGATCCTCGCCAAGGCCATTATTTCGACTTACCCGAAGCACTACGGTCTCTACGCCGAGCGCGAGTTCAGCTACCACGGGATCACGCAACAGAACCGCAACGCGCTGCTCTCGCGCGACCTCGGCGTCGACGGCATGAAGACGGGTTTCACGGACGCGGCAGGATATTGCATCGTGACGTCGGCGGAGCGCGGCGGCATGCGGCTGATCGCCGTCGTGCTCGGCGCGCAGACAGCGAAGGCTCGCAACAACGCGGCCCAGGCGCTGCTCCAATACGGCTTTGCGAACTACGAGACGCGTCGTCTATTCGTTGCCGGCGAGCCCGTCAGCGCCGTGCGCGTGTGGGGCGGTCAGCCCGAGACCGCGCCGCTCGGGCTCGAGCACGACCTGTTCGTCACGATTCCACGCGGCAGCTACGCCGCGCTCGCCGCGACGATGAATCTCGCCGACCACCTGATCGCCCCACTCGGCGAGGGCGCGCACGTCGGGGAGATGAAGATCTCGCTCGAGGGCATCGCGCTCGCGAGACTGCCGCTCGTCGCGCTCGCGCCCGTGCTCGAGGGCGGGCGCTGGACGCGCGTGATGAGCGAGCTCGGCCTGTTCCGCTAAGTGAGGAACGACTCGTCTCCGCTCACGTTTCCCTGCGAGCTGCCGATCAAAGTCCTCGGCCGCAACGAGGCCGCGTTCCGTGACGCCGCGATCGCGATCGTGCGTGCGCATTACGGCGACGCGCACCGCGTCGCGGAGCAATTGAGCCGCGAGGGCGCGTACCTGAGCCTCACGATCACGGTGCCCGCCGCGAGCCGCGAGCAAATCGACGCCGTCTACTTGGACCTCGTCGCGGCGCCGCAGATCCTGCTGGTCCTGTGACGGCCGACGCGCCGGCACCTGAGCTGCGCGAGCTCGGCTTCAGGCCGTTGCCCGACGTGTGGGGGCAGATGCAGACCTTCACGTCCGCGCGTGCTGCAGACACGCGGGACGAGATCTGGTTCGTCGAGCATCCGCCCGTGTTCACGCTCGGGATGCGCGCGGATCGCAAGCACCTGCTCGCGCCCGGCGACATCCCGGTCGTGCAGATCGACCGCGGCGGGCAGGTCACCTACCACGGGCCGGGTCAGCAGGTCGTCTATGTGCTGCTCGATCTAAAGCGGCTCGGTTTCAATCCGCGCACGCTCGTGCAAGCGCTCGAGAACGCGGTGATCGACACGGTCGCCGCATACGGCGTGACGGCGGCCGCGCGCCGCGACGCGCCCGGGATCTACGTCGCGGGCCGGAAAGTCGGCGCGATCGGGCTGCGCGTGCGCCGGCACTGCTCGTACCACGGGCTCGCGGTCAACGTCGCGATGGACCTCGAGCCGTTCGAACGGATCGACCCGTGCGGGTACGAGGGGCTCGAGGTGACGGACTTGCGCACGCTCTGCGGCGTCGCGGATCTAACGCGCTTCCGGGCCGACCTCGCGCCGCACCTGCTCGAGCGGCTCAAGCTCCGCTGAGGCTCGTGAGATAGTTGCCGTACGTGAGTGCGAAGCCGACGACGATCCAAACGAGCCAGACGAAGCGCGTGAGCTCGGGCATCCACGCCCTGCGCGCGATCCAGTAGCTTACGGCCGGGATCGCGCAGACGAGCGCGGTCACGAGCATCAGCAACCCGGACTCGAGCGCGACGTCGACCGCCGGGATCTGTTCGAGGCCGCGGCCGCGGAGCAGCGAGTTCACGACCGCGAGCAGCACGCTCCCGGCGGCGAGCGCCGCCCAGTGCGGCAGGCCGAGCCACGGCTTCTGCGGCGCGACCGGCGCGTCCACATCTTCTTTCGAGCGCAGATAGATCGAATCGGCCGTCATGAACGCGCGCTTCGTCGTGATCGCCTGGTACCAGAGAAAGCCGAGCAGCGCCGCGAACCCGAGCAAGGTGACGGCGTGCGCGATCCGGAACGAGCCGGTCGCGGCAGCGGCTGCCGCGGCGACTGCGGCCGACGCGACGATCGAGGACGCGCCGAGCTCGATGATCCACGGCTCCGGGCGGTAGAGCACCCAGACGTGCAGCGCGATCAGGATCAGGATCTGCGGGTATGAGACGTAGTGCAACGTCGGGACCGTGCCGGGCAGCAGCTCGTTCTCGAGCGCCGCCGCGATGAGCAGCGTGAGCAGCACGACGCAAACGTACACGCCGTAGTCGCGGGCCTGCTTATTCGGCGCGACGACGAGATACGAGCGGGCCGCGAAGAACACTGCGGCCGTCGCGACGCAGCTCGCGAGGAACACGAGATACGCGCCGCCGAGTGCGGCGAAGTCGATACCGCGA
>Ga0134079_10000423_pt1 | contig 11169 bp, 10 predicted proteins | sample 15_taG_2_FD_119770 | JGI IMG/M metagenome (GOLD analysis project Ga0134079, IMG submission 119770) | Grasslands soil microbial communities from the Angelo Coastal Reserve, California, USA - 15_D_Rain_40cm_2_09182015 | ecosystem: Environmental > Terrestrial > Soil > Grasslands ...
ATCCCTCGCGACCCACCTCCGCTTCGTCGAGCGCAATGCCCGGCGCCTGGCGCGCGGCGTGTTCCATTCGATGATCCGGTTCGGACCGAAGCTCGAGCTGCGCCAGGCCGTGCTGTTCCGGCTGGTGGATGTGGGTGCCGAGCTGTTCGCGATGGCCTCCACCTGCGCGCGGGCGCGCTGGCTCCTCACGCGCGACCGCGCGAGCGGCGAGCGCGCCGTTCAGCTCGCCGATGTGTTCTGCCGGCAGGCGCGCGGGCGGATTCGCGCCAAGTTCAAAGGCCTGTGGCGCAACGAGGATGTGCCGACGTACAAAGTCGCCCAGGATGTGCTGAAGGGCGAGCATCGGTGGTTGGAACGAGGGATGGTCGAACTACCGTAGGGAACGATGGAAAGTTGGAACGATGGAACGAAAGGCGGCTCACGAGGCCGCCCTTCGTTTTTCTGTACCGACCCGCGGTCGATTGATGCGAGCGATCGGGAGTCCCGTCGTCACTATAGGGCCCATGATGCCCTACCGGAGTCTCAAGGCGTGGCAAACCTGTCACCAACTCGCGCTCGCCACCTATCGAGCAACGCAGTCGTTTCCCAAGGCTGAGCTCTACGGTCTTACCTCGCAGATGCGCCGCGCGGCGTTCTCCGCGGCCGCGAACATTGCCGAGGGTGCCGCCAAGCGAGGGCCTAGAGAGTTTCGGCGGTTCTTGGACATTTCTCTCGGGTCTTTGTCTGAAATCTCCTACGCAATTCTTTTCGCGAGGGAGCTCGGATACCTGTCCGAGACTGATGGGAACGAGCTCGACAAGCTGAGGGATGACGCCGGGAAGATTACGTGGGGACTCTACCGGTTGATCTGTTCCAAAGAGAAGGAGTAAGCGCCTGTCGTTCCATCTTTCCATCGTTCCATCGTTCCGCTAGGCCGCTTGATGCGCGATCATGATGCTCTTCAAACGTTCCGGTCCCTCCGCGCCCCCGCCCGCGTCTCCGTAAGGCGCAGGATGCCCTTCCGCTTCTAGCACGACACTCGGACACACCAGGGGATACTGCCGCGCCCTGATGCGGTCCGCCGCGGGCGCGGCGGCGACAGGCGCGGCCACCACCACCTGCCGCGCGCCGAGCTGCTCGGCGGCCTTGGCCGCCGCCAGCACCTTCCACGGATACACGATCTGCCCGTCGACGATCACGACCGTGCGGCCCTGGAGATTCTTCACCGGCCGTTGCGTACGGTAGAGGACCAGATCCTGTTTTACGCGCGCGCGGGATTCATCGATCGCGGCCTGGAGCTTCTCGAGCAGGTTCATGCCGGGCTGGAAATCGGGATCCATCTCGGCGGGCGCCGATTCCGCCATGGCGCCGATCGGCGCGAGATTGGAGCCGAGCTTGATGAACGACGCGACGATCACGTCGAACTGCGCGCCCATCGCCTTGGCGGCATGGGCGGCAATCTCCACGCCCTCGGGGGTGATGCCGAGCAAGACGCACGACTGGTAGCCCTGCCCCGCCAACTGCTGGCCAAGGAGCGCGCCCGCGCTGGAGCGTGTGGGATAGAGGCTGGTAGCCACGGTGCGCCAAGATACGAAAGCCCGTCCCTCCCCGCCACAGGTTATCTTTCCCGCGCACCCAACTCGAGGACTCGCCGTGGCGAAGGACACCCTCTCCGTCACCGATAATCGCACGGGCAAGACGTACGAGATCCCGATTCAGGACGGGACGATCAAGGCGGCGGACCTGCGCCAGATCAAGGGCTCGCCCGACGACTTCGGGTTGATGAGCTACGACCCGGCGTACATGAACACGGCCTCGACCCGCAGCGGGATCAGCTACATCGACGGCGACAAAGGCATCCTGCGGTATCGCGGTTACCCCATCGAGCAGCTCGCCGAGAAGAGCACGTTCCTCGAGGCATCGTATCTGCTCCTGCACGGGGAGCTGCCCTCGGCGGCGGAGCTCGACTCGTGGGTGTTCAACATCACGCACCACACGATCATTCACGAGAACATCAAGAAGTTCATCGACGGCTTCCATCACGACGCACACCCGATGGGGGTATTCGTGAGCACCGTCGCGGCGCTGTCGACGTTCTATCCCGAGGCGAAGCACATCACGGACGAGTCCTCGCGCCGGAACCAGATCTTCCGGTTGATCGCGAAGACGCCGACCCTCGCCGCCTTCGCCCACCGGCACACGGTGGGGATGCCCTACGCGTATCCCGACAACGATCTGAGCTACACCGGCAACTTCCTCAACATGATGTTCAAGGCGACCGAGGTGAAATACGTCCCCAACTCGACGCTCGAGCGGGCCCTGGACGTGCTCTTCATCCTCCACGCCGACCACGAGCAGAATTGCTCGACCAGCGCCATGCGCGCCGTGGGTTCGTCCCATGCCGACCCGTACTCCTGCATGGCGGCCGCCGCCGCGGCGCTGTATGGACCGCTCCACGGCGGTGCGAACGAAGAAGTGTTGCGGATGTTGCGGGAGATCGGCACCGTCGATCACATCCCCGCCTACATCCACCGGGTGAAGCAGGGCGAGGTCCGGTTGATGGGGTTCGGGCACCGCATCTACAAGAACTACGATCCGCGGGCCACGATCATCAAGCGCACTGCCGAGCAGGTGTTCGACGTCACCGGCAAGAACCCGTTGATCGACATCGCGATCGAGCTGGAACGCATTGCGCTGCAGGACGAGTACTTCGTCTCGCGCAAACTGTACCCCAACGTGGATTTCTACTCGGGGATCATCTACGAGGCGATGAAGCTGCCGGTGGACATGTTCCCGGTGCTGTTCGCGATCGGACGCACCCCCGGATGGCTGGCGCAATGGCAGGAGATGTTGCTCGACAAGGAGCAGAAGATCGCGCGGCCGCGACAGGTGTACATCGGCTCGCCGCAGCGCGACTACGTGCCCATCGAGAAGCGGACCTGAGGCGTCGGGAGGCGCCCCTACATGCCGACCTATATCCTGCTCTCGAATCTGACCGACGACGGCGCCAAGGCGTTGAAGGCCAAGCCGAAGCGCTTGCAGGAAGTCAACAAGGAGATCGAGAAGTTCGGGGCCAAGGTGACCGCGCAGTACGCGGTGCTCGGCCCCTATGATTTCGTGAGCATCGTGGAGTGTCCCGACAACGAGACGATCACCCGCGTGTCGGTCGAACTGTCCTCGCGCGGCAGCGTGCGGCTCCTCACGCTGCCGGCGATGCCGGTCGCGAACTTCGTCCGCAACCTGAAGAGCTGACGGCTAGCGGCGCTTCTTGCCGCCGCGCCGCGGCCTGAGCGACCGCTCCGGCCGCGCCTCGGCCTGCTGCAGTCGCGGCTGCATCGGCGGCACCGAGGGTTCAAAGCCGGGAATCACTTCCCGCGGGAACCCCTTCCCGATCAGCTTCTCCACGTCGGCCATCAGCAACCACTCATCGGGCGAGATCAGCGTCAGGGCAAGGCCCTGGGCGCCGGCGCGGGCGGTCCGCCCCACGCGGTGCACGTACACCTCGGGATCGGTCGGCACGTCGAAGTTCACGACCATGCGGATGCCGTCCACGTCGATGCCGCGGGCCGCGATGTCGGTAGCCACGAGGATCTCGGCCTCGCCTGAGCGGAACTGATCGAGCGTGCGCTGGCGCTGGCTCTGCGCCTTGTCGCCGTGCAGCGCGTTCGCCGCGATGCCCTCGCGCCGCAGAAACGTGACGAGCTTGTCGGCGCCGTACTTCGTGCGCGTGAAGACGAGGGTCTGGCCGCTCGGCTTCGCCTTGAGGATCGATCCGAGAGCTCCTTTTTTCTGGAGCTTATCGACCGCGACGATGATGTGCTCGATACCGTCGGCGGGTTGAGCGCGGCGGCCAATCTCGACCGACGCGTGGCCGTTCAGCGCGCGCCGCGCCAGGGCGTCCACCTCAGGCGAGATCGTCGCCGAGAAGAGCATCGTCTGGCGCTGGTCGGGGAGCGCGTTCAGGATCTTCCGCACGTCAGGGGCGAAGCCCATGTCGAGCATGCGGTCGGCTTCGTCGAGCACGAGAATCTCGACCTTCGAGAAGTTGACGTGGCCGCGCTCCATGTGGTCGAGCAGGCGTCCCGGCGTGGCGACGACGATGTCGGCGCCGTGCTTCAGCGCGCGCGTCTGCGGTTCCATCCCGACACCGCCGTACACGGCGGCGCCCTTGAGATGCGTATGGCGACCGTAGGCGCGGATGCTGGTGACGACCTGCTCCGCCAGCTCACGCGTCGGGACGAGGATCAGCGCGCGGAGAACGCCGCGCGCGCCGGGGGCAAGCCGCTGCAGGATCGGCAGCGTAAACGCCGCCGTCTTGCCGGTGCCCGTCTGGGCGGACCCAATCAGGTCTCGGCCCGCGAGCGCCAGCGGAATCGCTTCGGCTTGGATAGGGGTGGGCTGCTCGTAACCTTCATCGGTCACGGCACGAACGAGCTCGGGCGCGAGGCCCAGGGCTGTGAATGGCATAATGCTCCTTTACTGCACACACACGCGCGCCGCGAAGTGACCCAATGTCACCTCGACCCAGCGCTGCTTCTGTTTTGGAACCTGGGGAAAGGACCGTGCGTGTGTTCAGCGACGGAGTCCCTGAGCGGGACTATCCGGGGGGATGCCAGCTCGCGGTTCTAAGCACCCGCAAAGTAACTACGCGGCGCACAGAAACAAAGGGGCAAGAAAGCGTGCGCTAGTTGGTGCCTTTTGGCGGCTCCTGCCCCCACCACCACATCGCGGGCAGCGCCTTCTGCCGCGGCCACACTTCGTTCAGGGTACCGCCCTCGTATAGCCGTCCATTCTTCATCACGTACTTGATCGTGGTCGTATTGTGGATGTCCTCGAGCGGATTGGCGTCGAGCACGATGAGATCCGCCAGTTTGCCGGGCTCGAGTGAGCCCAGGTCTTGCTCGAACCCGATCGCATGGGCACCATCCCACGTCGCGACGCGCAACACCTCCATTGGTGTCATACCACCCGCCGCGAACGCCCACAGCTCCCAGTGGCACCCGAGGCCATCCAGCTGCCCGTGGCACCCCATGCCGACGAACCCGCCGGCGCGCAGGACCGACGCCGCCGAGGCGGCGATCCGCGGGAACACGTATTGATTGACGCGGAACCACGAGCGGCGCTCGGCGCGCTGATCGATCTCCTCGTGCGGAATGAAGCGCCGGATCTTCGCATCGTCGTGGATGTCGAAGTGCTCGTAGAAATAGTTCTCGGAGAAGGGCCCGCCGTAGGACACGAGCAAGGTTGGCGTGTAGTTGATGCCCGACTGCGCGATGAACTGCACCGCGTCCTTGTAGAGCGGCATGATCGGGTACGCATGCTCGTGGCCCGGATAGCCGTCGAGCGCCTCCGTGAGGTTCATCTTGAAATCGAGACCGCCCTCCGTGGTGGGCATCAGGTTCAGCTCCTGCGCCGCCATGATGACCCATTGGCGCTGCTTCCGGTTCCCCGTCATGTACTCCTTGATCGTGTGGGTCCCGTAGAACTCGCTGTAGCGCCGCAGTGCGTTGCGCGCGTCGTCGAGACTCTGAAAGTTCTCGTCCCAGAATACGCCCGGCCCCGTGTGGTAGATCCGGGGCCCGAGTAAGTCCCCCGTTTCGACCTGGTCGGCGTAGGTCAGGACATCGGTGGTCGACGTCTGGGGATCACGCGTTGTCGTGACGCCGTACGCCAGGTTCGCGAGGTACTGCCACACCTGCGACTCGTGGATGCCCCAGCCGCCGCTCGGCCACGGATGGGCGTGGACGTCGATGAGCCCTGGGATGATCGTCTTCCCGGCGACGTCGATGACCTGAGCGCCCGCCGGGGCCTGGCCGCGCGGGCCGACGGACACGATACGGTTGTCGGTGACGACCACGTCCCCGTTCTCGATCACCTCGTTGCCCTTCATGGAGATGATGCGCGCGCCGCGCAGCACCACGGTGCCGCGGGGCACATCGCGGGGCGCGTGAATCGTCACATCCACGCGCGGCGGCTCGTACGCCGGAAGCTTGGCGAGCGAGTCGGAGCGCGCCTTGAGCCGTTTCTGCACGGAATCAGGCTTCGCCTTGACGCTGTCGGTCTTGAGGGAATCGGCGCGGATCGAGTCGACCCGCACTTTGATCTTGGCCAGCGAGTCGGCTACCACGGGATCGTAGCGGAAGAAGCTGCGGCCGATCGACCAGAACACGGCTTTCGCATCGGGGGTCCAGCCGATGAAGTCGCCGCCCACGCGGGTCAGCCGGCGGATCGGGAACGCGGCGCTCGACGTGTCCGAGATACTGATCGTCGGCGTCGGCCCGCCCACGAGCGGCAAGGTCACGATGTAGACGTTGTTGCTCGCCTGGGCGATCACCCGGTCGGTGTCGGGGCTGATCAGAATCTCGTCCGCGGGCTGCGGCTCGGACCCGGGACCGGGATACGTGTAGCCCGTAACCTTGAGGTACGCGCGCCGGTCGGTGCCGTCGAAGCGGATCGAGACGAGGCCTTCGGGGCCCGCGTAGTAGTAGATCCGGTTCGGGTCGCGGGCGAAGTGCGGCCGGCCCCAGCCGTCGTACGGCGCGATGCGCGTGGTCGGCCCGCCCGCGGCGGGGAGCCACACGAGCTCGTACCCCGGCCCGAAATGCGCGGTGAGCCGCTGGACGCGCGGGCCTTTCACGGCCACGATGCGCGCCCCATCGGGTGACCACGCGGGGGTGTCGTAGAACGCCCCGTCGGTTGTCAGGCGCACCGGCGCGGCACGCCCATCGGCGCGGATCTTGTCGATGGCACCGCCGCCATTACTCCACGTGACGTACGCGAGCCACTGCCCGTCGGGCGACCACATGGGGACCTGCTCGTGCACCGTGTCGGTCGTGAGGCGGCGCGGGGTTCCGCCCGGCAGGTCCATCACGTAGAGCCGGTCGAGCGCGGAGAACGCGAGCCGCTTGCCATCGGGTGACGGTGACGCGTTGCGGATCTGGCGCAGCAACACGGCGCCCGTATCCACGCGGTACGCGAACCGTACCAGCGGTCCGAGATTCATCGCCACCTGGGCGGTAAATGGGATCGCCGTCGCCTGCCCCGAGGGTACCTCGACGCGCCACATCTTGCCGCCGTAGGACGCAACAATCGCCTTCGAATCCGGCGTAAAGGAGAACCCGGGATAGAGGTCGCGCGTGAACCGCGACTCCGCGTCATCGCGCGTCACCGGATAGACGAGCCACTTCTCGTCGCCCGTTTGGAGGTTGCGCAGACGCAGGCCGGTCTCGGCGTCGTAGCGGGTGGCGTACACGAGCCACGTACCGTCGGGCGAGAGCACGGGACGCATCGCGCTGCCGTAGAGATCGGTCTGCGTGAACGTGCGGCCGAGCTGACGGTCGTAGATGGCGAGCTGCCACAGCGGGTACTCGAGGTTGTAGCCGAAGCCCCCGCGATGCCGGGCGACCCAGATGTAGCGTGGATCCTTCCCGAAGGCCGCGCCCAGCGTGTTCATCGGCGGCGGCTGGTTCGGACCAACCTGGACGCGCAGCATCGCGGCCCCGGAGCCGCCGTCCTTGTGATACAGCCAGAGCTCGTATACGCTGCCGAGGACGCCGCTCGTGCGCGACGCGACGATGTAATTGCCGTCGGGCGTCCATTCGGGCGACGCGTAGAGATTGTTGTTCCCCTTCGTCAACGCTTTGGCATTCTTGCCGTCGGGATCGCAGAGCCAGATGTTCTCGGCGCCGCTCCGGTCGGAGAGGAAGACGATGCGTTTGCCGTCCGGAGACCAGCGCGGTTGCGAATCGAAGGCCGGGCCCGACGTGATGCGCGTCGCCGCCCCGCCGGCGGCCGGCATGGTGTAGAGATCGCCGAGCAGCTCGAACACGATCGTCCGCCCGTCGGGCGAGACGTCGAGCGACATCCAGGTCCCTTCGGACGTCTCGAACTCGACCGTCCGCGTCGGCGTGAGCGGCAGCTCGTCGTTCTTCGGAGGTTTCTTGCTCGTGTCGGCGGCGGGGGCCGGTGGCGTCTGCGCGAGGAGGGTGGCTGTGGTCGACAGCACGGCAGCGGCGAAGGTCGCGGCGAGCAACCGGCGCATGGGCAAGCTCCGATGGAAGAACGACGGCGTGAGGGAACGATTGAAGCTGGAGGCCAAAGAAAAGGCGGTCAAGGTTGCCCTTGACCGCCTTGATCACATCGAATGGCCGAATCTAGATACTCAGCGCCCGCACCTGACGCGGCGCCGGCTCCTGGGAGCGCAGCACGATCCGCATCGCGTTGGTGTCGAGCTCGATCTCCCACGCCGCGATGCGAGGCCGGACAAATTCCTCACAGTCGCCGGGGGAGAGCGACTCGGGCGTTGCGTCGAGGAACTCCATCAGCTTCATCCGCTTCTCGAGATACGTGCAGCCATCACGGCTCGCCGCGATGCGAATCCCGACGTCGTCGTCCAGCTGCCGGCGCACGAATCCCTGAGCGACTTCCAGCAGACGCCCCACAATCACGCGCTCGAGCGGGACGCCGTCCTTCTTAATGAGCCGGCGGCTCAGCGCGCGGGCGCGGGCGGCATCGAGACACAACGCCAGCATTTGATCGCGCACGTCGGGGTTCGCGCGGCGCCGGCTCTTCGTCGTGCCGTCGCGCTCCGCCTTGGCGCACGTCGGCAGATCGTTGCGGTGCAGTTTGAGGAACTTGGTCATCGGGGCGTAGACATCCATACGCCCAGGCGCCGGCGGCACCCGCCGTCCGGCCACGAGGTCAGCGATATAGATCTCGGACACCTGAACCGCCTCCGCGAGCTCGCGCGGCGTACGCTTCAATTCACGCAACCGGCGACGCACCAACTCACCAACCTTCACGGGACGCTTCAGGGGGAGGGCAGCCGCCATGGAGACTCCTCACGTTGCGGAATGAAACGCCAGCAGAGTGTGCATCAGTGTCCGCACACTGCGGGCTACAGGGCGCGGAATATCGCTAGGAAGAGGCTAAAATGGTAGTCTTACGCAGCAGTGCGACCGTTCCGACCACGATAATCACCGCAAAACTGAACCATTGGATCGCGTACCCCAGGTGGGGACCGTTGTCCAAGGCTGGGGCTGGCCAGCGCCGGGGCAGCCCCCGGGCCGCGGCGACGCCGCTCTCCTGAAGGATGAAGGGGAGCAGCGCGTATGGCAGCGAATCGCGAAGCGCTGCGATCTCCACATCAAATTGTCCCCGCGGCGGGATCATCCCGAGGCCCTCGACGGTCGCGGTGTCGGCCTCGCGGTACAACGCGGCATCGACGTGATGGGCGTCGGGGGATGGCACCCACCCCCGATCGACGAAGACCGCCGAGCCGTCGGCGAGCCGCAGCGGCGTAACCAAAGCCACACCCGGCGTGCCGTCGAAACTCCGCAGGGGCCACACGCGCTCCTGCGCGAAGTCGAATACGCCCGTCGCGACAAGGCGGCGCTGCCGTACGGAGTCCGGTACCGTCCCCCGCCCCACCACGAGAGGCGGCAGGGCGAGACGCGCGGCGACGACCGCATTGCGCGCACGGCGCTGTCCCAGACGGTCGAGCTGCCAGAACCCCAGGCGCACGCACACGACGGCGATCGCGAGCGCGGCGACGGCTCCCAGGATGTCGCGACGGCTCAGTCTCACCGGCGAATCAACGCCAGTTTCGCTTTGCGCGTGAGCCGCTTGATCGCCGCCTCGCGGCGCAGCGCCGCGCCGCGATCTCGAGCCGCCTCGCGATAGACGAGCCGCAGCGGCCGGCGCGAGCGCGTGTAGGCGCTCGCTTTCCCCGCCCGATGCGCGGCGAGGCGGCGCGCGAGATCGTTCGTGATCCCCGTGTAGAGCGAGCCATCACCGCAGCGGAGCAAATAGACCATCCAATGCACGCGTGCAAGCTAGCGGCGCCCCGAACGCGGCGCCATTTTGCCGCCGTGAAACGCATCCTCGCCTGGTGCCTGTTCGACTTCGCGAACTCCGCGTACTCGGCGGTCATCGTCGCGACGGTGTTCGGCATCTATTACACGACGACCATCGTCGGCAACGAGCGCGGGCTGGGAGACCTGTGGTGGGGCCGGGTCATCTCGGCGTCGATGATCGCGGTCGCGCTGACGGGGCCGGTGCTGGGCGCGCTGGCGGACCGCGCCGGCCAGCGCAAGCGCGCATTCGTGAGCTTCACCGCGTTGTGCATCGCGTGCGTGGCGCTGTTCGTGACGATCCGACCGGGGATGATCCTGTGGGGATTCGCCCTCGCCGCACTCGCCAACTTCGCGTTCGAAAGCTCGCAGATCTACTACAACGCCTACCTGCCGGACGTGGCGCCGCCGGGGCGGCTCGGCACCGTGTCGGGTTGGGGCTTTGGGATCGGGTACCTCGGATCGATCGTCGGGCTGCTCGTCGCGCTGCCCCTCGCTGCAGCGCACCGACTCGATCTGCTGTGGCTCACGGTCGCCGGATTCTTCGCCGTGTTCTCGCTCCCGGCGTTTCTCGTGCTCCCGGCGGGACGGCCGCGCTCCGCGGCCTTCGACTTGTGGCGCCTGGCGCGCGACGTCTTCGCGCGGCCGGAGCTGCGCCGCTTCCTGCTGGCGTACTTCGTCTACCTCGACGGCGTCGAGACCACGATCTACTTCTCGGGGATCTTTGCCGCGAAGACGCTCGGATTCACGACGCCCGAGGTGATCAAACTGTTCCTCGCGGTACAGGCTTCCGCGCTGGCCGGCTCGCTCCTGCTGGCGCGCCCCACGGACCGCCTCGGTCCCAAGCGGATCCTCACCATGACGCTGTGCCTGTGGATTGGGGTGTCGCTCGGCGCCTATTTCGCGCTGACGAAGACGGCGTTCTTCGTGGTGGCGGTGATCGCCGGACTCGGACTCGGTCCGGTCCAGGCGGCGAGCCGCGCGCTGATGGCGTCGCTCACTCCGCCGGGACAGGAGGCCGAGATGTTCGGGTTCTATGCCTTCTGCGGCAAGTCGTCGGCCGTGCTCGGCCCCTTGGTATTCGGCGCCGTGTCGTATCTCCTGGGCGGCAACCAGCGCGCCGCGGTGGCGGCCGTCGGCGTGTTCTTCGCGGTGGGGCTCGCGCTGCTCCAGCGCGTCACACCAGCTTCGCCTCCAGGCTGATCGTCGCCACGCCCTTGAGCGCCTTGGAGACGGGACAATTCTGCTTCGCGGCTTCCGCCGCCTTTTCGAACGCCGCTTGATCGACCCCCGGCACTTTGCCGCGCGTCACCAGCTCGATCTTGGTGATCGTGGGGGC
>Ga0134079_10000424_pt1 | contig 11160 bp, 10 predicted proteins | sample 15_taG_2_FD_119770 | JGI IMG/M metagenome (GOLD analysis project Ga0134079, IMG submission 119770) | Grasslands soil microbial communities from the Angelo Coastal Reserve, California, USA - 15_D_Rain_40cm_2_09182015 | ecosystem: Environmental > Terrestrial > Soil > Grasslands ...
AATCGAAGCCGCCGATCGTCGCGTCGATCTTGAGCGTCTTGTCCCCGTCGATCAGAGCCTGAATGTCGCGAGCGGTCGCGTCCATCGCCGTGACCGCCTGATCGTAGAGTGCTGATTTCCTCGCGTCCTTCTGGTTTTTCAGCTTGTCACGTAGCGACAGTGCGCGCGCGTATTCCTCGGTTCGCACTCGCAGCGCGAATAACCGTACGGCGGCCATTACGAACGCGTCGCGTGGCAGGTAGTCGTCCTCGTAGGCGATCGCCCGGATCAGCACGTCGCGTTGCTGCTCAAGGCTCGCACCGCCCACGGCGTCCATGTACACGTACTTGAGCCACCAGAACCAAGAGTCCTCGTAGAGATTCAACCGGCCGCCGGACTCGAGATCGTCGAGCACCGCCTTCGCCTGGTCGAACTCGTGGTTCTTCAGGTGTTCCTGAGCCTTTTTGTACTTCGTGATGAAGCTCGGGCTCGCACCGTTCGACCGGTCCTGCAACTGAAAGCGGATGATTGTCCGCGTCATGCTCTGCTCGACCGGCTCGCCGTTGAGCGTTGCGGGCTTGTAGCGCCAATCCTTGACTGCATTTATCGCTGCGCGCTCGAACTCGTGGATACCGCTCGAGTCCTCGATCATCGGCTCGACCACCTTGCCTTCGGGCGAAACGATGTAACTCAGGGCGACCCAGCCTTCTCGCCCGTACGTCCTCAACTCGAACGGGTAGATTGGCGCGGTTCGCCTTATCGGGACCGGCCCCAGGTAAATCTCAAGGTCCGTAGCGGCGGTCTCGTTCGCGGCGCCCTGAGCGAGGGCCGCGCACACACCGGCGCACGAGCTCGCGCAGAGCAGCGTTCCGAGCATTCGCTTCACGAGAATCCCCCAGATACCGGTCGCGTGCGCGCGTCCGCTCGTGCAGCGACACAGCCCCCGCGCGTTCCTCCCTCGGCGCGGAACAATGGTGCAGATTACATACTTGCTCAGATGGGACGGCCATGAACCGTTCGGACTACGTGACGGCGGCCGGGCCCCACCAGGCTCGGTCCGCCCCGCTGCCTCCGCCGGCACTCACGGTCGCGGCCAATCTGCTATACATTTCCCCATCGCAAACGCGCCCGACGCCGCCACGGAGTGTCGCCGATGTACCTCAGCAAGAAGCACCTGTCCCGCAGAACCGTGCTCCGCGGCCTCGGCGTCGCGGTGGGCCTGCCGCTGCTCGACGCGATGATCCCGGCCGCGACCTCGCTCGCGGCCACGGCGGCCGCGCCGAAGCTGCGCGCGGGATTCTTCTATATCCCGCACGGTGCGATCCTCTGGAATACGGCGTTCGGTGCCGAGATGGACCACTGGTCGCCGAGCGGCTCGGGCGCGAATTTCAAGCTCAGCCCGATCCTCTCGCCGCTCGAGAAGTACAAGGGCTACGTGACCTCGTTCTCGAACCTCGAGAACAAGGCGAATCAGAACTCGGTGCACGCGATCGTGCCCGCGACCTGGCTCAGCGGCGTGCGCCCCGATCCGAGCGCGACCGGCGCGAGCATGGCGACGACGATCGACCAGATCATCGCGGGCAAGATCGGCCAGGAGACGGCGCTTCCCTCGCTCGAGGTCGCCTCCGAGACGACGACGCAGGTCGCCGCGTGTCCGTCGGGCGCGGGCTGCTACTACAGCACGACGCTGTCGTTCCGAAACGCGACCTCGCCGCTGCCGATGGAGTTCAACCCGCGCAAGGTGTTCGTCCAGCTCTTCGGTGAAGGCGACACGCCCGAGGAGCGCGACGCGATCACGGCCGAGACGAAGAGCCTGCTCGACTTGATCTCCGACCGCACGGCGGCGCTTCAGAAGACGCTCGGCCCGGGCGACCGGCGCGTGCTCGACGCGTACCTCGACACCGTGCGCGAGATCGAGCGGCGCGTCGCGAAGGCGGAGCAGCGCGACCTCACGGGGCTCACGCTGCCCGAGGCGCCGATCGGCGAGCTCGACAAGTTCGACGAGCAAGTGAAACTGATGTTCGACCTCGTCGCGCTCGCGTATCAGGCGAGCCTCACGCGCGTCGCGTCGTACATCATGGTGGCCGAGGGCACGAACCGCACGTACAACCACATCGGCATCTCGGACGCGTTCCACCCGCTCTCGCATCACGCGAACGACAAGGAGCGGCTGCTCAAGCTCGTGAAGATCCAGACCTACCACGTGCAGCGGTTCGCGGACTTCGTCGCGAAAATCGCCGCGATCCCGGACGGCGACGGCTCGCTGCTCGATCACTCCTTATTTATGTACGGGTCGAACATGAGCAACAGCGACCGGCACAACAACTACCCGCTGCCGAACATCCTCGTCGGCGGCGCGTGCGGCGCGCTCAAGGGCGGCCGGCACGTCGAGCTGCCCGAGCACACGACGCTCACGAACCTGCACCTCACCGTGCTGAACAAGGCCGGGCTCGAGCTCAAGAGCTTCGCGGATAGCACGGGCGAGATCGCGGGCGTCTGAGCGAGCCAATGTTCGCGCGCGATCCGCCGCCGAGCAGCAAACGCGGAATGTCCCCGATTCCACCCCCGATTCCATTGATCCGCCGCCGAGCGGTGCTTCATGGAGCGCTCGGCGCGTGCGCCGGCTTCGCGCTCGCGCCGCTCGCGCGCCGCGCGCTCGCCGCGGACGCGATCCAAGTCACGCGTGCGACGGAGAAGCTCGCGGTGCTCTCGGGCGCGGGCGGCAACGTGCTCGCGCTCTCGACGGCCGACGGCCTCGTCGTCGTCGACAGCGGCGCGGCGGCGTCGGGCGCGCCGCTGCTCGCCGCGCTCGGCGCGCTGCCGAACGGCGGCCGCGTGCGCACGCTGTTCAACACGCACTGGCACGCGGAGCAGATCGGCTCGAACGAGGCGCTCGGGCGCGCGGGCGCGCACATCGTCGCGCACGAGAAGACGCGCCTCCGGCTCGCGTACGGGTACTACTTGCCGGCCGAGGACCGCTACCAGAAGCCCGCGCCGACCCCGGCGCAGCCGAGCGAGAGCTTCTACACGACCGGCGCGACGACGATCGGCGGCGAGCGGATCGAGTACGGCTACCTGCTCGAGGCGCACACGGACGGCGACATCTACGTCTACTTTCGCGACTCGAACGTGCTCGCGGTCGGCGACGCGGTGTCCCCGTCACGCGATCCCGAGCTCGATTGGTTCGGCGGCGGCTGGCTCGGCGGCCGCGTCGACTCGCTCACGCAGCTGCTCAAGATCGGCGACGCGCGCACGAAGATCGTACCGAGCTACGGGCCCGTGATCGGCCGCGCCGACGTGCAGAAAGAGCACGACATGATGCTCAAGGTCTTCGAGCGCATGGTCGAGCTCGTGCGCAAGGGCGACAGCGCGGCCGACGTGCTCGCGGCCGGCGTGCTCGCCGACACAGGCCGATCGTGGGCCGACCCGATGAAGTTCGTGCACGACGCGCACAAGGGACTCTGGGCCCATCACAACACGCTTTCGCCGGACATCGTCTGATGGACGCGCCCCGGCACTCGTTCGCCAGGTGGGCGACGCGTAAGACGCTGCTCGCGGCTGCGGTCGCCGCGGCGGGTGCCGCGGCGCTCGGCTGCCGACCCGACGCTTCGCCCGGGCTCGAGTGGAACGACGAGGTCGTGAAGCAGATCGAGGTTTGGCGCGAGAAGCACGAAGCCGATTACCGGCGTGACTGGGCGACGATCGAAGGCCTGCATTTCCTCGCACCCGGGACTCAGACGGCGGGTAGCGCGCGGGACAACGACGTCGTGCTCACGGCCGCAGCGCCCGCGCGAGTCGGCCGGTTCACCGTCGCCGACGACACGGTCGCGTTCGACGCGGAGCCCGGCGTCGCGCTGACGATCAATGGCGAGCCGCCGACGCCGGGAACCAAACTCCGCGACGATGGCGGTGACGACACCGACGAGATCGTCGTGAACGGCGTCAGCATCGTCGTCCACCGAACCGGTGAGCGGTTGGCGCTCCGAGTCAGGGATCCGAACGGCGAGCGCGCGCGAACGTTTCGCGGTTTTTCGTGGTTTCCGATCAGCCGCGAGTATCGCATCGTCGGACGTTTTATGCCCGACGCCGTCGCGCACAACGAGCACGTGGTCAACACGTTCGGCGACATCGACACGTACCGGACCGAAGGCGTCGTCGAGTTCGCGCTGAACGGCCAAACTCTGCGTCTGCGTCCGTTCACGACGGAGCCGAAGCGCTTCTACATCGTGTTCAACGACGCGTCTAGCGGCGAGGAGACGTACGAGGCGGCGCGCTTCCTGATTGCGTTCCTTCGCGATGACGGCACGACGATCCTCGATTTCAACGAGGCCTACAACCCGCCGTGCGCGTTCAACCCGTTCACGACCTGCCCCATCCCGATGCCGCAGAACCGGCTGCGCGTGAAGGTCCTGGCCGGCGAGAAGAAATATCCCGAGCACGTCGAGCCGCCGGCCTCCGCCTCGCGCTAGCGCGACGCAGGCGCCGACGCGGCGTTAGGCCTCGCATGACGCGCAGAGCCCAACCGCCCACCTCGTGAATTCAGGAGCGTGCAAATGCCTCGCGAAATCATCCGCACAACCGACGCACCGAAGGCCCCTCCTGCGTACAGCCAAGCCGTCAGAGTGGCCGGCCTAGTATTCGTCTCCGGCATCGGTCCATATGACCCCGTGTCCGGGGCGGTCGCTGGCTCTACGATCCAGGAGCAAACGGCACAGTGCTTGAAAAACATTGCCGCCATTCTTGCCGCCGCGGGCAGCTCGCTGTCCAAGGTGGCTAGCGCCACGGTGATCTTGCTCGAAGAATCAGACTTCGCGGGCATGAATGAGGAGTGGGTGAAGTGGTTTCCACTCGATCCACCGGCGCGCCAAGGTGCCAAACTACCCGTTCGCATTCCCGGCATGAAGGTATCAATTGCCGTCGTCGCCGAGGCCTAACCCTTCGCTCCAGCCGACCTGCTACGGCTGGTTCTGCCAGCCGCCGCAGGTCAAACGACAATGCGCTAAGCCTCGTAATGAAACTCGATGAGATAGACGTTGCGCCCCGCGCCGTGCTTCGCGACCTTGAGCAGATCGACGACGCCCGCGAAACCAGAGCGGCGCGCGAGCGCCGGAGTGATGTCGTCGAACTCGATCTCGTGCAGCGCGTCGACGACGATGCTGCCCGGAGGCAGCGCGTAACGATGTCCGACGCGCACGTGCGGCTTCTTCCAGATCCGCACGCTGCACGTGATCTCGCCGCGCTTGATCGGCTCTCGGAGCCGCTTCGTGAACAGCATGCGCCGCGGGCAGTCGCGGCGCCCGCTACGGGCGTTTCACGGCGTTGCCGTAGATCTCGATCTGCGCGACGTCGGACCAGCCACCGGGCCCGTGGCCGCTCGCGGGCGTGAGATCGACGAAGCCGACCTCGTCGACCTTGCTCAGATCCGGCTTGTCGACGAAGTTGCCGGTCGTCACGAGCCGCTCGGGATCGAGCTTGAGCCAGCGCACGCTCGCGACCGAGAATTCGCCGACGAGCCAGTCGAGCGTCGACGCTTCCGTGTGATCGCCAGCGAGCCACGTGCCGTCGGCGAGCTTCACGATCGGCCGCACCTCGTGAAAGCCCGACGTCTTCACGTTCCAGCGGATCCGCGCGAGGCCCGTGAGATCGACGTAGCGCGCCTTGTCGCGGAGCGCGAGCCCGCACGGCGTCGTGCAGAGCCCGGTCCAGACATGCGTCGGGTTGTTCTCGTCGCCGTCGACGCCCGTGAGCTGGATCTCCTTGGCCGACGCGCCGTAGAGCTTGAGCTCGACGCCGCCGCCCGTGACGCTCGCGGGCGTGACCGGATGCTCGCCGCCGCCCGGGATCTGCTTCCAATCTTCCTTGAGGAACAGTGGCGGCCGGGTCACGCGCGGCCGTTCGCCGGCCGGCGCCGCGGCCGCGGCCTGCGCGGGCCGCGCGCCTGCACCCGCGGCCTGCGGTGTTTGCGCGCCCGCGGTCGCCGCAATAGCCGCGGCTAGAACGGCGATCGAGGCGACGGCGATGTTGGCGCGCATGAACTTCCCTCCCGTAGGCTGCGATGCGCGCCAGTATAGCGCTCGTGGGCATGCTTGAGTCGCACTCTTACGGCGCACTCTACGCCCGCATCGTCGACGCGCAGAACCGCGACCTCGAGGCCGCGGAGGAGGCGTGGCGGTTCTTCAGCGCGAAGAGGAGCCGCTAGACACGCTCCTCAGTGGTGCGGCGACTCCGAGCGGCGCCACGCGTAGTAGTCGTCGAGCGCGCGAAGCTGCGCGAGGTTCGGCATCGGCCGCGCGCTCGACTTCGCGTCGAAGACCATCGCCTGCTGCGCGCCCTCGGTGAACGCTGGCCACTTCGGCAGGCCGGCGCCGTTCGGGTCGCCGGTCTTCGCGAAGCTCACCCAGTAGCTGCTCACGAGCTCCGACATCGCGAGGTCCTCGGGACGCGGCGTGCCGCCGCGCGCGTCGAGCGTGCGGAACACGTAGCCGAGCTCAGCCGCGTGCGGCGCGCCGTTCGGCGTCTGCGGCGTGCGATGGTCGAAGTAGTAGACGTACGCAGCGCCTTTGCCCTTCGACGACTGCAGCCGCGCCCACGCCCAGGTCGACCACGCGAATAACGAGTCGCGCATGATGTTCTTCGTGGCCGTCGCCGCGTCGGCGTCGGTCGAGTGCGGATTCGCCGCAAGGATCTTGTTCGCGCCCTCGCCGTAGCCGTCGTGGATGGTCTTCTCGAACGCGGCCGAGGTCGTGCCGCCGCGCGAGAACGTCGCGCCCTCGTCGGAGTTCGTGCCGATCAGCACGGGCGTGTCGTTGAACTTGCCCTGGCTGTAGAGAACGTACTGATCGCCCGGCAGCACGTCGCCGTCGACGGTCGGCCAGAACCCGCCCCCGAGCCCGGGCGGCAGCGCCTTCTGGATGTCCTCCGCGGAGAGCTTGCGCGCGTCGGCGAGCGACTTCGCGCCGAGCTTTTCGAATAGATTCATACCCGACTTCTCGGCAATCGCGAGCGTCGGCGTTTGCTGCCCGCCCTCTGCGCCGGTCCGCGGCGGCGCGAAGTTGCCGCCGCTCTCGGAGATCGCCTTCTGGAACAGCCCCTTCGCCGCGGGCGACGCGCCGAGCATGCTGACCGCGATCCCGCCCGCCGACTCGCCGAAGATCGTCACGTTGCGCGGGTCGCCGCCGAATGCCGCGATGTTGTCCTTGACCCACGCGAGGCCCGCGATCATGTCCTGTAGTCCGTAGGTGCCGGAGCCCTTGCCGCTCTCGCGGCTGAGCTCGGGATGCGCCAGGAAGCCGAACGGGCCGACGCGGTACGCGACGCTCACGAGCACGACGCCCTTCTGCGCGAGCCGCGTGCCATCGTAGGTCGCCGAGCTCGTCGCGCCGGCCGCGAAGCCCCCGCCGTAGATCCAGACCATGACCGGCAGGCGCTCGCGCGCCGACTTCGCGGCCGTCCAGACGTTCAAGTAGAGACAATCTTCGCTCACGTTCTCGGGCGCGCCCGTGAACCTCAGCATCGCCGGATCTTGAACGCACGCGGGCGCGTAAGCGGTCGCCTTCTTCACACCGCTCCATGCGGCGACGGGCTGCGGCCCCTTCCAGCGCAGCTCGCCGACCGGTGGCGCTGCAAATGGGATTCCCTTGAACGACGCGATGCCGTTCGCAGCCGCGCCTTCGATTTGTCCGCCGCCGACGCGCGCGGTGGTGATCTGTGCGCTAGCCCCAAAGCTCAGCGCGCACAGCAAGGCGGCCGCGCCGAAGCCGCGTGTCCAGTGCGTCATGTTTTTCTCCCCGCGTTCGGAAACAGTCGGCGCTATGTCTGCGTCGTCACAGGTGCAGCGTGGATTTCTTCAAGCGATCGTGCAGAGATCGTGCCACGCGTTCGACCGCGAGCTTCATGCGCGGCTGTTGAATCGCAACCCACTTCAGCTCCTCGGAGTGCGTTGTCAAACCGCGCTTGTATTGACCCCCACCGGCGAGCATGTCGTATGTCGCGTGCCCGAGGCGCGCGTTGTGATCCATCATCAGGCAATGGATCAGAAGACCCGGCGACTCATTGTGCTTCGTCAGATCGTAGTCGATTCCGCTCTGATAGAAGTAAACGCGGCCTTGGTGGACGAAGTTGTAGACGTATCCCAGGATCGCTTCGCCCGCGTCGATTCGCGCGAGCTGCAGGACACCGTCGTGAAACCTGGTGTCGATCAGATGACGATGGAACTGCTCGAAGAACGGCCGCGTGAATGCACCGCCGTCCCCGCGTCCGTTCCAACGGCGCTGATGTAACTGCTTCAGTCCGTCGAGGAAGCGCTGCGCTTCGTCCACGCTGCTCGCCGTCGTGAGCTTGATCTTACCGATTCTCGACTCGATGCCTCGTCGAGTCGATCTGACCTTGCCTCGAGTGCGCGGCCCGAGCAGCGATATGCATGATTGGTGGGCGGTTTCTCGGGCGGCGCTCAGCTCCGAATAGAACGTGCGATCGCTGTGCAGTGTTCTCACGGCCAGGTTCGTAGCCGCCAACGTGTGCAGGCAGTCCAGTCGAGCGCCTTCCACCACGAACTCGTCCCAGTCCGTGCGCTCGCGGCGGAAAAACTCGAGCACCTCGCCCCACGCTGAATGCTCGTGCCCTCGGGAGACCAACAAATTGCCGTACTCCGCCGATATGCAATCGAAGTCCTCGCTGCCGGTGGCTTGAAGGTGCAAGGTTCTGACCGGCAGAACACCATGTCTGACATGTCTGACGTAACTAACGATGCCGGCGGCGACTACACGGTCGTGGTCGGAGACCTTCAGAACGTGGAGCGGAACCGACTTTGGCAAGCACTCGAGCCAGTTACCGATCCAGTGCCACGATTGAAAGAAAGAGTGCTGAGAAAGAGGTTGGAGCTGCTGCCACAGAACGTGGAGGTCAGAGACGTGCTTCAGGGGTTCGAGGCTAACCATTTCGCAGGTCCGATCACTCCGCGCTAACTGTCACGGACATCGACCGGAACGGCGCAAGGCTTCTCGGGCCCCTGACCGAACCGGTGCCGCATACCGCGCCGGAGGGCTCGGAATCGCGGACATCCGTTGCTGAAGAGATGACAAGTCACGAATCTCGCGACTGCCTGACCGGAGTGTACCGGACTTCGCTAACGGGAAACCACCATCACAGAATCGTCGTCGGGGTACCCGGGCTGAGAACGTGTGAAAGTGGCCGGGGCAGGACCTCGAGGTCCGAGGTCGTTAGCAGTTCATCCGACGAACGTGGCGCGGTCCGTCCCCGTAGCGCCGGTGTAAAGTCCACCGACAATGTCATCAGAAAAGCGCCACGCGCGCGCGATCGTCGGGGCTGCTGTCAGAGCTGATCGGCGCGCCACCTCGTCGCGTCATCGATCTTGATCGGCGTGTCGGACACCGAATCGATGTACGGCGCGCGGGCGACATGGCCGAACGCCAGCTCTTCGGGGTCTCCAAGGCCGGAGCCGGTATGTACGATCGCGGGGATTGCGTCTCTTAAGAAAACTTCAACCACGATATCGGGCCGCCCGCCGCCTTTCGCCGCCGCGGCCGCCGTGGCCGACGCGGGGCAGCGAGTCGGCGTACACTGCGCGAGGGCGCATAGGCTCAGAGCGTGGGACACGACGAACACATGCTCGCTGCGACACGCATCCCCGGCACCGCACGGCACCTCGCGCTCGTTGCGGCGTGCTTCGTCGGCGCGATCGGCACGGCGCGCGCGGCGGATTCGCTCGCAGAGTTGATCCAGGCGGGGAACCGCGGCGCCGCGCTCGCGAAAATCGCGGCCGGCGCCGACGTGAACGCCGCCCAGGGCGACGGCACGACCCCCCTGCACTGGGCCGTCTACAAAGTCGACGCCGAGCTCGTCGCGGCGCTGCTCGAGCGTGGCGCGAAACCGAACGTCGTGAACAAGTACGGCTCGAGCCCGCTCGCGGAGGCCGTGAAGATCGCGGACGCGCGGCTCGTGAAGATGCTGCTCGACGCGGGCGCGGACGTCGAATCGCCGAACGACGACGGCCAGACGGCGCTCTTGCTCGCCGCGCGCACCGGCGCGCTCGACGTCGCGAAAGAGCTCGTCGCGCACGGCGCGAACGTGAACGCGAAGGAAACCTGGCGCGGCCAGACGGCCGTGATGTGGGCGGCGGACGGCAGCTTCCCCGAAGTCGTGCAACTGCTGATCTCGCGCGGCGCCGACGTGAACGTGCGCGGGATCGCCAACGACTGGGACGCGCAGATCACGTCCGAGCCGCGCGGCCAGTACCGGCCGACCGGCGGGCTCACCGCCCTGCTCTACGCCGCGCGCTCGGGCTGCACGCGCTGCGTGCGCTCGATCCTCGAGGCCGGCGCGGACATCAACCGGCCGAACCCCGACGGCATCACGCCGCTCGCGATCGCGATCGACAACTTCCACTACGACACCGCGCGCGTGCTCCTCGACGCGGGCGCGAATCCGCACACCTGGGACTGGTGGGGCCGCACGCCGCTCTACGTCGCGGCGGACATGAGCAGCTACAACTCGCGCTTCGGCGCGCGACCCCCTCCGAGCGAGACGACCGCGCTCGACGTGATCAGGCGCCTGCTCGACGCGGGCGTGAATCCTAACCCGCAGCTCGTGATGCATCGGCCCGGCCGCGGCGGCAACAGCGGCCGTTTCATCGACGACCTGCTAACGACCGGCGCGACGCCGCTGCTGCGTGCCGCGATCGGCCACGACGTCGAGGCCGTGCGCGCGCTGCTCGAGCACGGCGCCGTCGTCGACCTGCCGAACGTGATGGGCGTGACGCCGCTGATGGCCGCGGCCGGCGTCGGCGTCTCGGGCCGCGACCGGCGCGTCGGTCTCGACGGCGACATTCAAGCTCGCGTGATCGCGACGCTCGACGTCTTGCTCGCTGCCGGCGCGGACGTGAACGCGCGCGTGACGGACATCGACAGCCGCACGGCGCGGATCGCGCGGATCAGCACGATGACCGAGCGCAACGGGCAGACCGCGCTCTACGGCGCGGTGAAGTTCGGTTGGTCGCGCGTCGTCGAGTACTTGCTCGCGCACGGCGCGAAGGCCGACGTCGTCGACGCGCTCGGCAAGACGCCGCTCAACGCCGCGCTCGGCCAAACGGGCGGTCGCGACAACACCGTGTCGGAAGAAATCGCCGCGATGCTGCGCGCCGCGAGCAAGAGCGGCGGCTGAGCC
>Ga0134079_10000425_pt1 | contig 11159 bp, 9 predicted proteins | sample 15_taG_2_FD_119770 | JGI IMG/M metagenome (GOLD analysis project Ga0134079, IMG submission 119770) | Grasslands soil microbial communities from the Angelo Coastal Reserve, California, USA - 15_D_Rain_40cm_2_09182015 | ecosystem: Environmental > Terrestrial > Soil > Grasslands ...
GCGATTGTACCCTCCAGGGCCCTGCGGTCCGCCACTGGGCAACGGCCGTGAACCAGACGCTTGCGGGCCGCTCAGGTGAATCTTCAATGTCCCAAGAGCTACGGTTGCGAACGCGGGAAGCTGCTGATACTCAACGGCAAAGCCAAGACGCTCATTATAGAACTCGACGGCGCGCTTTACGTCCGTGACCAAATAGCGGACGCCGTGAAAGCCGATGATGCCCAGGTCGTGTGGCACGGTGGCACTGGTTGATTGATGTGTCTCGCGATCAGAGGCTTAATCGCCGGGAGGCACTAGCCGGTGGGGAACCCCGGCGCCAGCATATCCGTGAAGCTCTTTGGTTGACGTACGCCCTGCGATCTCAGCCAGGCGTCCGCCTGAGTTATCAGCTCCGCTCCTGCCGTGCCGCCAATCAGCTCGCCCTGACGCCGGCGCGCGGCCGTCGCAAAGGCCGTCATGTGCGCCGCCTCGAATTCAGCCACAGCCTTGCTCAATAGTTCAACGGCGTCTGCCTGGCCTCGGGCGACGCGCACGGCAGCGAGCACGAGATGGGCGAGAGGATCGGACCAGGGTCGTTCCTCGCGCGCGATTCGGCGCGCGTCGCGCTCGGCGCTCAGCAGTAGCGGTGCGGGATCGCGCGCTGTCGCTGTGGCAGCCAGCGCGCACCGGGCGCGAAGATGAAACGCTTCGAGCCGAATCACTTGAACACGAAGCACCATCGATCGTGCCAGCGCACGCCACCGCGCGGTCACGCGCTGCAACGCGTCGAGCCCATGGCCGGCGTAGAGGTCGACTTGAACCTCCGCAAACAAGCCGAAGTAGCGCTGCAGATGAAACCCCGTAGCCGACCAGCTTGCCATCGCCTCACGGATCGCTTGCTGCGCACCGCTCACGTCTTCCTCCATCAGCCAGGCGACGATGGGCCGCCCCGCCGCGACATCGGCCGCCGCGTAGAGGTCGCCCCGCTCGCGGGCCTCGCGCAGCCGCACGGGCACCCGGCGCGCCAGTTCGGCGAAATCGCCGAGGTAATAGAGCGACGAGCTCGCAAACGTCTGTGCGGTATTGACCTCCCACACCAGCCCGGTGCTCTGCTCGCGAAACACGCGCTCGGCGCGCTCGCAGGCGTCGCGCGCTGCTGCGAATTCGCCCATGTAGAAGCTCGTGATGCCGGCGGCGAACGACGCGTAAGCCAGCGCGTCGGGCTGGTCGATCGACTCGGCCACCGCGCGCGCTGCTGCTACGAGCCTCATCGCCCGCGCGCGACTGCGGCCGCCCTCGGTAGAGACAAAGCCCGCCTCGGCGGCCAGGGCGCGTGCGACGCGAAACGGCTCCCCGGCGCGCAGCGCCAGCAGCAGGTGCAACGTCTGAAAGTCCGCGGCGCGAATGTTGTCAACGCGCGCGAGGCCGATAGCCACTGCCCAGCAGGCGTCGATACGGCTGAGCAACCCAGGGTCGATCTGCTCGGCGCGCCGCTCCGTGAAGCGGAGGCCGCGAATTCGCAACAACGCCCGTCGCAGAATCAACCGGACCAGCGCATGCTTGGGTGAGCGTGCCAACCGCAACCCGACGGCGCTCAGCACGGTTTTCACGACTGTCAGCCCGCGGTCGACGTGGCCCGAGCGCAGCAGCTGCTCGGCGGCGCGCCGTCGCAGCTCGCCGGCGTCGAGGTCCCGCACGTGCGCAGCGGCGGCAAGAAACGCCTCCGCCGCTTCGGCACCCCGGCCGGCGTTGGCGAGGGCCTCGCCCAATTTGATCTGCAGTTCCGACCTGACCCGGCCGGTATCGCGGGCAAGCTCGAGCGCGCGGCCGTAGAAAACAGCGGCCCGCTCGAACGCGAGCGCCCCCGCCGCTTTGTCGCCTGCCTGCAACGCGCACGTCGCCGCGTGCTGGCGCTGGCCGGCCGCGAGGTAATGCTCGTACAACGTTTCCGGATCGTCGGCGCGGTGGGCTTCCAGCGCTCGAATGAGGCGCAGGTGTATGTCCCGGATAGAGGCCGGGTCGATCCGGGCCGCCAGGGTCTCCCGGATGCGGTCGTGATAGAACTCGACGCGTTCGACCGACGTCGACGCCCGCAGCAGATGTTCCGCCTGCAGCGCTGCGACGAGCGGGCGCTCGTCGCCTGTCATTCTAGCGACATCGCGGATTACGACCGCGTCGGTAGGGCCCGCGGCGACGGCGAGGGCCTCGAGAAAGTTCCGGGACCCGTCCGGCAGCTGTGCCACGCGCGCCTCCAACATCTCGCCCAGGCTGATCCCGCTGGGACCGGTGCGCTGCTCCTGACGAGCCAGCACCGCATACCGGACGAGTTCTTCTACGAGGAAAGGATTGCCGGCCGATTCCCGAACGATGGCGTCGACCGACTGACTGTCACTCTCGGCGTCGAGCAGCTGTCGCGCGAGACGTGCGGTTTCGGTGGGAGAGAGCGGGTCGACGCGAACGTGCTGCGCGCGCTTGGCATTCAGCAACGTGGTGAGGAACGGATGGGAAGAGATCTCCTCACTCCGGAAGCAGGCCACCAGGAGAATCGGCGGCGGGTTGGGAGGCGCGAGCAGATACTCGAGCAGCAGGATGCTGTCGGCGTCGCCCCACTGCAGGTCATCGACGTGCAGTAGGACCGGCCGCACCGCGGAGATGCGCCGGAACAACTCACGCAGCGCCGCGAAGGCCCTGCGCCGCATCTGTACGGGATCCTGGATTCTCTCGCTCGGCCATTGCAATTGCGAGATCTTGTCTACGCGGCCGAGTACGGGAAACAGCTCGACAACGAACAGCGCGTCGTCGGGAAGCATGCGCGTCAATTCCGCGTCCGGAAGGCTCCGGAGGAACTGGGTGAGACTGTCGACAATGCCGTCCACCCCCTTGTAGGGCATCGATTCGCGCGCGTAGCAGCGCCCCCGCAGCACGATCGGGTCTGCGTCGCCGGTGAGCCGTCGGAGAAAACGATCTACCAGCGCGCTCTTCCCAATCCCGGAAGGCCCGTGCACGTAGACGGCCACCGCCTGCCCGTCGCGGGCCGCGGCGAACGCGTGATCGAGCTCGGCCATCTGCCGTTCTCGTCCGATCAACGGCGCATCGACGGATGGCGTGGCAAGACGCAGCGCGGGGGCGCGCTGCCGCGCCGCCCCCAGCCGTCGGAGCACGGCGTCGCCGTTGGGGCGGCGAGCCGGATCGCGCTCCAATAGCTGCATGCAGAGCTCGACCAGGTCCGCCGGCATTTCGGAGTCTCGCGTCTGCGGGCGCGAGGGCTCGAGGTTCCGCTTCTCCGAAAGGACCTTCAAAGGCCGACCGATGAACGGCGGTTCACCGGTGAGCGCTTCATACAGCATGCACCCCACGGAGTACCAGTCACTGGCGGGAGTCGCCTGCTGCTCGGCCTGTTCGGGCGACATGTACTCGGGGGTGCCCCAGATGCCTTCCTCGACGGTATGCACTGGGCTGTCGCGCAGGACCACATCGGCGGAAATGCCGAAATCGAGAATTACGACGCGGCCTTCCGGAGTCACACGCACGTTGGAGGGTTTGAGGTCCCGGTGCAGCTTTCCCGCGCGATGGATGGCGGTCAACCCCTGGGCAAGCTGAATCAGCGCCGCCCGGAGACGTGTTGCATCCAGTTCAGCGGAGCGCACGAATTCCAGAAACCCGCCGCCGTCGACCAGTTCCATGGTGAAGAACCAGTGGTCGCCTTCACCGACGAGCTCATACAGGGTCACCAGATTCGGGTGAGCGATGTCGGCGAGAGTGCGGAATTCTTTCTTCAAACGATAGATCGCGTTGGCATCCGTCCATCGGAGCGTCTTGAGCGCGACCACCTCGTCGCGAACATGATCGCGGGCGGCGTAAACCACGCCCATGCCGCCGGAGCCCAGTCGCCTGAGGATCTGAAACCGCTCGGTTCCGCGAAACTCGTCGCCAGCGAACGACATCACCCCTCGATTCGCGCCCGATGCGTAGCATCAGCGCACCGCAGCGTAGACGCACGGCGCAATGCACCAACCTGCGGGTCGATGTGCGAGCGGTCAATCCAACGGACCTGCGAAGAAGGATTTGTGACCGCGGGACCGACTGTGGAGAGGCGTTAGACGGCGAAAGGATAGGTGTCCGGCATCCCCTGACGCGCCGCGACCCCGAGGGGCTCGACGGCATGCGTCTCGTCGAACCAAATCCACTCGTCGAACTGCCGTGGCAGGACGGCGTGAAAATAATGGCTCTGAAGCTCCGTTTCGGGCCGGTAGATCACGCCGATGGCACGCTCGAGTCGTTCCGCGCTCAGCTCGCGCCGCAGTTGCGAGTCGGCGCCACGGAGCAACAGTAGAAATGACGCGACTCCGCTCTCGTGACAGAGGCGCTCATAGCTGCGCTGATGCGACGGCACCACGCGCTTGATCTCCATCGGGGCATCCCAGTCCGAGGCTGCAGCGACGGTGCCATGATCCGTGCCGAAACCCACCAGGTAGCCGTCATCGCCATACCGGGACCGCACCAGCTGACCGATGTTGTACTCGCCGCGCGCCGACATTTCCGTCCACGCCGCATCGCCGAGGTGCGAGTTGTGCGCCCAGACGACCGCCCGCGCGTCGGCTCCGCGGTGTCGCAACACGGCCTCCAGCGTATCAAACATGTGCTGGTCCCGCAGATTCCATGACTGCGCCGAGCCGTAATACATCGCACGATAGTACGCTTCCGCGTGTGCCACCAATCCCGCGTTGCGTTCGGCGTCGAAGAAGCGCTCGGGATCGTGCTCGGCGAGACGGGCGCGCTCGCGGACCATGTCGGTGAGCATGGCCACGACGTCGCGTTCGCACGCGCGGTAGCGCCCGGATAACACCGCCGCGCCGTACGCCGCCGGATCCTGCTGCCAGGGTTCGAGACAGCCGTAGCGATGCCGCGCGACGCGCGCAGTCTCTGGATCCACGTCATCGAGATATCGGACCACCGCCGCGATGGAGCGGTGGAGACTGTAGAGATCCAGCCCAACGATTGCCACGCTAGCGTCCGGCTCGCAGTCGTCATTGTGCGCCTTGAGCCAGTCCACAAACTCCGTCATCTGATGATTGGCCCACATCCACGTCGGGAAGCGGTCGAACGCCTGCTCGGGATGCGGTTGCACACTGGTGCCCCGGACGTAGCTGTCGAGGCGCTGCGCTTCCGGCCAATCAGCCTCGAGGGCGACGACGGTGAATCCCTTTCGCTCGATGAGCTCGCGCGTGATTCGCGCCCGCATCGTATAGAACTCAGCCGTTCCGTGGGACGCCTCGCCCAGACACACGACGCGAGCCTCGCCGATGCGCTCGAGGAACGGCTCGAGGGAGAGATTCTCGATCGTGTCGAACGACTCAGCATGGCGGGCGATACGCGCCGGCAGCGTGGCGGGGGCGGCGGGGGCGGCGGGGGCGCGGGGGCGCGCCGGCGCCATTTCGTCTGCCGACCATCCGGCGGTACCGATCAGCGGGACAAACGCCACGGCGCCGAGGTTCTCCTCGGCCCACGTATTCTCACCGGTGCGGCGGATACGCAGCAGGTTCTGCGCGCGCGGGGTCTCGCCGACCGGAATCACGAGCCGACCGCCGATCGCCATCTGTTGCTTGAGGGCTTCCGGGACGACCGGCCCGCCCGCGGCGACCATGATACAGTCGAATGGCGCATGCTGCGGAGATCCCAGGGTTCCGTCTCCATGCCGGATGTGCACGTTGGTGTAGCCCAACCGGCTGCAGCGCTCCGTGGCTGCATGGGCCAGGCTGGCGTGGCGTTCGATCCCGTAGACCTGCGCCGCAATGCGGCTCGCAACGGCGGCGGCGTATCCGGATCCGGTTCCCACATCGAGGATGTTGTCGGTCGATTCGATCTCGAGTGCCTCGAGCATGAGCGCGACGATATACGGCTGCGAGATCGTCTGCTCCTCATCGATCGGCAGCGGGGTATCCTCGTAAGCGAATTCCACCAACTCGTGCGGGACGAACGCTTCGCGCGGCACCTCGGCCATCGCGCGCAGGATCTCCGGGTCGCGGATATCCCGGGCCGCCAGTTGCCGTTCGATCATCTGGTGTTGGGCGGAACTGCTCGAAACAGCCATATTGCGGTCATACCCCACGGTAACGCGCGGAGGGGGATGGGGGATTAACTCTTAGGTTTCCGGACTGGCTTCAATGCTCGGCGGCCGCGTTAGTGATCATTCCCGCACGGCGCCGCAGCTTCCGCGCGTCTCGTTAGGGAGCAACCATGATAGACGACGACATCCCAATCTCACATGCCGACCTTCGCGATCTGTTCGAGCGGCTCGATCGCGCAAGCATGTCCGGTTACCAATGCCGTCACACGTTTGCCGTGACGAGGGAGTTTCTCAGCCAGCGAGAGCTTGCCGTTGAGCCGATCCTCGAATGGCTGGGGGAGAACGGCGCGGGCTGCGATTGTGAGGTCATCTTCAATACCGCGCCCGAGTGGGAAGAGATCGTCGGGTATGTGCCACCGGACGACACAGAGTAGGTTGTTCGCTACGGCATGTAGCCGGCGGCCGCGCTCAATAGATCCAATGACTGCAGGGCTGTCCGTGCGCTAGCATTAGGCACCACGCGTAAAGAGGAGGGATATGCGAATCACAATTCCCGTTCTCGTCTCGGCTCTCGTTTCGGCGGCAGCGACGGTGAGTGCTCAAGCGCATCCGCTCAGCCATCTTTCGTTCCCAAGCAAGCCGCTGCTCACGATCCGGACTTACGCGTTCGGGCCGAGCACAGCACCGACTTGGGATGCGTCGAGGTCCAGTAGTACTTGTCCCATGCCCGTCTATCGCATGCGCGGCCCAGTCACAGATCCCATGGCGGTTGGTACTGGCGGGACTCCAGAGTCGATGCCGGTCGCCAGGAGCGGGTGCTGGAATCCGCTCTTCCCCGAGTAGTAGGGTGGCGCCGCCGCAGCCGGTTCATCAATCCTAGGAGGGCGGATGCTCCGTCTAGTTATCGCGGCGAGCGCTTGCCTTTCTCTGCTGCTCCCGCCATCCCGGTGGTCGTCCCAAGCCGCTTCACTCATCGAGCACGATTCGACAGTCGCGCGACCCGAACCGGGGCCGCACGAGGGCGGTGGCCAGAGTACCGCGTACTCGTTCTTTGCCCACGCCCCGAAGCTTGGGCTCGTCTTTCGCAAACGGGCGCTGCATCCCGGGGCGGCGATCGGATACCACCGACAGGACGAGGACGAGATCTATTACGTCTTGAGCGGCACCGGCGTACTGACGTTGAACGGTGTCGAGTCGGTCGTGGGGCCTGGGACGGCGATTCTGACTCGGACGGGGAGCTCTCACGGCTTGCGGCAACGGGGCTCGGAGGACCTGGTCATCATTGTCGCTTATCAGCAGCCAAACAATGTTCGCGCGCCGTAAGGATTTAGGCGGCTCCCAACCTTGATGATTTGCGCGGCCAATACAGCGCGATCAAGAGCCCAACGGGCACCACAAACCCAATCAATTGAAGGAAGATGGACATCCAGGGAAACAGCAGCCGCGCGGCCACAAAGCAGACGAGCGACAGGGCGACCGCGAGCCGCGCGGCCTGGTTTTTCTGGCGCAGGATCGCGACACCGGCGCCGACGAGGAGCAGACTCGCGGCGACGCCGAGCACGATCGCGAGCAGGTACGCGCCGGCGTGCTGGGACGCGGCGCCCCATTCGTTCATGGCGCCCAGGATGCCAAGTGCGCCGAGCAACACGGTGAGGATGGCAGCGAGCTTCATAATGACCTCGACTGTTCGAGTAGTTTCTGCGCGCAGCGCCGGTGCGCTCCGCACGACATCCCAGAAGACGCGCACCCAGAATCCGAGTGTTCGCACGTCGCCGTCTCGGCACTGATCGCGAAAGACCAACACCATTTCTCGCTCATATGCGGCGCGAAAAGCCGGCGGGTACACGCGCAGCAGCAGGCGGTAGATGCGCTCGGCGCTCATGCGGGCCTCGCGCCGATCAGTTTCTTGCGCCGCGCCGTGCGGACGATCGCGTCGAGCCGTCGTGCCTCGGCGCGTGCAACGGCCAGGCCCAGTGGGGTCAGCCGATAGTAGCGGCGCCGCTCGTCGGCCCGCTCAGGGTCTGCCCGTTCGCCGGATTCGTCGACGAGCCTCGCCTCCAGCAGCCGTTTCAGCGCCCCATACAGCGTTCCGGGCCCGAGGCGCACAGCGCCCTCGGACCGCTGCGCCACGTCCTGCATGATGGCGTATCCGTGCAGATCGCCGTCCGCCAGGGCGAGCAGGATGTGGAACGTGGCGGGTGGCACGGGCAGGAACGACTCGGGGGTGGGCTGTTTTTGCGGACTACGGGACACGGTCGCCTCGCGATATATCGCTGAACGATATAGTACACCCGGAACCGGTAGGTGTGCAAGCCCCCAAAGGGGGGCGTCCACCGACGCATCCAGTGGACACGTGGATATCCGGTGTGCTAGGCTTTCGTTTGTGAAGCCATGACACTCCGACAAGTGGTCTGGTTTATTGCCGCGCATATCGCGCTCGTCGCGTTAGCGATCTGGTTCAACCTCGCGGTATTGTGCCAGGGTGACGCCAAGTTCAGCGGCGGCTGCGGCGGTTTCGGCCTGTACATTCCTCTGTGGGAAGTCTTTCTCGCGCCCCTGGCACTTGCCGCTATCGTGCTCGAGCGGTGGGGCAGGGCTCAACCGCCGCCGACCCTACGCCTTCTGGTCTACCTCGGCGCGACGGTATTCGTTGCGGAGGTCGGGTTCCTGCTGATTGACAAGTTCCCGGTTTTGCTGGCGCTGGAGGCCGTGATCATCGCCCTTGAGGCGGTCCTGCGTTGGAGAACTATACGCCTCTTCCTTCTGGTTGGGCTCCTCGCACCATGCAAGCAGGCGGTGGGTCAATCACCTGCATGTCCTCCCTTCGACACAACCGCCGCCTGGGCACGGACGAGCCGGACCTGGTCCAATGAATCGGGCTTGCACTGGAGCAACGATTCTCTCCGCCGCGTCTTGATCAGCCTCGGCGAGCGGGATCAGGCGCCCCGAGCGGAGTTCGGCGCCCATGTCACCGATACACTCTATGTCCGACAACTCAGGAGCCTGGACTCGACCCTGGCCGCCGAGATGGTCCTCATCCTCGACCGCTTTGGCCTGCCCACGAGGTCCATGGTTGGCCCGGCAGGATCGGATGCGGCAATGCTGATCATCCAGCACAGCTGGCCATTGCAGGAGCGGGCGCTGGCGTCCGCCAAGGCCATCCCTGCCGGCCAAATCTCGCCTGAAAAACTGGCGATGCTCGAAGACCGCGTGCTGGTGCATCAGGGCCAGCCGCAACGTTTCGGCACGCAGTTCAATGCAGGGCCCGGCGGCGTCTTTCGGTTCGCCCCCGTGTCCGATACCACGGGTCTCGACGCACGGCGGTCCGCGGCGGGAATGCCGCCGATGCGTCAGTACGTCTGTTTGCTCGAAGAGGCGGGCATGCGCGTGGACCGAGCGTCGTTGCCGGGGGCATTCCGGCCATGAGCGGCCTGACGCGCGCGTAGATTGTGGCATGACTTCTTCCCAGATGTGAAAGCGAGCACCAGGACATGGGTTTCATTCCTGAGTGGGCAATCGGTGGCGCGGTCCTCATATTCGCGGTTGCAGTCGCGCAGATCGTCGTGGTGAAGTTGCGCGCCTCGGTGCGAAAGCTGCCGGCCTCGGATGAGGAGATTGGTGAGTTGCGCCAGGCCTTGGATGCGATGCAAAACCGCTTGGGAGAGGTAGAGGAGCGGCTCGATTTCGCTGAACGGCTCCTGGCCCAGTCTCGTGGAGCCGACCGGTTAGGCCCGCCACCACGGTAAACGACAAATGCTGCTCGCACATCCTGACCTGCAAAAACACCGCGCGCTGCGTATCTTTGAAGTCCTTGCGGGCGTAATTCAGGGGTAGAATGCCAGCTTCCCAAGCTGGACGTCACGGGTTCGAATCCCGTCGCCCGCTCTGCGAAAACTCAAAGGGAATCAACCGACGTGGTTGGTCCCCTTTTTGCTTTTTCGTATTGTGAACCCGACCGCAAAGGCTATATGCGCGCGCTTTCCGCCGTCCTGACGCTCGCTCTCAGCAGCTTCGTGGTGTCCACCCCGACACCGCTCCGTGTCCTGCGGGTCACACCCGGTACCGATCCGGCCGCCGCCGCTCCAACCAGCATCGTGTCGGTCACCTTCGATCGTCCCGTCGCGGGATCGCTCGATGCCACGGTCGACGCCAAACGGATCTTCAGCATTACGCCGGCGACTGCCGGGAAAGTCGAATGGCGCGACCCGATCACGCTGCGGTTCACGCCCGCGGCGCCGCTGAATCCGGCCACGACCTACACGGTCACCGTGAGCGACGACTTCGCCGCCATGGACGGCAGCAAGCTCGAAAAGCCATACACCTTCACCTTCCGCGTGCACGGCACCGTTCCACTCGCGGGCGCTCCCGCCGGTCCCAACGGGGACACGCGCTACCTCAAGCCCGACGCGCAGTTCGAGGTCGTCTGGAGCACACCGGTCGAGCTCGGCGACGTGACCAAGCGGGTCTACATCCAGTTCGACACCGATTGTCCGGTGCTGCTGGTGCGCCTGCGGGCTGTCTCGCAGCGCACGATCAAAGAGGACGACACGTGGCAGTACCGCGAGGCGGGCGGGTGGCAACGCGATCACGCCGGCGATGCGCTGCGGCGCGTCGTACGATTCACGCCGCTCACCCCGCTTCCCAAAGGCTGCACCGGCTTCCTGGCGGTGCCGTCTGAGCTGGACCCGGAAGGGACCAGTCCCTATCAGCGCTGGCGGTTCGCCACGTACGGTCCCTTCCAGCTGATCGCGGCGTTTTGCGGCTGGAACAACGCGACCTGTCCGGCCGGTCCGCCGCGGATCGAGTTCTCGACGCCGGTGCGCGGCGTCGACCTGCTGCGCGGCGTCCATTTCCTGCCCAAGATCCCGTTCGCGGTTCAAGACACGACCGACGAAATGGCGACCTGGATTCTCGACGCCTCGCTCAAGCCACGTACCGGCTACGCCCTCGTCGTTGATACCACGGTGTTGCGTGACGTGTTTGGACAGAAGCTCACGGGAAACCCCGTGAAGGCATTCGGCACGACGGGATACGATCCCGCAGTCACCTATGACTACGGCATGATGTTGGTGGAGCGAAACGGGTATCGCACGTTCCCGATTCGCCACGTCAA
>Ga0134079_10000426_pt1 | contig 11158 bp, 7 predicted proteins | sample 15_taG_2_FD_119770 | JGI IMG/M metagenome (GOLD analysis project Ga0134079, IMG submission 119770) | Grasslands soil microbial communities from the Angelo Coastal Reserve, California, USA - 15_D_Rain_40cm_2_09182015 | ecosystem: Environmental > Terrestrial > Soil > Grasslands ...
GCCTACTTTTCAACACATATTTCGTACCCGAAAAGCACACACGTTCGACGGCCATCATTGGAGCAACTTATACCAGTCAGTTGGATCAACTGGACAAGGAACTTCGCGCCCACCCTGACGAGGATTGCAAAAATGCCGCCGCAACCTACGGAGCGATCTGTTTCGGGTTTCCAGGTTTCGTTACACTTACTCCGCAGGTGAAGGTAGAGTTGAATGGAAAAACGAGATTTGTTGATGTGGGAACGAAAATCAAAGAGCTTTTATCCCGCTCACAAGCAGATGCCCTGAAGTCTCTTAGGATCCAGCGGCGCTTTCTGGATTCCTACTATGATCTGCACTTCGACCCCGCCGACCTTAACGTTTTATCACTCACGCTTGTAGCTGGTGATCGCGTGTCTTTGTCCACGAGTAGGCGAGTCCTGCACTGAATCCAGAGACCCTATTATGAACAGAAGAATCCGTCAGATTTCACGGTTTAACGCGTCGCGAAAGAGGAGTAATGAATGTTCTTTATAAATTGGAAAAAGCAACCGTCGCGGACGTGCTTGGCGAGCCTGAATCCACGTGTAGCGCGTCAGACTTAGGATTTTCTGCGATTGGTTTGCCATCCGGGCCAATTGCGTCCGAATACTCGGGACGACTCGAAAGTCTGATGGGGAGCACAAGGCCTTTCGGGGGCACCTGTTACTTTTGACAGGTACACCAAAGTCCCTTTCCCTGCTCAACTTCTCCGGACATTTGTGAGGAGGAGTTGCTATGGACGCTCACTACAGTATTGCCTACTCAAGCCGCGACAATAACCAGATCAGCGACGATGACCCCCCTATCCCAATTCGGGTTTTCTTGTTGAGCGACCATCGACTTCTGCGCGATGCACTCGCTCGTTCCCTTGGAAGTCAGGCCGACATTTCGTTGGTGCGGGCACAAGAATCCTCGCTTAGCATTACCGCGGAGATGATCGAGTCAACCTGTGATGTGTTGTTGGTGGATCCCGTCAACACAACGGAATTGGATACTTACGTCCTCGACCGCGTACAGGACGCGTTCTCAGACTTAAGAGTAGTCATGATTGACAGGGAGGCGAAGATCGCCGACTTAATATCCGCAATCCTTCCTGGTTCACGGCCTTCCAAGCACCTGAGCCACGCGCAAGCCCCCGGCCGAGCAGGGGACGATGGAAAGTCATAACGCCGAGCTTTTCGTGTAGGCTTCGACCTGCTTTCGACTTAACTGAGCTGGAGAGCTGAAAATGAAAAACCCAGCTTTCGATAGAAGATCCTCCCGCCTGGGTGTCTTGTACATCATGCTGGTTCCGGTTCTCGCAAGCGCCCACGCGCCTCAAAGGTAGTTACTGGCGGTGTAAAAGTGGGCGTGAGCTGCGATTTTGGGCCTCTCACCATATCTCGATACATCTTCAGACACCTGCTAAATCGGCGGGTGGCAGGCCCCTAACCCGTTGGAAAATCTGTGCAGAGCATTCAGCCGTTTATTCCCGGTGAGAGTCCTTGGCGACCTTGCCGGACGACCCCACTATTCCTATCCTGCCGCCAGTGCAGAATCTCTACTTGAAGTGAAAGGAACGCGAGCGTAGATGGTGGTACCACGTCGGGGCTGCGATTCGATTGAAAGCGCTCCACCCACTAACCTCAGGCGCTCCTGCATGCTCGTGAGGCCAAGCCCAGTGCTCTTCATTGCGGCTTCACGGTCGAAGCCTGTGCCGGAATCCTTAACCGTGAGATGAATCTCATCCGACGATCCCCACAAGCGCACTTCAAAGTTCTTTACCATGCTGTGCTTCGTGGCGTTTCGTAGGGCTTCTTGTAGAACTCGGAATAAAGAAAGAGAAAGGTCTGTTGGCAAGGCAGCAGGTAGATCATGACTCTTGAAGTCAATCTCCAATTCCTGGCGCTCACCATACTCTTTGCAGAAGCTCTTTATCGCTCCAACGATGCCCAAATATTCCAGTTTCGAAGAGTGCAGTTCGTGCGATAACAATTGAACATCGTTCGTTATTTGTGTAGCTTGCTTTCGCAGATCGTCTATTCGCCGACTGAGTTCAGGTGCCGAGTCATGCTGAACGCCTTCGAGTTCTATCGCCAGAAGCGCGAGTCGTTGGACGATGTCGTCATGCAAGTCTCTCCCAATCCGGGTACGTTCCTGCTCGTGTGCTTCGATCAGCCTTCCGCTCATGCCTAAAAGCGCCTCGTCAGCATGCTTGCGGTGGGTAATGTCCTCAGAAAAGATAAGAATCCCTCCGGGCAGCCCGTCGAGATTCTGCCAAGGGCGAATCTCCCATCGGAGCCAAGTGGTGCCACCCTCACGATCCCAACGGTCTTCTTCGGCTCGTAACGTTTCTCCCGAAAGAGCGCGGCGGTGAAGTTGCTTCCACCGATCTGGAATGTCAGGGAAGATTTCGTAATGCGAACGTCCGAGCAACTGGGAACTGTCGAGTGAGAAATCCACGCACCAGCGGTCGCTTACTTGGAGATAGCGCATGTCACGGTCGAGCATCGCCACTGCGGCTGGCACGTTTTTGACGAATATTTTCAGCAGTTCCTCCTGTGATCGAAGCACCGCTGTCTGGGTTTCTAAAGCGCGATTCGTCTCGCGTAATACCTGTTCCGCCCGCTTTCGCTCAGTGACGTCATGGGCGAGCTTGCAAAAACCCACCAGCCTCCCGGTCGAATCCTTAATCGGGGAAATTGTCAGAGAGACAGCAACCTTCTTCCCTGCTTTCGTAATGCGAGTCGTTTCGTAGTACTCAATACGTCCTCCCGCCCTCAGCCTTTCAAGAATCTGATTCTCCTCGTCCCATGATTCAGGCGGAATGAGAATCGTGATCGGCTGTCCAACGGCTTCTGACTCGGTGTACCCGAAAATGCGCTGCGCACCTGCGTTCCAACTCACGATAACTGTATCCAGATTATTGGAAATGATCGCATCCTCAGATGATTCGACAATTGCGGCATGTCGGAACCGGGCTTCTTCTGCCCTCTGTTTGTCTGTAATGTCCTCCACCATCGCGATTACCAACGGAGATGAATGACTCTTCAATAAAGAGATGCTCAAGCGTCCCCAAACCAAAGAGCCGTCTTTTCGGAAATAGCGTTTCTCCAACTGGTAGTGATCTATGGAACCTGCCTTTAATTGCTGAAAAAGCGCCCAGTCCTTCTGAGCATCTTCAGGAGGAGAAAAATCGACACAGTGCTTGTAGCGGAGTTCCTCCTCGCTGAAACCTAGCATCGAGCAAAAGGCTGGATTGACGAAAAGAGGCTGCCCTTCCAAAGTTTCCACTGCGATGCCAATGGGACTCGCGTTGAAAACATCACGGAAAAGCTCAATGTCGGGCGTCCGAGTTCGTGCCGCCTCTCCCATAGAACACGCGGCCCTCTAAAAGCGGTACTCAAGCGTGGCGATCACCGTGTGCGCGTGGTATGAGGGTTGGTCCACTCCTAAGAACAGATAGCGTGCTGATGAAGGATCGCCAACCACAAATCCGGGATAAAAGGGACCGGGTACTGGTTGGGGACTGGGGGTGTTCGATGTCAGGATGGGCGTGGTACATCCAGGCACGGCGTTGGTGACCGGCGGGCCATTTGGGATTGGACTGACGCATCCCATGTACGGCGTCATGACCGTCGTTTGATAGTCGCGGTTGTCCCACTGCTGATAGCGATATTCGATCCGCGGTGTGAAGTTGGCCGTAAGTTTGTATCTCAACACTACAGCTACTTCGTGGGTGCGGCTGACCGTTTCGGGATACGGCGTCGCGGCGTTCGTTCCTGTTAAGGTGAACTGATTCGGACCCGCAGCCGTAATCGTAGGGTCACCAAGCGGTCTGGAGTCGACGTTGGCTCTCCCTGCGGAGAGCGAATAGTATGTCGTGAGCGCTATCTTCTTTCCGAGTGTCCAATCCGCTCCAGTCGAGTAAATGTCCACCGGCTCTCGGGACGTGCTTTCCCAGTCGTTGTTAGCGGTGTCGCATCCGTTCGTACACGTCAGAATCGTCGTGGGAGGACTGACTGGTTGCCGGTATCGCGTGACCATCCGCTGGTGGTATCGCTCGTGCGAGTATTCTGCGAAAAAAGTCACCTTCTCCGAAAACACGTAGTCTGCATCGAAGCCCCAGTTGTAGGAGAGATTGTTTAACACTCCATATAAGTAATACGGATTCGTTGTGCCTGGGATGAAATTCAGCGGCACAGGGCTATTCGTGCCTCCTCGCCGGTTGTAATTGTCCTGTACCGTACCAAAGAAGCCCGATACGGTCACTTTGTCCGTGAGATCGTATTGCACTGACGTATCGCCCTTATAGCGGAGACGAGCCGCTTCGTCGAATCGACGATGGCACCTCTGGTCCGCGGTAAAAAATGTGCTCGGATCCGTGCAGGTGACGGGGTTACCTGCTCCGTCTACAACGGCTTCACTCCGGTAGCTGTCCGGATTGCGATCGGAATACGTGTACGACGCGCGAAGGATCAGGTTGCGGGTTGGCTCCCAATCTAGCGACGCGAAGAACGAATGTTCCAGAGAATGTGCCGCGTCACGATGCTTGCGGTCCATCCACTCCGCTTCGTATCCTGCCTTTACGGAGCTCCTCTTGGCGAAATACCAAACGCCGGATAGCTCGAGGTTCTTGCGGTTAAATCCGAACGGCGTATTCTCTTGGTCCGACGGAGAATTCACATCCCCCTGCACTGGCGTGAACGTCCGTACTGGCGTGTTGTTGTTGTAATCGTAGTGCCGATAGTTAGCTTCGAGTTCCACGTTCTTCCAGATCCGGCTGACGATGGTGTAGTTCATCGCCAGGGTTTGTATGTCTCCATGCAGGCTGGATTCCGGTAGCGCCGCAAGTGAGGTGCATGCTTGGGTACCGTCGCCGCACGTGTTAATGGCTGTGTTCGTCGAGTACGGCAAGAAGGCTGCGTCCTGTCGCAGCCAGCCGGGAGTAGCGCTCGCCATGAACCGAAAATACTTGGTCAGATCTGTCGCACCTGCGAAGCTCACGTAGTTGGCGCTGTTGTCGGGATATAGCGCCATACGCCCTGTTAGTGGTGTGGTTGATGTTTCTCCCGTAGCTCGAAACGGATTGTCCCAGCTCATTTGATGGATGTCGTTCTGAAAGAATGACCCGATATACGCCGCACCGAGGGCCCAGCTGTTTCGTCCATAGTCAAATCCGACACGAACCGAATTGTTGTAGTACCTGATGGGCTCGGGCAGCTCCTCGCCGAAGCCTGAAGTGGCACTCGCACTTGGACTCGAATTCATGATCGTCCCAATGGGACGATCCCCGCGTTGACTCTCGCGAAAGTACTGTGCATCCACATTCCAGTTTGGAGTCAGGTTGTACTTAAAGGACCCTGTCGCGCCTCGCCGCATGATCTCCGGGGTGAAGGAACCCAACTGCGGCACCACTTGCGTGTTGATTATGCTGGGCAAATCCGTACTTGCAGCGGCTTGCAAAGCCTGCCGGATCAAAGCTGGAAAGACGTAAGTACCTGGCGAACTTTGCGTGAATAATGTGCCTGTCGTATTGCTGTAAATATGTGGAATCTCATCATAGCGAAATTGAAGTATGAACTTTCCATACTGTCCAAACGACAACAGGTAGGTCTGATCCCGGTATACCGCTTTCGACGTTTGGAACGAAATATAGTTTTTCGTACCGAGCAGGTTGTCGAATCGCACGTCGGCCCGCCTCAAAAAGAAGCCATCCCGCACGTCACCGTATTCGTTGAATTTCGAACCCTTCAGTGCTGGAGCGAATGGCAGGTCTGGTCTGCCGTACACATTGCCCGTGGCAAACCGCACACCGAAGTCGACGTATCCGTGGCCCGTCTCTTTGTCTTGGGCCTGTGGTTTCTCCTGAGTTTGTGTCGCATCTTTGTCCTTGTCCTGAGCACGCGCGGCTGTAGGCAGGGCCAACGGAAGAAATGCCGCGAGAGTCACAAATCTACACAGACGGTTCATCGCCCTTCCTCCTTCCTAACGCAAGAACGCCGAGCCAGACGGAGAGTTCGATCCATGTATGGCTGAATGGCAGTTCGTGCAACCTCTGTTGAAATTCTTGATGGAGCTCAGCGGCTGGGCCTGTGTGGGATGCCTGCTGCCGTCATGACAGGAGTCACAGACGCGAGGCATACGCACCTTAAGCAATTGAGGATTGTTCGAGCCGTGCGGTTCGTGGCAGTTTGCACAATTCTCCATTACCGGAGGATGCGGCCAGACGAATGGCCCCCGGCGTTCCGTATGGCAACTCAGGCAGTTCTCATTCGTAGTGCTGTGAATCAGTTGCTTGGGATTTGGCGAGCCATGCGGATTGTGACAACTCGTGCAGGTCACCTTGCCTTCGCGGTATGGCATGTGAGAGGAGCGCTGTAGTTGTGCCCTCCGCATCTGGTGGCACTGTAAGCACAATTCGGGCTGTGTTTTCGTTAGACCCCGGTTTTCCGTCAGCGGCGCGTTATATCGGGCTTCTGAAGTCCCGCTGACGTGCAACCCTGCTTTTACCTGATGGCAGTCTACGCAGGCCATCCCCCGTGATTCGTGCGGGCTCCCCTTCCAGAACATGTGCGTGCCTCGCGAATGGCACCCTTCGCAAGAAGCGTTTTGCTCGGCTACAGAATTCGGGGAGTCCTTACCAAAGCGAATCGGGATCGTGTCTTTGCCTCCGCGGGCTTCGACGTGGGCTTGGCCTGGCCCGTGGCAACTTTCGCATCCTAACTTCTCTTCGGAAGTATGTGGATTCGCCATCGCCCTGCCCATCGGAGTGTTCTTGAAGCGCCTATTTTGATCTTCATGACAGGTAATGCAGACTTCACTTCCAACATAGCCGCCAGCATTCCCGGAAGGACCTGCGGACTTTGCCTTCTCCTGCGTCGCGTGGGTGTTAGTGGCCTCTGGCGTAGATTGCCCGGCAATCAGCCGAATCGAGAGGAGCATCGGAAGCAGCAGCGCAATCAGCTTGATGGCGCGGACCTTAGGCATTGCGGTGAAAGCCATGGATATGCTGTCTTGTCCACATAATCCAAAATTTACATCGGCAGACAGGCTATCGGTTTAACGCATCGGCTTGTCACTGTTAGAAATGACAGGAATGTGTGGTGCGATCTTGAAAAAACGGCATTCGACGTGAGGTATCCAAACCGCAAACGCAGCTCGCGGCTGGAGACGCTGGGTTAAGCCGCTCAGCTGGAGGTCCGTGACACGAACGATCCTGCCAGGAACCATTGTTCCTCGATCGCGTTGCTTCGGTGCAATGACTGGAGTTCATAGCTCATAGAGCGATGATGCCAATCGCTTCAGTCCGCGATCGCGAGCAAGAATGTCGAGGTGAAGCGAAGTCCAGTCTTCCAGCAGAAATGACTCGTTTCCGCTACCTTCATAGGTCTTGAGGTAGCCACCGCATAACTCGCACGAGTCGAGGCGCAGGCCGGATTCTCCCTCGATGGTCACACTCACGAGCCGTTGAGAGTCGGTTTCACAGAACGGGCAGCCGGTTCGCTTGAACTGCCAGCGCGTTCCGCAGCAGCCGCACGAGAGCAGACGCCTGCGCCCGGGATCGACGCCGACCAGCTGGGCCATCGCGGGCAGGGATCCGCACGTCGGGCAATACCTGCGAAGCCACCGCTCCTCATCTCGCCAACCGTCGAAGGCGTTCACCACAGGACGCAGGAACCGCGCCGTCGCCGTCCATGCCAGATAACGCAACAGCCCAGGGTACGGCGGTGTGAGCGTCTCGTCGCCCAGCAGAAATTCCGCGATGCGGCGCGAGCCCCAGGTTGCGCGCCGCAGTTCCGTGTCGAGAGCGCGGATCTCCGCCGCTAGCCTTCCCGACGACGTTCCCGAGGCTAGTCTTTCGATAAGCACTCCCGCCATTTGCCCACCCGGTTCGAGATCGACGGCGGCGGCGGTGCTCGGCAGCAGCGGCACACCGGCGAGAAAGTCCGCGCGGTAATCCTCCCAGTCGGGGATGCGAGCGTCGAGGACGTCGATCCCGGCCGCCGCGCGATCGACCTGCGCGGACAGTTCTGCGAGCGGCCGCAGGTATGAATGCGCCTCCAACCAAAGCTCCTGAGTCATCGGCTTGAATGTGCCTCCCTGGGCTCCGCCTGGGAGAGAACCGGCATAAGACGGGCCGCCAGGCCGAAGAGGAAGATCGTCACGGCGATCAGGCCGATGGAAATCCCCCACTCGACGATCGACGGCGCGTAGCCCTCTGGTGTGCGCCAGGGCATCCGGCCCCGAAAGGTCATCGCGAAGAGGACGACGTTCATTCGATTGTAGGTCACGCCGAGGACTGTGAGGAGGGCCGCGACGAAGAGCACGTCGCGACGCTGCCGAAGCGACCTGCGGGCCAGCAGGACGAGCGGAAGCACGCCGCCGAGGAGGATCTCGGCCGCGAAGGCCATGCCGAGCCTTCCGGCGAAGGCTCCGGAGAGCTGGTTGCGGAGCGCCATGTCTCCGAGACGAAACACCATGTAGGCGAAAAGCGCCCAGAATGCAATTTGTCCGACCGAAGCGAGCCGCGTAATCTCGAGCGGGCGGCGCCACCCCTTCGCGACCCACATGTCAATGAGGATCACAAGCGCGGTGCCGGCCGCAATCGACGACAGGAAGAACGAGACAGGCATCACGGGAGACCACCATTGCGGGGCGAGCATGTTTGGCATCAGCAGGTACAGGGAGCCGAGCGAACTTTGGTGCATGGTCGACAGCGTGACGGCGGCGATCGCGAGCATGATTGGTTCGGCTTTCTCGTCGCGCGCGCGAAATATCCAGGCCAGGGCGCCGAAGATCACGGCCGTCGCGAAGGCGTAGACAAGGTTGCGCGAAAGCAAATAGACGAATAGCGTCACGGCCGCCGCCACGTAGACGCCACTCCATCGCCGCCAGGCCGACACGGCCCGCTGGAAACCCCAACGCTCGAAGGGAACTGGCAGGAACTCGAGCAGTAGGACCGTGACGTACAGGCCCACGCACCATGAGACCTCGAACATGGCCGAGTGCCCAGGAGCCTGTAGGCCGAGTTGGTAGGAGTGCCAAGGCAGGCCGAGGTCAGCGACGAGAGTGACCATCACGAAGGAGTAGCTCAAGAGGCCCATTAGGACGGCTGTGCGACCCAACCCGTAGAGGTCTTTTCGCTGGAGGACATAGATCACGCCGGCCATCGCGAACGCGCCCGCGGCCACCGCGATCCACACGAGGTCGAAGAGGATCCACAGTCCCCACGGGTAAGTGTCGGACAAGTGAGTGCTGCCGCCGAGGCCCAGGGCGAAGCGCACGACCAATGAGACGCAGCCGAATGCCATGAGCAGGAGGAGGACCCAGTTGAAAGGCGTCATTAACCTGTTCCGGAGAGGCTCGAATTCGACGTGTCCGTGGTTTCCAGAATGCTTCGATGCAGCCGATCCGTCTGTCACCGCCTGAACCCGCTTCCGGAAGAAGGCATACGTGGCACCGAGGAGGGCGCCCACGGTCATGACGGCAGGGGGAACTGCGCCGAGCGCCGTACTGGTGAAGGCCGGAAAGGGCTTCTCCCCGTACTTCGGGAAGCCGAGTTTCTCGAACGGCACGGCCGACAGGTACACCACGCTCGTCCCGCCCAGCTCCTTCTCTCCGTAGATGTGGTCGACGTACTTGTCGGGCCGGTCGGAGATCCGTTTGTGCGCGAGCGCCAGCATCTCGTCCCTGGTTCCGTAGCGCAGGGCGTCGGCGGGGCACGCCTTGACGCAGGCGGGAGTCGCGATGCTTTCGGCAAATCGCTTGCCCGCGTCATAGGACAGCGGGTTCCCGTTAAACGCGATCGGCACCGGCTGATCGGAGCGGTCGGCGCAGTGCGTGCACTTCGAGATCTTCGGGGCGAGAGAATTCCACTCCGCGGTCGGCACATCCCAGGGACACGCCAGCATGCAGTAGCGGCAGCCAATACATTTGTCAACGTCGTACGTCACCGGACCGTCGGCCTGCCGGTAGAGCGCCGTCGTCGGACAAGCGGAGGCGCAGGCCGGCTCCAGACAATGGAGGCACCGCTGCATCACGAAGGCGGATTCCACGCCTCCCGGCTTGTGCGGGTTCTCCATCTCGTGGAACGCGATGAGTGTGTACGTCTTTGCGCTGAGCGTCGCCGGGTTCTGGAAGCCCAATTCGGCCTCCAACTCGGTCTCCTCGCCCTCGCGCTCGTTCCACTGCTTGCAGGCTACCTGGCACGCCCGGCAGCCGATGCAGTTGGTGATGTCGATCAGCGTCGCCCTGATCGGTCCTGCGGCGGCGGCATTCGTCATGTGCGTCTCCCTGAGGATCCGGATCTTCGCGCAGTCGGGCGGCCGGCCCTGAGCACGTTTACGAGGCACGCTTTAGTCTCCTGGGTTCCCGCTCCGGGATCTGAGGCATCGATCGTGATGTGGTTGACGCTCGGGCCAGCCGACAGCCCTTGGTATCCCCAGTTGTACGGCATCCAGACAACAGTGACCTCGCGGTCGCCGATTTTCAGCGCCTTCATGCGCGGCGTGACAAGGGCCTTGACCTCGAGCTCACCGCGCGCCGAAGAGACCCTGACCCAGTCCCCCGATTTCACTCCGAGCTTCTGGGCGAGGGTGACTGGCATCTCCAGAACCGGTTCGGGAACGAGCTCGTTGAGCCAAGGGATGTTGCGCGTCGTCGAGCCGCCGCACCAGTGTTCGGCGACCGTTGACGTCATCAGCACGTAGGGGTACTCGTCGGCTGTGCCAATCGGCTGATGCGTAGGGACGCGCGGATACTTGAGCATCGGGTTGCTCTTCACGCGTGGGTGAAGAATGTTTTCTACCGGGCTCTCAACGGGCTCGTACATCTCCGGCAGTGGACCGTCCTTCGGTACATAAGCCACGTCACGCGGATACCCCGGATGTTTCTCGTCCGGGTCCGAATAGACGGCCGCGAACAGGCGCCCGACGCCCTCCGCGCCTAGGTGGAAGGCTCGCTGGCCGTTCGGCGTGTCCGGTCCGTCGGTCGCGACGGGTACGTCCGGCACGTCGTATCCCGTCCAGCGCTTCGCTTGCTTGTCCCACCAGACGATGGGTTTCGAGCCCGGATAGGGCTTGCCGGTCCGGTCGCATGACGCCCGGTTGTAGAGGATGCGCATGTTGTTGGGCCAGGTCCACCCGAATCCCGGGTA
>Ga0134079_10000427_pt1 | contig 11146 bp, 8 predicted proteins | sample 15_taG_2_FD_119770 | JGI IMG/M metagenome (GOLD analysis project Ga0134079, IMG submission 119770) | Grasslands soil microbial communities from the Angelo Coastal Reserve, California, USA - 15_D_Rain_40cm_2_09182015 | ecosystem: Environmental > Terrestrial > Soil > Grasslands ...
CCCCTCGGTCCAAGCCACGATCTGTACTGCATCGAGCTCGTCGCCGCGCCCGGCGTCGCGGGAGCGGCTGGGCGCGTCGAGCTCGCCAGCCCACCAGGCCCGTTCACGGTCGACGTCACCGCCGACGGCCATGCACGGTTCACCGCCATCGCATTTCTGAGCGGCCTGGGGGCCGGCCGCTACGTCGCCTGGGCCGTGTCGCCCCAGATGGACACGCTGGTGAAGCTCGGCACCGTCAAGAACGGCCGCACCGTCCTCCCACCGATCTCGCTCGACAAATTCGTCATCCTCATCTCGGCCGAGCGAAGCATCTCCGCGCGTGAGCCGGGGGGAAAGATCGTGCTGCGCGGCCAGTCGCCGAGCACGCGGCCATTCCCGCCCGACGTGCTCGAGTTCTCGCTTGGCGGTGGAGCCGCGCCACCGGAGCATCACCACGACGACGACATGCCGCCCGTCCCGGCCGGAATCACCATGCTCCCCGCCGAGATGGCGCTGCGGCCCGATGTCGTTCCGTTTCTTCCCACGGGCGACAGCTCCGTCCCCCTCGCGCGCCCCCGCGAGATCCTGAAGGTTGTCAACGGCGACACGATTCAGCTCGAAGCCGACCTCGTGCGGCGCACACTCAATGGTCGCACGTACACGATGTACGGCTATAACGGCCAATATCCCGGTCCGGTGATCGAGGCGACGCGTGGCACTGAGATCGTGGTGCGGTTCAAGAACCGGCTGCCCTCCCCCGACTCATCGAGCATCCACTGGCACGGCATTCGACTCGAGAACGCGTTCGACGGGGTCGAGGCGGTCGCACGTGACTTCACCTATCGCGTGCGCTTTCCCGATGCGGGGATCTACTGGTACCACCCGCACGTGCGCGAAGACATCGGGCAGGAGCTGGGACTGTACGGCAACCTGCTGGTGCGCTCGGATTACGGTCCGGCCAATCGAGAAGAAGTCTTGATGCTCGACGATCTCCTGGTCGGCGATGGCGGATTGATCCCCCTCGGCAAAGACACACCGACGCACGCGCTCATGGGACGGTTCGGCAACGTGTTTCTCGTGAATGGCGAGCCCAAGTACCGGCTGGCGGTCGAGCGCGGGGAGGTGGTGCGGTTCTATCTGACCAATGCGTCGAGCACGCGCACGCTCAACCTTTCATTTCCCGGCGCGCGCATGAAGCTCGTGGCCGCGGATGCCGGTCCATTCGAGCGCGAGGCGTGGATCGAGAGTGTGGTGATCGCGCCCGCGGAGCGCTACGTGGTCGATGTCCAATTTGATCGGACGGGCGAATTCGTGCTTCTCAACAAGGTGATCGGACTCGACCATCTCTTCGGTCGCTTCTTCCCGATGGTCGACACGCTAGGCAGCGTGATAGTCGCGGCTGCGCGCGTCCACCGCGACGTAAGCAAGGCTTTTGCCGCCCTTCGCCGCCTTCCGCCGCCCTTCGTCGCCGCCTCTTCATACCTGAATCGTCTACCCGATCAGACCCTCGTCCTCACGCTGCGCACGCAAGGGCTGCCGTACATCACCGAGCGCCTCATGCAGCTCGATTCGATCTACTTTGCGCCGGTCGAATGGGGCGGCACGATGCCGATGATGAACTGGGCATCCACCGGCCGGCAGGTGCATTGGATCCTGCGCGATCCCGCGACGGGCCGCGAGAACCTGGACATCGCGTGGCACTTCCGCCGCGGCGAGCCCGTCAAGATTCGGCTCGTCAACGAGCGCCGTGCGTTTCATGGCATGCAGCATCCGATTCATCTTCACGGCCAGCGCTTTCTCGTTCTGGCGGTGAATGGCGTGCCGAATGACGATCTCGCGTGGAAAGACACCGTGCTGGTGCCCGCCGGTGCGGTGGTGGATATTCTCCTCGATACCGCTAATCCCGGCGAATGGATGCTGCACTGTCATATCGCCGAGCATCTCTCGGCCGGGATGATGATGCATTTCACCGTGAATTGACGAGGCGCCCATGCACGTCGTTCCCTTGCTGCTCGCGCTCATTGCCCAACGTCCCGATTCTTTCACCGCGGGCGTGCGCGAATACATCACCGTCGACACGTCACTCGTTGCATTGACGCACGTCCTGCTCGTCGATGGCACGGGCGCCGCGCCGAAGAGCGATCAGACGATCGTGATTCGCGCCGGCAAGATCGCCGCCGTGGGACCCGCGGCGGCGGTCCAGGTGCCGGCGGGCGCACGCGTCATGGACATGAAAGGCTCGACCGTCATCCCCGGCATCGTCGGCATGCACGACCATCTGTTCTATACGGCCGCGGGCGGCCGGGCCGTCCAGATGGGGTACACTGGTCCACGCCTCTATCTGGGCTCGGGCGTCACGACGATTCGCACGACGGGCAGTCGCGCACCGTATGCCGAGATCAACTTGAAGGACGCGATCGATCACGGCTTCGCGCCGGGACCGCGGATTCACATCACCGCGCCGTATATCACCGGTGAGGCCGGCGGCGGCGCGATGGCGATCCTGAATTCGCCCGAGGCGGCCCGGCGCTTCGTGAACTACTGGGCGTCCGAAGGCGCGACCTGGATCAAGGCATATACCGATATCCGGCGTGCCGAGCTCGGCGCCGCGATTCAGGAGGCGCACAAGCGCGGCATCAAGGTCACCGGCCACCTCTGCTCGGTCAGTTTCCAGGAAGCCGTCGCCCTCGGCATCGACAATCTCGAGCACGGGATGCTCACCGCGTCCGACTTCACGACCGGCAAGCAGCCCGATGTGTGCCCGGTGAATCTGATGACGCAGATCAGCGGCTCCGATCCCAAGGGCGACGCCGGCCAGGCGACCATTCGGTCGCTCGTCGATCATCACGTGCCGATGACGTCCACGCTGGCCGTCTACGAACCGTTTGTGGCGAATCGTCCGACCAAAGACGAGCGCACGCTGCAGGCGATGGACCCCGAAGTGCGCGATGCCTACATGAAGCAGCGCCAGCAGATCGACTCGAGCGGCACGGGTTGGGTGTCGCAGCAGGCGTTCAAGAACGCGATGGCGTTCGAGCGGGCGTTCGTGGCCGCCGGCGGGCTGATGGCGGCGGGAGTGGACCCGACCGGCATCGGTGGGGCGCTGGCGGGCTTTGGTGATCAGCGGAACTACGAGCTGTTCATCGAGGCGGGCTTCACGCCGTCGCAGGCGGTCCAGATCATGACGTCCAACGGGGCGAGGATCCTGGGTGTGCAGCAGACGCTCGGGACGGTGGAGCCCGGGAAGCTCGCCGACCTGGTCGTGCTGCGTGGCGATTTGACCGCCGACCCAACGGTGATTCGCAGCCCCACGATTGTCTTTAAGGATGGGGTCGGCTACGATTCGGCCAAGTTGATCGCCTCGGTGCAGGGCAGGGTAGGCGTCAACTAGAACAGCAGCGTGGCAGGGTAGCTCAGCCTGGTGAGAGCACGGCACTCATAATGCCGGGGTCGTGGGTTCGAATCCCACCCCTGCTATTCAAACGCAAAGGCGGCGGTCGCGGTTGACCGTCGCCTTCGTCTTTTGACCGTCGTTGACTCTACCGTCCCCGCCTTTCGCGCATCAAATTGGGACCCTGTCACTCCACCCCAAGGGAGCCGTCATGACGTTCCGCGTCCTACTCCTGGTTGCCGGCCTCGCGTGTACCACTGCTCTCCCCGCCCAAGCCCAAAAGGGGGGGTCGTTCGAGATCGGTGCGTTCATGGCGTACATGAATGCCGACAACTCCCTCGCCGTCGGTAACGCGCCCGGTTTCGGTGGGCGCGTCGGCGTCAATGCGACGCCCTGGCTGTCGTTCGAGGTGGATGTTGCCAGCGCATCCAAGAACGGCGCCAAGCAGAGCCCCCTGCACGTGTGGCTCAATTACAACGTGCCGCACACGAGCAATTCCGAGTTGTTTGCGGGAATCGGATACGTGAAGAACTCGTACTCCGGCAGCTATGATGCGAACGACACGGGCATCGGCGGGCAGGTGGGGCTGCGGCAGCGCTTCGGCAAGACGCTCGCCCTCCGCATCGACGGGCACGCCGACTTCATGCCGAACGCGGCGAACAAGTCCTACCTCGTCAGCTACAACGGCAACTGGGCGATTGGGGTAGGGCTGAGCGCACTCTTGAATCGCTAGCCGGCGGTTGTGGGGGGACCGGTAGGGGCGCAGCATGGGCGCAGTAGGGGCGCAACAAGGGCGCAATAGGGGCGCAGCATGCTGCGCCCCTACGTTTATTGATCAGCGGCGCGCGGCGGGCACCGGGGCGGTCGCCGGCAAGTCCGAGTTGAAGATGTCGGCAACGATCAGCCAGCGCCCATCCTGCTGACGCTGCCGAATCTCCAGGAACTTGCCGCGATCCTGCGCCCCGCTCTCGAACAGCAGCTGGAAAGTCCCGCGCACATAGGCAAGGTCACCGCGTCCGTTGATGTCGATCGGTGAGACCACGAATGACTTCAGTGGTTGGGCGGTCTTCATCCACGCGCGGATCGCCGCGCGCCCTTGCACCATCGGCTGATTCGGCGGCATGAACGTCGCGTTATCGGCATAAATGGACGCCGCCATCGAGTCGCGGTGCTGCACGACGTACACGGTGAAGCTGTCCGTGGCGGCTCGCATCGACGACTTGTCGGTATCGAGCAGCGCCTTGGAGCCCGCGGCGGAGCACGCCGCGATCATCCACACCATCACACCACCACACATTGCGCGCATACAGTCACCTCCGCTTCCAGACAATGGGTTTGATGTTCGTGGACATCTCTTCACCCATCCGCTGCGCGTCCCTGAGCTTTGCCTCGTACTCGATCCGCCATTGCGCCGGCATGTTCGACCGAAAGTAGGTCGCCGTCAACAGTTCGCCGTGCGGCTCCAGTCGCGCGGCCTTTCCACACCCCACCGCGATCACGTCGCCGAGAAACAGCGTGGAGCTGCCGGTGTCCATCACGTTCACGACGCGGCACTCGAAATGCGCGAAGCAGTCGTCGAGGACGGGTACGCTCAGCGTCCCCGTGTGATGCGGAATCCCCGCCAGCTTGTCCTGGTCGCGGCCGCTGAAAAAACCGAGCCGGTGCACGATGTCGAGCTGCTTCGTGTGCAGCAGGTGCATGGCGAAACGGCCGGTCTCGAAGATCATGTCGTGGCTGTAATTGAACTTGTGGATGTAGACCGACAGCCGCGGCACGGTGGGGACGATCGACGCGCGCACGGCGGCGTCGGAGATCATCCCGTTCTCCTTCCCGTTGCGCTCAGCGGTGATCGCCACGACGGGTGACGTCAGATTGCGCAGGAGTTGGTACGTGGGCTCGGGTTGGAGCATACTTCAAGATACATGGCATCCCCCTCGCCGCAGCCGCTTCCGGCACGCGTGCTCGCGCACATTCGCCAGGCTCGACTCTTCAGCGAGCCGGGCATCGCACTCGTTGCCGTTTCGGGAGGGGCGGACTCGGTCGCATTGCTCGACATCCTGACGCCGCTCGCCGGTGAGCTCGGTGTGTCGCTCGTCGTCGCGCATGTGGATCATGGCATCTCGACGGCCGGACGGGCGGTCGCGCGAACGGTCCGTGAGCTCGCGACGAACTACGGACTGCCGTTCGAAACCGTCGAGCTGAATCTCGGACCCGACGCAACGGAGACCGAAGCGCGCCGCGCGCGCTACGCGTGGCTGCACGAGGTCCAGCAGCGGCGCGGCGTCCGATACATCGTGACCGCGCATCACGAGGACGATCAGGTGGAGACGATCATGCTGCGGGCGCTGCGCGGCAGCGCCGCGGCGGGCCTCGCGGGGATTCGCCCGCGCGCGCGCGGCGGCCTCGTCCGCCCGTTGCTGCCGTTCACGCGCCGCGAGCTCGCCGAGTACGCGCGCGCGCGCGCCCTGCCGGTGCACGACGATCCCGCCAACCGCGATCCGCGCCACCTCCGGTCGTGGATCCGCACGACGCTGCTGCCGCTGCTGAACGAGAAGCTGGGGTCCAGGCTGCGGCGCGACCTGCTCGCGCAGGGACGCCACGCGAGGGGCGAGCGGCGCGCGTGGGATCAGATGCTCGATCTCATCCCCGAATTGGCGCTCAGCGTGGAACGCGAGCGCTTTGCCGTTGCCCGGGGTGTCTTGTGCGGCTATGATAACGCATTGTCCGTCGCGCTCTTGCGTGCGGCCGCCCGGCGTGTGGGCCTGGTCCTAGGCCCGGCGAAGGCGCGCCGGCTTATTGGGTTGGCGGAGCGGCCGTCGGGGCGTCGGCTGTCGTTGGGCGACCGCTGGTCGGCAGACGTAACGTTCGACCGGCTCGAAGTGCGCCGAGCTGCTGGGGAGGGCGCTGACGTCGAATGCGCGCTCGAGCACGTATGGCCCAGCGGCGAGCGTGGCGCAGCGCTCTTCGGCGACTTCGAGATTCGCTGGTCGCCGGCGAGCGCGCCGATGCAGATGGAGCGCGCGACGTGGACGACCTGGGTGGATTCCGCGGCGTGGGAAGTGCGCGGCCCGGCTCGTGGTGATTCGCTGGTGCCGCTGGGGGGCGTGGGGCATCGGCCGCTGCGGCGTCTATTAATGGAAGGGCGGGTGCCGCGCAGCGAGCGGCCGCGCTACCCGGTGGTGAGTCGGGGCGAAACCATTCTGTGGGTGCCGGGCATCTGTCGCAGTGCGGCAGGCGTGCCGGCGCCCGGAACTCGAGCGGTGAGGCTGGATGTTATCGAGTATCGCTGAGCTCAAGCGGGTCGTGTTTGACGAAGAGACCATCGCGGAACGGGTGCGCGAGCTGGGACAGGAAATCACCGCGGCCTATCCGGATGGCGACCTGCTGGTGCTCGGGTTGCTCAAAGGCAGCTTCATTTTTCTCAGTGATCTCGTACGAAAGGTCGACCGGCCCTTGCAGGTCGATTTTCTGGTCGCATCGAGCTACGGCGAAGGAACGGTGTCGAGCGGGAACGTGCGGCTGGTCTATGATCCGGAAACCGTGCTTGCCGGCAAGCACATCCTGCTGGTCGAGGATATTATCGACACCGGTAAGACGCTGAACAAGCTGGTCGCGCTGCTCAAGCAGCGGCGGCCGCGCAGTCTGGAGATCTGTGCGCTGTTGCACAAACATGTGGCCGAACACTTGGAGTTGGAAGCGAAATTCGTGGGACTCGAGGCCCCGACGCTGTTCCTCGTCGGTTATGGCCTCGATCACGCGGAGAACTTCCGGCACCTTCCTTATATCGCGAGTCTGACGTAGATGGCCAATCGACTGCCCCCGCCACCGCGGGAATTCAACTGGGCCCGGATGCTGCGGACGCTCTCGTTCTGGGCGCTCCTCATCGTCGGGACCATCGCGCTCGTGCAGCTTGCCTCGAGCCGCCGGCGCGAAGAAGCCGACATCGACATCTCGCAGTTCAACGAGGAACTGAACGCGGGCAACATCGCCTCGGTCGAAATCTCCGAGAAACGCGTGCGCGGCGGGTTCGTGCGTCCCGTGGTCGCCAAGCGCCAGACGGTCGAGCGCTTCACCCTGTTGCTGGCCTCGGACCCCGACAACGCCTTCATCCAATCGTTGCTCGCCAAAGGCGTGAGCGTGCGGGCGCGCGAGCCGGGCCAGTCGTTCGGCGTCGTGCTGATCACATTCCTGCCGTACCTGCTGATCTTCGGCCTCGTGATCTTCATGCTGCGCCAGATGCAGCAGGGCGGAAACCGCGCCTTTGCTTTCGGCAAGTCGAAGGCGAAGCTGCTCGCGGGCGACACGCCCAAGGTGACCTTCGCCGACGTCGCCGGCTGCGATGAGGCCAAGCAGGAGCTCGAGGAGATCATCGACTTCCTGAAGGACCCGCAGAAATTCCAGCGGCTCGGCGGCCGGCTGCCCAAGGGCGCGCTGCTCGTCGGACCGCCCGGAACCGGCAAGACGCTGCTGGCCAAGGCGGTCGCGGGTGAAGCGGGCCGGCCGTTTTTCTCCATGTCTGGCTCCGACTTTGTCGAGATGTTCGTCGGCGTCGGCGCCTCGCGCGTGCGCGACCTGTTCGAGCAGGGCAAGGCCCATGCGCCGTGCATCATCTTCATCGATGAGATCGACGCGGTCGGCCGCCACCGTGGCGCCGGCTTGGGCGGCGGACACGACGAGCGCGAGCAGACCTTGAACCAGCTCCTCGTCGAGATGGACGGATTCGAGTCGAATGACGGCGTGATCCTGCTCGCCGCGACGAACCGGCCGGATATCCTCGATCCCGCGCTGCTCAGACCCGGTCGCTTCGACCGCCAGATCGTGGTCGACATGCCGGACCTCAAAGGGCGCGAACAGATCCTGCGCGTGCACGTGCGCAAGATTCCGATGGCGCCGGGCGTCAATCTCGAGCGCATCGGGCGCGGCACACCCGGCCTCGCGGGCGCCGAGCTCGCGAACATCGTCAACGAAGCCGCGTTGCTGGCCGCACGCCGCAACAAGTCGCAGGTGGACATGCAGGACTTCGAGGACGCCAAGGATAAAGTGATGCTCGGCCTCGAGCGGAAGAGCCGCGTGCTCTCCGACGAAGAGCGGCGCCTGGTGGCCTACCACGAGGCGGGCCACGCGCTCGTCGGGCTGACCGTGCCGGACGCCGATCCGCTCCACAAGGTCACGATCATTCCGCGCGGTCGCGCGCTCGGCCTCACGGCCTACCTGCCGGAGGAAGAGCTGCACAAGTACACCAAGCGCTCGATCGAGTCGCGGCTCGCGATGGCCTACGGCGGCCGGGTCGCCGAGGAGCTCGTGTTCGGGCCGGAGAAGGTGACGACCGGCGCGGCGCAGGACATCCAGCAGGCGACGAATATCGCGCGCCGCATGGTCACGCAGTTCGGCATGAGTAAGGTCATCGGCCCGATCGCCGTAGGCGACCGCGAGCAGGAGATCTTCCTGGGCCGCGAAGTGGTGCAGCGCCGGGAAATCTCCGACCGCACCGCGCAGCTCGTGGACGAGGAAGTCAAAAGCATCCTGACCCAGGCCTACAGTGACGCGACGCGCATCCTTACCGAACGCCGTGCGGCACTCGATCGTCTTGCGGCGGCGCTGCTCGAGCGGGAGACGCTGGAGCGCGAACAGGTCGAGATGGTGGTCGCGGGCCAGGCGTTGCCGCCGTACGTGCCACCACCACCGCTACAGCGGGCCGAAAGCGGCGAGGCGGCCGACAAGGAAAAGACGCAACAGCGCACCAGTGGCGGCATCCTGCGCAATCCGCCGCCTGAGCCCGCTGGGGCGTGAGCGCTCCGCCAGCCGCAGACCTCTCGAAACTCCGGATCAATCGCGACGACCCGCCACCCGCGGTCAAGCGGGCGCTGGGTCGCGTCGTGTGGCTGGTCGCGGCCGCGGTGGTCATCATCGCGGTCGTGGTGGTCCTCGGCCGCGGCAGTGCGGTGCCGGCACAGGTGGTCACCGTAACTACGGCGGCGGGGGGCGGCGAGGGGGCGGCGAGGGGCGGCAACGGCGCGGTCGCGGTGGTTGCGAACGGGTACGTTGTCGCGCGCACCAAGGCCGCCGTCTCCGCCAAAATCCCCGGTCGTCTCGCGGTGCTCAACGTCAGCGAGGGTTCGGAGGTCCAGAAGGGCGACATCATCGCACGGCTGGACAACGCCGACTACGCCGCCGCCGTGGGGCAGGCCGAAGCGCAGCTGGCGAGCGCGAAGGCGACGCTGATCGAGACCCAGTCGGACCGCGACCAACTGCAGCGCGAGTTCGTGCGCGTGCGCGACGTTCGCGCGCAGAACCAGAACCTCGTGTCGCAGCAGGAAGTCGAGAACGCCGAGAGCAAGGCGCAGCAAGGCGGCGCCCGCGTGGATGCGCAGCTCGCGCGTGTGGCTGCGGCGGGCGCGGGGCTGCGCGTGGCGCAAGCGAACCTCGAGAACACTTACATTCGCGCGCCGTTCAGCGGCACCGTCCTTCGCAAGGAAGCAGAAGTCGGGGAGGTGGTGGCGCCCTCGGTGGGTGGCGGCCTGACGCGGGGCGCGGTCGTCACGATGGCCGATCTCGCGACGCTCGAGGTGGAAGTCGACGTCAACGAGGCCTACATCGCGCGGATCCAGAGCAGCCAGCAGGCGCGCATCACACTCGACGCCTATCCCGACACGGCGTTCCGCGGTGCCGTGCGCCAGATCATCCCGACCGCGGACCGTCAGCGCGCGACCGTCCAGGTGAAGGTCGCGATCCTCGATCGCGATCCGCGTATTCTCACCGAGATGGGCGCGAAGGTTGAATTCCTGCAGGCCGCGCGGCCCGCCGTCGCGGGCGCGGCGCAGCCCGTCGAGCGTCCACGGATCATCGTGCCCGCGGAAGCGGTGCGATCCGAAAACGGCCGCGACGTCGTGTGGATCGTCCGCGACGGACGGTTACAAAGTCGTGACGTTGACGCAGGTCCGGTCAGCGGTAACTTCCGCGAGATCCGTGCGGGATTATCGGGTGGAGAGCAGTTGCTGGTGGGTGGCGTTGACAACCCGCGCAACGGTCAGCGGGTAAAGCCGAATAATCAATAATCAATGATCAATGATCATTGATCATTCACCATTCAACATTGGACATTCTTCAGCATGGCGCTAGTCGAAATCCGCGACGTCAACAAGTCATTCCTCCGCGATACGCAACGCATCGACGTGTTCACCGGGCTCGATCTCGACATCGAGGCGGGCAGCTTTACGGCGTTGATGGGTCCATCGGGGTCGGGCAAGTCGACGCTGCTCAATCTGATCGCCGGCCTCGATCGGCCGACGAGCGGCACGGTGAGCGTCGGCGGCGCCATCGTGAGCGCGATGACTGCGGGCCAGCTCGCCGCCTGGCGGGCGCGCAACATCGGGTTCGTATTTCAGTCGTTCAATCTGCTGCCGGTGCTGACGGCGTATCAGAACGTCGAGCTGCCGCTGCTCCTCACTAACCTGTCGCGCAAGGACCGGACGGAGCGTGTGCGCCTAGCGCTCGACGTCGTGGGCCTGGCGGACCGGGCGGATCACTATCCGCGCCAGCTGTCGGGGGGCCAGGAGCAGCGGACCGCGATCGCGCGTGCCATCGTCGCCGATCCGACGGTGATGCTGCTCGATGAGCCGACCGGCCAGCTCGACGCCAAGAGCTCGCAGGAACTGCTGACGCTGCTGCAGCGGCTGAACAACGAGTTCAACAAGACGATCATCATCGTCACGCACGACGCGCATGCCGCCGAGCGCGCCAAGACGATCCTGCACCTCGAGAAGGGCGACCTGATCG
>Ga0134079_10000428_pt1 | contig 11144 bp, 9 predicted proteins | sample 15_taG_2_FD_119770 | JGI IMG/M metagenome (GOLD analysis project Ga0134079, IMG submission 119770) | Grasslands soil microbial communities from the Angelo Coastal Reserve, California, USA - 15_D_Rain_40cm_2_09182015 | ecosystem: Environmental > Terrestrial > Soil > Grasslands ...
ACCGCCGACCTCTACGGCGGGCGGGTCGAGTTCCACGGCAGAGTCGAGGGGCTCGGCCTCGGCACCGGCGCGGCGTTCGCGCTGCTGCCGGCGCAGAACGCCACCGGCAACTGGATCAAGGTCGTGCAGCGCGTGCCGGTACGCATCGCGCTCGACCGACGCGAGCTCGCGGCGCACCCGCTGCGCATCGGGCTCTCGACGCGCGTCGCCGTCGACGTGCGTGATGACTCGGGAGCGCAGCTGGCGCAGCGGCCGCGCCCCGAGCCCGTCCTCACCACTCGCGCCTACGACATCGACCGGCGCGAGATTGCCACGCGGATCGCGCAGATCATCCGCGAGAACACCCCCGAGAGGTCGGCTCAATCGAGCTTGAGGTAATCGAGCGGCAGCGCGGTCGTGTACTTGATGGTCTCGAGCGCGAAGCTGGCGCTCACATCCTGGAACTCCACCGCGGAGATGAGGCGCTTGTACACGGCGTCGTAGGCGTCGATGTCCGGCACCACGATGCGGATCAGGTAATCGACGTCGCCGCTCATGCGGTGAATCTCCGTCACTTCGGGGATGTCGCGCACCGCACGCACGAATTTCTCGAACCACGCCTCGCTGTGATTGCCGGTCTTGAGCGTCACGAACACGGTCGTGCCGACATTCAACGAGTGCGCATCGAGCAGCGCTACCGTGCGGCGGATCACCCCGTCCTGCTGCAGCTTCTGAATGCGCCGCCAGCAGGGGGCTTTCGAGAGGCCGATGCGCTCGGCGATCTCGGCGGCGGTCAGCGCGCCATCGCTCTGCAGGAGCTCAAGAATTCTGGCATCCAGCTTGTCCATGAAACGACACGCGCCGCATCCGCCAGCAATGCGCAACATTGTTGCGCACCGGGAGGAGGTTTGCCATGCCTTCGCAACCCGGTAGCGCGCTACAGCCGCTAGCATGCTAGGCCATGAACCTGATCCGCGCCTTCACCGAGCATCCGGCCTCAGTCGGCGAGACCTACACCGAGCATCTCGCGAACGCGGTGTGTTTTGGCACCCGCATGATGCTCGCCGGGATCGCCTGCCTGGTGCACGGGGTACTGCCGTTTCTGTTCGTGCGCACCGGCAGCCGTGCGGTTACCGAGCTGAACGGGCGGCTGATCGCCCGGCAGCCCGTCCAGCCCGTCCGGCAGGACGTCGCGAGCGAGCCGCGGCTGCCGCTCTAGCGGCATCTAGCGGCACCCCGAACCCCCCGCACGCTACACTCCGTCCGCGGATGAAGGCGGACGGTGGCGTGCGCGCCGGGAGAGACGGTCACATGGGGAGTACGCGATCGCGGATCTCGCGCCGCGCGGCCGAGGAGGCGGTGCGCACGCTCCTGCGCTGGGCGGGCGAGGATCCCGACCGCGAAGGCCTGCGCGATACCCCGCACCGGGTCGTCGACGCCTACCGCGACTGGTTTTCCGGATACCAGATCGATCCGGCCGCGTACCTCCGGCGCACCTTCGAGGAAGTCGGCGGCTACGACGAGATGATCGTGCTGCGCGACATCACCTTCGAGTCGCACTGCGAGCACCACATGGCGCCGATGATCGGACGGGTGCACATCGGCTATCTCCCCGGCAGCAAGGTGGTGGGCATCAGCAAGCTCGCGCGCGTGGTCGACGGCTACGCGCGGCGGCTGCAGGTGCAGGAGAAGCTCACCACGCAGATCGCCGACTGCATCACGGACGTGCTCAAGCCGCGCGGGGTCGGCGTGGTGGTCGACGCCGTGCACCAGTGCATGACCACCCGCGGCGTGCACAAGCGCAACGTGTCGATGATCACCAGCCGCATGACGGGCACGTTCCGCAGCGATGCCCGCACCCGCGCCGAGTTCCTGCGCTTCATCGACATCGCGGGCGCGCGCGCGCTCTAGGGCGCGCTGCTTCGGTCAGATCATCGCCGCCGCGGCCTCGGTGCGCGCGGCGCGCCGGCGCTCCGGCTCCTTGAGCAGGCGCTTGCGCAGGCGGATCGAGGTGGGCGTGACCTCGACCAGCTCGTCGTCCGCGATGAACTCGACCGCATACTCGAGTGTCAGCTCGATGGGCGGGGTGAGGAGGATCGCATCGTCCTTGCCGGCGGCGCGGATGTTGGTGAGCTTCTTGGTGCGGATGGGGTTGACCACCAGGTCGTTCTCGCGACTGTGGATCCCGATGATGACGCCCTCGTAGACCTTCTCGCCGGGGGCGACGAACAAGCGGCCGCGCTCTTGCAGGTTGAACAGCGCGTAGGCGACCGCCTCGCCGTGCTCGTTGCTCACCAGCACGCCGTTGTGGCGGCCTTCGATCTCGCCCGCGACTCTCGCAAAGCCCTCGAAGATGTGGCTCATGAGTCCGTTGCCGCGGGTGAGCGTCAGGAACTCCCCCTGGAAGCCGATGAGTCCCCTTGCCGGAACGCGATACTCGAGGCGCGCCCGGCCGTTGCCGACACTCATGTCGGTGAGCTCGCCGCGGCGAGGGCCGAGCGCCTCCATCACCGCTCCCTGGTGCTGCTCCTCGACGTCCACCGTGAGCGCCTCGTAGGGCTCGTGTACCTCGCCGTCCACGATCCGGGTCAGCACCTGCGGACGCGACACGGCGAGCTCGTAGCCCTCGCGGCGCATGTTCTCGATGAGAATGGTCAGGTGCAGCTCGCCGCGGCCCGAGACCTTGAGCACGTCCGGCTCGTCGGTGTCCTCGACCCGCAGCGCCACATTGCCCTGCAGCTCGCGGTACAGCCGCTCGCGCAGCTGGCGGCTGGTGACGAACTTGCCCTCGCGGCCGGCGAGCGGCGAGGTGTTCACCTGGAAGTTCATCGCGAGCGTCGGCTCATCCACATGGATCGGCGGCAACCCCTCGGGGTGCTCGGGGTCGCAGAGCGTCACGCCGATGTTGACCGACTCGATGCCGGTGACCGCGACGATGTCGCCGGCGCTGGCTTCTTCCACGGGCACGCGCTCGAGCCCGGAGAAGGTCAGCACCTGGCCGATGCGCGCCGTGCCGCGGTCCTCGCTCCCGAAGCGCAGCGCCACGCTCTCGCCGGGATGCAGCACGCCGCGGCGGATGCGGCCGATGCCGATGCGCCCCAGGTAGGAGTTGTAGTCGAGCGTCGAGATCTGCAGCTGCAGCGGCAGACCGGGAAGCGCGGCCGGCGGCGGCACGTGCGCGAGAATCGCCTCGAAGAGCGCCGCCATGTCCGGGCGCCGTTCGGTGTAGTCGGTGCTCGCCCAGCCCTGGAGCGCCGAGGCATAGATCACGGGGAAATCGAGCTGCGCGTCGCTCGCGCCGAGCCGGTCGAAGAGATCGAAGGTCTGATCGACCACCCACCCGGGGCGGCTGCCGGGCCGGTCGATCTTGTTGACCACCACGATGGCCTTCAGCCCCTGGGCGAGCGCCTTGCGGGTGACGAAGCGGGTCTGCGGCATCGGTCCCTCGACCGCGTCGACCAGCAGCAGCACGCCGTCCACCATGGACAGCACCCGCTCGACCTCGCCGCCGAAGTCGGCGTGGCCGGGCGTGTCGACGATGTTGATGCGCGTGCCGCCGTACTCGATGGCGCAGTTCTTCGCGAGGATCGTGATGCCGCGCTCGCGCTCGATGTCGTTGGAGTCCATGATGCGCTCGCCGAGCCGCTCGTGCGCGGCGAAGGTCCCCGACTGCTTGAGGAGACAATCGACCAGCGTGGTCTTGCCGTGGTCGACGTGCGCGATGATGGCGATATTGCGGATCGGGCGATTCATGGGAGGGCGCTTAGGCTCGCCCGGCGCGCGCATCTGCGGCGTGGGCCGGAGCCGGCAGGCGGTATCCAAAGGGTGCGGAGCGTAGCAGATTCGCCCGCCGGCCGCCTCTCGCCGTGCGCTGCCGGTGTGCCGCGCACCGCGCCGTGATGCGGCTGGCTCAGTGCCGCAGGCCGATACGCAGCGCCGCGGTGGCGAGCCGCACCTCGATGAAGAACGTGACGAAGGCCGCGCTCAGGCACAGCATCGCGCCGACGAACAGCACCGCGATCGCCACGCCGAGCTCGGAGCCGACCAAGGCGTTGGCGAACAGCGTCACGACCACCAGCGCCACCAGGAGCGCCGCGATCGCGCACAGCGAGATCGCGAAGTTGATGTAGCGCGCGCGCCGCGCCAGCACCTCGAGACTTGCGTGCAGGTGCTGCGCGCTGCCCGGATGACTCTCGAGCCGCTCCTCGAGCGTGCGCGCCCGGTCGACGATGCGCGCCAAGCGGTTAGTGAGCACCCCGAGCGTGGCCGCCACCCCGCTGAACAGGAACACCGGCGCGATCGACGACTGGACCAGGCGCGCGATATCCATAGGTCTGCGACTCCCGATATTGCGGCTGCAGTTCGTGCTGTTGTACGATCGTTCAACAAGGTCCGAGCAGCGACACGCGACGCACCCGCCATGAAGCCGAGCCACCTGCAGCCAGTCGAGCCCGCCGCGCCCGCCGATGCGGACGGCGTGAGTCTACCCGCGTGGATCTACCGGGATGCGGAATTCTTCGAGCGCGAGCGCGATTGCGTCTTCCGCGGCAGCTGGCAGCTCGTGTGCCACCTGAGCGACGTGCCGCAGCCGGGGGACTTCCACACCTTCGAGTTCCTCGGGGAGTCGGTGCTGGTGCTGCGCGGCGAGGATGGCGCGGTGCGCGCTTTCCATAACGTCTGCCGGCATCGCGCCGCCCGGCTGCTCGACGGTCCGCGCGGCCACTGCGGGCGCCGCATCACCTGTCCCTATCACGCCTGGACCTACGGCCTCGACGGCCGCCTGCTCGGCGTGCCCAACCGGGACAGCTTCACGGGGCTGAACCCCGCGCGCCACGGACTCGTGCCGCTCGAGCACGAGGTGTTCATGGGCTTCATCTTCGTGCGCTTCGCGCCGGGACTGCCGGGCGTGCACGAGATGGCCGCTCCCTACGCGCGCGAGCTCGCCGCCTACCGCTTCGAGGAGCTGGTCCCGCTCGGGCGCGTCACGCTGCGCGCGCGCGCGGTGAACTGGAAGAACGTCGCCGATAACTACTCCGACGGCCTGCACATCAACGTCGCGCACCCGGGACTCACACGGCTCTTCGGCAAGGGCTACGGAATCGAGTCGCAGCCCTGGATCGACAAGATGTCGGGCGCGCTGCGCGACACGCCGTCCGGCAACTGGTCGGAGCGGCTGTATCAGCGGCTGCTGCCGGAGGTGCCGTATCTGCCGCCGGAGCGGCAGCGGCTGTGGACCTACTTCAAGCTCTGGCCGAACGTCGCTCTCGACATCTACCCGGATCAGGTCGACTTCATGCAGTTCCTGCCGGTGTCGGCGACCGAGACCGTGATTCGCGAGATCGCCTACGTGCATCCGGACGCGCGGCGCGAGATGCGCGCCGCGCGCTACCTCAACTGGCGCATCAACCGGCGCGTGAGCCTGGAAGACAAGGCCCTCATCGAGCGGGTGCAGGCCGGCATGGCCTCGAGCAGCTACAGCTGCGGTCCCCTCGGCGAGGGCGAGGTGTGCCTGCGCAGCTTCGCGCGCCGCATGAGGGCCCTCATCCCCGAGAGCGGCCTGCCGCGTGCGCCGCCGCGCGGGTGGAGTCATGCGTGAGGCGGCGGAGCCGCCGCCGCGTGCGGCCGCGCGCGGTGCGCGCGCCGCGCTTCGAGCGCCAGCTCCCACATCGGCGCCGCCAGGCGCTGATCGACGCCACCATCGAGTGCCTCAAGCGCTACGGTCATGAGGGACTCTCGATCCGCACCATCAGCGCCCAGGCGGGCGTCTCGGTCGGGCTCATCAACCATCACTTCCCCAACAAGGACCGGCTGATCGCGGCGGCCTACCGCCACTTCAACGACGAGCTGGTCGCGGGCCTCACGGCGGCGGTCGAGCGCGCCCCGGACTCGCCGCGCGCGCGCCTGCGTGCCTTTCTCGAGGCGTCCTTCAGCCCGCCGAACCTCGACCCGGAGGTGCTCGCGGTGTGGGTGGTGTTCTGGGGCATGTTCCGGCATTCGCCGCTGATCCGGCGCGTGCAGCGCGAGAGCTACCGCGGCTACGTGCGGCTGTTGCATGGCATGCTCGAGCAGCTCTTGCCGCGGGCGGCCGCGGCGGGCCGCCGGCGAGCGCGCCGCGCGCGCGTCTCGCCGCTCGACCTGCGCTTCGCCGCCATCGGACTCACCGCGCTCCTCGACGGGTTGTGGCTCGAATGGTGCCTCGAGCCGGGAGCCTTCCAGCCCGCCGAGGCGGTAAGGCTCTGCGAGGCGTGGGTGGGGAGTCTGCGCCGGCGCGTCGCCGGCTGAAGCACTGGAATAGCCGATAATCACCCCCACATCGGCCTGATGGCCACGGCAGCGCATCCCCCGCGCGCGGCGAGCGCCGCGGGCGCTTCCCGCGAGGCGCTCGCGCTGCGCGGCTTTTTCGGCGTCTTCCGTTACAGCCGGCGCGCGCTCGAGCTGGTGTGGAGCACCAACGGTGCGCTCACCGTGGCGCTCGGGCTCCTCACGCTCGCGGCCGGCGTGCTGCCCGCCTCGGTCGCCTATGTCGGCGCGCTCATCGTGGATGCGGTGGTGGGCGCCATCCGCTCGGGCGGCGGCGAGGCGAGACGCGTGGTGGAGCTGGTGGCGCTCGAGGGAGCTCTGGTGGCGGCGATCGCCGCGGCGCAGCGGGGACTCTCGCTGTGCCAGTCGCTGCTGCGCGCGCAGCTGGGTCAGCGCGTCAACGTCATGATCCTCGAGAAGGCCCTCACGCTCGAGCTGCAGCACTTCGAGGATTCGGAGTTCTACGACAAGCTGACGCGCGCGCGCCGCGAGGCCTCGACCCGCCCGCTGAGCCTCGTCACCCGCACCTTCGGACTGGTGCAGAACGGCGTGTCGCTCGCGAGCTACGGCGTGCTGCTCGCGCGCTTCTCGCCGTGGGCCGTCGCGGTGCTGCTGCTTGCGGGGCTGCCGGCGTTCGTGGCCGAGGCCAAGTTCTCCGGGGATGCCTTCCGGCTCTTCCGCTGGCGCTCCCCAGAGACGCGCATGCAGATGTATCTCGAGACCGTGATCGCCCGCGAGGATCACGCCAAGGAGGTCAAGCTCTACGGCTTGGGTCCCCGCCTCCTCGAGCGCTACCGCGATATCTTCCGCAGGCTCTATCGCGAGGATCGCGCGCTCACCATGCGGCGCGACGCCTGGGGCTTCGCGCTCGGGCTGATCGCCACCGCGGCGCTCTACGGCGCGTACGCGTGGATCGCGGTCACCGCCGTGCGGCGCCTCATCACGCTCGGCCAGATGACCATGTACGTGGCGCTCTTTCGCCAGGGACAGTCGGCCGTGTCGGCGATGCTCGCGGCGGTCGGCGGCATGTACGAGGACAACCTGTACCTGTCGACGCTCTACGAGTACCTCGAGACGGAGGTGCCCGAGCCCTCAGGCACGGCGCTCCGCGGTCCGCATCCCGAGGACGGCGTGCGCTTCGAGGACGTGAGCTTCACGTATCCGGAAGCGGAAGAGCCGGCCCTCGAGCACGTGACGCTGCACCTGACGCCCGGCGCCAGCCTCGCCCTCGTCGGCGAGAACGGCTCGGGCAAGACCACGCTCATCAAGCTCCTGACCCGGCTGTACTCACCGAGCTCCGGGCGAATCGTCCTCGACGGTCAGGACCTCCGGGATTGGGACCAGGTATCGCTCCGGGAGAGGATCGGCGTCATCTTCCAGGACTTCGCGCGCTACCAGATGCTGGTGGGCGAGAACGTGGGGGCGGGCGATGAGCGCTTCTTCGAGGACGAGGAGCGCTGGCGTGCGGCGGCGGTGAAGGGCCGGGCGAGCGAGTTCATCGAGACGCTGCCCTCGGGCTATCGCACCCAGCTCGGCAAGTGGTTCCGCGACGGGCGCGAGCTCTCCGGCGGCCAGTGGCAGAAGATCGCCCTGTCGCGCGCCTTCATGCGCACCCGCGCGGATATCCTCGTGCTCGATGAGCCGACCGCCGCCATGGATGCGCAGGCGGAGGCCGAGGTGTTCGAGCACTTCCGCCAGCTCGCGCGCGAGCGCATCACCATCCTCATCTCGCACCGCTTCTCCACGGTGCGCATGGCCGATCAGATCGCGGTCCTCGCCCGCGGCCGCATCATCGAGCGCGGCAGCCACGAGGAGCTGATGAAGCTGAACGGCCGCTACGCGCAGCTGTTCACGCTGCAGGCGCGCGGGTATCGCTGAGGCGAAAGCGCGCCGCTCCCTAAAGCTACTTGTCGGCCTTGGCTTCGGTCTTCACTTCCCTGGCGCGCTGCGCATCGAGGTGCATGTCCGCCTTCATGCGCCGGTAGTCGACCTTGCGGATCTCCTCGATCTGGCAGCGATCACGCCAGCCGGGCGTCTGGCCGACGATCACCGAATCGAGGCGGCTGCTCACCGAGCCGGCGGTCGATGTGACCCCGATGCGGTTGGCGAACTGCAGGTTCTGGCAGGGCTGGGCCACCTTGAGAAGATAGGCGTCGCTCGGGCTGGTGAACACCACCAGCTCGTAGCGGCCGACCGGCTGCCAGCTGTCGAAGCGGCCGAGCCAGGTGAGACGATCGATCGGCTCGCCGGCGTAGGCGTTGAAGCGATCGCGCACCTCCTGGTCGCTCTCGTGCAGCGGGATTCCGCCACAGGCGGCGAGCAGTGCGGGCAGCGCCGCCAGGGCCGCGAATCTCGATGTCGGGTGGCGCATGCTGTGCTCCTCGAGTGTCGGGTGTTGGTTATATCCGGCGCTCACATCCTGCGCCTGCCCTGACCGGCGCGCCAGTGCCGGAGTTCAGCCCTGCGTGCGCGCTCCTGGATGGTGTCGACGTGTCAACCGCCGGCCGGCTGCCGCGTTGAGCCTGCGCCCTCGTCGCAGCCGGCGGCGAGCAGCGCCACCGGGAACGCGGCCAGCGCCTCGGCCGCCCGCACACCCACGCTCTCGCCCTGGCGGACCGGGGCGAGCTGCGCGCGGTCGAGAACGTTGCGGAACGAGGCCCGCGAGCGATCCTCGCGCGGCAGCTCGATCAGCGTGTCGCCCCACACCGCCTCGCCGAGCGGGAGCCCCGCGCCCTCACCGAGCAGCCGGCGGTACAGGCGCGGCGCGATCACGATCAGCGACTGCTGGCGCAACCGGCGCGCGAAGGCGCACAGGTGCTGCGCCCGCACCCCGCGCACGCGCAGCCGCCGGTAGCTGCCGTCGCGAAAGAGCTCGGGATGGGCCCGCCGCAGCTCGAGGCACTTCCAGGTGAGCAGGAGCTTCCCGCGTCCGTCCTCGAGATGCTCGGCCGCCGTGCGCGGGGCGACGCCGCCGGAGCGCACTTCCGCGAGCAGGGCGCGCCGGCGACCGTAGTCGACCGGGCGGCGGTTGTCGGGATCGACCAGCGTAAACTCCCAGATCTCGTTCCCCTGGTAGATATCGGGCACGCCGGGCGCGGTGAGCTTGAGGAGCGTCTGCGAGAGGCCGTTGAGCAGCCCGAAGCGCCGCACGCGGCGCTGGAAATCGACGAAGTCGCCGAGGAACAGGTTGCTGTCGCGCGGCTCGAGCGCGCTGCGCACGAACTGCAGCAGCGCTTCCTCGTAGGCCGCATCGGTCTCGGTCCAGCTGGTGCGCAATTTCGCCTCGCGCGCCGCCTTGATCATGTAGGCCTCGATGCGCTCGCGATAGGCGGCGGCGCCGGCGGCGTCGGGCTCCTCGAGCGGCCAGCTGCCGAAGAGAGTCTGGTAGAAGTGGTACTCGTCGTTCGGCGAGGGCGCGGGGAGCCCCTCGAGCTGGCGCCGGCGCGAGCGGTTGAAGCGGCTCCAGCGCCGCAGCGCCTCGCGCCACGGCGTGGCCATCTCGGAGAGCACGTTGAGCCGCGCGCGCACGTCCTCGGAGCGCTTGGTGTCGTGGGTGGAGGTCGCGAGCATCTCGTGCGGCCAGCGCCTCACGCGGTATTCGGAGTCGGCGTGGAAGGCGCGCACCCCGGCGCCGTAGCCGCCGGGCTCGCCGCCCACCTCGTTGAGCGACAGCAGCCGGTTGAAGCGGAAGAACGCCGTGTCCTCGATCCCCTTGGCGGTGATCGGCGCGGTGATCTGCTGGAACTTCATGACGAAGGCGCGCAGCTGGCGGCGCAACTCGTCGGTCGGGGCCGGGAGCTCCAGCAGCAGCGTCGAGCGCACGAAATCGAACACCGAGCCCTCGATCGCGGCGCGCCGCCGCCGCGCCGCGGCGATCGCCCACTCGATGTAACGCCGATCGCCGTCGGCGACCGTGGCCGCCACGTAGGTGCGATACACCGGAAAGCAGGCGATGACTTCGGCGAGCGCGGTGCGCAGCGTGTTGAAGGTGAAGTCGCGCGTGCGCCGGTCGGCGCGCGCGAGCCGGGCGAGGAGGTTCGTGGCGACGTTGAGCTCCGAGGCGAGCGAGCGGCGCAGCACCAGCTGCTGGCTCTGGTAGGCCACCTCGCGCCACTCGAGCGGCTCGTCGATGAACTGCCGGTACGCCCGGTCCATGCGCGTGCGGGTCGCCGAGTCGACCAGCATGCGGTTGACGACGTTGGCGAAGCGGTAGCCGGTCTCCCCGTGCACCGGCCAGTCGTCGGGCAGGTGCTCGAAGGAGGCGGTGATCTTCTCGACCACGAGATACAGGGCGCGCGCCCCGCGGCGGCCGGTGAGCTCGGCGATGCGCTGCTGCAGGCGGCGGAAATAACCGGCCGGGTCGTACAGTCCGTCGGCGTGATCGATGCGCAGCCCGTCGATCCGGCCCGCAGCGATCAGCTGCAGCAGCAGGCGGTGCGTGTGCTCGAACACCGCTTCGTTTTCGACGCGCAGCCCCGCGAGGTCGTTGACGTCGAAGAAGCGCCGGTAGTTGATGTCGTCGGCGGCGACGCGCCAGTGGGCGAGGTGCCAGGCCTGGAGCTCGAGCAGCTCGTGCAGCGTATCGAAGCTCGCGGGCTCCGCCGCCGTGCCGGCGAAGCTGCGCGCCGCGGTCTCGATGGCGCCGGCCACCGCGCTGTCGCCGGCGGCGAGCGCCGACAGGCGCCGCTTGTGCAGCTCCTTCTCACGGTTGCGCTCGGCCACCTGCTCGGGGCCGAGCGAGTGCCGGTCGGGGAGCGCGGCCAGCGAGCGGCGGATGTTCTCGAGCTCGGTGCTGGCGAGGAGCGCCGGCACGCGATCGAGGATGCGCGGATAGGTGCGCGGGTCGAGCGGCAGGCGATGCTCGA
>Ga0134079_10000429_pt1 | contig 11142 bp, 8 predicted proteins | sample 15_taG_2_FD_119770 | JGI IMG/M metagenome (GOLD analysis project Ga0134079, IMG submission 119770) | Grasslands soil microbial communities from the Angelo Coastal Reserve, California, USA - 15_D_Rain_40cm_2_09182015 | ecosystem: Environmental > Terrestrial > Soil > Grasslands ...
CACGGCGCAGCCGCCGGCAGCCGATCGGCGGCCATGGGGAACAGGTAGCGCTCGGCGACCAGGGTGAGGACCCGGCGCGCCAGGCGCGGCGTTTCGACGACGTCCCGCGGCACATCGGCGCCGGCTCGCTCGTAGGCCTGGAGGCGCTGCACCGTGTCGTCGAGGTCGGGCCGCTGGTGCACGAAATTCTCGGCGCGCGCCGTCAACACGAAGCCATGCCGGCGCGCCTCCGCCGCGGCGGCGGCCACCCGATCGACCGCGTGCTCGAATTCATAGATCGGCGCGGCCGGATCGCCGCTTGCATCCTCGATGGAGCCGCCGGCGAGACCGGCCGCCGCCGCGAAGCGAATGGTCTCGGCCACGGTCTCGGGCGCATGTCCGAAGCCGTTCTCGAGATCGCCGGCGACGGGACAGGCGCTGACGGACACGATGAGCCCCGCGTGGGTGAGCGCCTCCTCGCGCGTCACCTCTCCGTCGAGCTTGCCGAGCGTCGCGGCGCACGCCGCGCTCGAGGTGGCGAGCGCCTCGAATCCGAGCGCCTGCATGATGGCGGCGGAGCCTCCGTCCCAGACGTTCGGGATGACGAAGGGTCCGGCGCCCTGATGGAGCGCCCGAAAGCGCGGCGCGTGCTCGCTCTGACCCGGCATGGACGACTCCTTCCGCGGGGACAGCGGCGGGCGTTGCGGAGCGTAGACTCTGTCACACCCGCCGGCCCGGCAGCCACCTTGAAGATTCAGCGCGGGCACGCTTTCGCGTACTTCGCGGCCTTCGACGCTCCGTGGCGCGCCTACGACGCCCTCGCGGCGCCGGGCGCGCCGCCCGGAGTGCACCCGGAGGAGGCGCACTGGGGCCTGTACGATGCCGGCCGCGAGCCGAAGCAGGCGGCGCGCGAGCTGCCGCCGCTCACTTCACCGCCATCTCCACCCTGACCTTGTCGCCGGTACCGGCGACAAGCCGTCCGGCACCTCGAATGCTTCAGTCGTCGTGGTGTCCGTGCCCGTGGTCGCGATCCTCGTCGCCGTGCCCGTGATTGCCGTGCTCGCCGTGATGCCCGTGCCCGTGCTTGTGCTCCTCACGCCAGCGGTCCATGCGGAAGCCCGGCTCATACTCGGCGGACCTCACGAAATACACCGGCCGGTTGCAGGCGTTGTATTCGTGACAGTGCTTGCGCCAGTGCTTGGCGTGACCGGGCGGCACGTGCAGGTAGATCGGCTCCACCGGCACCGGCTCGGCCACGACGACCGGCGCGGCGAGCACCGGCTGGACATAGACGACCGGTGGCCTCGGGCCGTTACCGAGCACCACCTGGCCGTAGACTCCCGGGACGATCTCGCCGGTGATCGTGACTCCCACGTTGACATTCTGCGCGCGGGCCAGTGGCACCGCCGCCACCAGCGCCAGCGCCAGCGCCAGCGCCGACGGCAACACGAAACGAATTGCTCTCATGACACTCCTTCCTGCTACGCACACATGGCGCGCACTATGCCAATCGCCAGCGGCAATGACACACCGCCGGTGGTGAACGCACGGTGAATTGTGACGGGCGTCGCATTTTGAGCAGGCGCCCTCGGCGGCTCAACGTGGAGCTTCGTGCGGCTCGATCAGCGACGCGTCGTTCGGCAGCTTCGGGCTGTTCACCCTGTGGCTCACCCGCCAGGCTTGCATCCGCTCATCGGGAAAGCTCGTCAGCGCCCGCCTCGCCCCCGGCAGCGCTCCGCGCAGCCACACCTCGTGATCGCTCTCGGCGAGGATCGCCGGCATGCGCTGCTTCGCGTTGTGAATCTCGGCCAGCATCCGGTTCGCCGGCACCGTGATGAGAGTGCAGGAGAACACGTACGAGCCGTCCTCGCGCCGCGAGCGATCCCAGAGCCCCGCGACGCCGAACACCTCGCGATCCGCGAGTCGCACGAAGTAAGGGTCGCGGGTGCTGTCCGCGTTCACGTGCGGCTCGTAGAAGCCGCCCATCACGAGGATGCATCGCTGACCGTGCTGCCAGGGATCGCGGTAGCTCGGCGCGCTCGCGATGCGCTCCACGGTGGCATTGATCGTCGAGGCGCGCAGCGGCACGCCATACGCCCACCACGGGATCAATCCCCAGCGCATCATCGCCGCCTCGGGGTCGCCCGACTCGTCGACGACCACCGGAACCTGCTCGGTCGGCAGCACGCGATAGCTCAGCGGATATTCCCAGCGCCCGCGCCGGATGCCCATCGCACGCTCGGCCTTGGCCGCCTGCGCCAGGATGTACTTGCCGCACATGGATTTGGCTCAACCAGTGTCGGGCTCACTCTAGCACTGTGTGGACGGGCGCCGGGGCCGTTGGCCACACTGCCCACCATGTTGCCGTGGAACTCGATCGAGCGGTTGCGCGATCACTTCGGCGACTACGTCGTCGTCGTCACCTGCCGCAGCTGCCGGCACTCGCGCGAGATGACGCCCGCGTTCCTCGCGCGCCATTGCCGCAGCGGCTGGGACGAGCCGATCGCCAACATCATCGCGAGATTCCGCTGCCGTTGCGGCCAGCGGCTGGTCGACGTGCAGCTGGGCTTCAACCGCAAGCCGCGGGGCTGGGTGAAGAACCCGAGTTAATGGGGCGGTATGGCCGCGCGGAAGAATGACGCTCGCTCGCGAGCACCGCGTATCCAGTGCTCAGGCGACACTGGTACCGGATGAGCGCGCGCCGCGCCGGTGCCGGATCCAGTAGGTCGCGGTGAGGACGCCGAGGAACGGCAGCCCGAACACCAGCGTCATGCGGAACGCGTCGGTGAAGGCCGTGGTCAGCAGAATCGCCGCCATGAGCGCGGCGCCGAGGAGCGTCGTCGCCGGATAGCCGAACATGCGAAAGGGCAGCGGCGCAGCTCCGGTGCGCGAGCGCTCGCGGCGGAAGCGATAGTGGGTGATGAAGATCATCAGCCACGCAAACATCGTGCCGAAGGCCGAGATCGACACCATGAGGATATACGCCGATTTGGGCGAGACCACGCTGAGCACGGCCGCGAACGCGATACCGAGGCTCGAGAGCAGCAGCGCCTGCACCGGAACGCCGCGGCGACTGAGGGTGCCGAAGCGCCGCGGCGCGTGACCGGCGCGCGACAGGCTGAACATCATGCGGGTGGTGATGTAGAGCTGGCTGTTCATCGCCGAGAGTGCCGCGACCAGGATGACGAAGTTGAAGATGCCGGCGGCGCCCGACACTCCGAGTGCGCGCATGACCTTGACGAACGGGCTCTCTTCGATGCCCGCGGCGGTCCATGGCACGATCGCCAGCACCAGCGCGAGCGTCAGAAGATAAAACAGGATCAGCCGGAATACCGTCGATCGGAACGCTCGGCTCACGGCGACCTCGGGCTGCGCGGCCTCGCCCGCGGCGACCGCGATCATCTCGACGCTGAAGTAGCTGAATATCGCGATGATCACCGCGACCCACACGCCCCACATCCCCTTCGGCAGGAAGCCGCCGTAGGCGGTGTAGTTGTGAAAGCCGACCGCGGCGGCGGCGCCGCCCGCCCCCGCCTGCGCGCCGGACGCGCGCAGCACGATGAAGCTCGCGAGCACGATGAAGAGCACGATCGCCGTGACCTTGATCGCCGAGAACCAGTACTCGACCGCGCCGAAGACGTTGACACTGCGGGCGTTCACCGCGATCAGGAGCGCCGAGAACCCCACGATCGAGAGCCACCCCGGGAGCGAGGGAAACCAGAAGTGCATGTAGAGCGCGATCGCCGTCACTTCGGTCCCGACCGCGAGCACGTTGCCGGTCCAGTAGGCGTACCGCACGAGATAGCCGGTGAGCGGCCCGATGTAGTGCTCGGCATAGGCGCCGAAGGACCCGGAAGTCGGGTGGGCGACGGTCATCTCCGCGAGGCACCCCATGAGCAGCAGCGCGATCAGCGCGCCGATCACATAACTCACGAGCACGCCGGGACCGGCGAGACCGATCGCGAAGCCGCTGCCGAGAAAGAGCCCGGTGCCGATCGCGCCGCCGATGGCGATCATGGTCATGCGGCGGGCGGTCAGGTCCCGCCGCAAGCCGCGCTCGCGCTCGATGATGTAGTCGAAGCCGGCCTCACCGGCGCTCATGCCCCCCCCCAGGCACCGATGCACAGCGGGCGCTTCAGCTGCGCAGGCGCAGCCCCTGCGGATCGTACAGCGCCTCAAGGTGCACGGTCGCGGTGCGCATCTCGCCGAGGATATCGATCTCGAAGCGCGCGCCGTCGCGCGCGAGCTCGGCCGGCACGTACCCGGCGGCGAGACTCCGGTCGACGCAATGGCCGTAGGCGCCTGAGGTCACGTAGCCGACCGCGGCGCCCTCCCTCATGATCGACTCGTAGCCGACCACTTCCGCATCGGCCTCCGCCACCTCCATGACCACGAAGCGCCGCTTCGCACCCAGGGCGCGCTCGGCGAGCGCGGCCGAGCGGCCGGTGAATTCGGATTTCGAGAAATCGACGAAGCGGTCGAGCCCCGTCTCGCCCGGCGTGTGGTCCGGCCGGAAGTCCCTGTTGAATGAGCCGTACGCCTTCTCGAGGCGCAGCGACGAGAGCGCCCGGCCGCCGAAATGCGTGAGTCCCAGATCGTGGCCCGCCGCGAGGATGTCGTAGTAGAGCGTCGCGAAGTAATCGGGGGTGATCCAGACCTCGTACCCGAGCTCCCCCGTGAATCCGGCGCGCGTCAGGATCGCGGGCGCAAAGCCGACGGCGGTCTCCCGAACGTCGAAGAGCTTGAAAGCGCCCGCCGAGAGGTCGAGGCGCACCAGCTTCTGCAGGAGCTCCCGCGACTTCGGGCCCGCGATCGAGAAGCCGCAGAGGGTCGAGGCCGCCGAGCGCACGGAGACATCGGGCGGCGGGTCGGAGGCTGAGAACCAGCGCAGGTGGAACTCCTCGGCGAACCCCGATCCGACGATGAGGAAGCGATCGTCGGCGAGACAGGCGATCGAGAGGTCGCCGACGATACGGCCCGCGGGATTCAGCATGGGCGCGAGCGCGAAGCGTCCGGGCCTCGGGATCCGCGAGGCGAACACCCGGTCGAGCCAGGCGCGCGCGCCGCGGCCCGTGACCTCGTACTTGCCGTAGTTGGTGGTCTCGTAGAGACCGACGGCGCTGCGCACCGCGCGACACTCGGCGCGCACGATGGGGAAAGCCTCGGAGCGGCGATAGGTCGGGGTCTCCGCCCCCGCCACGCCGGGCGGGGCGAACCAGAGCGCCTGCTCGAGCGCGAAGTTGGCGCCCATGACCGCCCCGGCCGCCTTCAAGCGCTCATAGATCGGCGAGCGGCGCACCGGGCGCGCCGCCGGCAGCTCCTCGTTCGGGTAAGCGAGGCGGAAGCGCCGCGAGTAGTTCTCGGGCACCTTGAGGGAGGTGTATTTCGGGGTGGCGAAGGCACCGAATCGCGCCACGTCCATGGAGATGATGTCCTGGCCCGGATCACCCTCCGCCATCCAGCGCGACAGCATGAGCCCGATGCCCCCACCCTGGCTGAAGCCCGCCATGACGGCGCAGGCGACCCAGAAATTCCTGACACCGCGGACCGGTCCGACGAGCGGATTGCCGTCGGGGGCGAAGGTGAAGGGCCCGTTCACCGCCTTCCGGATGCCGACGCGCCCGAGCGCCGGGAAGTGCCGGAAGCCGACCTCGAAGTAGGGAGCCAGCCGCTCGAAATCCTCGGGCAGGAGCTGCATGGAAAACTCCTCCGGGGTCTTCACCGGCGACCAGACGACACCGTTCGACTCGTAGGTGCCGATCAACGCCCCGCCGCGCTCCTGGCGCACGTAGATCTCGCCGGAATAGTCGGTGGTGTTGACGATCTCCCGATCGCGGCCCTCGAGCTCCGGGAGATCCTCGGTGATGAGGTAGTGGTGCTCCATCGCCAGCACCGGCAGCTCGATCCCGACCATGTGGCCGACCTCGCGTGCCCAGAGTCCCGCGCAGTTGACTACGTGCTCGGCGTGCACCCTGCCCTTGTCGGTCACGACGTCCCAGCTGCCGTCGCGCCGCGCCGTGAGCGCGAGCACCCGCGTGAAGCGCTCGGCTTGGGCGCCGAGCGCCCGTGCCGCCTTGACATAGGCGTGGGTGGTTCCGGAGGGGTCGCAGTGCCCGCCGTCGGCGCGCCACAGGGCGCCGATGAAGTAACCGGGGTCGATGAGGGGATTCAGCCGGCACGCCTCCGCGAGCGGGATCATCTCGGTCTCCATGCCGAGGTAGCGGGCTTGCGAGCAGATGAGCTTCAGGCTGTCGAGCTCGCCGGGGGTCGCCGCGAGCATCAGCCCGCCGTTCGGGTGCAGCCCGCAGGACTGGCCGGAGGCCGCCTCGATCTCGCGGTAGAGGTCGATGGTGTATTTCTGCAGCCGCGAGATGTTGGCCTCGCCGTTGAAGGTGTGCATGCCACCGGCCGCATGCCAGGTCGAGCCCGAGGTGAGCTCGCTCTTCTCGAGCAGCAGCACATCGCGCCAGCCGATCTTCGCCAGGTGATACAGCACGCTGGCGCCGACCACCCCGCCGCCGATGACCACGGCTCTCGCGGAACTCTTCATCTCGGCTCATCTCCCGACGGCAGGTGCGGCCGCCGACCACTCCGCAACAGTAACATCCGGTCCCGCGGTAAGCCCGAAGGGCCGGCCGGTGGCGATGAGCCATTCGCGCACGTGACGCGCGGTGCTCGCCGGGGTGAGGAGCACGAGCCCCGCGGGCAGCCGCGCGAGGATCACCGCTACCTGCGCCATGAGCGTGGCGGCGGCACGACCGGGGGGGAAGAACTCAGGGTCCAGATCCAGGCGGCAGCCCCGGCTCAGGACCTCGCGAAGCTCCGCTCCGGCGAGATGCAGCGCCACGAGCCCCGACGAATGATCGATCGCGGCCGCCACCCCGGCGCAGGCCCGCTGCCAGAGCGCGGCCTGCGCGCCCGGGGAATCCGGCGGCAGGAGCAGCAGCCAGCGCCCGGGCCGCACACAGAGTGAGAGCTGACCGGACCCCGCCGCCACCCGCCCGGGCGCGGCCAGCTCGAGCCCGAGGCCGCGCGCGATGCCCGAGAGCTCGCTCGCGCGGGCACGGAACGCGGCGAGCTCGACGATCTCGACCGCGCAGGCGGCGATCTCGACGCCAGGGGACTCACTCGCCGCACCCCGGGCCTCACGCGCGGACACGCAGGTTCTCCGGATCGAGCATGTGGGAGCTCATGATTTCGATCTCGGTGCTCTCGCCGTGCACGGGCGAGAGAGCGGTGAGACGCCGTCCGATGCGCCGCCGGCCGCCGGCCACGAGGGCGAGTCCCACCCAGCTCCCGAGCTCGACCGAGGGGGTCGATGAGGTCACGTAGCCGAGACTCGCGGCGCGTCCCTCGGGGTCGAGGACATGCAGGCCGTTGCGGAGCGGGAGCGTGCGATCGACGGGGCGCACGCCGACGAGCTGCAGCCGGTCGGGCGCGGCGAGGCCCGGGCGCTGCGAGAGCGCGCGGCCGATGAAATCCCCGTGCGGCTTCAGCAGCCGCTCCAGGCCGAGATCATCGGCGCTCGTGTTGCCGTTGAGCTCCGCACTCGTCACGTGCCCCTTCTCGATCCGGAGCGTATTGAGCGCGTCGAGGCCGTAGGGCGTGATGTTGCAGGGCCTGCCCGCCTCGAGCAGCGCCGACCAGGCCGCGAGCGCGGATCGCGCCGGGACTGCGATCTCGTAGGCCAGCTCACCCGAGAAGGAGATGCGGAAGAGCCGCCCCGGAATCCCGGCGATGACGGCATGGCCCGCCGCCATGAACGGAAATGACTCGTTGGAGAGTTCGACCCCTTCGCACACCCCCGCCACCACCTCGCGCGAGCGGGGACCGGCGACGGCGAACTGCGCCCACTGGTCCCCGACGTCGGTGAGCAGCACGTCGAGGTCGGAGCACACCGCCTGCAGGTGGAACTCCATGTGCTCGAGGACCGCCGCCGCATTCGCGGTGGTGGTCGTCACCACGAAATGCTCCGCGGCGAGCCGCGAGGTCGTGCCGTCGTCGAACAGCATCCCGTCCTCGCGCAGCATGATGCCGTAGCGGGCGCGCCCGACCTTGAGCGTCGAGAACGTGTTGGCGTAGATCAAGTCGAGGAAGCGCGCGGCATCGGGCCCCTGCACGTCGATCTTGCCGAGCGTCGAGACGTCGGTGATCCCGACCGAGCGGCGCACCGCGCGCGCCTCGGCGAGCACCGCGTCCCAGCCCGGCTGCGGCGAGTACACGAGCGGCCGCAACCACAGGCCGGTGGGCACGAACCTCGCCCCCGCGCTCTCGTGCCACTCGTGCAGCGGCAGGCGGCGCTTCGGCTTGTAGTGCTCCCGCACCTCGGCCCCCGCCAGGGCCGCGAAGGGAACCGGCTCGAGGAACGGTCGGGGCTTCGTGAGCCCGACCTCGGCAAGCGGCACGCCGCGCGCCTGCGCGAGCACGGCGCTGCCGACGAGAGCCCCGATGCGACCCTGATCGGTCCCCATGCCATGGGTTGTGAAGCGCTTCATATGCTCGACGTGCTCGTAGCCCTCGCGGGCGGCGAGGCGCACGTCCGCGCTCGTGACATCGTTCTGCAGATCGACGAAGGCCTTGCCGCGCGCGGGCACCTCCCAGAGCGCGGTGATCGCCGTCGCCTCGGTATCGGGCGGCAGCTCCGCGGCCAACCCGGCCCCGGGCGGCGCGCGACCGAGCTCGGCGGCGACCGCGCCCGCCGCGCGCTCGCCGTCGCGGGCCGCGGCAGCAAGTCCAAAGACGCCGCGCGCGGCGCCCGCCACCTGACCGATCGCGGGAGCCAGATCCGGGGTGAAGGCGGCGATCGCTTCCCGCCAGTTGAGCGCCGCGCCCAGCTGGCTCGCGAGCGAGGTCGCCGGTGAATAGCCGCCGGACATCAGGAGACAATCGGCCTGCAGCCAGCGCCGATGACGTCCTCTGAGGTCTGAAATTCTGACCGCGCGAACCCCGCGGCGGCCCGAGACCGAGGTGACAAGGGAAGCGGCGTGCACCTCGACACCGAGCGCATGCGCGCGCTCCGCTGCGAGGGACTTCTCGCGCACCTCGATCACGCCTGCGCACGTGATGCCGGCCTCGAGCAGCGAGAACAACGTTTCGTAGGCCTCGTCGCTGTTCACGAAGAACGCCGGCCGCTGACCCACGGCGACGCCGTAGTGGCGCAGAAATTTGAGCGCGGCGCCCGCGAGCATCACGCCGGGGGTGTCATTGCCGGGGAAAGCAATCAGCCGCTCGAGCGCACCCGTGGCCAACACCACGCGCCGCGCGCGCACGATGCGCAACCGCTCGCGCAACCCTCCGAAGCGGGCCGATTCCTCGGGTGAGAGTGTCTCGAGTGCGCCGAACACCCCATGCCCGTAAGCTCCGAGCACCGTGGTGCGGGTGAGGCAGCGCATGCTGCTCAAGCCGCGCAGCGCCGCGCAGACCTTCGCGCGCCAGGAGTCCCAGCGCCCATCGAGGAGCGAGCCTCCCCCTAAGGCCACGTCCTGCTCGGCGAGCAGCACCCGAAGTCCGCTCGCGCCGAGCCAGTGCGCCGCGGCGAGTCCGGCGGCGCCTGCGCCCACCACGAGGACATCCGCGTGCTCGTGCAGCGTCTCGGCGGGACCGGCGTGATCGGCCACGATCGGCTCGAGTCTTCCTAAGCCCGCGGCGCGCCGGATGAGGGGCTCGTAGACCCGCTCCCAGGCCCAGCCCGGCGCCATGAACGTCTTGTAGTAAAAGCCCGCGGGCAGGAAACGCGCGAAGATATCGGCGACCGAGCCGAAGTCGAGCGCGAGTGACGGCCAGCGATTCTGGCTTTCGGCCGTGAGGCCCTGGTGCAGCGCGAGCGTCGTGGCGAGGCGGTTCGGCTCGCGCCCGTCGGGCCCGATGACGTCGATGAGCGCGCACGGCTCCTCGGGTCCTGCGGTCACGATGCCGCGCGGCCGATGGTATTTGAAGCTGCGCCCGACCACGCGCACGCCGTTGGCGAGCAGTGCCGAGGCGAGCGTGTCACCCGCGAGGCCGGACATGCGCCGGCCGTCGAAGCGAAAGCCGACCGGCCGCGTGGCGTCGGTCAGAAGACCTTGGGCGATGCGGCCGGGACCCCTCATCAGCCGAGCGAGTCTCCGGGCCCGCCGACCGCGCGAATCTCGTGGCTCAGGGTGTGGCGCAGGACCTTGAGGAGCCTGCGGCAGCCGCCCACGTGCAGCCACCACTCGAGGTGCCAGCCGCAGCGGTTCTCGCGCGCATAGACATAGTTGGTGAAGGCGGTGAGCCCGGCATCGCCCGCGGGCCGCTCGCGGCTGGCATCTCCCCGATAGCGGAACTCGGTTTCGTCACGCTCGCCGCACCACGGGCAGGGAATGCGAAGCATGGGCCTTGAGCTCAGTGCGCGTAGGGAAAGGGACCGGTGCCGCGCTCGTCCACGGTCCGCCCGGCGGCGAAGCGCCGCAGGTCCAGATGAGAGGCGAAGGGGTGCGGCTCGTCGCGCGCGATGAGATGCGCCGTGGTGAGCCCTCCGGCCGGGATCGCCTTGAAGCCGCCGTAGCACCAGCCGCCGTTCAGGATCAGCCCCTCGAGCGGCGTCTTCGAGATGATCGGCGAGCCGTCCATGCTCATGTCCATGACACCGCCCCACTGCCGCAGCACCCGGACTCGCGCGAGCCCCGGCAACAGCGTCACGGCCGAGGCGGCGACCTCCTCCGCCATCGGGAGCGTCCCGCGCTGGCCGTAGCTGTTGTAGCCGTCGATGGCGCCGCCGAACACCAGTCCGCCCTTGTCGGACTGGCTCGCGTAGAAGTGTCCGGCGCCATAGGTGAGCACGACGTCGAGCACGGGCTTCAGTGGCTCGCTCACGAAGGCCTGCAGCACGTGGCTCTCGATCGGCAGCTGCAGTCCGACCATCGCCGCGAGGCGCGAGGAATGTCCCGCCACCGCCAGGCACACGATATCGGCGCCGATCGCACCCCCGGTGGTCTCGACACCACTCACCCGCGCTCCTTCGCGACGGATGCCGGTGACTTCGCAGTGCTCGATGACGTCCGCGCCGGCCTCCGAGGCCGCCCGTGCGTAGCCCCAGGCGACCGCATCGTGCCGAACGGTGCCGCCGCGGCGCTGCAGGAATCCGCCGAGCACCGGATAGCGGCCGTTGTCGCGGTAGACGAGGGGCCCGAGCTCCTTCACCTC
>Ga0134079_10000430_pt1 | contig 11111 bp, 10 predicted proteins | sample 15_taG_2_FD_119770 | JGI IMG/M metagenome (GOLD analysis project Ga0134079, IMG submission 119770) | Grasslands soil microbial communities from the Angelo Coastal Reserve, California, USA - 15_D_Rain_40cm_2_09182015 | ecosystem: Environmental > Terrestrial > Soil > Grasslands ...
CTGAACGCGCTGGCCCTCGGCCGGCCGGTGGTCGCGACGGAGGCGGGCGGGATTCCCGACATCCTGCCCGCCGAGGTGCTCGTGCCCGTCGGCGGCGCCGAGGCGCTGGCGCAGCGTGTGGTGGAGATGCTCCGGCGCCCCACCGCTCTTCCCTTCCCCGAGCGCTTCAGCGCGACCGTGGTGGCACGCGAAGTCTTGGAAGTCTACAAGGCACTCTCCTAGATTCAGGGCCATGATTTACGTCTGCGTTCCAGTTCACAATGAGGCCAGGACGGTCGGCCTGGTTCTCTGGAAGGTCCGCCAGGTCTTCACGGCGTTCGTGCGTGAATACCAGATCATCGCGTGCGACGATGCATCGACCGACGGCACAGCCGACGTGCTTGCTTCCTACGCCCGTGTCCTGCCGTTGACGGTCATCAAGCACCGGAAGAGAGAGGGATACGCGCGCACGCTCGAAGAGCTGTTGCGGCTCGCCCTGCAGCGGACCGACCGACCCAAACGCGACTGCGCGATCACGCTGCACGCGGACTTCGTACACGCACCCGAGACCATGGATGAGATGGTCAAGCGGATCGAGTCCGGAGCCGATCTCGTGGTCGCCGAGCAAAACCGCGCCCTTGGCAGGACCCGCAGCTGGCCGGAGCGCCTCGCGCGGCAGTGGGCGCCGCGCCTGCTGCGGGTGGGAGGCGCCGTAAAGGACTCCGTCTCCGGCTTCGTTGCGCTGCGGCTGATCGTGCTGCGCCAGGCGACCCAGGGTGGCAGCGCCGAGCCGCCGTTGCTCACCACCGAAGGATGGGCGGCGAATGCGGAGCTGCTGGCACGCCTCAGCGTGCACGCCCGGCGCCTGGAGGTCGTCCCCAGCGCCGCGCGGTACGACCTGCAGCAGCGCCCGTCGCGCGCCAAGCCCTGGCAGCAACTGCTCTCGGCCTGGCGATCGCGCTCGCTCATCAGTGCCGCCCGGAAGGGCTCGGGCGTCATCGTGCTTGCTCTCCTCGCATCAGGAAACACACTCGCCCAAGACACCGTGTGCACCGGCGTCCCGGCCGGCTCGTCTACGACGGCTGCGGCGGCGACAGTCGCCGTTATTCCGGTGATCAAACGGACCCCCGCCGTGCCGTTCCCCGTCGGTGAGCGGTTGACGTTCAGCGCGAAGTACGGAGTGTTCAGTGTCGGCAGCGCGACGATGGAGGTGATCGGGATCGACACGGTGCACCAGGCAGAGACCGTCCACATCCGGTTCAAGCTCACGGGCGGCGCGCTGTGGTATCACCTCGATCAAACCATCGAGTCCTGGGTGGGACTCTATGATTTCCGGTCGCGGCGCTTCTCAAACATCCAGGATGAGCGTGGCAAGCACCGCGAGTCGCGGTTCGAGATTTTCCCCGATTCCGGCTTCTATCGGGAAGCGGGACGTGACACGACTGCAGCGACGGTGCAGGACCCGTTGGATGATGCCTCGTTCCTGTATTGGCTTCGCACGGTGCCGCTCGAGGTTGGCAAACGGTACGAATATGCGCGCTATTTCCGCCCGGACCGCAACCCCGTCATTATCGAAGTGCTCGGCCACGACAAGGTGAGTGTGGCCGGCAAGAAGTGGCGCGCGCTCGTCGTGCGCCCCAAGATTCCCCAGGGCCGGGGCATCCTGGCGGAGAAGTCGGAGACGCGCATCTGGCTCTCCGACGACAAGCAACGGCTGGTGCTCGCGATTCAGTCGAACTTCTCGTTCGGTCAGGTCACGCTGAAGCTCAAGGACTACGTAGTCCCGGGAGCAGAGGGAGGGGCAGACCAGCAATGACCGAGTACCGCGAAGCCGACTTCTCCCGTCTCAAGACCGTCCCGATTGCCAAACGCCCCAACAAAGTCGACGCCACCCTGCTCGCCAAGCCGCCCCTGCCCTCCGACCGCTCGTTCCGCGCGTTCGTCGATGCGCTGCCGTCGATCCTCGCCGCAGAGGACCTGCGCTACGTCGTCGACCAGATCGTGGCCGCCGCCGGACGGCGCGGGATCCTGGCGATGCTCGGCGGCCACGTGATCAAGGTCGGGCTCGCACCCCTGCTCATCGCGTTGATGCGCCGCCGCGCGATTACCATCGTGGCGATGAACGGCAGCGCCGCGATCCACGACTTTGAGCTCGCCGCCTACGGCGGCACGAGTGAAGACGTCGCGGCCGGGTTGAGTGACGGAACGTTCGGCATGGCGGAAGAGACCGGCCGTGAGATGAACGCGGCATTGGCGCGCGGCGTCAAGACACAGCAGGGCGCCGGTGAAGCGCTCGCCGACTACCTGGGCTCGCGGCAGGATCTCCCGGGGAAAGATGTCTCCGTGCTGCTCGCGTGCGCGGAGCTGGGTGTTCCGGTTACGGTGCATGCGGCGATCGGCGCCGAAATCATTCATCAACATCCCAGCGCCGACGGCGCGGCACTCGGCGCAACCAGCCACCGCGATTTCAAGCGGCTCGCCGGCGCGCTCCCCGATCTCGACGGCGGCGGCGTCGTCCTCAACCTCGGCAGCGCCGTCGTCATGCCCGAAGTTTTCCTCAAGGCGCTGACCGTCGCGCGGAACCTCAACGGCGGACGTCCCAAAAACTTCACGGCGTGCGACTGCGACATGCAGCGCCACTATCGGCCCCGCGTGAATGTGGTCGAGCGACCGACGCTCGCGGGCGGGCGTGGCATTCAGCTGACTGGCCACCACGAGATTCTGTTGCCGCTGTTAGCGTGGTCGGTGCTGTCGCGCCTGGACGGGAAGTAGGGTCGTCCATGCGGCTCCGCGCCCGTGCCGTCATCGTGATGGTACTGATCAGCGGATGCGTTACGCGAACCGTCAAGCAGGGACAGCCGGTCGAGGTAGCCGGTAACGGACGACCGGGCGACGCCGAGGCGGTGGTAAGGCTCGCGATCGCGCTCGACGCGACCGGCGATCGCAGTGCCGACACGTTGTACACGCCGGAGGCAATCGTCATCAGAAATGCGCGCGGGCGACTGGCAGCGCCGCGCTTCGCCGGGATCACGAGCACCACCGGGGCGGGCCGCGTGACGATCACGGCGGCAACCGCAAATGTCGAAGGACGCTTCGCCTGGGTGCTAGTGGATTACAGCTGGCTCAACCCGACCGAACGCGGGGAGGAAGCCGGCCGGGCGACATTCATCTGTGAACGGCGAGGAGAGAACTGGAAGATTGCGCATGCGCACTCGAGCCAGCCCCTCCCGTGGGAGCCTTAGGACGCGTCCGCGCGGCCTTTGATCATGTCGCGAACGCGGTCAGCCGTGGACGGGCTGAGGATGCGTAGCGCCATATAGAAGAAGAAGCCGATGACTGCCAACGTGAGGACCGTCATCGCGATGCCAAAGAGGCTGCCAATGATCCCAAACACAAGTTTGAGAGCGAGCCAGGCCACAATGGCGAGCAGCGCGAACCCGAGAATGCTCCGGAACATGATACCCTCCGTGGTGTCCGGTGCGTTTGCAGCGTACGCCTAAATGTCGCACAAAGTTTCGTCCTGTGAAGTGTTGGTGGCGGGCGGCGGCATCATCGGCTCGGCCTGCGCCCGCGCCGCGGCGGCGCGCGGACTTCGCGTCATCATCTGCGAGCCCGGCCCCGACCCCACCGCTGCGTCGGCAGCGTCGGCCGGCATCCTGGCTCCGCAAATCGAAAGCACCGACGAGAGCCTGCGGGCTCTGGGACTGCGGGCCCGTGAGCTCTACGACACGCTCGCCGGTAGCCTCGCCGAAACGACGGGAATCGACATCGGGCTGTGGCGCGACGGCGTCGCGTCGCTCGCGTTCACGGAGCCCGAGGCGCAGCGGTTGCGCGACGCCGTCGCCCACCAGCGGCAAGCCGGGCTGAGGTGCGACTGGCTCGAAGCCGCCGATGTTGCAGAGCGGTTTCCCGCGGCCGCGCCGTGCATGGGTGCGCTGTTTGCACCGGAGGATGGCGCCGTGGACGCGCCTGCGTTGACCCGCGCGCTGCGGGACGACGCGAAACGCCTGGGCGCGCGGACCATGGCGACACGCGTGAACCGCATCACCACGATTCTTGGTCGGGCAACCGGCGTCGAGATTCCCGCGGGCAAGATCAAAGCGGAGCACGTCGTCATCGCCGCAGGCGCATGGTCGCCGCAGATCGACCACTTGCCCAGGCATCTCCCGGTGGAGCCGGTGCGCGGACAGATGGCGGCTGCGCCCTGGCCCATGACGATGCCTCGCACCGTGCTCTACTATGACCATGCGTACGTGCTGGCCCGCGGCGGGGAGGCATTATTCGGCAGCACGATGGAGCACGTCGGATTTCATGGCGGCGTGACCGAGACGGGCATCGCGCAAATTGTGGCCGCCGCGCAGCGGCTGCTGCCCAGCCTGCCGGCGACTCCCACGCGCGTCTGGTCTGGACTGCGTCCCCTCACGCCCGATGGCCGCCCCATCGTCGGCCCCGACCCCGATGTGCGCGGTCTGTGGTACGCGACTGGTCACGGCCGCAATGGCGTGCTGCTCGCGGGCCTGACCGGGGACATCATCGCAAGCCTCATCACGACAGGGGCCTCCGAGATAGAGATTGCTTCGCTGGCCCCGGAGCGTTTTAGTTCATAAATGTTTCGCAGTTGTGCTTTTTGTAACACGCCGTTTGACGGTGATGGTGGCCCTTCAGGCCTGGGCGTCGGACGCCGCATCGCATTCGATGAGTGGAAAGGCCGGCTGTGGGTCGTCTGCCCGCGCTGTAGTCGCTGGAACCTCACACCATTCGACGATCGCCTCGAGCGCATCGAGGCAGTGGCCCGCGCGGCGCAATCGGGCCGCATCGCCGCATCCACCGACCAAGTCGCCCTGATCCGCTGGGAGCGGTACGACCTCGTGCGCGTGGGCAAACCGCTCCGCGTCGAACTGGCGACGTGGCGCTACGGCGAGCGGCTGCGCAACCGGCAACGCGAGCGAATGAAGGTCGTCGTGCCGCTCACGGTCGCTGCAATCGGCCTCGGCATTGCGGCCAACGTGGCCGCGGGCGGCGGCTTCGGCGTGATCGTGTGGAACATCCATCGCGCCGTTGACTGGGTGTACTTGCGGATCGTGGGCAGCCGCAAAGTCTCGCTGATCGAGTCTCCCATTTGCGCCCACTGCGGCAGCATCATGCAGCTGCGCGCGCGCCATGTGCAGCACGCGCGCGTCGTGCCTGACGCGCACGCCGATATGGGTGTGTTATTGAGCTGCCCGCGCTGCCATCAGGAGGGCGCGCAGCTCTCAGGGATCGAAGCGGTCCAGGTGCTGCTGCAGGGCCTGACGTACCTGAACCTGGCGCGCGGCGGCCGCCGCCGCGCCGAGGACGCGGCGCGTGAGGTCGACAGAGTCGGTGGCCCCGACCATCTCGTCCGCGAGATCGCCCGGCGCGAGCTGCCGTTGCGGGCTCTCCGGCCGGAGCGAGGACTCGCGCTCGAAATGGCGGTGGATGAGCGCGCAGAGGTCGAAGAGCTCGAGCGGCAGTGGCGAGAGGCCGAGGAAATCGCCGAGATCGCTGACGGCACACTCGGGTCGTCGACGCTGGTCGAGGAGGAGTTGCGTCGGCTGAAAAACCGAGACGGAGATCAACCGTCTGGTTGAATTTTGGCCTACCCCGGCTCTTAAGCTCAGGCTATCTTCGAGTTCCATGGCAGCGCCCCTCATCCAGATCCTCCCTCCACCACCCCGGCAGCCGGTCGAGCCAGCCCGCAAGCCGCCCTGGCTGAAGGTGAAGGCGCCCGGCGGCCCGAACTACGTGGCCCTCAAGCACATGATGCGCGACCTCAAGCTCCACACCGTCTGCGAGGAGGCGCACTGCCCGAACATCGGCGAATGCTGGGAGCATCACGCCGCCACCTTCATGATCCTGGGCGACGTGTGCACGCGCAACTGTGCGTACTGCGCGGTCGCGCACGGCACGCCGGCGCCGCTCGATGTCGCGGAGCCACAGCGGCTCGCGGACGCGGTGGCGCAGATGGGGCTCAAGCATGTCGTGATTACGAGTGTGGATCGCGATGACCTGCCGCACGGCGGGGCCGAGATCTTCGCGGCGTGCATCGAGGAGATCCGCCGCCTGATGCCGCAGACGTCGATCGAAGTCCTGATCCCCGACTTCAAAGGCAATCCTGAAGCGCTCCGCATCATCGTCGACGCCCGGCCCGATATCCTGAATCACAATCTCGAGACCATTGCACGGCTGTATCGCATCGCGCGGCCCGGTGGCCGGTACGCGCGCGCGTTGGAGCTGCTCAAGCGGGCGAAGGAGATGAATTCCGAGCTGCTCACCAAATCGGGACTCATGTGCGGATTGGGGGAGGAGTGGGACGAGCTGCTCGCGTCGATTCGTGACCTGCGCGCGCAGGGAGTGGACATCATCACGCTGGGACAGTACCTGCGTCCATCCGATCAACATCTGCCGATCGCCCGATGGTACACGCCCGACGAATTTGCCGACCTGAAGCGGTACGGGATGTCGCTCGGCTTCCGTCACGTTGAATCGGGCCCACTGGTTCGCTCGAGCTACCATGCGTGGGAGCAGATCGAGGCCGCTACGACATGACCGCTACCGCGAGATCCGCCAAGGACAGCGCCCAGGCGGAGCTCCACCTCAAAATGCTGCGGCAGATGCTGCTGATTCGCCGCTTCGAGGAGAAGGCCGCCGAGGCATACGCACTCGGCAAGATTGGCGGCTTCTGCCACCTCTATATCGGCCAGGAAGCCGTGGGGGTGGGTGCGCTCGCTGCCCTGCGCGAGGACGATTATGTCATCTGCTCCTATCGGGAGCACGGCCAGGCCCTGATTAAAGGCATCTCGGCGAACGCAGTAATGGCCGAGCTGTTCGGTAAAGCAACAGGGTGCTCGAAGGGCAAGGGTGGCTCGATGCATCTCTTCGATGCGCAACGCGGCTTTATGGGCGGCCATGGCATCGTCGGGGGCCATATTCCCCTCGCCGCCGGGCTTGCGTTCGCCAGCAAGTATCAGGGGAAAGACAGAGTCTGCGTCTGCTTCTTCGGTGAGGCGGCGGTGAATATCGGTGCGTTCCACGAGACGCTGAACATGGCGTCGGTTTGGAAGCTGCCGGTGATCTTCCTGTGCGAAAACAACCGCTACGGGATGGGCACCGCGTTCGAGCGGGTCGCCGCGGTCACGGACATCGTCGAGCATGCGTGCAGCTATGACATGGCTGCCGAGCTGGTGGACGGCATGAACGTGCTCACGGTCTACGACGCGACGCGGCGGGCGGTGGAGCGTGCGCGCAAACAGAGCCACCCCACGCTGCTCGAGGTCCGGACCTATCGCTACATGGGTCACTCGATGTCGGACCCGCTCCACGGCGTATATCGCACCAAAGACGAGGTCGAGGAGCAGAAGGCGCGCGATCCGATCACGCACCTCGCGGGCAAGCTCAAAGAGGACGGTGTGATCGACCAGGCAGCGCTCGACGCCATGGATGCCGAGCTCCACGCCGAGGTCGAGCAGGCCGTGAAGTTCGCCGATGAGAGTCCGGACCCCGACCCGGCCGAGCTGTTCACCGACGTGCTGGTCGACTGACGATGGCCACCCTCACCTATCGGGACGCCCTCAACCAGGCGCTGCGTGAAGAGATGCAGCGCGATCCCAGAGTCTTCCTGATGGGCGAAGAAGTCGGCGTCTACCAGGGCGCATACAAGGTGAGTCGCGGGCTGCTCGAGGAATTCGGACCGCAGCGGATCGTGGATACGCCGATCGCCGAGCTGGGATTCACCGGCATCGGGGTCGGTGCGGCGATGGGCGGATTGCGGCCCGTGATCGAATTCATGACGTGGAATTTCGCTGTCCTGGCGCTGGATCAGATCGTCAATTCAGCCGCCAAAATGCTCTACATGTCGGGCGGCCAGATTTCCATGCCGATCGTGTTTCGCGGGCCCAACGGCGCGGCTCTGCAGCTGGGGTCACAACATTCGCAGGCGTGGGAAAGCTGGCTCGCGCACATCCCCGGCCTGAAGGTCGTCGCACCCGCGACCCCCGCCGACGCGAAGGGCCTGCTCAAATCCGCGATCCGCGATAACAATCCCGTGATCGTGCTGGAAGGCGAGATGTTGTACAACATCAAGGGCGAGGTTCCGGACGGCGAGCACGTCGTGCCGATCGGGAAAGCCGACACCAAGCGTCCGGGGACCGATGTTACGCTGATCTGTCACTCCAAGACGGTGACCGTTGCCCTGAAGGCGGCAGAGCAGCTCGCCGCGCAAAACGTTTCCGCGGAAGTGCTCGATCTGCGATCACTCCGGCCCCTCGATGAGTCCGCAATTCTCGAGTCGGTCAGGAAGACGAACCGGGCCGTCGTCGTGGAAGAAGGGTGGCCGCACGCGGGGATCGGGGCGCAGATCGTCGATCTCATTCAGCGCGACGCATTCGACGATCTCGACGCACCCGTGCAGCGCGTCACGCAGGCGGATGTCCCGATGCCGTACAACAAGCTGCTCGAGCGCGCTGCCAAGGCATCGCCGGAAAGAGTCGTGGCAGCGGCTCGTCGCGTTCTGTACTTGGACTAGCCCATGGCGACCAAAGTCCACATGGAGGCGTTGTCGCCGACGATGGAGGAAGGGCGCCTCGTGAAGTGGACGAAGCATGAGGGCGACGCCGTCAAATCGGGGGACACGCTCGCCGAGGTCGAGACCGATAAGGCCGTCATGGAGCTGGTGGCGCGTGCGGATGGCCAGCTCCTCAAGGTGGTCGTGCCCGAAGGCAGCACGGTGCCCGTCGGAAATGTGGTGGCGTGGATTGGGAAGCCTGGCGAGAAGGTGGATGGAGATGGTGCGAGTGCGCCAGCGGCGACGGCACCGGTGCCCGCGACCAAACCGGCTTCCCGGCAACCGCCGGCTCCCGCGCCTCTGCCCGCCCGCGCCCCCGCCCCCGCCCCCGCCCCCCCGGCTCCGCAGCCCGTTCCGGCCGATGCGACGCGGGTAAAAGCATCGCCGCTCGCACGCCGCATCGCGAAGGATGCAGGCGTCGACCTCAAGCTCGTCCAGGGGTCGGGTCCCGGCGGGCGGGTCATAAAGCGCGACGTTGAAGGCGCGCCCGCGTCGAGCGCGCCAGCTGCTGCCCCCGCCGCCCCACGCCCCACGTACCACGCACCACGCACCGCTAAGCCTTACGAGGACGTCCCTCTCACCCAGATTCGCAAGACGATCGCCAAGCGGCTCGCCGCCTCGATTGGGCCGATTCCGCATTTCTTCCTGACGACCGAGATCGACATGGAGCGCGCCGCCGAAGCCCGCGAGGCGCTCAACACGCAGCTGGGCGAAGCAGGCGGCAAGATCTCATTCAACGACATCATCATCAAAGCCGTCGCCCTGGCCCTGGTGCAGCATCGCGCCTGCAATGCCTGGTTCCAGGAGGATCACATCCGCTACTGGAACGAGGTGCACATCGGGATGGCTGTCGCGATCGAAGACGGCCTGATCACGCCCGTGATCCGCAATGCCGACAGGAAATCGCTGCGCGAGATCGGCGCCGAGTCGCGCGAGCTGGCCGGGAGGGCGCGGAATCGCCGTCTCAAACCGGAGGAGTACACGGGGGCGACGTTCAGCGTCTCGAATCTCGGGATGTTCGACATCGATCAGTTCACGGCCGTGATCAACCCGCCCGAGGCCGGTATCGTCGCGATCGGCAGTGTCGCCCCAAAGGCTGTTCCCGATGGAGACCGCGTCGTGGTGCGCCGCCGCATGCGACTGACCATGAGCTGCGACCACCGGGTGATCGACGGTGCAACCGGGGCGGCGTTCTTGAGAACGCTCAAGCAGATGCTGGAGAATCCGCTGGCGATGTTACTCTAACTCGGAACCCGGAACGGGGTCAGGATTTGCCAACCTTCGATGTGATCGTTCTCGGCGGCGGGCCCGCGGGCTACGTCTGCGCCATCCGCTGCGCCCAGCTCGGTCTCGCGACGGCGGTGATCGAGCAGGAGAAGCTGGGCGGCGTCTGCGTGAACATCGGCTGCATTCCCACCAAAGCGCTGCTGCACTCGGCCTACCTCGCCAGTGTGCTCAAGGAATCGAAGGACTTCGGCGTCGAGGCCGGCAGCGTCAAGACGGATTACGGGGTCGCCATGAAGCGCTCGCGCCGCGTGGCCGATCAGAACTCCAAGGGCGTCGAGTTTCTGATGAAGAAGCACAAGATCACGGTGGTCAAAGGCACCGGCGTCCTGCAGCCCGGCAAGAAGGTGAAGGTCGGAAATGACGTCCATGAGGCAAAGAAGGCCGTCGTGATCGCGACCGGCTCGCGGGTCAAAGGGATTCCGCAAATCGGTCTCGAGATCAACAAGACGACCGTCATCTCGTCCGACGAGGCGCTCCTGATGGAGCGGATTCCCGGGACGCTTGCGATCATCGGCGCGGGCGCGGTCGGCATGGAGTTCGCCGACATTTTCGCGGCGTTCGGCGTGAAGGTGACGCTCATCGAAGCACTGCCCCGCATTCTCCCGATCGAGGATGCCGAGTCGTCGGACGTCCTCTCCAAGAGCTTTCGCAAGCGGGGCATCGAGGTGATCGCCGGCGCCCAGGTCACCAAGGCGACTGTCGCCAAGGACAAGGTCACGCTCGACGTGGCAGCGGGCGGTGAGAAGAAACAGGTGGTGGCAGCCGCAGTGCTGATGGCCGCCGGTCGTGCCGTGAACACTGAGAACATCGGCCTCAAGGAGTGCGGCATCCAGCTCACCGACCGTGGCTTCATCAAGATCGACAAGAACCTCCAAACCACGACGCCCGGCTACTACGCGATTGGCGATGTCGCGGGACCGCCCATGCTGGCGCACAAAGGGAGCCGCGAGGGAGTCGTTGTCGCCGAACTCCTTGCCGGCCAGAAGCCGCATCCGATCAAATACGACAATGTGCCGAGCGTGACGTACTGCCATCCCGAGGTGGCGAGCATCGGGCTGACAGAAGATCAATGCAGAGAGAAGAAGCTCGAGTACGTGGCAGGGAAGTTTCCTTTCTCCGCCAATGGTCGCGCGCGGGGCACCGGCGAGACCGAAGGGTTCGTCAAGATTCTGCGCGACAAGAAGTACGGGGAGATCCTCGGCGCCCACATCGTCGGGGCGCACGCGTCCGAGATGATCCATGAGCTGGCAGTGGCGCGCGAGAA
>Ga0134079_10000433_pt1 | contig 11046 bp, 8 predicted proteins | sample 15_taG_2_FD_119770 | JGI IMG/M metagenome (GOLD analysis project Ga0134079, IMG submission 119770) | Grasslands soil microbial communities from the Angelo Coastal Reserve, California, USA - 15_D_Rain_40cm_2_09182015 | ecosystem: Environmental > Terrestrial > Soil > Grasslands ...
CACGCGGTCGGCCGCGTCGTCGAGGTCGTCGGTCGCAGCGATGACCCCGGCATCGAGACCGAGGTCGCGATGCTCGCACACGGCATCCCGCACGACTGGCCCGACTCGACGCTCGCCGAGGCGCGCGCGCTGCCGAGCGAGGTCCAAGAAAGCTCGAAGCGCGGCCGCGAGGACGTGCGCGGCCTGCCGCTCGTGACGATCGACGGCGCCGACGCGAAGGACTTCGACGACGCCGTATTCGCCGAGCCGGCCGCGCAGGGCTGGCGCCTGCTCGTCGCGATCGCGGACGTGAGCCACTACGTGCAGCCCGGCACGCCGCTCGACCGCGAGGCGCGCCTGCGCGGCACGTCGGTGTACTTCCCCGATCGTGTGATCCCGATGCTGCCCGAGGAGCTCTCGAACGGGCTCTGCTCGCTGAACCCGCACGTCGATCGGCTCTGCTTCGTCTGCGAGATGACGGTGACCGCGCGCGGCGAGGTCACGCGCTCGCGTTTCTTCGACGGCGTCATGCGCTCGCACGCGCGGCTCACGTACGAGGAAGCCGCGGAAATTCTCGCCGCGGCGAGGCCGCACGGCAAGCACGCGGAGCTCAAGCCGGCGCTCGCGCACCTGAGCGCGGTCTACGGCGCGCTGCGCGCCGCACGCGAGCGGCGTGGCGCGATCGACTTCGATCTCGCGGAGACCAAGATCCAGCTCGACGAGCGCGGCAAGGTGAAGAGCGTGCGCGCCGTCGAGCGGCTCGTAACGCACAAGATCATCGAGGAGTGCATGATCGCGGCGAACGTCGAGTCCGCGAAGCAGATGAAGCGCGCGCGGATCCCCGGGCTCTATCGCGTGCACGAGGGCCCCGAGGAGGAGCGGCTCGAGGAGCTGCAACTGTTCCTGCGCACGTTCGGCTTCAAGCTCCATAGCGCGCAGAAGATCGCGCCGAAGGAGCTCAACGAGATCATCGAGAAGGTCGCGGGCAAGCCCGAGGCCGAGCTCATCGAGACTGTAATCTTGCGCTCGCTCAAGCAGGCACGCTATCAGCCGAACAACGTCGGTCACTTTGGGCTCGCGCTCGCGGAGTACGCGCACTTCACGTCGCCGATCCGCCGTTACCCCGATCTGCTCGTGCACCGCGCGATCCGCTGGCTCAACGAGAACCGCAGCGCGAAGGGGTTCCGCTACGCGCTCGGCGAGATGGAGCAGCTCGGCGAGCACACCTCGCGCACCGAGCGGCGCGCGGACGACGCGACGCGCGACGTCGCGGAGCAGCTCAAGTGCATCTATCTCAAGGACCACGTCGGCGCGACGTTCGACGTGATCGTGGCGAGCGTCGTGCCGTTCGGCTTGTTCGTGCGCGTGCCGGAGCTGCACGTCGACGGGCTCGTGCACGTGACGTCGCTGCCGCGCGACTATTACCACCGCGACCCGACCGGCACCGAGCTCCGCGGCGAGCGCTCGGGCAACAAGTACCGCCTCACCGACAAGCTGCGCGTGCGGCTCGCGGCCGTGAACGTCGACGAGCGCAAGATCGACTTCGTGCCGGTCGACGACGACGCGGCCGGCGATGGCGGCGCATCGTCGGCGGATCGCGGCGCACGGCCGCGCAAGAAAGGCGGCGCGCGCCGCGGCTCCGGCGACGCCGACCCCGGCGCGCACGGCCGCGGCTCGCGGGGGCGGCGCACGCGCGGCCGTGGCTGACCGGCGCCGGCGGATCTACGGCCTGCACGCGGTCCGCGCGCTCGTCGACCGCCGTCCCGAAGCCGTGGTCGCCGCGACGATCCTCGCCGACGCGCGCGGCCCGCTCGAGGAGCTCGCGCGCGAGCTTGGGTCGCTGCGCGTGCCGGTCGAGCGTGTGCGGCGTGCGGAGCTCGATCGTCTCAGCGATGGCGCGAGCCACCAAGGCGTGCTCGTCGAGGTCCGCGGCGCGGGCGAGATGGAGCTCGGCGACTTCGAGGATCTCGTCGTGCAGCGCGGCCGAGCCGCGCGGTTGCTCGTGCTCGACGGCGTCGAGGATCCGCGCAACCTCGGGGCGTGTCTGCGGACCGCGGACGCGGCCGGCGTCGACGCGGTCGTCGTGCCGAAGGCGCACTCGGCGCCGCTGACCGCGGCCGCGGTCAAGGCCGCGACCGGCGCCGCGGAGACCGTGCCGCTCGTGCGCGCTCCGAACCTCGCGCGCGCGCTCACCTGGCTCAAGGAGGCGGGCGTCTGGGTCGTCGGCGCGGACGCCGGCGCGCCGCAGTCGCTCTACGCCGCGAAGCTCGCGCCGCCGATCGCGCTCGTGCTCGGCGGCGAGGGCCGCGGCTTGCGCCGGCTCACGCGCGAGACGTGCGACGAGCTCGTCGCGATCCCGATGACGGGCGCGGTCGCGAGCCTCAACGTGTCGGTCGCGGCCGGGATCGTGCTGTTCGAGCTCAAGCGCCAGGCGCCGCGCTAGACGATCCGGGAGCTGCGTGCCGGTCGGGGCGGACCGAGGCGGCCGGTTGAGCCGCCCCGCCCGAGCGAGTAAGATGCGCCACCCCCGGACCTGACAATCGGGGATTTCACTCCTTGCCTCACCGCGCGTCGGGAGGCTCTAAACCCAAGGGGAGTTCGTTGCGACACTACGAAGTCGTGTTTCTGGTCCATCCTGACCAGAGTGAGCAAGTGCCCGCGATGCTCGAGCGGTATCGCAACCTCGTCGAGGGGGCGAAGGGCAAGATCCATCGGCAGGAAGATTGGGGGCGGCGCCAGCTCTCACACTCGATCGCAAAGGTCCACAAAGCCCATTACCTGCTGCTGAACATCGAGTGCGACAAGCCGACGCTCGACGAGCTCGTCGGCGCGTTCCGCTTCAGCGACGCGGTGCTCCGCTACCTCGTGATCGCGCGCGACGAGGCGATCACCGAGCCCTCGCTGATGGCGAAGGCGCGCGAGGAAGAGGAAGCGCGCGAGGCACAGTCCGGATCGCGTCCGCCACGCGAGCGTCCGCGACCGCTCGACGGCGTCGTTGAGCCCGAGGCTGAGGACGACGCGCCGGCCGAGCGCCCGCGCCGCGAGCGCGAGCGTGGCGAGCGCAACTGGGAGGACACGCGCGGAGGCGCGTGATCGAGACGAGCGAACGGACTGGGAGACACTAGAATGGCCCGCTACTTCCGCCGCAAGAAGTTCTGCCGCTTCACCGCGGAGGGTGTCAAAGAGATCGACTACAAGGATCTCGCGACGCTCAAAGCTTACGTCACGGAAACCGGCAAGATCGTGCCGAGCCGGATCACGGGGACTCGCGCGCCGTATCAGCGGCAGCTCGCGACCGCGATCAAGCGCGCGCGCTTTCTCGCGCTCTTGCCGTATACGGATCAGCACTGAGCCGAAGGCTCGTCTCCTGCGCGCGGCGCAGGGTTTTAGGCGCGAGCTCGTGAACGCCTTCGTCGATTGGATGCTCGCGCGGCGCGTGCGGCCGATCATCCTCGTCGTGGTCGCCGCGCCGCTGTTGGCGCCGGTCGCGGCCGCGCTGATCGCGCTCGAGACCGTGCGGCGGGACTTCGCGGGTGGGGTGATCTGCGGCCTCGGCGCGCTCGCGGGCCTGCTGGCGATAGCGGCGCTCGCGGGCGTGGACACGAGCCAGTTCGCCGCGACCGGGTTGATCTGCGCGATCTCGGGAATCGGGCTCGGCTTGTTGATTCGGCGCGCGGGCAACTTGGTGCTCGCGTATCAGACCGCTGTGTTGATCGGAATGGTCGCGGTCGCGGCCGCGGGCCTGCTCGCCCTCGACCTGAGCTCCGTCTTCGAGGCGGCTGTGCAGGAGATCGTGACGCTGCTGCGGGCGAACGAGACGCCGCCCGCGGAAGTGGCTTTCATCGAGGAGCGTGGCGCGGCGATCTTGTTCGCGACCGCCGTGTTCTTGCAGCTCGTCGGCGCGTTGCTGCTCGCTTACTGGTTGTCGCTCGTCGCCGCGCGGCAGCGGCGCTTCGGTCAGGAATTCAGGAGACTCGCCATGGGGCGCGTGCTCGGCGCGATCGCGACGCTCGTGATCGTGATCGGCCTGGCGTCCAAGGTCGAGCTGGTTCAGAATCTGATGCCTCTGGCGCTGCTCGGATTCTTGTTGCAAGGCGTCGCGGTCGTGCACGCATGGGCGCACGCCAAGCGTTGGCCGCCGGGGCTCGTGGCGCCGTTGTACGTGCTGCTGCTGATGCCCGCGGTGAACGTGCTCGTGGCGGTGCCGCTCAGCGTCGTTGGAGTCGTGGACAATTGGTTCGATCTGCGCGCGTTGATTCGCCCGCAGGCGTGAAGTGAGAGTAGTAGCATGGAAGTGATTCTGCTCGAAAAGGTCAAAAACGTCGGTGGCATCGGCGATCGCGTGCGCGTGAAGTCGGGCTTTGCGAGGAACTTCCTGATTCCGCAAGGCAAGGCGACGCTTGCAACGTCCGCTAACATCGAGAAGTTCGAGGCGCGACGCGCCGAGCTCGAGGCGAAGGCGGCGACTGAGCTCGAGGCGGCGCGGGCGCGCGCGAAGAAGCTCGAGGGGCAGGTGCTGCGCCTCAAGGCGCAGGCGGGGTCCGAGGGCAAGCTGTTCGGCTCCATCGGCACGGTCGACATCGCCGAGGCTTGCGGCAAGCTCGGCGTGCCGGTCGAGCGCAGCGAGGTGCGGATGCACGAGGGACCGCTGCGCGTCATCGGCGAGCACAAGGTCGAGCTGCACTTGCACGCGGACGTGAACGTCGAGCTAACGGTCGTCGTCGAGTCCGAAGAGCAGCAAGCGGCCCAGTAGGCCGGCGCGGTCTCGAACTCGGCCGAGCGGGTGGCAATGGCCGAACCAGCGACAACCCCGAGACCCTCCCTCGCGGCCGCGGACAAGCTCCGGCTGCCGCCGCATTCAGTGGAAGCCGAGCAGTCCCTGCTCGGCGGGCTCATGCTCGATCAGCGCGCGTGGGACCAGATCGCGGACGTCGTGCGCGTCGACGATCTGTACCGCGCGGATCACCGGCTGATCTTCACTGCGATCGCGGAGCTCGTCGAGCGTAATCAACCGCCCGACGCGGTCACCGTCGGCGAGCATCTGCAGCGAACCGGTCAGCTCGAGGCGGCGGGCGGGCTGCCGTACCTTGCGCGCCTCGTCGAGGACACGCCGAGCGCCGCGAACATCCGCGCGTACGCGCGGATCGTGCGCGAGCGAGCGCTGCTGCGGCGGCTGATCGAGATCGGCGGCGACATCGCGGCGAGCGCGCACTCGACGCAGGGACTCACGGTCGAGGAGATCGTCGATCTCGCGGAGCAGCGAGTGTTCGAGATCGCGGACGGCGGCAACCGGCGCGGCCCGGGCTTCACGGCGCTCAAGGAGATCCTGCCGAGGACGATCGACCGGCTCGACACGTTGAGCCATTCGGCGAGCGACATCACGGGCATCTCGACCGGCTTCACCGAGCTGGACAAGCTGACCTCGGGCCTCCAGCGCGGCGAGCTCGTCATCGTCGCGGGGAGACCGTCCATGGGCAAATGCATCGTGTCGGGGAGCCGCGTTCTCGACCCCGTCACCGGCGCACTGCAAACGATCGATTCCCGCGTGCTCGGAAGGAACGGGGATGTCGTCTCGCTGAACAGTCGCGGGCGCCTTCAAGCCGCGAAGGCTACGAGGTTCGTGGATGACGGCTTCAAACCCGTCTACGAGGTGCGCACCGCGCTCGGCCGGCGGATTCTCGTAACGGCGGCTCATCCGTTCCTTACGCTCGGCGGTTGGCGACGTCTCGCCGACTTGCGAGCGGACGTCCATATCGGCGTGCCGCGCACTCTGCCGTTCTTCGGCGACCGACGGTTGGCCGATTCGCTGGTGAAGCTCACGGCGTATTTCCTCACGGACGGCGGCCTGACGCGAAGCGTGCCCAAGTTCACGAACGAGGACGAGCTCATCCGCATCGACTTCGCGGAAGCCGTCAATCACTTTGCCGGAATGCGTTGCCGAACGGAAAGCGGCCATGGTCGTACGCCGACCGTGAGCGTCGTTCGTGATTTCAAGGCGATCCGTTCCGCGCGTCGTGTGTTCGCGAGCCGGTTGAGCGAGTTTCTCCGCGACCGCGGTTGGTCCCTTACGGCGCTCGCGGACGCGGTTGGCGTCACCGTGAGCGCGGTCCATTGCTGGGTGAGGGAGATCGCAGCCCCGAGCGCCGCGTTGGTCATGCGCTTGAACGGCATCGGTTTCGACCAGGGTCTTCCTGCGGACGGAGTGTCCACACACAAGAACGCACGAAATCCCGTCACGACCTGGCTCGGTACCCTCGGTCTTTGGGGCAAGTCAGCCCATGGCAAACGGGTTCCAGATGTGATCTTCGAGCTCCCGCGCCGGCAACTCGCGCTCTTTCTGAATCGGGCTTTCGCTTGTGACGGAAGCGTCTATATTCAGAACGGGGATCAGGTCGGCATTTCGTATTCGACGGTGAGTGAACAACTCGCCCGCGACGTTCAGCACTTGTTGCTGCGCTTCGGCATCGTTGCCAAGCTGCGTTTTCGCCAAGTGCCATACCGTGGCACGAGACGCCCCGCGTACGAGCTGCGCGTGCTACGCCAAGAAGACATCGCTGGGTTCGTGAAGGAGATCGGTGTATTCGGCAAGGAGGAGGCGGCGGCGAAGGCTTTGGCCGTTAGCTTGTCCAAGCGTCCAAACGCCAACGCTGATGTCGTTCCGGCCGAGGTCTGGGCGTTGATCGACGCCAAGAAGGGCGCGCGAACCTGGGCTGAGATCGCTCGCGGGTTGGGCCACACCAAGCGCAAGGGAGCGAACCTGCATGTGGGCAAGCGCGGCCTGAGCCGGCCGCGTCTGCACAGGATCGCGCATGTGCTCGACGACGACGAGCTACGGAATCTGGCTGCCAGCGATATCTACTGGGATCGGATAGTTGCCATCGAACCGGCGGGCGAGCGCCAGGTCTACGACTTGACGGTCCCGGAGCACCACAACTTCGTCGCAGAAGATATCGTCGTGCACAACACGAGCCTCGCGATCAATATCGCCGAGAACGCGGCGATCGGCGCCCAGGTCCCGGCCGGCATCTTCAGCATGGAAATGTCGGCGGAGCAGCTGAGCTTCCGCATGCTGAGCTCGGTCGGCCGCGTCAGCCAGACGCGCCTGCGCAACGGCAAGCTCACCGAGGAAGATTGGCCGCGCGTGCACTCGGCCGTGTCGATGATGTCGAGCGCGCCGATCTTCATCGACGACGGCGCTGCGCTCACGCCGACCGAGGTTCGATCGCGCGCGCGGCGCTTGAAGCGCGAGCACGGGCTCGGCTTGATCGTCGTCGACTACCTCCAGCTCATGCAGGTGTCGGGCAGCGTCGAGAATCGCGCGACGGAGCTATCGGAGATCTCTCGCTCGCTCAAGGCCCTCGCGAAAGAGCTCGACCTGCCGGTGATTGCGTTGTCGCAGCTCAACCGCAGCGTCGAGCAGCGCAACGACAAGAAGCCGGTGATGTCGGATCTGCGCGAATCGGGGGCGCTCGAGCAGGACGCGGACCTGATCGTCTTCATCTACCGCGAGGAAGTCTACGATCGCGACACGCCGCGCAAAGGTATCGCGGACATCATCATCGGCAAGCAGCGCAACGGCCCGGTCGGCGAGTTCCGCCTGACGTTCCTCGGCGAGTTCACGAGGTTCGAGAACCTCGTCGACGAGGCGTACGGGGCGGGCGTGTACTGACGCGCGCTGCGCGCGCGAGGCGGCTCGCTCAGAGCACGAAGAACCCCATCTTCACGCCGGCGAGCTGGATCACATCGTTGTCCTGGAGCTTGCGCGCCTGCGGGCCGATTGCCATGCCGTTCACGAGCGGGAAGCCTTCGCTCTTGCCGCTCTCGACGTGCACGATGTAGTAGCCCTCGGCGCGGCGGGTGATCGCCGCGACCTGCACGCCCGGCCGGCCGAGCGTCGTGAGCGCCTTGTTGAGCTCGAGCTCGCGGCCCGCGAACGTTCCGGACAGAACCTGGAGCTTCGCGTGCGGCAGCACCGGCACCGCGTCCTCGTCGACCTCCTGAGTCGTGGTCGGCGAGAAAAGCCTGCGGGGCTTCGGCGGAGGCGCGGCGCTCGCAGTCGCGCGCTTCGCAGGGGCCTCCTTCACGGCCGCGGCCTCGGCGGCGCGGGCCGCCTGCGCGACCTGCCTCTCCATCTGCGCGCTCGGCTGGATCACCATCGTCTTCTCGAACTCGTCCTCGGGCGCCTGCTGTGCCTGATCGTCGACATAGCGGAGCTGGTGATGGCCGACCGTGATCACGTCGCCGTGCTGAAGCGCGTGCTTCTTGATCAGCTTGCCGTTCACGTACGTCCCGTTCGTGCTGTTCAGGTCCTCGAGGAACGAGTCGTTCAAGATGTTGATGATCAACGAGTGGTGACCGCTCACCGCCGCGTTGTCGATGCGGATGTCGTTGTCGGGGAGCCGCCCGACGGTGTAGCGCTCCTTGGTCATGTTGTATTCGGCCAAGGTTTGACCGTCCAAGCTGAGAATCAAACGTGCCATGTTTATCATCCCGATTTCGGAGCGCCGTTTCCCCTAGACTAACCCGACCGAGCCTTCGATGCGGGAGACCCCTTCGCGAACAGACTGCGGAACTTCCCGAACAGACCGGCGTCGGCCGGGAACGAATCCGCCACGCGAACCAGAATCACGGACACGTTGTCGCGCCCGCCGTTGTCGTTGGTGAGCTTGATGAGCTGCTCGCCGATCGTCTTCACGTCCTTGTTGAATGTGCTGATCGTGAGGTGGATGTCCTCGTCCTCGACCATGTCCGGTAGCCCGTCGGAGCACATCAGGAAGTAATCGCCCTTCTGCACCTCGACCTCCTGGACCTCGACGTCCACGTTCGCCTCGACGCCGAGCGCGCGCGTGACGTAGTTGCGGTTCGTCGAGCGCTGCGCCTCCTCCTGCGAGTAGAAGCCTCGGTCGACGAGCTCCTGGAGAAGCGAGTGATCCATCGTGATCTGCTCGAAGCGGTTTCCGCGCAGGCGATAGACGCGCGAATCGCCGACGTGGGCGATCGACACACGGTCGTCGTAAAAGAGGACCGCGACGAGGGTCGTGCCCATGCCTTCGCACTGCGGCTGGGACTGCGCGGTTTGATTGATGACCTTGTTCGCGCGATGAATCGCGTCGCGCAGGACGATCGTTTGGCGCATGTATCCGGTGCTCGATTCGATCTCGTTGCGCTTTTCCGGGCGTTTGCACGCCTCGCTCACGAGATCGATGATCGTTTTCACGGCGATCCCGCTCGCGACCTCGCCTGCGTTGTAGCCGCCCATGCCGTCGGCGAGCACCCACAGACCGATCTCAGGCTGCGTCGCGATCGCGTCCTCGTTGTGGTCTCTGACCTTGCCAACGTCCGTGACTTCCACGTGGACGAATTTGCCTTTGAGACTCATGCGCGCGTGTTCGTCGAGACACCTGGACTCAAGCCGTGCGCGCCACGCCGCGCATGGCCGCCGCCATCTCGGCGCCGGACTGGAAGCGGTCGGCCGGGTCTTTCGCCAATGCGCGGTCGATGATCGCGTTCAAGTGCTCCGGCAGGTCGTCACGAACCGTGGTGACAGACTGATGCGGTTCGTTCGCGATCACGAACATGAGTTTGGTCATCGACGCTCCGCGGAAGGGTAATTGGCCGGTCAGCAGTTGGTATAGGCTAACACCCAGCGCGAATAAGTCAGTGTGACCGTTCACGTTTTTCCCTTCGAGCTGCTCCGGCGACATGAACGCCGGGGTACCCAACACGATCCCCGTTCGCGTTCGGCCGACGTCCATCAGGCGCGCAATCCCGAAGTCCGTGATCTTCAGCCCATCAGATAGCGAATCATACATAATATTGGCGGGCTTTATATCCCTGTGGACGATGTTTTGAGCATGCGCGTAATCGAGCGCGTCGGCCGTCCGACTGAGCAGCTCGAGCACGACGGGCACGGGTAACAGGCGGTTCCGGGCGGCGAACTCGCTCAGGTGGTGGCCCTTCAAATACTCCATCGCGATGTACGCGATTCCCTCTGTCTCGCCGACGTCGAAGATCGTGACGATGTTCGGATGGCTGAGTCGGCCCGCGATCTCGGCCTCGCGGAGGAAGCTCTGGCGCGCCTCGTCGAGCTCGCTCGGCTCGACCTCGGCCTTGAGGTCGATGGCCTTGAGCGCGACGATCCGGTTGATCTTTGGATCGCGGCCGAGATAGACGAAGCCCATCGCGCCGCGCCCGATCGGCTCGAGCAGCTCGTAGCGTCCCATCGTCCGCGGCATCGCATTGCGATCGAGCGTCGGCGGAGCCTGCGGCTGTGTGCTGCGGACGAGGCGTTGCGCGACGTCGCGGAACCGGCCGTCGAACTGTGCGATCCGGTGGAACAAGTCGGCCGCGCAGCCGTCGTCGCCGCTCGCGTCGAGCCCGCACGCGAGCTCGTAGAGCTCGGGCAGCAGCGCGGACGTGGGCGAAATCTGCCGATACCTCGACCAGGCCTCGACGAGCTCGCCGCTCGCAGCGGCCCGCCGCGCGTCCAAGAGGTCCTGATCGGGCCGCCGCCGGGCCGTGCGTGGGGCGCGCACGGCGAGCACTCCGCCGACGATCGCGAGCCACGCGATCGGTCCCATCACCGGGAGCCAGAGGCCGGCACGGAACGCGATCGTGCCGAGCGCAAGGACTGCGAGCGTCGCGACGATCGGGGCGACGAACGCGAGAGCTCGCGATCGCATGGCCGGCAGGCCGAGCAGCGCGATCAAGAGCGCCGCAGCGCCCCACGCCAACGCGCCGCCGCGCCAATCCGCCGCGACGCTGACGTTCTGCAGGTAGCCCGCGAGCGCATGCGCGACGAGCACGTAGGTCGGCAGCGGGCCCAGCGGGGTGAGCTGTGCCTGCTCCGAGCCGCCGACGACGACCACTTGGCCACGAAGGCGTGTCGGATCGGCGCGCGCTGCACGCGCGTCGATCTCCGCGAACGTCGGCGCGTAAAAGCGAAGCCAGCGCGGCGCGTAGCTCGATGTCGGCGCGCGCGCGGCGGGAAATTGCCCGGAGGCACGGCGCACGACCTCGCTCGCCGCGCGCTGCGCGAGCGAAGGAGTCAGCGTACCGTCCTCGTCG
>Ga0134079_10000434_pt1 | contig 11025 bp, 11 predicted proteins | sample 15_taG_2_FD_119770 | JGI IMG/M metagenome (GOLD analysis project Ga0134079, IMG submission 119770) | Grasslands soil microbial communities from the Angelo Coastal Reserve, California, USA - 15_D_Rain_40cm_2_09182015 | ecosystem: Environmental > Terrestrial > Soil > Grasslands ...
CCACATCCCCGCGCAATCGCTCGGCGCCGATACGCTGGCGGTCGATGGCGTGAGCTTCATCGTGCTGCCGACCGACCCCAACGACGACCCCTGTCCAAGCGACGAGAACAACAACTCCGTCGTGGTGCGTATGGAGTACGGCGGCTTCTCGATGCTGTTCCCGGGCGACGCGGAGGCCGAAGAGCGCGATTGGCTTGTCGCGCATCATGCGGGCCTCTTGGATGTGGACGTTTTGAAGGCGTCGCATCACGGCGGGGACAACGGCACGTCGCCGGCGTGGCTTGCCGCCGTGACGCCGCAGGCGGTCGTGATCTCAGCGGGCGTCGACGCGACCTATCACCACCCGATGCCCCAAGCGGTGGCCGCCTATCAGGCAGCCACGGCCGGGCGTCTCTACTGCACGAACCGTCATGGCACGATTCGCATCGTTGGTTATCGGGATGGCCACTTCACCATCAGCACGCAGCGCAGCACCACCAAGTCATGCACCTACGACGGCACGCACTACTAGGCTACTGCCTGACCCAGGTCGACCACATGTCGTGCGTCACGATGTTGACGATCGTGTTCACCATCGGTCCGTAGGCGGTCTTCGGATCGCGCGCCCCGAAGTTGAGCTGACCTCCCACGATCGACACGCCTCCGACTCTCTGCGTGGCCCACGCGCTCGAGCGCCACACGGTCCCACCCGACGACGCCGACAGGAGCCGGACGGTCAGGTCGGTGCGGACCGTCGCCTCGAGATGTGGCGTCACGAGCCCCGCGATCCCGCCCGTTGCTTGAGGGTTCGTGATCTTGAGGTGGCCGGCGAACACCGCCGCCACGCCGTGCTGCCGGCCCAGCTCCTGCGCGGTGGCGATGCCGACTTCGCGCTCGCCCAACCGCTGCATCATGGTGTCGATATTGCCGAGCTCGAGGAGCTCGATCCCCGGCTGCGCTTCGAGCACGTTCTCGGCGAATCGCTCGGTGGCAAACTGGTGCAGGTTGCCCTTGGCGTTCTCGACGCTGAACGTCACGATCCCGATCTTCCCATAGGGATGGAGGTCCATTCGCGCCGGGACGAGGACCCGCTTGCCGGCGCAGGCGATGCCGGTGATCACGATAAGGCTGAGGGCGAGAGCGCTGAGTTTGCGCATGGTGCTCCCTTGCTGGGGTCGTTACAGTCTCCAACATACTGCTTTCCGGCCCCGTCGTTCCTCGTGTTCCGGAGTTCCGCGGCTCCGGGTGACACCTCTCCACCCCTCGCTTCGTACGGTTCGCGTCCCTATCCTTGAGCGTATATGGGTAAGCCGATCCTCCAGCTGGCCGCCTTCGGCGTCGTAGGCGTGATCCTCTGGAAGCTCCTCGCCGGCGTGTTGCTCGGCGTCCTCTTCACGATCTTCAAGATCGCATTCCTCGTCGCGCTCGTCTGGTTCGGCGTCTGGGCGTTCAAGCGCTGGACCGACAAGAAGTCCGACGAGAAACCCGCGGAAAGCACTGGGTGAGCATTGCGGTAGCGTTGGCCGCGGCCGTGCTGCTGCAGCAGGCCCCGCGGAGCCAGCACGGCTCGGTCACGCAGCGGGTGGGCAACACCGACATCTCCATCTCCTACAACCGCCCCGTCGCTCGCGGCCGCGAGCTGTTCGGTGGCATCGTCCCGTGGGGACGCGTGTGGCACCCGGGCGCCGACTCCGCCACGACGATCTCCTTCAGCCGCGACGTCTCGATCGAGGGGCACGACCTCGCCGCCGGCCGGTACACACTCTGGACGATTCCCGCGGCGTCTCCGCAGCCGTGGACCGTGATCTTCAGTCGCGCGCTCGGCGTGTGGCACACGCCCTATCCGGGAGAGTCGTCCGACGTGTTGCGTGTGACGGTTCGCTCGGAGCAAGGCGCGCACATGGAAGTCCTGGCATACTATTTCCCGGTCGTGACGCCAGACTCGGCACAGCTGCGACTGCATTGGGGCACGATGATTGTGCCCGTCTGGATACGCCCTAAGCCGTAATCCGTCCGTGTCTTTGGGGACACGCGGCGCCACCACGCGCCGTGTCTCCCCCGACACGAATCGGCTTCAGCTCCTCACGAATCTCCCTGGCGCGCGGTGTGCCTCTCTCTCGGTCTCCGGGAGGAGGACCCTATGCGCTACTTGATGGGAATCGTTCTCGCGCTTGCGTTGGACGCCGCTGTGATTGCGGGCCCGGATCTTCGGGTGGCCCCGGTCGAGCGGCCCCGCGTGTGCGCGGAGCAGCAGATGCCCGACGCCGAGATCGGCTGTCTCGCCGATGCGATTCAGCACGATCCGTACCGCCGCGAATTGTGGGTGGCACTCGACCGCGCGATCGCGCGGAGTGGGCGCGCGACGATTACGGACGCGGAGCTGACTCGCGCGGCGCTGCGGTATCGCGGCGCGCTCTGATCCGCTGGTGCCGCCGGTGCGCCTCGAGATACCGGGCGTCCTCGGCGTAGGTCGTCGGATAGACCGGCGGCACCGGCTGCGGCACCATGCGTTCGTCGACGTTCACGAACGTGAACACGCACGTGTTGGACAGCGCCTTGGTCACGCGGTCGCGGCTGATGCGCTCGATGTTCACCTCGATGCACAGCGACGAGCGGCCCGTGTGCACGATGCGGCTCAAGAACCGCAGCTTATCGCCGATGCGCACCGGCTGCAGGAAGTTGATTCGGTTCACGCGCACGATCACGGGACGGTTGGGCGCGATCTCCTCGGCCTGAATCGTCGCCAGCTCGTAGGCGCGCCGGATCAGGTACCCGCCGAAGATCTTGCTGGGCACGTTCTCCTGCTCGGGATACATCCGCTCCCACGACGTACTGGTCAGTTTCCCGGCGAGCCGGCCGGCAAATCCCGGCTGCTCCTGCGCCGCGTGCAGCTCGGCCAACAGCTCGTACTCCGCGCGGGTGGGCGGCTGTGAGGCGGTGTCGAGCCGCTCCAGACGGTTCTCGCGCCCTTTGATCGCCTTGTCGCGGCGACGCTGCTCGATCTCGGTCTCATAGTCGAGCGGCGCGACGGCGATGCTGCGCGCCGCGTCGCCCTCCCCCACGCGCGCCACCATCGTGAAGTAGCACGACGCCGCGTGGATCGGATCGGGGCCGGGGTGCTCCGCGCGGATCCCGACTTCCATCGAGCTGCGTCCCACCCAGTTGAGCCGGGCGTGGAGCACGAGGTCGCGGGTGACGTCTGCCGCGGTGCGGAGTACGATATCGTCGATCGCCGCCGTCACGACCCACGCCTGCGGGGCGGTGCGCCGCACATACGTGAGCGCCAGCTCCTCGGCGAGCTTGTCCAGCACCTCGAGCACCAATCCGAACCGCATGTTTCCCGGTAACGACTCGTTCACCACCATGAACCGCCGCCTCATGTCGAGGTCGGTGCTCAGGGGTAGGAGTTGCTCCCGGGACGTGTCTTGCGGCCGCATGGGCGCAACCTACTCACGGCTATCTTTCTTCGAAAGGCGAAAGGAGGCTGTCGTGCAACAACGGAACATCGGGGGGCTCGCGGTTTCCGCCCTCGGTCTCGGCTGCATGGGCATGTCGGATTTCTACGGCGAGCGCGACGACACGGAGTCGATCGCCACGATCCATCGTGCCCTGGAGCTCGGCATCACCTTCCTCGATACCGCCGACATCTACGGTCCGCACACCAACGAGGTGCTCGTCGGCAAGGCGATCAAGGGCCGGCGCCATGGCGTCGTCATCGCCACCAAGTTCGGCAACGTGCGCGGACCGAAGGGGGAGTTCCTCGGCCTGAACGGCCGCCCCGAATACGTGCGGAGCGCCTGCGACGCCTCGTTGCAGCGCTTGGGCGTGGACCACATCGATCTGTACTACCAGCACCGCGTCGACCGCGCCGTGCCCATCGAGGACACCGTCGGCGCGATGAGCGATCTGGTGCACCAGGGGAAGGTCCGATTTCTCGGGCTCTCCGAAGCGTCGGCGGCGACGATCCGCCGGGCACACGCGGTGCATCCGATCGCCGCCTTGCAGACGGAATACTCGCTGTGGAGCCGCGATCCCGAAGAGGAGATCCTCCCCACCTGTCGCCAACTCGGCATCGGGTTCGTTCCCTACAGTCCCCTCGGTCGCGGCTGGCTGACCGGGAAGATCAAGAAGCCCGAGGACATCGCAGCGGACGACTGGCGCACCAAGCATCCGCGCTTTCAGGGAGAGAACTTCCAGAAGAACCTGGATCTTGTTGCGAGAGTCGAGCGTCTCGCGCTCGATAAAGGTTGCACGCCGTCGCAGCTGGCACTCGCCTGGCTGCTGGCGCAGGGCCCGGACATCGTTCCCATTCCGGGCACCAAGCGGCGCGCGTTTCTCGAAGAGAATATCGGCGCGGCGGATCTCACGCTGAAAGACTCGGATCTGCGGCGGATCGCGGAGGTGGCGCCGAAAGGGGTCGCGGCGGGGGCGCGCTATTCGGAAGCGGCGATGCGCACCATCAACGGATGACGGTCTTCAATACCTCGCGGATTTTGCGCGCCAGCGCATCGGGCGCGAAGGGTTTCTGCAGGAAGGCGAGGCCGGGCGCCAAGAGACCCTGGTGTACGATCGACTGATCAGGGTAGCCCGAGACGTACAGGACCTTCATTTCGGGGCGCGTGGCGGCGAGACCGAGCGCCAAGTCATGGCCGTTCATCCCCGGCATCACGACGTCGGTGACGAGCAGGTCGATCTCCCCTTCGTGGCGCGCCGCCAACGACAACGCCTCGGGTCCCCCCTTGGCGGCGAGCACGGTGTATCCGAGCCCTTCCAACCCCCGGCGCATGACGCGCAACACGTCGGACTGATCCTCCACGAGGAGGATCGTCTCCTTCCCATCGAGCGAGGGCGACACGACGTGCGCTTCGACGTCCGGGGCGGGGACCTCGGTGCGGGGCAGCAGGATCTTGAATGTCGACCCCTGCTGGGGCGCGCTTTCGACCCAGATGTAGCCGCCGGTCTGCTTGACGATGCCGTACACCGTGGCGAGACCGAGCCCCGTTCCCTTGCCAGGCTCCTTGGTGGTGAAGAACGGCTCGAACAGGTGCGCCTTCGTGTTGGCGTCCATGCCGACGCCGGTGTCGCTCACCGTCAGCTGCACGTAGTGCCCGGCGGCGACGGGGACGTGCTCGTGGACGTTCGGACGTGCGACATCGAGGTTCACCGTGCCGATGGTGATCACGCCGCCGAGCGGCAACGCGTCGCGGGCGTTCACGACCAGGTTGAGCAATACTTGCTCGATCTGCCCCGCGTCGACGCGCACGGTACCGACGTCGGCGAGCGTGGTCTTCAGCTCGATGTGGGCGGCGATCAGCCGCCGCAACATCCGCTCCTGTTCTTGAATCAGCGCGTTCAAGTCGACCGACTTCAGCTCGAGCACCTGGCGGCGGCTGAACGCGAGCAGCTGGCGCGTGAGGCCGGAGCCGCGCTTGGCGGAGGCGGCGATCTCTTCGACGTCCCGACGGGCCGTCGCGGCGTCCCGCGGCAGCTCCTTGAGGAGCAACTGGGTGGTGCTCAGAATCGCGGTGAGGATGTTGTTGAAGTCGTGTGCGATCCCGCCGGCGAGCTGGCCCACCGCCTCGACCTTCTGCGATTGGCGGTATTGCACCTCGAGCTGACGCAGCGCGGTCAGATCGGCCGCGATCGCCAACACCCCCACGATCGATCCGCCGGGACCGTGCAGCGGTGCCAGCGACAGATTGATCGTGATCGAGGAGCCGTCCTTGCGACGGCGTTGGACTTCCATGCCGGTCATGGCATGACCGCCGAGCACGTTGTTGCGCAGCACCAGCTGCTCGCCTTCCGGCGACGTCGGCAGGGTCCGGCCCAGCACCTCCTCGGCGCGCCAGCCGTATAGCCGCTCGGCGGCGACGTTCCAGGTCAGCACCGTGCCGGCGTGCCCCAGCGTGTAGATCGCGAGCGGAGAGCTCTGGATGATGGCGCGCAGGTTCTCGTGCGCGTCGAGCAGCGCGCTCTCGGCGTGGCGGCGATGCGCCGACTCGGCGCCGAGCACCAGCCCCGTCATTGCCAGTACCGCGATGTAGACGAGCAGCAACGTCGCCGTCGCCGGAAGCGTCCGCAGGGCGAACGGGCCTCCGCCTTGCGCGGCGAGGCCGATGGCGACAAACGCGACTACCAGTGTCGCGAGCGCGGCGCCCCGGGGACCCCCACGGATGGCAGCCGCGATCACGAACGGGAAGAGCAGGTATGGATAAGAGGAAGGCGGCAGGAACGAGTCGGGGAACAGGCGGCCGAGCAGCAGGAACGACACGAGCACCGCGCCCACGACCAGCGCGACCACCTCCAACTGCGTGCGGCGCCCTGCGAACCACGGCGACGGTGTTGCCCAAGTCAGGACCAGCGGCACGACGATGAGTGCCCCGACGACGTCGCCCCCCCACCAGAGGGCGAATGCCGGCAAAACGCCGCCTACGGGCCCGAGCAACCCCGCCGCCGCCAATGCCGCTACGCCGGTGGCGGCGCTCACGAGCGCTCCCCCAGGGGCAGCCAGCAACGTGAGATTCCGCACGGCGCCCGGCTCGTCGAGCTTTGTGCGGCCGCGCATCAGATAGACGCCGACCAGCGCCTCTCCCGCGTTGCCGCACCCGATCGCGGCGGCGGCAAGCAGCGGGATATGCGTGGTCGCGTTCGCGAGGAAGGCTCCGGCGAGAATCGCCGGCCAGTAGCGCCAGCCGAAGAGGAGGAGGGAGGCGATCGCGAAGCCGGTGGGCGGCCAGACGGGCGAGATCGATTCCCCGATCGTCGCAAACCGCAATCCCAGTTTGGCAATGACGAAGTAGGCGGCGAAGAGCAGTGCCGCCCGCACGGGCCACGTCAGAGGCAGGGGCCGGACTTTGAGGAACGCCGGAATCCGCATGCTTTAGGGAGTCGCAGGCCGCAACGTATCCCGGCCGGGGAAACTGCGCAAGCTGCGCAGCTGCGCTGTGTAGCATTCTGCGCAGCGGGGGGTATATCATTCCCCCCAGGAGGCGCCCATGATACTGCCACTGCTGTTGTCACTGGTTGCTCCGGCCATCGCACAGACGGCCGACGATCCCCCAGTTCGCATCGATCTCAATCACGAACAATTCACCCGCGGTGACCGCGCCCGGGTGTACATCCAGACGGCCGAGGACGGTCACCTGGTCGTACTGCACGCCGATCCCGAGGGACGCATTCGCGTGCTATTCCCCCTCGACCCCTCCGATGACGATTTCGTGCGTGGGGGCCGGAAGGTGGAGATTCGGAGCCGCTCGGACCGCGACGCGTTCTTCGTGGACGCGGGCGACGGGTCCGGCACCGTCGTCGCGGTCCTTTCGCCCGATCCGCTCACCTTCGACGGCTTCGTCCGCAACGATCACTGGGATTACCGATCCCTCGGCCCGACCTCCGAGGACCAGCGGAGCGATCCCCTCGCGGGCTTGCTCGACGTCGCGCGGCGTATGGCCGGTGAGAGTCACTTCGAGTACGACGTCACCACGTACGTCGTGGGGGACCGCATCGCGTCGCGCTACGGCTACGGGTCGAACTACGACGCGTATGGCTCTTACGGATTCGGCCACCCATACAGCTACAGTTTCGGCGTCGGCTTTGGGTATCCGTGGGGATACGATCCGTTCTGCTATGACCCGTTCTGGGGTTGGAGCTGCGGCCCGCGCTTCGGCGGCTTCGGCTACTACTCGCCCTACTACTACTCACCGTACTACTACGGCCGGACGACCAGCTACCGCCGGTACGGCGGGGCATGGCCCCGGACGTTTGGGCGGGGCTCGACGCTCGGCTCGGGCTTCGTCATTCCGCGCGACCGCGTGCGCTACAGCGGAATCCAGCCACGAGCTCGCGTTGGGTTCGCGGACCCCGGGGCCCCCCGCGGTTCGCGCGACCGCGTTGTGGCGCCGCGCGGGTTCGAGCCACGCGGCCGCGATCGTGCAGTTTCACCGCGTGGCGGTTCGAGCCGCGGGCCGACCATGTCGCGGCCATCGGGCGGCTCGCGTGGACGGGCCGGGCCCTCGAGCGCTCCCTCGGGAGGCGGCTCGCGAGGCGGATCGCGCAGCGGTGGCGGGGGTTCGCGGAGTGGCGGAGGGGGAGGGGGAGGCCGTCGTCACTAGAGGTCTTCGAGCAACGCTTGCGCTACTTCATGAAGATGACTGCCCAGAACAATCAGCGACGGAAGAAGACCAACGTGATGATTACGAAGATCGGCAGCAGGATTCCGCAGCTGTAGGCCATATACGCGAAGAACGACGGCATCTTGACGCCGCTCTCCTCGGCGATCGACCTGACCATGAAATTCGGCGCGTTCCCGATGTAGGTGTTCGCGCCCATGAACACCGATCCCGTCGCGACCGCGGCGAGGACGCGGGCGCCTTCGGGGTCCATGGCGAGTGTCCCGATGTACGATCCGTGCGCGGCCACGCCCTCGAGTCCGGCGGCGCTCGCGGCGAAGGCGAGATAGGTCGGTGCGTTGTCGAGCACACTCGAGAGGGCGCCCGACGTCCAAAAGAACTGCCACGGTTGCGACACCCCGAAGCTCGCCCCCAGGACCGTGCGCGCGCCCTGGCTCCAGGCGTTCAGGATCTCCAGCACCGGCGCCATGGTCACGAAGATCCCCGCGAACACGACCGCGACTTCGACAAGTGGCCCGAACGTGAACCCATTGCGCTCGTGGTTGTCGCGCGGTGTCGCCACATATGCGACGCCGGCGAGGGCGGCGATGATCGCTTCCTGCACGCCGGTCGCCCACGGTCTACCGGCCGCAGAAGCCTGACCGGCGCTGATGATCGTCGCCAGAACGCCAACCAGGGCGCCGATGCTCGCCATTCCCGACACGCGCAGCGGCTCGTGCATCATCACCTGCTCGAGCTGCGAGCCGGGGCGCTCCCGCTCTTCGCGATCGAACACCACCTGGTCCCAGACATTGAAGATGAGGAGCAGCACGGCGGTGGCCGTGAGCCACTGGGGCCAAAGACGCAGCGTCCACGTGAAGGGCACGCCCTTGAGGAAGCCGAGGAGCAGGGGGGGATCGCCGATCGGTGTGAGCAGGCCCGCGCAATTCGCCACCACGAAAATGAAGAAGATGACGATGTGGGTGGTGCGCTGCCGGGACTTGTTCGCCCGCAGCAGGGGGCGGATGAGGAGCACCGAGGCGCCCGTCGTCCCCACCAGATTCGCCAGCACGGCGCCGATCCCGATCACGCCCGTGTTGACGAGCGGCGTGCCGGCCAATGAACCCTCGATGTTGATGCCCCCCGTGATAATGAACAGCGCCGCGATCACCACGATGAATCCGAGATACTCGTGCACCTTCTCCGACAATACGACTCGGCCCGGCTCGCCCATAGCGAACCCCAGGAGCCAAAGGACCGGCAGGGCGGTCAGAGCCGCGACCATCGCCTTGTGCCGGTTGGAGTGCCACCAGCGCGGCGCCAGCAGGGGGGCCAAGGCGATTGCCAGCAGCAGTCCCACAAAGGGGAGGACGCTGACGAGGGGGAGCTGGGCGCCGAGCATGGGGCCGGAGACTAGGCCTCCGCCGTGGGGTGGTCAAGATCCGATGTCGTTCCTGAGAGCGTATCTTTAGTCCAATGAACATTCTTCTCATCGCGGCTCTAGCGCTTACGCCCGCGCCGCTCGACACGGCGACCTTTGCCGGCGGCTGTTTCTGGTCGATGGAGCATCCGTTCGACGTGCTGGACGGCGTGGTCTCCATCACGGTGGGGTTCATGGGGGGCAAGACGGTCGGGCCGTCGTATGAAGACGTCACGACGGGCGCGACGGGCCACCTGGAGTCGGTCCAGGTCGTGTACGATCCGCGCAAGGTCACGTACGCGAAGTTGCTCGACGCCTTCTGGCACAACATCGATCCGTTCCAGGTGAACGGGCAGGCCTGCGACAATGGGCCGCAGTACCAGAGCGCCATCTTCTATCGCGATTCGGCGCAGCAGCGACTCGCCGAGGACTCGAAGCGTCATCTCGGCCTGCGATTCCAACGCGAGATCGCGACTGAGATCCGGCGCGCGGGGCCGTTCTACGCGGCCGAGGAGTACCACCAGCACTATGCGAAGCGGAATCCGATCCGGTACGGGTTGTATCGGACGGGCTGTGGCCGCGACCGGCGCCTCGCGGAGATCTGGGGCAGCGATACGACGCACGCGGAAGGAGAGGGAGCGGCGATGACGGAACCGAAGATCGCGCCGAAGCCGAGCGATGCCGAGCTGCGACAGCGGTTGACGCCGTTGCAGTATGAAGTGACGCAGCACGAGGTGACCGAGCGGCCGTTCCAGAACGAGTTCTGGGACAATCACCGCGCGGGGATCTACGTCGACGTCGTTTCGGGCGAGCCGCTGTTCAGCTCGCTCGACAAGTTCGAGTCCGGCACGGGGTGGCCGAGTTTCACGCGGCCGCTCGAGGCCGAGAACGTCGCAGAGAAGACCGACCGTTCGCTCTTCATGGTGCGCACCGAGGTCCGCTCGGCGCACGCCGACTCGCACCTCGGCCACCTCTTCGACGACGGCCCGGCGCCGACGCATCTCCGCTACTGCATCAACTCCGCGTCGTTGCGCTTCATTCCCGTCGAGCGCCTCGCGGCCGAGGGGTACGGGAAGTACCTGCACATCTTTCAAACGGCTAAACGGGACTAAGCGACCCTGAGCGGCGCGACGAAATTCTGCTGGGACGACCTCCCCAAGGAACGGCTCAACGAGCTGTTGTCGCGACGCCTGATTACGGGCGAGCGTACGATGCTCGCGCACGTGTATCTGAAGAAGGGGTGCGTCGTTCCCAAGCACCACCACGAGAACGAGCAGTTCACCTACATCCTCGAGGGAGCCCTCGAGTTTCTCATCGGCGCGGACGGCGACCAGGAGGTCGTCGTCCGCGCCGGTGAGGTGCTGCACCTGCCGTCCAACCTCCCGCACTCGGCGACCGCGCTCGAAGACACGCTCGATCTGGACATCTTCACGCCGCCGCGCCAGGACTGGCTCAACAAGACCGACGCGTACTTACGGAAGTAGATCCTACGGCAGGACGTCCACCTCCACATTCGATGGA
>Ga0134079_10000436_pt1 | contig 11015 bp, 10 predicted proteins | sample 15_taG_2_FD_119770 | JGI IMG/M metagenome (GOLD analysis project Ga0134079, IMG submission 119770) | Grasslands soil microbial communities from the Angelo Coastal Reserve, California, USA - 15_D_Rain_40cm_2_09182015 | ecosystem: Environmental > Terrestrial > Soil > Grasslands ...
CAGGCGTTGCCGGGCGTGCCGCACCACTTGGGCGCGCTCACACTCAGCGAGCGGACGGGACGGCTGTCTATCGAAGGCGCGGTGTCGTACGTGGGCACGTCGAGTAATTACAATCCGGTGGCGTTCGCCCGGGCTGCCAATCCGCGCCTCGGCGTACCGAATTACGCCTTCGACCTGGTGACGCTGCCGGCGGCCTACCGCGTCGGCGTGCGTGCCGGCTACGACCTCACGCCCCGGCTGGCACTGTGGGCGCGGGGCGAAAACCTGTTCAATCGGATCGTCATCGAGCAGGGGCTCCTCCCGGTCGATCAGGTGGGTCGCACCGTGATCGCCGGCGTGCGTGTCCACTGACATGCGGCGCGCCACGGTCTTGGTCGGTCTCACGCTCGCCGGCACGGCGACGGTCGCGGCGCAGGCCCCGCCCGTACGCGTCGCCGACTTGATCGGTCTGACGCTCTTTGGCAGCGACGCCAACAACGGGGCGAGCGAGGACCTCCACGTGATGTCCCCCGACGGCCGGCGCGTCGCGGTCGTGGTGCAGCGGGGCAACCTGGCGACGAACACCGTGGATTACACGCTGCTGGTCTTCGCCACCGCTGCTGCCGGGTCTGCGCCGCATGCCGATACCGTGGTCGCGCTCGCCGCTACATCCAACGACGCCGCCATTTCGCAAGTGGCGTGGCTGGCCGACAACCAGACGGTGGTCTTTCTCGGCCGACGCGCCGGCGAACTGCCCCAGATCTACACGCTGGACGTCGTGACCCGCGTCCTGACGGCTCGCACGCACGTGGCCGCAGGTGTCGCGTCGTTCCAGATGGCGCCCAGTGGCGATCCGATCGTCTACCAGGAGCAGGGCCGGGCCGACACCAGCGATTACGGCACGATGCGGGCGCACGGCTTCGCCGTCGACCCATCAGTCTTGCCGTTCGACTTGATCGGCGGGGATTGGCGGGGTGCACGGCGACGGGCCCAAGCCCCGCACGGCTATCGCATGGTGCGGCGCGGTCGCGACGCGCCGCTCGCGCTGCCGGATTCGGCGTCGGGCTATCGCGAATGCAGGCTCGACCCGTGGTACGGCCCTCCCATCAGTCCCACCGGCGACGCGCTCCTGCTCGTCTGCGCGCCGAGTGCGCCGCCCGCGCTGTGGCGCGCCTACCGCAATCCGCGCTACCGTCTGTTCGCGGATCGCTTCGGCGCGCCGGGCGACCAGCTCTTGCTCCTCGATCTCGCGAGCGGGCGCGCGCATCTCGTCTACGACGCGCCGCTCATCCTCCAGGGCGAAACCAATTTCGCGTGGGCGCCGGACGGGCGCTCGGTGCTCGTGTCGGGGGCCCTGTTGCCCCTGACGGGTCCCGATTCGTCGTGGCGCTCGGAGCATCGTCTGGTGGCGGAGATCGATCTCGCGAGGGGCGCGATCACGGTGGTCGTGCGGCGCGATTCGTTGATCGTCCGATCCTGGAATGCACGCACCGGCATCGTCGAGCTCGCGCAGGGGCCCGCATGGTTCCAGCTCAATGACGACAGCCCGCGCGTGTTCTACAGGAGGACCGCGCGCGGCTGGCGTACCGCGGGCAGCGACGCGGGCGGCGCGGCCGCCGCCGGTCCGACGTTCCTCGTGACACAGGACGCCAACACCCCGCCGCGGCTCGTCGCGGTGGACGCGGGCAACGCTCGCCCGCGCCTGGTCTTCGACCCGAATCCGCGCCTCCTCGAACGACTCCGCTTCGGCCGCACGGAAACGTTTCACTGGACCACCAAGGCGGGGCGTACGTTCGCCGGCGGCTTGTACTATCCACCGGACTACGTCCCCGGCCGGCGGTATCCGCTGGTCCTGCAAACCCACGGCTACGACTCGACCCAGTTCGCTCCCGGGGGCGTTGTGACGGCGGGCAACGCGGCCCAGCCGTTGGCGGGGAGCGGGATTGTGGTGCTGCAAACTGGGGAACTGGTGGTGGGCAGCGAGTCGGACGTAGCGGCCGACGAGGGCCCGTTCAACCAGGACATGTTCGAGGGCGCCATCGACGCGCTCGATCAGCGCGGCCTGATCGATCGCACCAAGATCGGCCTCCAGGGATTCAGCCGCACCTGCTTTGCGGCGTTGTACTTCCTTACCCATTCGTCCTATCCGATCGCGGCCGCTGACCTGAGCGACGGCGTGGACTACGGCTACGTGCAGTACCTCATGTTTCGCGGCGGCGCGGACGACGAAAGCATGAACGGTGGCCGGCCGTGGGGCCCGGCGCACACGCAGTGGCTCGAACGCGCGCCGGGGTTCCGCCTCGATCACGTGACTGCGCCGCTCCGCATGACCGCTATCGGCGCCTATTCGGTGCTGCAGGAATGGGAGCCGTACGCGGGCATGCTCGCGCAGGGCAAACCGGCCGAGCTCGTCTACATCCCCGAGGGCTCGCACGTCCTGGTAAAGCCCTGGGAGCGCCTGACGTCGCAACAAGGCGCCGTCGATTGGTATCGCTTCTGGTTGCAGGGCTACGAGGATCCCGATGCATCGAAAGCAGACCAATACGCGCGTTGGCGCCGGCTGCGGGCCCAGCGCGATTCAACCACTGCTTCCGCTCACTGAGGTCGCCGATGACTGCTCGTACCGTTGGTGTGATGGTGCTCCTGGCGGCCGCGCTTGCCGCCTGCAACGACGCGACGAGCCCCGCGGGGACCACGGGACGGATTCGCGTCCTGAACAGCGTCTTCCAGGGCAACGACGTGGCCAGCGCGGTTCCCGTCGCCGTGGATGTGCTGATCGATTCGTCGCCCGGCGGCGCCGGGCTCGCCGGCCTCGCGGCGCTCGCCTTGAGCGGCGGGAACGCGTCGGGGCAGGGCGCCGGCACTCACACGGGGGCGGGGGCCATGTTCACGGCGGCCGGGTACCGTGACCTCCCGAGCGGCATCCACAGCTTCGTCGCGCGGGTGAACGGCACCACGGCAAGCTTCTTCCAGACCGCGTCTGGAGAATACTTGCCCAAGCAGTACCTGCTGCCGTTCCCATACACATTCATCCTGGCGGGCGTCGACAGCACCGACCCGCCCGATCCGGCGGCCGTGCCCTGGGCGATGATCCCCGACGATCCTTTCACCCCGCCCGCGGATTCGGCGGGCGGCGGGCTCACCGCGCGCGTGCAGATCGTCAACGCGGCCCCGATGGCCGACACGACCGGCGCGGGGCTGGGCACCGACATCACCGCGATCTTCGCAAGCGGGACCGACACGTTGCCGGCGACGGCCTCCTACCGGCAGTCGAGCGGCTACATCAATCCGCGGGCCGGCACCTACGTCGTCACGTTCATGAGCGGCACTTTCCTACTCCACACGGACACGGTGACGTTCGCGAAGGGCGAGGTGCGGACGCTGATCGTGCAGAGCACGGCGTACGCGGCGACGCCGGGGCCGGGCAATACCAAGATCACGAACCTGCTGGACAACAAGTGGTAGCGGTGCGACACAGGGCTTGACTCGGGGCCCCAGCGCGCCACTCTTCTGGGGTGAAAGTCAGGCCGAGCGGGGGGCGTGAGGCGACCGCGCGACGTGTGAGCACAGTCACGACGCGGGCTTGCGGGAGCCCTTAAACTTAGACCTATGGATCTCCGCCCCATCACGCCGACGCGCCTGCAGGTGAAGGGTTGGGCCCGGGTCGGGCCCGCGGGCGCGCACACGCTGCGTCGCGGCGCGTGGTATCCCGTCGTCCGCATCTCCTCGAGCAACATCGTGGTCCTCGACGTGAACCGGCACAACGTGCCCGTGGACCGTCGCTTCCTGGAGATCCGCTACCATCCGCCGGAGCGCTGGACGATCGTGAAGTGTGAGCCGCGCGTCATGGAGAAACTCGGCCGCGTCATTCCGCTCACCTACGCCGTCTGTCCCAGCTGTCGCCACCGCCAGGGTTTCCAGGCGGGCAGCAATGAGATGACGTGCGACCGCTGCAAGAAGGTGGCGGGACTGGCCTGGGACGAGCTGAGCTAAGCACGCGTTACAACAGCACCACCCGATCTCCCATTTGCACCGTCCCAGATCCCTCCGCTAAGCAGTAGAACCCCCGCGTGCCGCCATCGAGGAACTGGAGGTTCGATTTCATAACCTCCGACTCGACTCGTCCGCCGAGCGCCCACCCCGTGAAGGGGCGGCAGGGGTGCGAGACCTGGAGCACTTTGAGACGGACGCGCTCGCTCTCGTTGCTCCCCACGATGGCGACGCCCGCCGCCAGATCGTCATACGTGAAGATGCGGTCGGCCGCGACGATGAGATTCTCGCCGGCGCACCCGATCACGATCCGCTCCCCGAACCGCGCGCGCATCGCGTCGTAGTGCGATGTGAACCCGACCGAGACCCCGTGGAGGCCGTCCTCGTTCTTGGTCTCGGGGTGGGCGCGGTGGTGGACGTCGACAATCCAGCCGCCCTCGCTGCCTGCACCCAGCACGCCGTCGGGCGTCACGGTGAGGCGTTGCACGGGGAGCAGGGGAGTGGGGTCGTACAGGCGGTTCGGCTTCTCGCCCGTCTTGAGCGAGGAGCGCTGGATCTGCAGTCGAGTGATGGTTCCGATTGTGCGCATAACCGAACTTAATCGGATGTGCTACATTGGGCTTCCTTCATGCCTCGTCACATCGGCTGGGCCCGGTGCCTCGACAACGTGGCGGATATCCTCCGCCGCGGCGCTTGGTATCCGGTCCTCGAGGAAACCAGCGACGGCAAGGTGGTGATCGAAGTCCGCCAGAAGCCGGTCCGGCTGTCCAAGGTCGACGTGCGTGTGCGGGAGGTGCCCCCCGATCAGTGGAGCGTCGTCGTGCGGACGGGGGTGCTGCGGCCCACGCTCGGCGGCGGGCAGGACGTCGTCACGACGTATGCCGTCTGTCCGCATTGTCATGAGCGCCAGGACTTCACCGGCCAACCAGAGTCCCTGAAGTGCACGCGGTGCGCCCGCGTGTCACCGGTGGACTGGTCGGAGACCTGCTAGCCGCCTCCCCCGATCTCCGTCGCCGGGTCGGAGCGCTCGAACACTCGCCCCAGCCAGGCAAACGCCAGTACCACCTCGAAGACCAGCGTCACGGTCAGCGCGATCGACCCGGGAACGGAGAGCCACACCCCGGTTATCCCCGTCACACCGGCGATCGCCACCGCCACCGCCCCGACGATGGCGGCGGGAATCAGGACGACGACCAGCACGACCACGCTGCCCACCATCATCACGAGCCGCTGGCCGATCATCTCGACCCCCGTCGCGCGGGCAGGCCCGAGCGTGATCCACGCCGGGAAAAACAGCACGGCGGCGTTCTGGATGGTAGTGGTGACGGCGAGCGCCGCGGGTGTCGCGATCACGACCGCGAGCAGTGCGGCGACGCGGTCGGCGACCGGGAAGGTCTCCACGTCGAACGTAAAGGACAAGGCAAACGCGGCCAGCACGCACCCCCACGCAATCGCGGTCAGAACCGTGACTGGGCCGAGCACCTCGCCGGCAACCAGATCCGCGCCCCGCATGGGATAGCTCTTGAGGAGATCCCAGAGCTGGAGATCGCTGCGCAGGTCGTTGCGCAGTCCGTAGGGTCCGAACACCACCGCCAGCCCGCCGAAGACCAGGCACAGCACCGTGAGGACGATCAGTCCGGAGCCCGCTTCTTTCCCCATGCTCGCGACCCAGGCGACGACGATCAGGCCAATCACGATGATCACGGGGAGGCGGACGCCGGAGCCGCGCCACTCGGACTGGATGTTTTTCCAGGCGATGGCGCGCGCAGGACTCCCTGTCTCCCGCAGCCGGGTGAGGGCGCGCCGAGTGGGTTTCGCGGGACCGGCGATCGGCGGGGGCCGTCTCCCGCTCCGCCACGCGGCGATCCGCGTCGCCATGCGCTCGGCCGACTCGACCGCCACTTCCTCGAACGCGATCGAAGAGCGAATCAACCACACGTAGTGCACCGCCAACACCAGCAACGCGGCGGGGAGCCGAGCCGCGAACGTCGCCAAATCGCGCGACACCGCGGGCCCGACCAACGCCGCGAAGGGCCACGTGACCACGCCGAGCACGCCACGGTGCAGCACCGTCGCGAGCGTGTCGAAGCCGGCGATGGGATCATCGACGAAGGCTTCCTGGACGGTCCCGAGTTGCGCACGCAGCGTGAGCGCCGCGGCCCCCACCAGCGCAGCGACGATGACGAACGCGCCCAGCCGGCGGCGCACCGCCGTCACGCCATGCTCCTCGAGACTTTGGCGCACCAGAGCGGTGACCGCGGAGTGCATCTGCAGGGTGGCGAACACCAGCCACACGCCGGCGATGCGCAGGATGCGGGTGGCCGGAAAGTGGCCACCGGAGAACAGGACAACCGACAGGAGCGACGAGAGACCGAGAGCGAGCTGCGACCGCAGCAACTTGAAGTCGAGCACCTGACGCCGCGTGAGCGGGGCGGTGAACAGGAAGTGGGTTTCGGCCGGCGTGTAGACGAGGGGATTCCGCGAGTTCCCGAACAGCCAACCGATGACGATCAGGGCCATGAGTCCCAACATCGCCACGACCTCGGCGGCGGCCCCAGGGAGAGCGGTGCCGCTCTGGCCCCCACCCCGGGGACGCAGGAAAAACGCGTAGTAGTAGAGCAAGCCGACGGCGAACCCGATCATGTACTTGGGCTGGCGCAGCCGGCGGAGCCGGCGGCGGAGCCCGTTGACCAGCGAGCGCCCCGCGAGATACAGCGCGGCGTCGATCACGGACCGCCGCCCGTCAGCGCCAGGAAGATCTCCTCCAGGTCGCGACCCTGGAGGTCGGGGCGCGAGGCGACGATCTCGGCGATCGTGCCGATCGCCACGAGCCGCCCGCGGTTGATCACCAGTACCCGCGTACACACTTCTTCGACGAGATGCAGCAAATGGGAGCTCAGGATGACGGCGGCCCCCTGCCGGGCGCGCTCCACGATCGTGTGTTTCATGCGCCGCATCCCGGCGGGGTCGAGCCCCGTCAGCGGCTCGTCGAAGAGCAGGACCGCCGGCTCATGCAGCAGGCCACACGCAATGGCGAGCTTCTGCTTCATGCCCCGTGACAGCTCTTCGGGGAGGGCCCCGGTCTTCTCACCCAGCTCCAGCTCTTGCAGCAGGGCAGGGATGCGCGCGTTGGCGTCCCGAACTCCATACAGCCGGGCGGTGAACTGGAGGTGCTCTGCCACGGTGAGGTAGTCGAACAGGCGAGGCTCGTCGGGCATGAAGGCGAGCTGCCGTTTGGCGCCGACGGCATCGCGCTCCATGTCGCTGGCGCCGATGCGAATGGTGCCACGCGTCGGGCGGATGATGCCGACGAGACTGCGCAGCGTCGTGGTCTTGCCGGCGCCATTGGGGCCGACGAGCCCCAGCACCTCGCCCGGCGCGACGGCGAACGACAGATCCTCCACCGCGACCAGGCTGCCGTACAGTTTGGTGAGGCCCTGCACGTCGATCATGGGCCATCAATCTAGTCCGTCGCGGGGCAGGGCAGGGTCGGGATGGGCTTGCGCGCGGCGGGAAACTAATTAATATCTTGACGGTCAACATATTAACTAACTTCTCGGCCCCGGGAGGGCCCCTTGAGCGCATGAGCGATCGATCGGAGCTGGCGCTGCAGCTCACCGACGCCGTGGCGGCCGCCCAACAAGCAATTCAACGCTCTGGCGACCGCGCGTTTCGCACCTTCAGTCTGTCGCACCGCGCCCACGTGGCGCTCGCCGCGGTGGACCAGGGGGGGCCCGACGGCGCCCGCCCCAGCGACGTCGCCCGCGCGATGGGTGTGTCCCGCGCCGCCGCGACTACATTCATCCAGCGCCTCGAGGTGAAGGGGCTCGTCGAGACGAATACCGACCCCGACGACGATCGCAGCGTGCGGGTGACCCTCAGCCGACACGGGCTGGAGGTCCTGCTGCGGGTGGGGCAGGTGGAGCGGCGGCTCGCGGCTCGCACCATCGAGGGCATGCCCGCCTCGGCGATTGCGCGTGCCGTACACCTGCTGCACGAGTTCCGTTCACGGCTGGAGCAGAAGCAACTGGAGGTGGTTCGGTGATCCGTCGGACGAAGATCGTCGCGACCCTCGGCCCCAACACGGGGACCGACGCGGCCATTGCTGCCCTGCTCGACGCCGGCGTGAACGTCGCGCGCATCAACGCCTCCCATGGGACGGCGGAGGTACGTGGCGAATGGATCGCGGCGGTGCGCCGCGTCGCCGAGGCGAAGGGTCTCCCGATCGCCGTGCTGCTCGATCTGCAGGGCCCTCGCATCCGCGTCGGCGATCTCCCCAAGCCCCGTCAGCTCACCCCGGGTCAGACGGTGGTGTTCGCGCCCGAAGAGGTCGCCAAGGGCGATGAGCTCCCGACGACCTATGCCGGTCTCGCCACCGACGCCCGGGTGGGCGCGCGCATCCTCCTCAATGACGGGCTCCTGTCGGTCGAAGTGACCGCCGTGGACCCTCCCCGCGTACGGGGCCGCGTCGTGGACGGCGGGACACTCACGGCCCACAAGGGCATGAACCTCCCCGGCCTCCACGTGTCGGCACCGGCCCTGACCGACAAGGACCGCGAGGACGCGCTCGACGGCGTGAAGCGAGGCGTCGACTACCTCGCCCTGTCGTTTGTGCGCCGCGCCGAAGACCTGGGCGAACTTCGGGCGCTCGTGGGGAAGGGCATGAAGCTCGTCGCGAAGATCGAAAAGGCGACGGCGCTCGACGATCTGGACCGGATCCTCGACGCCAGCGACGCGGTGATGGTGGCCCGCGGCGATCTGGGGGTCGAACTGCCCTTCGAGCAGGTGCCGCTCGTCCAGAAACGGCTCATCCGTGAGTCGAACCAGCACGGCAAGCCGGTGATCACGGCGACGCAGATGCTCGAGTCGATGGTGAATGCGCCCCGGCCGACGCGCGCGGAGGCGTCGGACGTGGCGAACGCGATCCTCGACGGGACCGATGCCGTGATGCTCTCGGCGGAGACCGCGGTGGGCAACTATCCGGTCGAGGCGGTGCAGGCGATGGACCGGATCATCCGCGAAATGGAACGCCATCCGATCCTGCGGGACGAGCGCCGCGTCGCGCCGGGGGCAGGGGCAGGCCGGGAAGGCGTCTCCGTCGAAGACGCGATTGCCTGGGGCACGAATGCGGTCGCCCGGATGCTGAAGACGCCGCTGATCGTCACCCTGACGACGGGCGGGTTCACGTCGCGCAAAGTCGCCGCGCTCCGGCCGCCGGTTCCGATCCTCGCGGTGACCACCGAGATGACGACGTTCCGGCAGCTGGCGCTGGTGTGGGGCGTGGTGCCGGTGCACGTGGACCGCGTGCCGAGCTACGACGCGATGCTCGCCGTCGTGCGCGACGTGCTCCTGAAGCGCGAGTATGCGAAGGCGGGAGACAAGGTCGTGATGACCGCGGGCGTGCCGTGGGAAGTCTCGGGGAGCACGAACCTCATCAAGGTCGAGGAAGTGTGACGTGCGGCTGACGCTGCTCGGCACCGGCACGTCCTTCGGCGTGCCGCAGATCGGCTGTCGCTGTCTCACCTGCACCTCCTCCGACCCGCGGGATCGGCGCACTCGCACGGCGGCGCTCATCGAAACCCGCGGCAAACGTCTGCTGATCGACACGCCGCCCGAGCTGCGGTTGCAGCTCGTGGCCGCGGGCGTCGACCGGATCGACGCGGTGCTCTACACCCACGCCCACGCCGACCACGTGCACGGCATCGATGATCTGCGGGCGATCTCGGTGCGACAGGGCGCGGCGCTCCCCGCGTACGGGCCCGCCGCGACGCTGGCCGAGCTCGCCGCGCGCTTCCCCTACATCTTCGATGCCCGCGTCGTGGCCCACGCCGGTACGAGCAAGCCCGAGCTGGCAGCGCACCCGCTCGAGGCCGGGCGCACCGTTTCGGTGGCCGGCGTGCCGCTGTTGCCGCTGGCGCTGCCCCACGGCGATCATGGGGTCTTCGGCTATCGGGTAGGTCCCGTGGCCTATCTCACCGACGTGAAATCGATCTCCGAGACGGTGGCGGCGCAGCTGGCGAACCTCGAGGTGCTCGTCCTCAACGCGCTTCTGCCGGAGCCGCATCCGCTGCACCTCTCGATTCCCGAAGCCGTCGAAGCGGCACGGCGCATCGGGGCGCGCCGCACCCTGCTCACGCACCTCACGCACGACGCCACGCACGCCGATCTTGCGGCGCGACTCCCGCCCGGCGTCGCGCCGGCGTACGACGGGCTGGTGATTGAGGTACCCGAACCGTAAATTGCCCCGGCGAGGAGGCTTCCGTGCTGAGAAAGTTCGATGATCCAAAGGTGCGGCAGAGCGCCGCGATGGACGACCTCGTGCGGAAGGCCGTGTTCGGCACTCCGGACGAGAAGACTCACGCGCGCTGGATGATCTGGGAGATTGGGCAAACGGCGGGCGTGCGTCCGGCGTCGATTCATGACCTGTACCTGGCGCGCGGGCGCGGCGAGGTGCCCGCCTTCACGACGCCCGCCATGAACGTGCGCGTGCTGTCGTACGACACGGGCCGGGCCATCTTTCGCGCGGCCAAACGGCTGGACGTCGGCGCCGTCATCTGCGAGATCGCCCGCAGCGAAATCGCCTACACCGACCAGCGCCCCGGGGAGTACGTCGCGGTGATGACCGCGGCGGCGCTGCGCGAGGGCTTCACGGGGCCCCTCTTCATCCAGGGCGATCACGTCCAGGTGAACGCCAAGAAGTACGCCGCCGACGCCGAGGCCGAGCTGAGCGCGCTGCGCGCCTTGATCGAGGAGGAGCTGCACGCCGGCTTCTACAACATCGACATCGACACGTCGACGCTGGTCGACCTGTCGCAGCCCGATCTCCCGTCGCAGCAGCGCGTCAACTACGAGCGCGCCGCCGAGTTCACGAAGTTCATCCGCGAGCGCGAGCCCAAGGGCGTGACGGTCTCGGTGGGGGCGGAGATCGGGGAGGTCGGCGGCAAGAACTCCGACGTGCACGAGCTCAAGGCGTTCATGGACGGCTACATCCAGGCGCTCAAGAGCTTGGGCACCCATACCGGCATCAGCAAGATCTCCGTGCAGAC
>Ga0134079_10000437_pt1 | contig 11000 bp, 8 predicted proteins | sample 15_taG_2_FD_119770 | JGI IMG/M metagenome (GOLD analysis project Ga0134079, IMG submission 119770) | Grasslands soil microbial communities from the Angelo Coastal Reserve, California, USA - 15_D_Rain_40cm_2_09182015 | ecosystem: Environmental > Terrestrial > Soil > Grasslands ...
CTCGCGCTCGCGGCCGCCCGAGTCGAAAAACGCGATCGTCGGCGGCCCGTAACTGTGGAACCGCTTGAGTAGCGCCTGGTCATCTTCGTTGTTGTCGGTTACGTCGGCGCGCAGCAACATGAATGGCTTCAACGCGCCGATCACCCCCGGGTCCGGGAACGTGCGCGTCTCCATCTCTTTACACGACACGCACCAGTCGGCCGTGAAGTCTAGCATCACGGGCCGGCCCGCCGCGCGCGCCGCCTCGAGCGCGGCGTCGAGCGCCGCGACCGATTCGATCGCGCGAAACTCGAGCTTCGGCGCCGTCGCCCCGAGCGCACCGCTACCGGCCGGCACCGTGCCGAGCACGCGCTCGGGGATCGGCTTGAGCGGATCGTCGCCGCCGAGCGTCGCGCCGATCAGCAGCAGTGCACCGTATAGGCACGCGAGCATCCCGACGCCTTTTGCGAGCCGGAGCTTGGGTGCTGGTTGCGCCGGCAGCGGCTCGAACGCGCCGAGGAACGCTCCGGTCAGGAAAACGAGCGCGGCCCAGAGCGCGAGCGTGACGCTGCCGGGCAGCACGCGCTGCAGCATCCAGATCGCCATGCCGACCATGAGCACGCCGAACGCGGCTTTCACGATGTTCATCCACGGCCCGACGCGCGGCAGCAGTTGCCCCGCCGAAGCTCCGACGAGCAGCAGCGGCGATCCCATGCCGATGCTGAGCGCGAACAGCGCGGTCGCGCCGCGCGCGACGTCACCGGTCTGACCGATCATCGTCAGGGCGCCGACGAGCGGCGGCGCGACACAAGTCGTGACGATCAGCGCGGTCAACGCCCCCATGATCGCCGTGCCGACGTAGCTGCCGCCCTTCTGCTTGTTCGCGAGATTCGCGAGCCGAGTCTGGATGGCCGTCGGCATCTGGATCTCGTAGACGCCGAACATGCCGAGCGACAGGAGCACGAACAGCCCCGCGAACAGCCCGATGATCCAAGGCTTCTGGAACATCGCTTGAATCTGGCCGCCCGCGAGCGCCGCGAGCGCGCCGGCACCGGTGTAGGTCGCGGCCATCCCGAGCACGTAGCTAGCGGATAGCGAGAATCCGCGCGCGGTCGACACTCGGCCCTGGCCCGCGATGATGCTCGACAGGATTGGAACCATCGGCAGCACGCACGGCGTGAGGGAGAGCAACAAGCCGGCGAGGTAGAAGCCGCCGATCACCTGCCACCACGAGCCGTTCACGATCCGTGCGGCCCACTGGTCTTGCTCGGACACCGGCCCGGCGCTCGGCGCAGCCGATGTCGTGCTTGCGGTCGCGGGAAACTCGGACGTCGCGGGCAGCACGAGCGCCATCGTCTGCTCGCCCGGGGGATAGCAGATGCTGCCTTCGCGGCAGCCCTGGAAGCCGGCGGTCAGCACGACGTCGATGGCGGCGGGGCTCGCGCGCGCGAACGGCAGCTTCGCCTCGACGTAGTCGTAGAACACCTCGACGTCGCCGAAGCTCTCGTCGCGGTGCGGCTTGCCCTTCGGCAGCGACGCGCGGCCGAGCTCGATCTTGCCGTCGACGCGGAACGTGAATTTATCGCGGTAGAGATAATGGCCCGGAGCGATCTGCCAGCCGACCGTGAGCTCGTTCGGCTTGTCGAAGCGCGCGTTCATCGTGAACGCCTGATCGACCGGCAGCGGCTCGTCGCTCGCTCCCGGCGTGATCTGCGACGCCGCGCGGGGCTTCGCGGCCGGCGCCGCGAATGGATCCGCCACGGACGTCGCGGCCGACGCGGTGCCCGTAGGCAGCGCGACGTGCGCGGTCCAGTCCTGCGGGACGTAGCAGAGCCCGCGATCGGCGCAGCCTTGCAGCTTGAGCTTCAGCGCGAACGACTCGACGCGAGCGGTCCGCTCGTACGGAATCGCGATCGCGAATTTGCCGCGATAGATCTCTTGCTCGCCGAAGTACTGGTCGCTGTGCGTAGTGCCCTTCGGGAACTCGGCCTCGCGCAACGTGACGCCGTCGGTGCCGCTCGCGAAGCCGAAGCGCGCGCGATACAGGTAGTAACCGTCGAGCACCGCGAAGCGGACGTAGACCTTCTGCGCGTCGGCCGCGGTCGTGTAGACGAACACTTGCTGCGGCGGCAGCACGTCGTCGTCTTGCGCGAGCGCGACGCCGGCATCGAGCAGGCAGCCGAGCCAGAGCAGCGCAAGGAGCGCGCGGGCACGGGTCATACGCTTCGAACTCCTCAGCCGTCGGCAACGGCCGACTGCACCCAGTCGAGGTAGCGAGCGGAGCCGCCCGCGACTTCGATCGCGATCATCTCCGGCAGCTCGTAGGTCGAGCGCTCGTGGATCACCGCCTCGACGGCGGCGAGCCTCGCTTCGCTCGTCTTGATCACGAGCAGGCTCTCGCGTTCGCTCTGCACCGCTCCCTGCCAGCGAAACGTCGACACGACGTCGGCGACCGCGTTCACGCACGCCGCGAGCCGCCGCTCGACGAGCGCCTTCGCGAGCCCTTCGGCCTCCGCGGCAGTCGCGCAGGTGGTCAGGACGAGGAGCGTTCGAGTGCTCAACGACGGCCTCTCACCGTGCGACGCAGCGCCGAAGCATAACCGTTCGCCGCCGGCGAGTGGCATGACTGTTTTCTCAATAAGTCTTGAAATCGGCGCATCCATCACTATGATTAGCACTCACGTTTAGCGAGTGCTAACAGATACGCGTCTGGGCGCTCGATTTTCCACTAAATCATATAGTTAAGAAGGGAGACCCTACATGAAGCTTCGGCCTCTGCATGATCGCGTCGTGATCCGACGAACCGAAGAGGAGCGTAAATCACCGGGCGGGATCGTGATCCCCGACACCGCGGCCGAGAAGCCGATTCGCGGCGAGGTGATCGCGGTCGGCAAGGGCAAGATCCTCGAGAACGGCGAGGTTCGCCCGCTCGACGTCAAGAAGGGCGACAAGATTCTGTTCGGCAAGTACTCGGGCACCGAGGTGAAGGTCGACGGCGAGGATCTGCTCGTGATGCGCGAGGACGACATCATGGCCGTCATCGAGAAATAGGACGCCAGAAGATTTCGATTCCGCCAAGTTTCTAATTCGATTAGTCATCCATTTCGAGGAGCAAGAGTCATGGCGACTCCGAAAGAAGTTCGTTTTTCCGATGATGCGCGGGCGCGGATGCTGAAAGGCGTCAACGTTCTCGCGAATGCAGTGAGAGTCACGCTGGGCCCTAAGGGCCGCAACGTCGTGCTCGAGAAGAGCTTCGGCGCCCCGACCGTCACGAAGGACGGCGTCTCGGTCGCGAAAGAGATCGAGCTCGAGGACAAGTTCGAGAACATGGGAGTCCAGATGGTCAAGGAGGTCGCGTCGCAGACCTCCGACCTCGCCGGCGACGGCACGACGACCGCGACCGTGCTCGCCCAAGCGATCCTGCGCGAGGGCCTCAAGGCCGTCGCGGCCGGCTTCAACCCGATGGACCTGAAGCGCGGCATCGACAAGGGCACGGCGGCGCTGATCGAGGAGCTCAAGCAGCTCTCGCAGCCGTGTAAGAACGACACGTCGATCGCGCAGGTCGGCACGATCTCGGCGAACGCGGACGAAGAGATCGGCAAGATCATCGCCGAGGCGATGAGCAAGGTCGGCAAGGAAGGCGTGATCACCGTCGAGGAAGGTTCGGGCCTCTCGAACGAGCTCGACGTCGTCGAGGGCATGCAGTTCGACCGCGGCTATCTCTCGCCATACTTCATCAACGACCAGGCGAGCCAGTCTGTCACGCTCGAGAACCCGCTGATTCTGATCCACGACAAGAAGGTCTCGAACATCCGCGAGCTGCTGCCGTTGCTCGAGGGCGTCGCGAAGTCGGGCCGGCCGCTGTTGATCATCGCGGAGGACTGCGAAGGCGAGGCGCTCGCGACGCTCGTCGTGAACAACATCCGCGGCATCGTGAAGGTCGCGGCCGTCAAGGCGCCGGGCTTCGGCGACCGCCGCAAGGCGATGCTCCAGGACATCGCGATCCTCACAGGCGGCCAGGTGATCTCCGATGAGATCGGCCTGTCGCTCGAGAAGGCGAGCACCGAGGACCTCGGCGAGGCGAAGAAGGTGCAGGTCTCGAAGGAGAACACGACGATCATCGACGGCAAGGGCCGCGCGGCCGACATCAAGGGCCGGATCGATCAGATCAACAAGGAGATCGAGGAGTCGACGTCCGACTACGACAAGGAGAAGCTCCAGGAGCGCGTCGCGAAGCTCGCGGGCGGCGTCGCGGTCATCAAGGTCGGCGCGGCGACCGAGATCGAGATGAAGGAGAAGAAGGCGCGCGTGGAAGACGCTCTGCATGCGACGCGCGCGGCCGTGGAAGAGGGTGTCGTGCCGGGCGGCGGCGTCGCGCTGCTGCGTGCGGTCAAGGGCATCGCGTCGCTCCAGGGCGCGAACGAGGACCAGAACGTCGGCATCAACATCCTGCGCAAGGCCGTCGAGGAGCCGCTGCGCCAGATCGTCGGCAACGCGGGCGCGGACGCCTCCGTCGTGCTCAACGCCGTCGTGAGCGGCAAGGGCAACTACGGCTACAACGCGGCGAACGGCGAGTATGGCGACATGGTGAAGTTCGGCATTATCGATCCGACCAAGGTCACGCGTCTCGCGCTGCAGAACGCGACCTCCGTCGCGGGTCTGCTGCTCACGACCGAGGCGATGATCGCCGAGGCGCCGAAGAACGAGAAGGAGCCGGCGATGCAGCATGGCGGCCACGGCGGCATGGACGGGATGATGTAAGCGTCGCGTCCAGGCCTTTTGTTCCCGATCGAAGCCCCGCCTCGCGCGGGGCTTCTTTTTTCCGCAACGGCTCCGCTCTGCCCCGCGCGACGTTTGCGCTAGAGTGCGGACGCGAGCCACGAGAAGACCTGCCGAGTGAAGCTCTCCGCACCGCCGGACCTGCCCGCCGCGCTGCGCGCTCGCTTCGAGCGCGTCGCGGATCTCGGCGAGCTCGACCTCGAGTGGCCGGCCGACATCGCGGCGAGCGCCGGGCGCGTCGTCGCGATCAGCGACTTCGCGCTCGGGGTGCTCAAGCGTTTCCCGCGCGAGCTCTTGGAACGCGTCGCGGACCGCACGCCGCTCAGGCGCGAGGCCCTCGCGCCGCGGCTCGATCTTACGGGCCGAACCGAGGCCGCCGCGATGGCGCAGCTGCGCCGCGTGCGCCAGATCGAGCTCGCGCGAATCGCCTGGCACGACCTCGCGGGCTGGGCGACGCTCGACACGACGCTCGCCGAGGTCTCGCTGCTCGCGGACTGCCTGATCGAGGCGGCCTCGAGCTTCGCCGCTGCGCTGCTCGAGCCACGCCGGCGCGTGCCGCGCGACGCCGTGGGCAGGCCGTTCCCGCTGCTCGTGCTCGGCATGGGCAAGCTCGGCGGCGGCGAGCTCAATTTCTCGTCCGACGTCGACCTCGTGTTCATCTACCCCGACGCGGCCGTCGAGGCGGGCACGAGCGAGGACCGCGCGGGCGGCGCGGCCGGTGAGGCCGGCGAGGCGACCGAGCCCGAGACCTACTTCCTGCGCGTCGCGCAGCTCTTGATCAAGCTGCTCGACCGCGCGACCGAGGACGGCTTCGTCTACCGCGTCGACACGCGCCTGCGGCCGTTCGGCGCGAGCGGACCGCTCGTCGTGAGCGTGTCGTCGTTGGAGTCCTACCTCGTCCAGCACGGCCGCGACTGGGAGCGCTACGCGTACGTGAAGGCGCGCCTCATCACGGGGCGCGAGTACGAGGGCGACGTGTTCGATCTGATCCTGAGGCCGTTCGTCTACCGGCGCTACCTCGACTACGGAGTGTTCGAGGCGCTGCGGCAGATGAAGACGCTGATCGCGAAAGAAGTCGCGCGCAAGGACATGGCCGAGAACATCAAGCTCGGGCCCGGCGGGATCCGCGAGATCGAGTTCGTCACGCAGGCGTTCCAGCTCGTGCGCGGCGGGCGCCGAGCCGAGCTGCGCACGCCCTCGTTGCTGCGCGCGCTGCCGCTGCTCGTCGGCGACCGCGAGCTCACGGCCGACGCCGTGGGCGGGCTCGTCGCCGCGTATCGGTACCTGCGCACGCTCGAGAACCGGCTGCAGGCGCTGGAGGATCGGCAGACGCACGATTTGCCCGACGACGACGAGACGCGCGCGCGCCTCGCGTACGCGCTCGGCGACGCGACCTGGGCCGACTTCAGCGCGCGACTCGAGGCGCAGCGCGCGCTCGTCGAGGCGCAGTTCGAGCGCATCGCGTGGGACGCGGACAGCCGCGCCGCGGCGCGCGGCGCGGACGCGACGGGCGCGGCGTGGGCGGACGGCGCGCTGTCGGTCGCGCTCGCGGGCACGCCGCTCGCGGACGACGCGCAAGTCGCGGCGATGCTGACCGAGCTGCGCGGCGCCAGCCTCTATCAGCGCATGGACGAGGTCGCACGCCAGCGGCTCGCGGCCGTGATCGGCCGCACGATCGCGCTGATCGGCAAGCACGAGGCGCCCGCGAAGGCGCTCGAGCGCGTGCTGCCGATCTACCGCGCGGTCTGCCGGCGCAGCGCGTACCTCGCGTTGCTGAACGAGAACCCCGCGGCGCTAGAGCGCCTCTTGAGCCTCGTCGCGCAGAGCGCCTGGCTCGCGAGGCAGATCGCCGAGCAGCCGATGCTGCTCGACGAGCTGCTCGACCCGCGCGTGTTCGACACGCCGCCGACGCGCGACGAGCTCGCGGAGCTCTTCGCGAGGACGCTGCACGGCGTAGCGTCGGACGATGTCGAGGCGTCGCTCGATGCGATCCGGATGTTCCAGCGCACCGCGATTTTCAGGATCGCGATCGCCGACCGGCTCGGCTCGCTGCCGCTGATGAAAGTCAGCGACCGGCTCACTGATACGGCCGAGCTCGTGCTCGAGTTCGCGCTGCAGCTCGCGTGGCGCGAGCTCGTCGCGAAGCACGGCACGCCTTTCTCCGGGCCGCCTCCGGTCGAGACGGGCTTCGCCGTGATCGGCTACGGCAAGCTCGGCGGCCTCGAGCTCGGCTACGGCTCGGACTTGGACCTCGTGTTCCTGCACGACTCGCGCGGCGCGCGGCAGGAGACGAACGGCAATCCGCCGCTCGATAACGAGCGTTTCTTCACCCGGCTCGTGCAACGGCTGATCCACTCCCTCTCGATCCAGACGACCTCGGGCCGGCTCTACGACGTCGACACGCGCCTGCGACCGAGCGGCCGCGCGGGGCTCCTCGTGACCGGGATCGACGCGTTCTACCGTTATCAGACACACGACGCGTGGGTCTGGGAGCATCAGGCGCTGCTTCGCAGCCGCGCGCTCGCGGGTTCGCGCCGCGTCTGCGCCGAGTTCGAGCGGCTGCGCCGCGAGGTGCTCGTCGCGCACGTCGACCGCGCGAAGCTCAAGGTCGACGTCGCGCGGATGCGCCGCCGGATGCGAGCTGAGCTCTCGCTCGCGAAGGCCGGCGGTTTCGACCTGAAGCAAGATCGCGGCGGGATTGCCGACATCGAGTTCCTCGTCGACTACTGGGTGCTCTTGAGCTCGCACGAGTTCCCGGAGCTCGTCGAGTTTCCGGACAACGTCCGGCAGCTCGAGGCGCTCGAGCGCGTCGGGCTCGTGTCGGCCGAGCGCTGCGCGCGGATGAAGGAGGCCTATCTCGCGCTGCGCCGACGGGTTCACGAGCTCGCGCTCGACGAGGGCGGGCGCGTGGTCGCCGACGACGAGCTCAAGGAGCTGCGCGCTTGGGTCGCCGGCGTCTGGGACGAGGTGTTTGCCGGGGTCGATGACAGCGGCGAGCTGCTCGAGACGGCCGATGCGGCTGCGGTGCGGCCGCGCGGGTCGGTATAATCGCGCACCGGAAAACTCGGAGGGCGCGAGAGTGCGCGAACGCCATGGCCGGGTCGAGGAGCACCTCGAGACCGCCAATGCCGAACCCGTCTACAAGGTCGCTCGCGCGGACTTGCCGCTGCATTGTCCGCTGCCGAGCATGTACCTCTGGAACTCGCACCCGAAGGTCTACTTGCCGATCGAGGCGACGGGCGAGGCGAAGTGCCCGTATTGCGGCACGGGCTATCGGCTCGTCGAGGACGCCGCGCGCTAGGGCGCGATCGCGGCGATGATCGTAGTCACCGGCGGCGCCGGTTTCATCGGTAGCAATCTCGTCCGCGGGCTGAACGCTCGCGGCCGCACCGACGTCGTCGTCGTCGACGATCTGCGCGACGGCCACAAGTTCGTGAATCTCGTCGATTGCGAGATCGCCGACTACTTCGACCGCGACGCGTTCGTCGAGCGGCTCGAGGCCGGCGCGCACGCGCGGCCCGACGCGATCTTCCACCAAGGCGCGTGCGCCGTCACGACCGAGTGGGACGGCCGCTACATGCTCGACAACAATTACCGCTACTCGGTGCGCCTGCTCGAGTACTGCCTCGCGAACGAGGTGCCGTTGATCTACGCGTCATCCGCCGCGGTCTACGGCGCGAGCAAGGTCTTCAAGGAGAGCGAGCGCGGCGTCGAGCGGCCGCTGAACGTCTACGGCTACTCGAAGCTCTTGTTCGATCGCTACGTGCGCGGCCACCTCGCGCGCGCGCGCTCCCAGGTTGCGGGCTTGCGCTACTTCAACGTCTACGGCCCGGGCGAGGCGCACAAGGGCGCGATGGCGAGCGTCGCGTTTCACTTGCAGAGGCAAATCGCCGAGAGCGGCGAGGCGCGCCTCTTCGAGGGCAGCGGCGGCTACGCGGCGGGCGAGCAGCGCCGCGACTTCGTCTACGTCGGCGACGTCGTGAGCGTGAACGTCTGGTTGCTCGAGCACCCGCGCGTGTCCGGCATCTTCAACGTCGGCACGGGTACCGGCGCGTCGTTCAACGACGTCGCGCGCGCGATCATCGCGGTCCGCGGCAAGGGTAGGATTCGTTACATTCCGTTTCCGCCGGAGCTTAAGGCGAGCTACCAGAGCTTCACCGAAGCCGACGTCTCGGCGCTGCGCGCGGCGGGCTACAGCGCGCCGTTCAAGGACGTCCGCGCCGGCATCGAGAGCTATCTCAGCGCGCTCGGCCCCTCGCCGTGAGCGCGCGCGCCAAAGTGCTCGTCGTCGGCCCTTCCTGGGTCGGCGACATGGTGATGGCACAGGCGCTCTTTCGCGCGCTCGCCGCGCGCGTCCCGGCGCCCGAGATCCACGTGCTCGCCCCGCCGTGGTCACTGGCGCTACTCGCGCGGATGCCGGAGGTCGAGCGCTCGATCGAGCTCGCCGCGGGGCACGGCGAGCTCAGGCTTAGGTCTCGTCGCGCGCTCGGCGTGCGACTGCGCGAGGAGCGCTACGCCGAGGCGATCGTGCTGCCGCGCTCGCTCAAGGCCGCGCTCGTGCCGTGGTTTGCGAGGATTCCGCGGCGCAGCGGATTTCGCGGCGAGTGGCGCTACGGTCTCTTGACCGACGTCCGCGAGCTCGACGAGCGGCTCGACCAGACCGTCAAGCGCTTCGTCGCGCTCGGCCTCGACGCGCGCGCGCCGCTGCCGAGCCCGCTGCCGCGCGACTGGCAGCCGCGGCTGCGCGTCGACGCCGCGAACCAAGCGCGCCTGCTCCGCGAGCACGGCCTGGGGGGCGAGCCGCTCGTCGCGTTGATGCCGGGCGCCGAGTACGGGCCCGCGAAGCGCTGGCCCGCGCGCGGCTTCGCCGAGGTCGCGGCCGCGCTCGCGCGCGCGGGCCGCTCCGTGGTGCTGCTCGGCTCGGCCAAGGAGCGCGAGCTCGGCGAGGAGATCCGCGCGCTCGCCGCGAGCGCGCGCGTGCGGAACCTCTGCGGCGCGACCGCGCTCGGCGACGTGGTCGACGTGCTCGCGGCGGCCGCCGCGGCGGTCAGCAACGACTCGGGTCTGCTGCACGTCGCGGCCGCGGCCGGGACGCCCGTCGTCGCGATCTACGGCTCGTCGTCGCCGGCCTACACGCCGCCGTTGACCGCCGACGCGACGATCATCTATCGCGCGCTCGACTGCAGCCCGTGCTTCGCTCGCGAGTGTCCGCTCGGGCATCTCAACTGCCTGCACGAGATTGCAGCGAGCGACGTGCTCCGAGCGGTCGAGACCGCGCTCGCGGCGCCGCGGCGTCGCGCGGCCGGCGCGGTCGATGGCTGAGCCGAAGTCGATCACGACGGGCCCGCACGCCGTGCTCTACGACGGGGCGCTCGGCGAGACCGCCGACGCGAGCTGGTTCGAGCCCGCGCATTGGCACGGCGTCGGCGGCGTCGAGCGCGAGACGTCGGGCCGCGGCGCGGTGCTGATCGTCCCGCACGGCGCGGAGACGTGGGTGGTGCGCCATTACCGGCGCGGCGGATTCGTCGCGCGCTTCATCGAGGACCACTACCTCTGGCTCGGTGATGAGCGCTCGCGGTCGTTCCGCGAGTGGCGCCTGTTGCGCCGCCTGCACGACGCGGGATTTCCGGTGCCGAACCCGATCGCGGCGCACGTGTGCCGGAAGGGCGCGCTCTACACCGCCGACATCATCACGACGTACTTGCCCGACACACGCAAGCTGTCCGCGTTCATCGCGGAGCGCGACGTGCCGCGCGATTGCTGGCGGCGAATCGGGCGCATGGTTCGCGCTGTGCACGCGCACGGCGTAGATCACCCCGATCTCACCGCGCACAACGTCCTGCTCGACGCGCGCGGCGGGCTCTTTCTCGTCGACTTCGACAACGCGCACGTGCGGCTGCCGGGCCGCTGGCAGCAGCTCGGCGTCGAGCGGCTGCAGCGCTCGCTGCGCAAGGTCGCGCTCGAGACGGGAACGGAGTTCGACGCGGCCGCGTGGGCCGAGGTCGAAGCCGGTTATGCCGAGCCGCCCGCGGCGGGTGCGGGTCGCGTCGCAGCGAGCTGAGCGCTCGACGCGACGAAAAGGCGCTCGAGCTCAGCGCGTCTTAAGGGTGTCGCGGATCTCGGTCAGCAGCTTTTCGGTCGTGGTCGGAGGCGGAGGAGGCGCGGCGTCTTGCTTTCTCTTGAGCTGGTTGATCGTCCGCACCACGAGGAAGATCACGAACGCCACGATCACGAAGTCGATC
>Ga0134079_10000438_pt1 | contig 10991 bp, 9 predicted proteins | sample 15_taG_2_FD_119770 | JGI IMG/M metagenome (GOLD analysis project Ga0134079, IMG submission 119770) | Grasslands soil microbial communities from the Angelo Coastal Reserve, California, USA - 15_D_Rain_40cm_2_09182015 | ecosystem: Environmental > Terrestrial > Soil > Grasslands ...
CTCGCCGAGGTCGCCACGCACGACGCACTCACGGGGCTGCTCAATCGCGCCGCGCTCGAGGCGCAGGCGCCGACTCTCTGGCAACAGGCGCAGGCCGGAGGCTGCGCGCGGCGCCGGCGGTGTGCTACGGGCGGTCGCGGACCTGAACATCGCGCACAGCGGCTCGCTCACGCGCCCGTGCGTGACCGTCAGCGTCGGAGTCGCCACGGTGGAGCCGGGCGGCGACTATTCCCACGAGCACGCCGTCCGCGAGGCCGACATCGCGCTCTACGCCGTCAAGTCGGGCGGCCGCGACGGCTGGTCGTTTCTTGAGCCTCTGCCGGCGCAGGCCGCCGGCCGGCCCGACGCGGGCAGCCTGCTCCAGAGCACCGGCTGAACGAGGGCAGGAGCGGCAAGCGCCCGGGCGGGTCCCTTGCGCTCCCGCGCGCGAGCCCCGATCCTTGCCGGATGAATGCACTTTCGGTCCGGGGACTGACCAAGACCTACCGCAACGGCGTGCAGGCGCTGAGCGGCGTCGACCTCGAGGTCGAGCGCGGCGACTTCTTCGCGCTGCTCGGTCCCAACGGGGCCGGGAAGACGACCCTCATCGGCATCATCACCTCGCTGGTCAACAAGACCGGCGGGGAAGCGCGCGTCTTCGGCTACGACATCGACCGCGAGCCCGAGGCCGCCAAGGCCTGCATCGGCATCGTGCCGCAGGAACTCAACTTCAACATGTTCGAGAGCCCGTACACCATCGTGGTCAACCAGGCGGGCTTCTACGGCATTCCGCGCGCGGTCGCGCGCGAGCGCGCGGAGAAGTACCTGAAGCAGCTGCAGCTATGGGACAAGCGCCGCGGCATCTCGCGTGCGCTCTCCGGAGGCATGAAGCGCCGCCTGATGATCGCGCGCGCGCTCATGCACGAGCCGCGCCTCCTGATCCTCGACGAGCCCACGGCGGGAGTGGATATCGAGATCCGCCGTTCGATGTGGGAGTTCCTCCGGGAGATCAACGCCCGCGGCACCACCATCATTCTCACCACCCACTACCTCGAGGAAGCCGAGACCCTGTGCCGCAACATCGCCATCATCAGCGGCGGCCGCATCGTCGAGCGTGACCGCATGAGCCGACTGCTCCGCCGGCTGCACGTCGCGACCTTCGTGCTGAACCTGCGCGACTCGCTCAGCGTCGCCCCGCGGCTCGACGGTTACGTCACGACCCTGGTCGACGATCACACCCTCGAGGTCGAGGTTTCCGCCGAGGAGAACCTCAACGACATCTTCGCGCGGCTCACGGCGCTCGGCATCGAAGTGCTCAGCATGCGCAACAAGGTGAACCGCCTGGAGGAGATCTTCATGCAGTTGGTCGAGGGGCGGGGAACCGCGGGCGAGGGCGCGCACGGCGAAGCGGCACCGGCGCAGCCGGCTACCGCGCCCGCGGGCACAGGGCCGGAGGCGCCCGCGGCGGCCGCGGCCCGCCTGCCGGCCGGTGCGCGCCGATGAGCGCCGTGGCCGGGGCGGCTGCGCCACCCGTCAATCTCAACGTGGTGCGCTGGATCGGCTTCCAGACCATCGTCATCCGCGAGTACGGACGCATCATCCGCATCTGGGGCCAGACCATCGTGCCGTCGGTGGTGACCGCGACGCTCTATTTCGTGATCTTCGGCAGCCTCATCGGGCGGCGGGTCGGGGTCATGGGCGGCTTCGACTACAAGCAGTACATCGCGCCCGGCCTGATCATGATGTCGGTGATCACCAACTCCTACGGCAACGTGGTCGCATCGTTCTTCGGGGCCAAGTTCGGCAAGCACGTGGAGGAGATGCTGGTCTCCCCGCTCCCCAACTGGGTGATCGTCGCCGGTTATGCCGCCGGCGGGGTGGTGCGGGGACTGCTGGTCGGCGCCGCGGTGACCGTGGTGTCGCTCCTCTTCACTCACCTCTCGGTGCAGCACCTGCCGGTCATCGTCGCGGCGGGACTCCTGACCTCGCTCATCTTCGCGCTCGGCGGGTTCCTCAATGCGCTCTTCGCCAAGAACTTCGACCAGGTCAACTGGATCCCGACCTTCGTGCTGACGCCGCTCACCTATTTCGGCGGCGTGTTCTACTCGGTGACGCTGCTGCCGCAGTGGGCGCAGCAGGTGTCGTACGTCAACCCCATCCTGCACATGGTGAACGCATTCCGGTTCGGCTTCCTCGGCGTCTCCGACGTCAGTGTCGGCCTCGCCTTCGCGCTGATGCTGGCCGCGGCGGCCGCGCTGTTCGCGATCGCGGTCGCGCTGATGAACCGCGGTGCGGGAATCAGGGAGTGAAGACCGCCGTCGCCCTGGTGAGCGCGCGCGCCGCGCGCGGCCTCGACGAGGATATGCCGCCGCTGCTCGCGGCGTTCGCGGCCGCCGGCGCGCACGCCGAGATCGCCGACTGGGACGACCCCGAGGCCGATTGGGCGCGCTTCGATGCGGCGCTGCTGCGCTCCGCCTGGGACTATACCGAGCGGCTGCCGGAGTTCCTCGACTGGATCGAGCGCGTCGACGCGATCACCACGCTCCTCAATCCCGCGCCGGTGCTGCGCTGGAGCGCCGACAAGCACTACCTGCGCGACCTCGAGCGCCTCGGCGTGCCGGTGGTCGCGACCACCTTTGTCGAGCCCGGTGCCGATGCCCGGGAGACGCTCGGCGAGTTCCTCGAGCGCGAGGTGTGCGCCGAGCTGGTGGTGAAGCCGGCGGTCGGCGCCGGCTCGCGCGACACGCGCCGTCACGCGCGGGCCGCCAGCGCGGAGACGCTCGCCCACGTGCGTGAGCTCCTCGACGCACATCGCGCGGTCCTCCTGCAGCCCTACTTCGAGGGCGTCGATCAGCACGGGGAGACTGCGCTCATCTACATCAACGGCCGCTTCAGTCACGCCATCCGCAAGGGGCCGCTGCTGCCGCTGGGGGCTCTGGCGACCGACGGGCTGTTCGCGCCCGAGACGATCACCCGGCGCGAGCCCGGGGCCGACGAGCGTGCCGTGGCGGACCGCACCCTCGCGGCGCTGCCCTACGGGGAGCTCCTTTACGCGCGCGTCGACCTGATCCGCGACGCCGCAGGGAAGCCGTGTCTGCTCGAGCTCGAGCTCGCCGAGCCCTCGCTCTTCTTCGCGCATGAGCCGCGAGCTGCGACGCAGCTGGCGGCGGCGACGCTCGCATGGTGCGCACCGGCCAAGGCGGCGGCCCCCGGTGGGAAGAGCACTGGCCGATAGGACATAATCTAAGGACGTGCCGCCCATCCATAACGTGAGGTGAAACGCACAAAGTAATGTCTAACCCATTGTGGAAACAAACAATCACAATTTCGTCATGGAACTGACGTGAGCCGGCCCGAGGCTATGAGGGCCGGAAATGGGTCAGGACCGGAGGCTGTGAGGCAGCCGGATGAAGGCGACAGGATTCAACACGTTCATAGCGCGGATCGACGCGGCTGAATACGGCCTGTGCCGCAGGCTGAACCGCGGCGCGTCCTTCGCGATTCCGCGGCGTATCTTTCGCATCGCGAGCCGACTCGGCGACGGCATCGTCTGGTACGTCCTGATCTTCGCGCTGCCGGTGCTCTACGGCGCCGCGGGCGTGCGACCGGCCATCGTCATGGCGCTCACCGGAGCGCTCGGTGTCGCCCTCTACTCGCTCCTGAAACACCTCTTCGTGCGCGAGCGCCCGTTCATCACGCACACCGCGATCGATCCGGCGGCAGCCCCGCTCGATCGCTACAGCTTCCCGTCCGGTCATACGCTGCACGCCGTCTCGTTCGCGTGGCAGGCGAGCGCGCACTTTCCCGAGCTCGCCTGGGTGCTGCTGCCGCTCGCGGCGCTGATCGCCGGCTCGCGTGTGGTTCTCGGCCTGCACTACCCGACCGACGTCGTCGCCGGGGCGGCGATCGGCGCCGCGCTCGCAGAGCTCGGATCGGCGCTCGGGTAAACTTCAAACCGTGCGGGTTTCCTGACGGCGCAGTCCTTGCGAAAGCGCTGCGCGTGGTGCGTGCGAGCGATTGAAGGGCCGGGGTTCTGAGCTACACTTCCCCGGGCGGCAGCCGCGCGGGGAGGGGACATGGGCGCAAAACGGGCGCTGATCGTGGACGATTCGAAGTCCGCGCGCCTGTTTCTTGCCCGCGCACTCGAGAAGTACGACATCGACGTCGACAACGCGGAGAGCGCCGAGGCGGCGATCGAGTACCTGAGCCACAACCACCCGGACGTCATCTTCATGGATCACCTGATGCCGGGCATGGACGGATTGCAGGCGGTGCGGGCCATCAAGAACGACCCGCGCACCGCCACCATTCCGGTCATGATGTACACCTCACAGGAAGGAGAGCTGTTCCTCGGTCAGGCGCGCGCGCTCGGCGCGGTAGGCGTGCTGCCGAAACAGATCCGGCCGACCGACGTCTCCAAGGTGCTGAACCAGCTGCACCTGGTCTCCGAGCGGCGCATCGTTGAGCAGCCGAGCTTCACGCCGGTCGACGCGCCGGCCGAGGCAGCGGCGGAGGACAGCCCCGCGCCGGTGCCGTCCCGGCCGCTCACCGACAGCGCGCTGCGCGAGCATTTCGCGGAGCTGCGCCGGGCGCTGGTGGCGGCGGTCGACACCCAGACGGATCGGATCAGCGCCGACATGCGCGCTCTGCTCGCCGAGATGCGCGCCCTGCTCAAGTCCCTGCCGCCGCCCGAAGCGGTTCCGCCGCCGCCACGGCCCGCGTCCTCCGCGTGGGCGTGGCTCTTCGCGTGCGCGGCGCTCACCATTGCGCTCGTGAGCAGCGCACTCGCGTGGCGCACAGGAAGACTCCTCGAAGGCCTGACCATCGAGCTGACCCAGCTGCGGAGTCAGAGTGCGTCGCTCGCGCCGGCGTTTGCGCCGGCCGGAGCGGGTGCGGCCGCACCCGCGGCGGCGACGGCCGGAGGTGCGGTTTCGTCCTCCGGCCCCGCGCCGAGGGCAGGTGTGCCGAGCGACGGCCGGCCGATGGTGGTGTCGGTGCCCTTCGGCGCCGACCCGCTCGGTGGCGCGCGACTCGAAGCGATCGGCAAGCTCCTCTACCGGCTCGCGCGGCAGAAGGTGGCGGGGCTCGTGGACATCAGGAGCTTTGCGGGACGCTTCTGTCTCCTCGGCAGCGCCGTCGACGGATACTCGCTGGCGCCGGAGGAGACGCCCTTCTCGAAGTGCGACCTCGTCGGCAATCCCCCGGACGAGGCGCTCACGAGCGCACAGCGCACGCCGCTCGCGCTCGCCAACCTGATCGACGACATCCGCATCTCCACCCGCGGCGCGCTGCAGGTGCAGGTGGCTCCCGGTGAACCGGCGAGCGTCCTCGCGCCCTATCCGCAAGTGACGAGCGAGCTCACCGCGGGCGAATGGAATCGCACCGGGAGCGTCAACAACCGCATCGAAATCCGCGTGCGCTGAGCGCACCCGCGATCCACCCCCCGTGCACTCCGCCGAGGACGCCTTCCGGCCGCCGCTCTGGTTACGCAACCGCCACGTGCAGTCGATGCTCGCGAGCACCGCCTGGCGGCGCGGACGGGTCCTCGAGCGCGCCGCGCCGCTGCTCGCAGCGCAGCGCGAAGTGCTCCTCGACTGCGGGGCCGGCGTGCGGCTGCAATGCTTCGTGTCGGGTCCGGCGGAGGGCCCCGGCCGGCCGGTCGTGCTGCTGCACGGCTGGGAAGGCAGCGCCGACTCGCTCTACCTGCTCTCCCTCGCGCAGCTGCTGTTCGAGCAGCGCTTCGAGGTGGTGCGACTGAACCTGCGCGACCACGGCGAGACGCATCACCTGAATCGCGAGCTCTTTCACTCCTGCCGCCTGCCGGAGGTCGTCGGCGCGGTGCGCGCCCTGCAGCAGCGCTTTGCAGGCCGCCCGCTGCAGCTGGTGGGCTTCTCCCTTGGCGGAAACTTCATGCTGCGCGTCGCGGCGCAGGCGCGCGAGGCGGCGCTCGATCTCGAGCGGGTGATCGCCGTCTCACCGGTGCTCGATCCCGGTCAGACGCTGACGGCGCTCGAGCGGGGTCTGCCGCTCTATGAGCTGTACTTCGTGCGCAAGTGGCGGCGGAGCCTGCGCAGGAAGCAGGCGGCCTGGCCCGGGAGCTACGATTTCCGCGCCATGGAGCGGCTGCGCGGCCTGCGCCGCATGACGGCGGAGATGGTGCGCTGCTACAGCGAGTTCCCCACCCTCGAGGACTATCTCAACGGCTACGCGATCACCGGCGGGCGGCTCGCGAGGCTCGAAGTGCCCTCGAGCCTCCTGACATCCCTCGACGATCCGATCATTCCCGCCGACGGGCTCGAGCGCCTGGCGCGATCCCCGGCGCTGTCGATCACCGTGACGCGCTACGGGGGTCACTGCGGATTCTTCGAGCGACTCACGGCCCCCAACTGGCTCGAGCGGCGCATCCTCGCCGAGCTCGGCGGCGAGCGCCTCAGCGCGCGGCGCGCTTCTCCTCGAACTCAACCACCGGCTCCCCGCTGGTCACGGTCACCGCGCCGTCGATGATCGCGCCCTTGGCGACCGCGATCCTGCGTGCGACGACGTCGGCGTGGAGCACGGCGGTGGCGCCGACCTCGAGCTTGTCCTCGACGACGAGCTTTCCCGAGATCTTGCCCGCGACCACGGCAGCCTGCGCGTGAATCTCCCCGTGCCACTCCGCCGTCGCGGACATGCGGAGCGCGCCGGCGACGCGCCCGTCGCCCCGAACGGCCCCGCACATCACCAGCGGACCGGACGTCTCCAGGTCCCCGGTGAGACGCGAGCCCTCCGAGACGAAGGTCGGCGAGTCGCCGATCTGATCGATGAGTCTGCGCTTCAACGTCTGGATCATCCGGTGCTCCCTTGGTGCGGCAGGGTCATAATACGGCCCGTCGGACGCCCAAGGATGCCGATCATGATCACATTCCGCACCGGAAGAGTCGCCCTGATCGTCGTGCTCGCGGCCTTAATGGCAAGCTGCAGCCGGGAGCAGCAGGACTGGCGCTCGGCCGAAGCCGCCGACACGAGCGAGGCCTACGGGCGATTCGTCGAGCAGCATCCCGACAGCGAGCTCGCCGCGCGGGCCCGCGAGCGCCTCGCGCAGCTCGAGGAGGAGCGCGACTGGGCGGACGCAGGGCGTGTGGCCTCCGTCGATGCGTACCGGCAGTTCCTCGCCCGGCACCCGGGCGGCAAATGGTCCGAGGAAGCGCGCATCCGCATCGAGGCCTTTTCGCTCGGATCGGCCCCGCGCATGGGGCCGGCTACGGCCGCCTCGACGGGGCCGGTTGCGATTCCGGGATCCTCGGGCGTGCGCGCGCTGCAGCTCGCGACCCAGGCGGCGCCGCCGCCGGTGGGCGGAAGCGGCGCTCAAACTGCCGCTCCGCAGCTCATCCCCACGGCGCCCGTAAAGCTCACACCGCAGCTCTCGCGCGGGCTCGCGGCAGCGCGGCGCCCCGCGCGAGAGGGCAACGCAGCGGGAGCGGCGAGCGGCAGTGCGTACGGGGTGCAGCTCGGAGCGTTCGGCAGCCAGGCGAGCGCCGACCGCGAGTGGCGACGACTCAAGGGGCGCTTCGGCGCGCAGCTGGGTGGGCTCTCCCCGCGCATCGTCCCGGCCGAGAGCGCCACTGGACAGCTCTACCGGCTGCAGGCTCCCGCCGCCGGCGAGGCTCAGGCGCGTGCTCTCTGTGATTCTCTGAAGGAGCAGGCGCAGCCTTGCGTGCCCGTGCTGCCGCACTGACCGACTTGGCTCCGCTTCGGTCCAAAGTGACACTTCGCGTCACCGCCCCGGTGTTGCGCCCTGCCCGCAGGGCTCATTAACTCATTGTTTTCGCTTGGATTTCAGGGCTGGCACGGGCCTTGCTCCGTCACGCTCAAGCTGCGAACAAATTCCCCGTGTTCGCACTTGCGCGCCGTGATGCGACTTCCCCCGCTTCGCGGCGCTTTTTTTTGGCCGCGCGTGGCCGAGTGGCCTCCCGTGCGTAGCCGCGCGAGAGGCCGGGGCCCGCAGCCGCCACAGCGCACGAAGCACCGCGGCTAGAATTCCCCTCCCCATGGAATTCCGTGACTACTACAAGGTCCTCGGAGTCGAGCGCACCGCGAGCGCCGACGCGATCAGGAAGGCCTATCGCCGGCTCGCTCACAAGTACCACCCCGACGTGAGCAAGGAGGCGAACGCGGAGGCGCGCTTCAAGGAAATGCAGGAGGCCTACGAGGTGCTCAAGGATCCCGAGAAGCGCGCCGCGTACGACCAGCTCGGCAGCCAGTGGAAAGCCGGCGAGCAATTTCGTCCACCTCCGGACTGGGGCAGCGGCTTCGAGTTCTCGGGCGACGGCAGGGCGCGCCAGGGTCGCTCGCGAGGGCGGGGCGCGGGCCCGCGGGGCTTCGGCGCGGGCGAAGGCGGCGGCCTGGGCGAGCAGGACTTCAGCGAGTTCTTCTCTTCGCTCTTCGGCGGCGGCTCGCCGTTTGCCGCGGAGGGCCGCCGGCCGGGGCGCGATCATCACGCGCGCATCGAAATCGATCTCGAGGAAGCCTTCCGGGGCACGACCCGGATGCTCGAGCTCAAGCGTCCCGAGCTCAAGCCCGACGGCAGGCTCGAGCTGCGCAACCACACCGTCCGCGTAACGATCCCTCCAGGCGTCACCGCGGGGCAGCTGATCCGTCTCGCCGGTCAGGGCGAGCCGGCGAGCGGGCGCGGCAGCGCGGGGGATCTCTACCTCGAGACGCACATCAGGCCGCATCGGTTGTTCCAGCTCGACGGCCGCGACGTGACGCTCACGCTGCCCGTCGCCCCCTGGGAAGCGGCGCTCGGCGCCTCGGTCACCGTGCCGACGCTGGGCGGGCCGGTGGAGGTGCAGATCCCGCCCGGATCGCAGTCGGGTCAGAAACTGCGCCTGCGCGGGCGTGGCCTGCCGGGCAAGCCCGCCGGGGACCAGTTCGCGCAGTTGAAGCTCGTGCTGCCGCCCGGGACTTCGCCGGAAGCGAAGGCGCTGTACGAGGAGATGCGACGCAAGCTCAATTTCGATCCGCGCGCGGACCTGGAGGGGTGATCCACCGCGCGCCCTCGGAGAGCCACGCCTCCTCGGCCGGCGTGCTGGCGCGCCCGAGAAGGCGGTTGCGGTGCGGAAAGCGTCCGAAGCGCTCGATGATCGAGCGGTGTCGCTCGGCGTAGTCGAGCACCTCGGCGAAGGATTCCTGCAGCTCCTGCGGCGCCTCGCTCAGCAGCCGCCGGCAGGCGGCCACCGATTCCTCCTGCACCTCGAGACTCTCGGCGTGCTGCAGCGGCATGTAGAAGAAGATCCGCTCCACCGCATCGAGCGCGGCATCTGCCCCCGACTGCATGCCCGAGAGCGCGAGCGAGAGCGCCTTCTCGTCGAAATCGAAGGCGCGTGCGCTGCCCCGGAACATGTTGCGCGGAAACTGGTCGAGGACGAGGATCAGACTCAGGCGCCGCCGCGGACCGTCGGCCCAGCTCTCGAGCTCTCCGGCTGCGGCACGCTCGAAGAGCTCGCCGAAGCGCGCGCGGATCTCCTCGTCGCGCTCGGCGGTGAGCCCGAGGTTGTCCTCGCCGAACCAGAAGGCCATGCGCTCGTCGAGGTCCTCGGCGCAGAGCGGGAGTCGTCCGAACCAGAACTCGCGGACGCTGCGCGCCTCGTCCATGGCTCTATCCTGACCTGCTGCGGTCGGACTCGAAGAGCTTCTCGAGCTGCGCCGCGGATTCGCGCGTGGTCGCGAGGAACTTGGTCTCGTCTTCCTTGACCTGATACTGCGCGGCGAGGGTGGCCTCATCGTGCTGGCGGAACTTGCGCACGGCTTCGCGCGCCGTGGCCGGGGCCTCGCCGAGCCCTTCCAGCACCCACGCCGCGATCTCGAGGCTCGAGGCGTAGGTATCGCGGACGATCTCGGTCACCCCCACGTCCATCAGCGCGAAGGCGTGCTGGCGATTGCGCGCGCGGGCGTAGATCTTGAGGCGCGGAAAGTACTCGCGCGCCAGTGCAGCAGTGCGCTTCGAGGCATCCGCGTCGTCGATCGCGAGCACCAGGATCCGGGCGCGATCGGCCCCCGCGGCGCGCAGCAGCTCGAGCCGCGAGGCATCGCCGTAGTAGACCTTGTTGCCGAAGCGGCGCACGAAATCGACGTGCGTCTGGCTGTTGTCGAGGGCGGTGAAGGGGATCCCCTTCACGCGCAGGATGCGTGCCACGATCTGTCCGACGCGCCCGAAGCCGGCGATGATGACCGGGTTGTCGTGCTCCTCGATGGCGTCGTAGGGCTGCTGCGGCGGAGCGAGCCAGCGGTTCTGGATCGCCTCGTGCGCAATCAGCAGCAGGGGACCCAATATCATCGAGAGCGTCACGGCGAGTATGAGGAGGTCCGAGGTGGCGCGCCCGAGGAGCCCGTCGCGCGCGGCGAGCGTGAACAGCACGAATGCGAACTCTCCTCCCGCCGGGAGTGCGAACCCGAGCCGCCGGGCCGAGTCGCCCCGTAGCCCAGCGAGCCTCGCGAGCGCGGTCACGGCGACGATCTTGACGGCGAGAAAGGCGGCGGTGAGGGCGAGCAGCGTCAGCGGCTCGGACTCGAGCAGCCCCAGGTTGGCCGACATGCCGACGGCGATGAAGAACAGGCCGAGGAGCAGACCCTTGAACGGCTCGAGGTCGGCTTCGAGCTCGTGACGAAACTCGCTGTCAGCGAGCAGCACGCCGGCGAGGAACGCCCCGAGCGCCATCGACAATCCGGCGAGGTTCGCGAGCAGCGCCGTGGCGATGACGGTAAGCAGCGCCGCGGCGGTGAACACCTCCGACACCTGCGCGCGCGCGACCACGCGCAGCGCGGGGCGCAGCAGCAGCCGCCCGCCGCCGATGACCGCGACGATCACGGCGAGGAGCTTGAGGAGCGTAATCCACCAGCTGCCGGAGGCCTCATAGGTCGACGACGAGGGAGCCAGCATCGGCAGAAGCGCCAGTGCGGGCAGCACCGCAAGATCCTGGAAGAGAAGGATCCCGAACGCCCCGCGCCCGTACTGTGTCTTGAGTTGCCCGCGC
>Ga0134079_10000440_pt1 | contig 10947 bp, 8 predicted proteins | sample 15_taG_2_FD_119770 | JGI IMG/M metagenome (GOLD analysis project Ga0134079, IMG submission 119770) | Grasslands soil microbial communities from the Angelo Coastal Reserve, California, USA - 15_D_Rain_40cm_2_09182015 | ecosystem: Environmental > Terrestrial > Soil > Grasslands ...
CGGCGGCGGCGGCGGTGGTGGCGGCGGCGGCGGCGGCGGTGGCGGCGGCGGCGGCGGTGGTGGCGGCGGCGGCGGCGGCGGCGGCGCGGAGACTGTGACCGCGGACGTGTCGGCCAACGAGCCACCGTTCTGCTTCGCCATCACACGGTAGGTGCCCGCCGTCTGCCCCGCGGTATACGTGCCGGCGCTCGAGATGATCCCGCCCGTCGCCGAGAATGTGACCGAGACGGCGACGCTATCCCCGGTATTTCTGACCCCGTAGGCGTCGAACTGTTGGGATCCGCCGGCCGAAAGCGTCGTGGTTTTCGGATTGATGATGACCAGCACCAGGCGGCGCTTCTTGACGTTCGACGTGCCCTTAACGGTCGAGCTGCTCAGCGTCGCCGTTACGACGACGTCGGCGGCCGATGTGTCCGCCGTGTACATCCCGCTCCCTGAGATTGCCCCCGCAGATGCTCCCCAGTTAACCGACACCGGGACACTGTCCCCGGCCTGCGTGCGGCCGAAGACGTGAAATTGATAGCTCTGGAGAGGATCGAGAATCAGGCTCTCAGGCGAGACGAACACCTGTGTAGCGGCGGCGTCAACTCCCGTGCCCGATCCGCGCTGCCTCAGGTCGCACGAAGCGACCACGAGGGCGGCGACCGGGAGGAGCAGCGACGCGCCTTTTATGCGCGCCAGACGCTTGGACAGCTTGAAGGTGAATGGCATACCCTTATCTCCTATTTTCGCACGGGCCGTGCCCGAGTAAGTCCTTGATTAGTTTCTCGTCCATTTTTTGCTACGGCCTCGACCGCTACGGCGCTGGACGCCCGGTCGTCACGACCAGGTGATCCACGTACAGGTGCTCGGTGAGCGGAGCGCCGCCGCTGCTGAAGGTCAGCTGCACCGAGTTCAACATCAGGATTGAGCTGCTGCGGAAGCTGAACCCCGACCACGCGCCGCGTTGCACCCCATCGATCCAGAACGTCTGGCGCGCATTGGCCTGGCCCGGGGTGTTGAGCTGCACCCAGTATTCCACGTGATGCCAGCCGCCGAGACTCAGTCCCAATGGCGGCACGTAGCTCTCGGTCCCGTCGCCATAGCGCCCCCAACACGTCACGCCGTCGGGCTCGCGCGCCATCGCCGGGTAGTAGCTGTAAAACCGGGTCCCGATGGGGCCCACCGGATCGGTCACCACCATCGCCGCGAAGAAATCGGTCCCCGTCGGACACTTGCCCGCCTGGCCGAACGCCGACCACTGGTTGTCGGTTCGCGAGCCGTAGAAGGCGATCAGCTTGGTGCTGCCCTGCCAGGTCGTCGGGAAGCGGACGTAGTAGCTGACGTAGAGCGAGTCGTAGCCCGGCATGAAGAAGCGCGTGAGCCACCCGCCGTCGGCCCCGGCTGGGTAGGTGACGTCGAGGTAGTGGCTCCCGGACTGCGCGAAACTTTGGTCGGTCACGACGCGGTGGCGCGTGGGGTCCACCCCGTCCTGCCAGGCGCTGAGATTACCCGATTCGAAGTCCTCGGCAAACACCGTGTCCACGCTCCGTGACACCGGCGGCGTCGTCCCGCCGACCACGTTGGACCGCGCGCCGAACACGGCGTCCACGTTCAACGAGCCGCGGAACGCGACGAGCTGGAATTGGTAGCTCGTGCTCGACGCCAAGCCCAACACCGTGCACGTCCGCGTCGCGCCGATCGTCGTTCCTGCCATCGGAGAGGCGCAGGTTCCCTGACTCACGCTGCTGGCCGATGCCCATGAGAGAGTGCCGGCCGCATACCGGATGTCATAGCTCGCTGGCTGACCCGCGCCATTAGTCACCTCCGTGAAGGAAAGTGTCACGGAGTTTGGCGTCACGCTGGCCACAGAAAGGTTCGTAACCGTCCCCGGATTTGCCGGCGGTGGTGGCGGCGGCGGCGGCGGCGGCGGCGGCGGCGGGGGCGGCACTGCGGACACCGCAACGGCCGCCGTGTCGGCTAACGAACCGCCGTTCTGTTTGGCGATGACGCGGTACGCGCCTGCCGTCTGTCCCGCCGAGTAGCCACCGGCACTCGAGATAGTACCACCCGTTGCGGAATACGTGACCGAAACGCTGGCGCTATCACCCGTGTTCTTGACGCCATACGCAACGAACTGCTGAAAGCCGCCTTCTGCGAGGGCCGTGCTTTTGGGATTGATGACGACACGTGCGATGCGGGACTTTTTCACCCGCGAGCTGCCGCTGACAGTCGAGTTGGAGAGCGTCGCGGTTACAACTGCGTCGGCCGCCGACGTGTCTGCCGTGTAGACGCCAACCGTGGAAATCGAGCCAGCAGAGGCGGCCCAGCGAACCGAAACGGGCACGCTGTCGCCGCTCTGTGAGCGGCCGAAGGCGCCAAATTGGAAGCTCTGTTGAGGGTCGAGCGTCAGTGTATCGGGAGAGACGACGACCTGGGTGACGGAGTTGTCCACACCGGTGGTGTTCCGCGACCGGAAATCGCAGGCCGCAAGGAGCACCACCGCCATCAGAACCCCGGACGGCGTGTAGCGAACGTACATAACCCCCCTCTCAGAGGTTCGGCAGCTCGACTGGCGTGGCACGCAATGGCGTGCAGTAGCCTCGTGGCTTTGCGTCCCCGGCTTTCACCGGGTTTGCCTTTTCGCCCCCAACGAGGGGGTGCGATCCTGCCGAACTACTCAGTCAGCTACTCAAAAAAAAAGAGCCGCCAGCGTCGACCCTCAATGGGTCAAATTCGCTGGCGGCCCGGCGGACCTGGCGACGACGTCGCGTTAGTCCCGTAGCTCTGCGTCACCGCCTTTCGGCGGATTTGCTCTGAGCAGCGTGTTACTTACTTGTTGCACAGCAGCAACAGCCGTGCCGACACGCCAAGAGGAGTCGAGTGACGATTAGCCAAAGCAAGAATAAAGGAGTTGCGAATGCACGCAAATGATGTGATGCAGCCAACGTCATGAAGCTTGCTCGGTATTCTGCCAACGAGACTGCAGAAAGCGTCTAGCCGAGTTTGACGGTACAGGGGATTCTCACAGTAACATCGTCGATGTCCAACTGCTGCTGCGAGGGCGTTCCTCCGAGTCCACGACTGAAGGTGAGTTGCACTGCATCGAGTCGCAAGATCTCGGCGTTCCGAAAACTGAAGCCCGACCATGTCCCGCGTTGCTTGCCATCCACCCATACCGTCTGGCGTGCGTCGGCTCGTCCCGGCTGGTTAAGTCGGACGCAGAACTCGACGTGATGCCACGCGCCATTCGTCATCGCCACCGGCCCGTAGGTTTCGCTCCCATCGCCGAAGCGGCCCCAGCACGTCACTCCGTCTGGCTCGCGTGCCATCGCTGGATAGTACGTATAGAAGCGCAGCTCGCCCGTGCCACGCGTTGTCGTCTGGTCGGCCACCAGCATCGAGGCAAAGAAATCGGATCCCATAGGGCACTTTCCCGCCTGACCGAACGCCGACCACTCATTGTCCGTGCGCGAGCCATAGAGCGCGATCAATTTGGTGTCGCCTTGCCAGGTCTCAGGGAAACGGACCCAGAGGCTCACGTACAACGAGTCGAAGCCTGGCCGCAGGAAACGCGTGAGCCAACCACCGTCCGCGCCCGCCGGGTAGGTGACCGCGAGGAAATGGCTGCCCGAGTGCGCACGATTGGGGTCCTCCACGATTCGCTGGCGCGATGGGTCGATGCCGTCGTTCCATGCTGCGAGACTGCCCGTCTCAAAGTGCTCCGCGAACACCGTGTCCCCGGCGGTGGTCGATGACGACGCGCCGCTCGACCCGCACTCGAGGAGCAGCGCAGGCGCGAGCACGCCCAGTAGGACAATCACGCCGCTTCGTGCCGTCCCCATTCCCAGATCCAGCGCTCGAGCCCGGCCAAGTCGCGGGCGGCGAGGCGACCATGTGTCGGGAAGGTGCACAGGCGCTCGACGAGGAGCCGGCTGCCCGGGAAGGCAGCGCCGCGGTTCACGCATCGCCTGGCGAACGGCTCGAGGTCACAGAGAGCCCGCGGATAGCCGGGCATGACGCCCAGGTTGCGAGCCGCAGGACCCCCCGCCGCATGACGGGCGAGCGGCGATGCGAGTACAGGCAAGCGCAGGTAACCGGCGCGGGCAGCCGTCGGCGTCTTGACGGTCCTGAACGCCGGTTGCTGCCGCAGCTCCTCGAGCAGTCGCGCTGCGTTGTGACGCCGTACGTTCAGCTCCTGATCGGCGGCGGCCCACGTTGCGGCGATCACGGGACATGAGACGGCGGCCGGAGCGCGCAGCGGCCGCGGCGCGCGATAGATCGTCTCGCCGAGATGGAGCATGGGAAGCGCGGCCGGGATCGCATACAGGCTCGGGTGCTGGAACAACCATTGTGCCGTGAGCCCAGCCAGCTCCGACCAACCGCGTCGTCCCTTGGTGAGGGTATGCTCGCGCCGCACGCGGTCGAGGATCCGCTCGCCCGTCTCGTCGATTGCCAGCACCGCACCCCCACTTCCGCCGGTCAGCCCCTTCCCGCGACCGAAGCTCAGCACTGTGAGCGACGCCTGGCTGCCAGCGAGGTGGCCGTTCACGCTCGCGCCGGCTGCCTGCGCCGCATCCTCGATGACCACGGCCCCCGCGGCGGCAGCGAGCGCATTCACCGCGGTGAGATCCACCGGGCACCCGTAGAGGTGGGCGACGACGATCGCACGAGCCCCGTGCCGCAGCGCGGTCTCTACCTGTGTGAGATCGGGATCAAGCGAGCCTGGATTCACGTCATACAGCAACACCGGTACGCCCGCCCCATCGGCCGCCGTGGCCACGTCGTAGCACGCATATGCTGGTAGCGCGATGGGTGCCGGCGCGCCACCAGCGCGGTCTTGGAGCACACCAAGGAGCGTTGCCGTGAGCGCTGCCGTCCCGCTCTCCGTCAGGAGCACCGTGCGCGCCGCGTACCGCTCCTGCAGCAGCGCGCCGACACGCGCTTCCCACCGCTCCTGTGCGCCGTTCCGAGCCGTGATCGCTCGGAATCCCGCGAACACGGCGCGCGCATCGAGAGGCGAGTGAACGGGGAGCTGACGCCGCCAGGCTGTCACGGCAGAAACCGGACGAGCCTCGGCCCCATCAGATTCGCGAGGGACAGCGGCAGACGACGCCACAGCCGGGGTCCCCAGGAGAAGGCCGGATCCTGTGGTGACGGGGTCGCATGCCGCCCGCGCTCGGCCGCCACGTACTGATGCCATGGCAACGGGACGTCGACGCCGCCCCACTGCTTCTTGAATCGATGCGTCCCGCCCTCGGGGGTGCAACGGCCGAAGTTGAACACGCGTACCCCGCGACCGATCACGTGCTCCATGAATGCCCAGTAGAGGAGCATGTTGGCGGAAAGACCGCGGGCCTCGTGGAGCGACCCCGCCCACGTCATCTCGAACTCGTCGCGCCACACAAACCCGCAGCCGCCGGACACTGGCTGGTCCCCATGGTAGACCACGCCGAACACGACCAGCTCCGCGAACGTTGCTGCGACGCGCTCGAAGAACGCGCGCGGCATCACCGGCGTACCTAAATCCCGCATCGTCCGCGCGAATACCTCGTAAAATGGCTCGCGCTGGTCCGGGCCGAAGCGGGCCACGAGGCCCTCCTTTCGCGGACGGCGAATCTGACTCCGCAGCTTGGCGGGGAATCGCGCAAACAGCGCGTCGGCGTCGGGCGGCAGCGGCAGCAGAACGGTGATCTTGTGCGTTGACACGGGAAGCTCGAGATCGGCCACGTTCCGCGTCCGCAGCTCCAGCAGATCCGCGCGTGCCCGGCGTGCTTCTCCGACTGCGTCGGCGACCAGCCGATCCTGTGCGGCGGGTGACCCGAGCGGCCCACCATCGTTGAGGAACGGCAGCGAGACCAGGTAGTGGCCAAAGATCTTGCTGCGCACGCGGGCCAGTGGGAGGATGCCGTGCCAGGCGCCCTCGCGGTCGACGGCGACTCGGTACAGACACTCGGCGCCGAGCACCTCACTCAGGATTTCGCGCCACCCGGCGAGGTGACAGAAACTGCTGCCTCCGGCTCGCGTCACGAGCTCGTCCCACGCGCCCACCTCGCCGTTCAGCGGTACGACTTCGATGGGGGGGGGCGGGGGCGCGATCGTCATGCCGCACTCTCGCTGAGCGCGATGCCTCGCTGCGCGCTCACGAGGCGTGACAACGTGTTCTCGATCGGCGCAAAACGAAATTCCGACAAGAGGCGCTCGAGTCGCGGGAGCGTCCGTCCGAGTCCACCGTAGTGACGGAGGCGCGTCGCCCACGAGACGTCCATGCGAGGTTGGTCCGGGTCTACCTCCCAGGTGTGGATATAAAACGTGCCGGGGACGTCGCGGCACTCACATTGGCGCAGCGCCGCGCGCACGACGCCGTAGGGCAGCAGGCGGAAGTAGGCTCCGCCCGCTGCGGGAAGGCGCATCCCGGCCCACTGGAGCGTCGTCGGCGGGATCTCCGCGAGTCGGCCGGCCGGACGCGCGATCCAGTGCGGATCCGGCTGCCCCGCGGCATACCCGTATCCGCGCCGGCGAACCGGAAACAGGCTGGAATCGTAGCTGTACCCTTCCTCGAGCAGGATGTCGAGCGCCCACTCCCGGCCCTCCACGATCGAAAAGTTCGGGGCGCGAAATCCGACGACGGGAACCCCGGTGATCTCCTCGAGGAGCTGCTTGGAGCGCCGGATCGACTCCCGAAATTGCGCCGGTGTCAGTGTGGTCACTCGCGCGTGATCCCAGCCGTGCGATGCGATTTCATGGCCCGAGCGGGCAATCGTGCGGATGAGATCGGGATGGCGCTCCGCGACCAAACCGACGACGAAGCACGTCGCCCGCACGTTGTGTCGAGCGAGCAACGTGAGGAGCAGCGCCATTTGCTGCTCCACGCGCGACTCAAAATCCTTCCAGGCGCTCCTCGCGACATACGGCTCGAACGCGGCGACCTGGTAGTACTCCTCGACATCGATCGTGAAATGATGCGCGACCATGACGAGCACAGGTGCAACGGCCATGCCCTGAATGCTCGAACGACGCGGAGCAGTCGCCTCCGCGTCGTTCGTCGCGTTCAAGCCGCAGCCGTCGCGCTCGCGCTACAGCAGCACCACCGAGACCACCTTCGTATCCGACGCTGACGCGCCGGCGGCGTCCGTCACCGTCACGCGAATCGTGAACGAGCGGGGCAGGATAATCACGTACGTGTGCCCGACGCTGAAGCTCCCCTGGCTCGTTCTCGTGCCTGTGCTGACCCTGCCATCACCCCAGTCGATCCGATACGTCCACGGGCCGTTCCCGTTGGCGTCGGTGAAAGACTGCGTGGATGAGTAGAGCAGACCAGTGATTGCTGTCTCATCGGGTCCCGCGTTCACGACCGGCGGACTGTTGGGAGTCGTGCATGTCACCGTGAACGTGGTGGTCGCAGTTCCGCCCGAAAGCACGCTGACGGTGCGCGACGTACCACCACTCACCGTGCAGTTCGCGGCCACGCCGGAGATCGCGATGGTGTGGTTACCCGCCGCCAAGTTGGTGTAGCTGACGCTCGTGTTGATCCCGATCGTTCGGGCTGAGCCGCCGTCCACGGTTACGGTGTAGCCGTCGGGATCGAGGCTCGACCCGGTTGTGCTCGTCGAGACCGTCAAGTTGCCGGGCGGCGTGACGCAGCTAACTCCGTAAGAAACCGTCACGGTTCCACCCGATGGCACCGTCACCGTCCGGGTTGCTCCGCCACTCACGGTGCAGTTCGACGGTACCGCGAGCACCACCGTGTGGCTGGCCGCCGAGAGATTCGAGAAAGTCACGTTGCCTGCGCTGGCGATGGTCTGGCTCTGGCTGCCGTCCACGGTCACCGTGTAGCTCGCCGGGATGCTGGAGCCAGTGCTGCTCGTCGAGACCGCTAGACTGCCTGTCGCCGGCGGCGGTGGCGGCGGTGGCGGCGGTGGCGGCGGTGGTGGTGGCGGCGGCGGCGGCGGCGGCGGTGGTGGCGGCGGCGCCGACCCCGCTGCGTTCAAGGCAAGCGTCGAGACAAGCCACTGGCGGGCCGGCGGAGCATACTGCCAATTCCATGTCGGGTCGATCATCCCTGTGCTCGCCTGCACCTGAAACGCGCCGTCTTCGAGAATCCCGGCCGGATCGGAGCCTCGCCCGATGGTGGTGAAGTTGGCCGGTAACTGCAGACCTGTGTAGGCTCCTGATGAATCGATTTTCCCCATCGTAGCCGTGAACGCAAGTGCGCCCGCGTTCACGGCGAGCGGCGCCGTATGTGCGGCGATGAAAGCACCGGTGTCAACGCCGCTGGCGGAGTGGTGGTCGCCGAGCGCGACGGTAAAGTTGTCTTCCACGCCGCCCCACGCCGAGATCGTAATACCACCGTCGCTCACCCGCTGGTGCATGTACGCGCGCACGGCCAGGATCTGGCCCGACACCGACGAGGTGTCCGGGAAGTTCTTGATGTTCGTGGCGACATAGGTCGCCATCGAGTATCCGCCCGCCGTGACGTACTCGACCAGGTGGTAGGTGTTACCGGCGCGCGTGTTGTTGGCGTCGGCAATGAAGTCGATCACCGAGTCGACGATGTTGTTCGTCGATCCGACCCAGTAGACTGAAGCAATCACCGCGTCGCCGTGGTGCGGGTTCTTGGGATCGAACCCCTTGGCCAGGGAGTCCCCGGCCTCGTTGAGCGACCCGTTAGCCCTGCTGAGGGTGATGCCGCTCGCCGAAAACGAGAACAGGGGGTGCGTGACCGGACTGACCGGATTGCCGGCGTCCGTACACGCAGCCGCCACCAGCGCGGCACAAACGCCCCCAAGCAGATGGCGCGGAGTCATCAGAACGCTCCGATATTGAAGGGTGCGCTTTCGGCCATGAATACGTTGGCCGACGTGGCGACCAGCGTGTAGCCATTACCGGGCTGGTCGATACTGAGGTCCGAGAACGTGGCGACACCGTTGCTGACTGTCACCGTCTTCGTCCCCGAGAGAGTGCCTGCGAGCAGCGTTCCGCCGTTGTGTCCGATCGCGATCGTCACCTGACCGCTGAAGCTCGTGACCCGATTACCCAGCGCGTCCACGACCACGACTTGTACCGCGGGCTGGATCGTCAGCAACGGGAGCGTCGTGCTCGGCGGCACCGCGAATGCGAGGTGCAGCGGCGGACTGAGCGCGACCACCGTGGTCAGCCACGTGCTTGGCGTGCCGAAGAACCATGTCCATTGCGGATCGACCGTGCCGATCCCGGCGTGCACCAGGTAATCGACCTCGTTCACAATCTCGGCATCCGATCCCACGCCGACGCGTGTAAAGCCCGCCGGCGGATCGCGACCAGCCAGGGGATTCGCCATCGTGACGCCGTAGGCGAGAGCGCCGTCGCCGATCGGAATGGATCCGGGGCCGACCGCGATGATCCCGGAGCCCAGGCCGCCCGCTGAGCGGTGTGCACCGAGCGCGAACGCCGCCACGGAGTTGACGCCCGTCCACGCCGTAATCGTCACGCCACCTTCCGGAACCGAATCCGACAGATAAGCCCGTACGGCAAGGATGTCTCCCTGGCCGGGATCGGTGTTGGGATCCGGGAAGTTCTGGACGTTTGAGGCAACGTAGGTCGCCATCGAGTAGCCACCAGCACTGACCAAATCGACGCGCGTGTACGTATTGCCTACGCGCGTGAAGTTCAGGTCCGTGATGACATCGACCACGGAATCGATGACGGCCGACCCCCTCCAGTAGAACGTCGCGACGACCGCGTCGCCGCGGTGCGGGTTGGTCGGGTTGAACCCCTTCCCCAGGATCCGCCCGCTCTCGCCAAGGGTGCCATTGACCTGGTCCAGCGTGATGCCCGAGGAGGGAGCGCCGGGCGCAAACTGCGCGAAGCGAGGAAGCTCGGGAGTGGGCGGCGGGCCGACTGGATCGCTGCATGCCGCGACGAGCGCAGCGAGTGCGATCAGCCCCGTAATGGTTGTGACCTTATACATGACCCCTCGCTCCGTTGAGTGAGCAGCACTCGCGTCCGTAGCGCGATACCGCTGTCACGCGGCAAGGTTTAGGCCGTCTGGAGGGAAGTGGGGGATTCCGCTCTTTTACTTCGGCGATACAGAGATTGCTGCGGCTGCTCCGCAACCTCTTATGGCCTTGGCGCAACATCGTGGCAGGGGCGGAGTTAATCCGCTGGACTGGCAAGCACGGCGACGAGCTCTCCCACGCACCGGGCGAACCGCTCGTAGACCTCGTCGAACACCTCTCGTCCGTCATTCACCGGATCGTGGATCGTGCGCGTCTCAACCGGGGCAGGATCGAGGTCGCCGAGTACCAGGATGTCAGCGGGCCTGCGCCCAAAACGCTCACAAATCAAGCGCTGCTGGGCGTCGTCCATCACCACGATAAGATCGGCTGCGCGGACCAGATCGGCCGTCACGAGTCGCGATCGGTGGTCCGTCAGGTCCAGCCCGTGGCGTGCGGCGGCGGCCAGCGCATTGGGATGAGCAGGCCGGTTGAAGCGTCCCGCCTAGAAGTTGCCGAAACTTACAGGACAATCGTAACGACCTTCGAGTCGGACCCTGAAGCGCCACGGCTGTCCGTCACGGTGACACGGATCGTGTGGGTGCCCAGCGGCAGGACATAGGTGTGCCCTGTGTTGATCGTTCCCGGGCTCGAGGCGCTGCCCGTACTCGGTGACGATCCGTCGCCCCAGTCGATCGTGTACGACCACGGCCCGTTGTCTGGATCACTGAACGACCAGCTCAGCGAGTAGAGCAGACCGACCAGCACGGTCTGGTCCGACCCCGCGTTCACAGTTGGCGTACTGTTCGGTTGGCTCACGGTGAACGTCTGCGACGCCGTCGTGCTCTGCGCCCCCTGATTGTCCGTGACACGCAGCGTGACCGTGTACGTCCCGCCCGCCGCGTACGTGTGCGACGGATTCGCCGCGGTCGACGTGCCGCCGTCCCCAAAGTTCCAACTGTAGCTCGCAATCGAGCCGTCCGGATCGCTGCTC
>Ga0134079_10000441_pt1 | contig 10943 bp, 8 predicted proteins | sample 15_taG_2_FD_119770 | JGI IMG/M metagenome (GOLD analysis project Ga0134079, IMG submission 119770) | Grasslands soil microbial communities from the Angelo Coastal Reserve, California, USA - 15_D_Rain_40cm_2_09182015 | ecosystem: Environmental > Terrestrial > Soil > Grasslands ...
GCAACGCTGGCAGGCGGTGTTGGCAAGAGATCGCCGGTTCGACGGCGCGTTTGTATACGCGGTCCGCTCGACCGGGATCTATTGCCGCCCGTCCTGCGCCAGCCGGCGGCCGCGCCGCACGCAAGTCACATTCTTCCCCATCCCGGAAGCGGCCGAGCGCGAAGGGTATCGCGCGTGCCGTCGCTGCCATCCGGCCGACGTCATCGGCGGCGATCCGGCGATCGCGCTGGTGCGCGAGGCGGCGCGTGCGATGGCGACAGGCGCGCGGCCGCGCGGCGATGCCCGCCGGCTCACGCGCGCGTTCAAGCGCGTCCTCGGCATCACGCCTCGGGCATATGCGGAAGCGCGGCGGCTCAATCGCTTCAAACAGGAATTGAAACGGAGGAAACAGGTGAGTCCCGCACTCTACGAAGCCGGATACGGCTCGAGCAGCCGCGTGTACGAACGCACGGACGCGCAGCTGGGCATGACGCCAGCGACATACGCGCGTGGCGGCAACGGCGTCGGTATCGCCTACGTCACCGTGGCGACGGCGCTGGGCCGTCTCCTGGTCGCCGCCACAGAGCGCGGCGTGTGCCGCGTCGCGCTCGCCGACAACGCCGGGACTCTCAAGCCGGACCTGCTCGCCGAATTCCCCAACGCGCGCGTGGTGGAGGACAAGAGCGGCAAGCTGCAGGGCTGGGTCACCGCGATTCTCGCGTATCTCGAAGGACGAGAACCGGATCTCGACCTGCCGCTGGACATCCGCGCGACGGCGTTTCAGCGCCGGGTGTGGCAGGAGCTACAAAAGATTCCGTTCGGGCAGACCAGCACATACGCGGAAGTCGCCAGACGCCTCGGCCAGCCGACGGCCGCGCGCGCGGTCGCGCAAGCATGCGCGAACAATCCCGCGGCGCTGGTCATTCCGTGTCACCGGGTCGTCCGCGCGGGCGGCGACCAGGGTGGTTACCGCTGGGGAGTCGAACGCAAGCAACGGCTGCTGGAGATGGAAGTCACATCTCCTTCACGCCAAGAGCCTCGAAGACCCGGCCGCGCTCGTACTGTGAGCTGATCGCCTGCGCGTCGGCGCGGACCGCCGCGCGGATCGTGTCGTCCATCCGCACCTTTTGAATCACGGCAATCAGCACCTCGGCCAACTGGTTATCGGACGAGATGCCTTTGGCCGACTCGAGCACCGCGAGTGTGACGGGACGCGGCAAGTCCTTCGCTCCAACGACGCTCAAGAGGGTGCGGCCCCGCTCATAGTCGGAGGCGAGTTTGCCCGCAGCCGCGAAGAAGGGCAGCCGGAGCGTGTCGTTGAGCGCGTAGGAGGCGCCGATCTCGGAGAGGAGCTGCGCCAGCTCATAATCCGACTCGATCGATTTCGCCGACGCGAGCACGTCGGCGAGCATGGCGTTGGTGGTGCCGGTGCGCTTGACCACCGCGTCGAGAACGCGGCCGTGCTCGTAATCCGATTCGAGCGTATTCGCGGCCGTGAAGAACGCGGGCCGCACCGCCTCGTCGATCGGACGCGCCTGGTTCAGCTCGATCAGCAACGTCGCCAGCTCGTAGTCGGAATCGATGCCCGTCGCGGCGTCGAGCATGCCGGCCTGCATGGCTGGCGTCAGTCCCGGACGCGACAGCGCCGCCGAAAGCACGCGGTGGCGCTCGTAGTCGGATTCGATCGATTTCGCGGCGGTCACGAATCCCGCCTGCATCTTCTCCGTGAGCGGCTGCGTCTTGGAGACTTCGATCAAGAGCTCCGCGAGCTCGTAGTCGCTGTCGATGGTCTGTCCCGCCATCGTCACGATGCGCTCGTAGCCCGCGGCATCGAGCTTCCCGCTTTTGACGGCCGCTGAATAGTAAATCCGCCGCGTATAGTCACCGGAGAGCTCGCCGAGCTCGTCGATGAGTCCCTGGATCCCCTTGGTGTTCAGAATCCAGCGCGCGCGCTCCTCCGCCATGAACCCGCTGCGACGGAACAGGAACGTGAGCGTCTCGGCCAGCCAGGCCTTGGCGTCGGCATCGAACGGCTGCACGGCGCCGTCCACCTTGTACACGCGCTCCAGACTCCCGCCGGAGCCCCGCTGAATCATCAGGCGACGGTCGTGCGCGCCGTAATCCACTTTGATGACGACGCGGCCGCCTGAGGCGACGGTGGCGATATCCGTGAAATCGTCGTTGAACGTGAACTTGCCGTCTCCGTCGAACGTGATGGCGCAATTGCCGGTCGTGATACTGATCGTCACCACCTCACCATCGCCTTCGTGACTGCTCGACGAGTGGCGCGTATCGCGCCCACCGCAGCCACGCAGCGAATCGACTGTCCCGGTCGCGCTCAGCGACGTCGCAGCGACAGGCCGGCGTGGCGTCGCGAGCGTGCTCGTCCGCGCAGGAACGCGCGGGATCGTGTCGATGGAGCTCGTGGTCGCGCCGGCGGGCGTCGTCACCCGCGGCGCCGCGGCGGCCAGCGGTACCACGACCGCGATGACGGCGAGCCACGCAGGCACCGCCGACCGCGCCGACAGCGTCGCGCGCGAGCGCCGCGTGTCGAGCACGTCGAGCAGGCGCGTGGCCAGCTGCGCGGGACGCGCCATGGCGACGCTTGCAAGCGACGTCGCGCGGGCGGCGCGCAGGCCGCGCGCGATGTCCAGCAGATGCGTGGCGTAGGCCGATGGCGTCGCGCCGGCGCGCAGCACGTGATCGTCGCACGCGCGCTCACGCTCCTCGCGCAGCCGTGTCGCGGCCAGCCACGCCAGCGGCTGGAACCAGTAGAGCGCGCAGGCGATGCGCGCGAGGAGCTGGGTCAGGAAGTCGTGGCGCTTGATGTGCGCGAGCTCGTGCAGCAAGACGTCGCGGCGCCGCTCGGCAGTCCAGTCATCGGCGTCGACGGGAAGAAGGATCGCGGGCCGGCGCACACCCCAGGTCATCGGCATCGCCGGACCTTCTGACTGCAACAGCCGAACGGGGCGCGTCAGTCCCAACTCGAGCGAGAGGTCCCCGAGGAGACGCAGCCATGCCTCGTCCGTCACGGGCTCGTTGGAGCGCTCGAGCCAGGCGATCCGAGCGAGGCCGATGGCGAGCAACATCAGCACGAGCGCGACGCCGCCCAGCCACACCGGGACGATCAACGCGGTCCAGTTCAGCGTGATCTGCCAGCGCACCGGACCAGCGACAGTCGTCGCTGACCGCTCGATTACGGCCGCGGGCGCCTGCGCATGAGCGGGCGCACTTGTGTGGGTCGAGATCGCGGCCTGAACGGGCGCGGCATCGTCAACCACCGTCTCATGCGGGGGAGTGGCGGTAGCGGTGTGGGCAGGCATCTGATTCAAGTCGAATGCGACCGGCATATCGAAGCGCGGCCAGCCGGCCACACGCAATTCCGGGAGCAGTGCGGAGGCGAGCGGGAGAGCCAGCACGGCGCCGCAGGCGAGCGTCCACACCAGATGTCGCAGCGAGGCGGACGAGCGCCGCAGACAGAGCGTCACCAGCGCGGCGAGCACCAGGATCACGGTCGACTTGACGAATGCGTCGGTCAATATCGCGATCATGTCAGCGGCCCTCCTTCCGTGCGTCGGCAATCATGCGGCTCAAGCGATCGAGCTCCTCATCGGACAACTTTGCGGAGGAGAGGTCGAGCAGCGCGGCGACCGCCTGCTCCGTTGACCCGTCGAAGAATGTGTGGAGGATCTGGCGCAGCGCCGACTGGCGCGCGCGCGCGCGCGGGACGGTCGGCGCGAACACGTAGCGGGGTCCTTCTTCCTCGTGCCGCAGATGCCCTTTCTCCTCGAGCACGCGCAGCAGCGCACGCACGGCCGAATAACTCGGCGGATCGGCGAGCTGATCGAGCACTTCCGCGGCGGTCGCGCGACCCGCGCGATAGATCACGTCCATGATTTCGCGTTCCCGGCGGCTCAGCTTTGCGTTGGTCTCTTTGGCCATGGCTCCACGCCGTGGGATTATTATGCTAAAAAACCAGCATCGTATGCTAAGAAACTAGCACTGCATGCGATCTTGTCAAGCCAGGGATTTACGGACGTTGCCGGCCTGCCACAGATGCCGCCGGTCATGGGCGAGGATGAAGTTGAAGTACGCGCCGATCGGCATGCGGATAAGGCGGTTGATGGGTGATATCGTCTTCACGCGGGCGAGGTCCAGACCATCGGCCGCCCGGACGCGATCGGCAAGCTGATCTCTGATCCTGGCAAATTCCGGAACGATCTCGACACTGCGACGGACCGGGCCGGCTTGCACCCGGATCAGGCGTGGGGCGCGCATCCGGAACCTGGGCGGCGGCTCCATCGACGCGACCATCAGGCGCGAGAACCAGCCGTACGAGAACGGTCCCGAGCTCGTCTGGTTGCGGTCCCGGCCTTCGGCGATGGACCGGTCGAAGGCCGGCAGGGCGGTGGTCACGCCGACGTTCAAATGCTCGAGACAATCCAGAATCGACCAGCTTCCCTCGGCCGGATGCCGGTTGAGCTGGTCCTCAGTCAGCCCGGCGACGATCGCCTTCCCTTCCGCCTTGATGGCGGCGATTTGCTCCAGCATGACCTCGAGCTCGGCGTGCATGCGCTGATAATACGACTCGGCGCTCAACAGGTGCTCGAGGGCACGCGGCGGCGTCCCTAAGGCTGACGCCCCTCGCTCGTCACGGTGCTCGTCGTTTCGCCGCCGAGCTTATAGCGCTGAAACCAGCTCATCATGTAGAGCTGCGTGCGCAGATAGTTCGACGGCTTGGAGCTCGTGCCGTGGTACTCCCCGTTGAAGCGCAGCATCACGGTCGGCACCTTCAGCATCTTGAGCGCGGAGTAGTACTCCTCGGTCTGCGGCATCGGCGTGCGCAGATCGAGCTCGCCGGTCATCAGCAGCGTCGGCGTCTTCACGTTGCCGACATAGGCGAGCGATGACTGCTTGAACCACTGCTCCGGCTTCTCCCAGAACGGCGCATCGAAGAAGCCGTAGGTGAACAGCGGCACGTCGGTCTCGCCGGCCATGCTCACCCAGTCGATCACCGGACAGCGCACGGCCGCCGCCGCGAATCGCGTCGTGTGGCCGATCACCCAGCTCGACAGCACGCCGCCGCCCGAGCACCCGGCGACGTACATGCGCTGCGTGTCGATGTAGCCGCGCGCGACGACGGTGTCGACGCCCGCCATCAGGTCGTCGTAGTCGACGCCCGGATAGGCGCGGGCGATCGCGTTGCCGAAGCTCGAGCCGTAGCCCGTGCTGCCGCGGGGATTCGTGATCAGAACGACGTAGCCATCGGCGGCGAAGTTCTCGAGATAGAAATTGAAAGCACCGTTGAACATGGCGTGCGGCCCGCCATGGATTTCGAGGAGCATCGGATACTTCTTCGCGGGATCGAAGCCGGGCGGCTTGATGATCCATCCCTGCACCCGGGTCCCGCTGGTGGAGGCGTACCACACCGCTTCGGTCTTGCCGATCCGAACGCCCTGGAGCACGTCGTCGTTCACATTCGTGAGCTGCGTGACGGGCTGCGGGCGCTTCAAGTTGACCTTCACGACGTCCGCCGGCTTGTCGGCCGTAGCGCGCACGCCGACGGCATTGAGATCGCGCGAGATCGACGAGAGCGAAAGCACCTGCGCACCGTCGGTCACCTTGCGGGGGGCGCTCTTCAGGCCGGCGAAATAAATGTTGCTGGTTCCCTGTTCGGCGAGCGCGAAGTACACGCCGCTCCCGTCCGGACTCCAGCGCACGCTGCCGGGATCGCGGTCGTAGCTGGTCAGCGACCGCAGGCCGGTGCCATCGACGCCGACGGTCCAGACTTCGTCGGCGCGATAGGAATAGGTGCCGGCTTCGTGGCCCGTGAATGCCACCGTGCGGCCGTCCGGCGAGACGATGGGATTGTTCCAGTTGCCCTTCGTCGTCACCAGCTGCCGCGTGGCGCCGCTCTGCACGTCCACCGCGTACAGGTAGGACTCCCGATAGCGATAATCGAAATCGGCATCCCGCAATCCGTCGAACACGATGGTACGCCCGTCCGGCGTCCAGTCGTAGTTTGGTCCGCCCGCGAGCTCGCTGGTTCCATAGTCACCGGTGGTGAGCTGCCGCGGCGTCCCGCCCTCGGACGGCACCACGAAAATGCGCGTCGTCCCCTGCTCGACGTAGCCCAGCCGATCGCGGCGGTAGTGCAGCCGATCGACGATGCGCGGCGCCGGCGTCCACTTGGCGCCCTCCGGCGGCATGGGCATGCTGATCTTCCACGGCGTCTCGCTCTTCACGAGCATCGTGAACGCGAGCGACTTGCCGTCGGGCGACCAGCTCACGCTGTTCGGCGTCTCGCTGACATGCGTGACCTGCGAGCTGGCGCCTTCGGCATCCATCCACCGCACGAACACCTGCGTGCCCTTGGGCTCGCCATCCGCGACATACGCGATCCGCGAACCGTCGGGCGACCACCGGGCGTTCGACCCCTTCACGAGAAACCGGTTGCGCGAGCCGTCGGCGTTCATGATCCACAGTCCCGCGTCCCAGCGATCCTCGATCTTGTTCACCCAGCGGCGCGTGTAGATGATTTGCGCGCCGTTGGGCGAGACTTGCGGATCGCCGACTTGCTCCCAATCGAGATAGTGGTTGACGGTGAGCAGGGTGTCGGATGCGGTTTCTTGCGCGGTGAGTCGTGGACTGAGACACACTGCCAGCACTACGGCAACGGTGAGCGTACGCATAGCACCTCCGCGAGACGCGGCGTTGAGCGGATTGGTAAGAAAACGCCTGGTACATCCGGTGGCCAGTCTGGTCGAGTAGGGGCGCAGCATGCTGCGCCCCTACTTAATGTCCGTGCTCGGCCTCTCAGCGTTTAGGTACTCCTATCAGATATGTGCCGCGCAATGGCGACCATCCGCCGCGGAAATCCCCGATGTCCCAGTCATACGTGTCCAGACCCCGAACCAGCTCCGCCAGCTCAGCCTTCGTATACGTCCGCAGGCACGACACAACTCCATCGAACGTGCCCACGAGCGGCAGCGCCGGCGGCAAGTAGGTCCACATCAGGCGCGACCAGCGCCAGGGCCGCACGAAGGGCGCCGCCAGCAGCGTGCCGAGCCACGTGAAGGCAATGATTGCGAGCTCGCGGGGCGCGCGACGCGCCACCTCGAAAACGCCGATCCCCTGGCGGCGCTCCACCGCATCGGCGAGGATCGCGCGGGCCGCTTCGGGTTGAAAATGATGGAACGCCGTGAAGATGGTGCGGAATCCGTCGAGCTCCGCCGGCACGGCGCGCGCGTCGACCGGCTCGGGGTGCAGCGGCAGCGCACCGGTGCCGTCCTGGTGTGGGTACAGATCCGTCAGCAAAACCGGGACGCCGACCTCGGAGGCCAAGCGGTGCCAGGGACCGCCGGCTCCGGAACAGAGATCGAGGATTCGCCGGGCCCCGGATCGCTCGAGCGCGCGCCGCAGCAGCGGTCCCGCGGGGTCGTACGCGCCCGCGAGGTTCACGCTGAACGCCAGAAAATCGGTCAACGCGTCGCGCAGCGACGCCGGACAAGCGGCGAGATCGTGGATCTCGACCAGGTGCAGGCGCATGATGGCAAAGTTAGATTTCGCGCCCTACCATGGACAACTTCGAGCTGCCACGGCTCTTCCGGGAACGCCCCGCCGGCCACAACTACTTCGAGCTGATCCGCGTCCCCGCGATGTCGGCGGGTCTCTACGTGCTCCAGCCCGGCGAGCCCGACAAGCAGGAGCCGCACCGCGAGGACGAGCTCTATTACGTGGTCGGCGGTCGAGCCACGATCCGCGTGGGCGCCGAAGACAAGCCGATCGCGCCGGGAGCGGCGATCTTCGTGCCGGCCGGCGTCGAACACCACTTCCACTCCATCACCGCCGAGCTGCAGGTTCTCGTCATCTTCGCCCCCGCTGAAACCCCGATCGCGACATGAGTCTCCGCACCACGCCGTTTCATTCCCGCACGGCGCCATTGTCGGAGGGGCAAGCCTGGCGGCGCTGGGCCGGGTATGTCGTCGCGAGCTCCTACGAGCTCTCCCACGACCGCGAATACCACGCGATCCGCAACTCGGCGGCGCTGTTCGACGTGTCGCCGCTCTATAAGTATCTCATCACGGGCCGCGACGCCCGCCGGTTGCTCGACCACGTCGTCACCCGAAACGTGGCCAAGGCCAAAGTCGGTCAGGTGCTCTACACGCCCTGGTGCGACACCGACGGCAAGCAGATCGACGACGGCACGATCTCGGTGCTCGACGAACAGACGTTTCGCATGACGTCGGCCGACCCGACGCTGCGCTGGCTTCATCTCAACGCCTCGGGCCTGGACGTGCAAATCGCGGACGTGTCCGACACTACCGCCGCCGTGTCGTTACAGGGACCGAGCGCGCGGGAAATTCTCCAGCTCGCCGCCGAGCGCGATCTCGGCGCGCTCAAGTACTTCCGCCTGACGAGCGCGAAGATTCGCGGCATTCCGGTCACCATCTCCCGCACCGGCTATACCGGCGACCTCGGCTTCGAGGTCTGGGTGGACTCGGGCCGAGCCGTCGCGCTGTGGGATGCGCTCATCGAAACCGGGACGCCGTACGGTATCACCCCCGCCGGCATGCTGGCGCTCGACGTCGCGCGCATCGAAGCGGGCCTGCTGCTCATCGAGGTCGACTACTTCTCCTCGCGCCATGCCCTGATCGAGTCACAGAAGTCGTCCCCGCTCGAGCTGGGACTCGCCTGGACCGTGGCGACCGACAAGGAGCGCTACAACGGACAGGCCGCACTCGACGCGGAGCGTTCGCGTGGACCGGAATGGCAATTCACCGGACTCACGGTCGACTGGGACTCGCTGGAGCAGCTGTACGCCGACGTGGGCCTCCCGCCGCGGCTCCCGACGCAGGCGTGGCGCGCGAGCGTGCCGATCTACGACCGCGGCGGGCGCAAGCAGATCGGCTACGCGACGAGCGGCGGCTGGTCGCCGCTGCTCAAGCAGTACATGGCACTGGCGCATCTGGGATCCGAGCACAAACCGGGGACGGAAGTGCGGATGGAGCTGACCGTGGAGCACCGGCGCAAGCAGGCGAAGGCGGTGTTGACGCCCCTGCCGTTCTTCAACCCCGAACGGAAGCGCGCGTGAAGCAATACGACGCGATCATTATCGGCGGCGGGCACAACGGCCTCGTCACCGCAGCCTATCTCGCGCGCGCCGGCAAGTCGGTGCTGGTGCTCGAGCGGCGGCCGCGCGTCGGTGGCGCCGCGGTGACCGAAGAGATCTTCCCCGGCTTCAAGTTCTCGATGTTCTCCTACGTCGTGTCGCTGCTCCGTCCCGAGATCATCCGCGACCTCGACTTGCCGCGGCACGGGCTGCACATCCTGCCGCTCGAGAGCACCGTCACACCGATGGAAAACGGCAACTACCTCGCCGCCTGGGCTGACCACGATGAGAGCCGGCGCGAGCTCTACCGCCATTCGCCGCGCGATGCCGAAGCGTATGACGAGTACGGCCACCTCATGCACTTCATGGCCCGGGCGGTGAAGCCGATCCTCAGCATGGTCCCGCCCGATCCGACGTCGTTCGCCCCCGGCGACCTCGCCGGTCTGCTCAAGCTCGGCAGGCATTTCCGCGGCCTGGGCGGCGAGCGGCTGCACGCGCTCGTGAAGCTGATGACGATGAGCTCGGCGGATTTCCTGGACGAGTGGTTCGAGACCGACGTCCTCAAGGCGACGAAGTCGGCCAGCGGAATCATCGGGACGTTCCTCGGGCCCCGTTCGCCGGGCACCGCCTACGTTCTCCTTCATCATTACATGGGGGAGCTGGACGGCGTGTTTCGCGCCTGGGGCTTTGCCAAGGGCGGCACGGGCGCCGTCAGCGAGGCGATTGCGTCGGCCGCGCGCAGCTTTGGCGCGGAGATCCGCTGCAATGCCGGCGTCAGCAAGGTCATGGTCAAGAACGGACGCGCGCTCGGCGTGGCGCTGGAGAACGGCGACGAGTTGCGCGCGAGCACGGTCGTGTCGAGTCTCGATCCGCGCCGCACGTTTCTCCAACTCCTTGAGAGGGGCGACCTTCCTGACGACCTCATCGGTGACATTCACCGTTTCAAGTTCCGCGGCTCTTCGGGCAAAGTGAATCTCGCGCTGTCAGGCCTCCCGAAATTCGCCTGCATGCCCGACGGCGGCCCGGGAGGTCGGCTCCATCGCGGCGCCGTCTCGATCAGTCCGAGTCTCGATTACGTGGAGCGGGCCTACGACGACGCGAAGTACGGTGAGTTCTCGCGCCGTCCCTACATGGACATTGTCTTCCCGTCGATGATCGATCCCGGCATGGCGCCGCCGGGCAAGCACGTGATGTCGATCTTCGTGCAGTATGCGCCCTACACCCAGAACGGCGGCTGGACCGACGCCAGGCGCGAGGAATTCGGCGACGCGGTGGTGAACACGGTCGAGCAGTTCGCGCCGGGCTTCAAGTCGTTGATCCTGCATCGCCAGGTGATCACGCCGCTCGATATCGAGCGGATCACCGGGTTGTCGGAGGGCAACATCTTTGCCGGCGAGCTGGCGCTGCATCAGCTGTTCTTCCTGCGGCCCGCGCCGGGCTGGGCGAAGTTCACGACGCCGGTGCGCGGGTTCTATCAGGCCGGCTCCGGCACGCATCCCGGCGGGGGGATCATGGGCGCGTCCGGCCGTCTCGCGGCCATGACGATCCTGAAGAACGGCACATGAAGTACGATGCGATCGTCATCGGCGCCGGCGCCAACGGGCTCGTCACCGCGCACTACTTGGCGCGCGCGGGCAAGCGCGTGTGCGTCGTCGAGCAGCGCGACGTCCCCGATACGTCCGCCGACATCGGGTGGATTCCCGACGTCGTCATTCGCGACCTCGGTCTTTCCGGCGCCGGGCTGCGCATCGCGGAGCCGGACCCGTGGATCACCGCGCCACTGCCCGCCGGCGGTACGCTGGAGCTCTCTCGCGACATCCGGCGATCGACGGAAGCAATCCGGCGCATCAGC
>Ga0134079_10000442_pt1 | contig 10942 bp, 8 predicted proteins | sample 15_taG_2_FD_119770 | JGI IMG/M metagenome (GOLD analysis project Ga0134079, IMG submission 119770) | Grasslands soil microbial communities from the Angelo Coastal Reserve, California, USA - 15_D_Rain_40cm_2_09182015 | ecosystem: Environmental > Terrestrial > Soil > Grasslands ...
CTCGCGCGCGTAGAGCACGGTCTTGCCCGAGTCCGGGCTCATGAACTTGCCGGGCTCGAGCGCACCGAGATGCACCTCCTGCTGCGCCTTCTGCTTGATCGCGTCGATCCGGGCGCTCGCGGCCGGATTCAGGAACAACGCGAACCACGCGAGCGCCGCGGCCAACACCGCGGTGAGGGTCAGCACCGGGCCGAGCAGGCGCGCGGGTCCGACGCCGCACGCGGCGAGCGCCGCCGCCTCGCAGTCGCGGTTGAGCCGCGCGAGCGCGAGCATCACGCCGAGGAACAGCGCGATCGGCGTCAGCAGCGTCACGTAGCGCAGGGTCGTGAGCGCGAAGATCGACCAGATCGCGTCGCGCGGCAGGCGCTCGGCGGCGGCGTCGCCGAGAATGTCGGCGAACTGTTTGGTCATCAGGACGGTGAGCAGCACCGCAACGACGATCAGCCAAGCCGCGAACGTCTCGCGCAAGATGTAGCGGCTGATCAAGCTCACTTAAGCGGAGTCCGTTGCCAGTACCTTCAACGACTTGGATGCACTACACTGCATTTTCCGCGGTATTTCCAAAAAGATAGCACAGCGCGCCCGTGCGCCGCGGTTTTGTTTTCGAGCAGCTCGCACGCGGCCACGGCAGGAGACGGCATGGACTTCTCGTTGAAGACGGGCGAGCCCCGACGCCAGCGCACCGAGTGCGCGATCTTGCCGGTGTTCGACGACGGCGTGCTGCGCGGCGCCACCGCCGCGATCGACCGCGCCGCGCACGGCGCGATCAAGAAGCTCGTCCGCGCCGGTGAGATCGCGGACCGGCTCGGCGCGACCACGCTCCTGCACCGCGCCCAAGGCGCCGCGCGCCGCTGGCTGTTCGTCGGCTGCGGTAAGCACGCGGAGTTCGACGCGCGGCGTCTCGCGGCCGCGCTCGCCGCCGCCGTGGCGGCGCTGCGCGCGAGCGGCACGCGCGAGGCGCTGAGCTACCTCGCGTACGGCGTCGACTCCCTCGACGCCGAACGAGCCGCGCGTCAGAGCGTCGAGGCCGCGCGCGCGCAGCTCTATCGCTTCGACGAGCTCAAGAGCCGCCGGGATCCTCCGTCGAAGCTCGCGCGGCTCGGCATCGGCTTGGCGCCGGGCGCGGACGCGGCCGCCGCGCGCCGCGGTATCGAGGTCGGCACCGCGATCGCGAACGGCGCTGACCTCGCGCGCGACCTCGGCAATCGACCGGCCAACGTCTGCACACCGACGCATCTCGCGGACGCGGCACGAGCGCTCGCGAAGCGCTTCAAGAAGCTCGAGGTGAAGATCCTCTCCGAGCCCGACATGCGGCGTCTCGGCATGGGCGCGCTGCTCGCCGTCACGCAAGGCGCGGACGAACCCGCCCGGCTCATCGTGATTCGTTATCGCGGCGCCGGCGCGAAGGTCGCGCCGATCGCGATCTGCGGCAAGGGCGTGACGTTCGATACGGGTGGCATCTCGATGAAGGAGCCGCCCAAGATGGACGAGATGAAGTTCGACATGTGCGGCGCCGGCGGCGTGCTCGGCGCGATGGCCGCGATCGGCGAGCTCGAGCCCGCGTGCAACGTCGTCGCGGTGCTACCGGCGTGCGAGAACATGCCGGGCGGCGACGCGACGCGCCCGGGCGACATCGTGACGAGCATGTCGGGCCAGACGGTGGAAATCATCAATACCGACGCCGAGGGCCGCCTGATCCTCTGCGACGCGATAACCTACGCGCAACTCGAGTTCAAGCCGCGCTGCGTGCTCGACGTCGCGACGCTGACCGGAGCGTGCGTCGTCGCACTCGGGCACGTCTATACGGGGCTCTTCTGCAACGACGAGGCGCTCGCAGCGGCGCTCGGCGCGGCGGGCGAGCGCTCGCTCGATCCGGTCTGGCGGCTGCCGCTGCACGAGGATTACGCCGAGACGCTGCGCAGCAATTTCGCCGACTTCGCGAACTCCGGCACGCGCGACGGGGGCGCGAGCGTCGCCGCGAATTTTCTCTCGCGCTTCGTGAACGGCGTGCCGTGGGCGCACCTCGACATCGCGGGCGTCGCCTGGCGCGCGAACTCGCAAAAGGGCGCGACGGGCCGGCCGGTGCCGCTGCTCGTCGACTTCCTGCTCGCCTCGGCCGCACAGTGACTCAGGTCGACTTCTACATCCTCGCAAGCGACTCCGACGACGCGCGCCTGCGCCTCGCGTGCCGGATCGTGGACAAGGCCACCGAGGCCGACCAGCACGTGTTCATCCATTCGACCTCGGACATCGAAGCGCAGAAGCTCGACGAGCTGCTCTGGACGTTCTCGCAGGGCAGCTTCATCCCGCACCGAATCGTCCGCGACGGCGCCGAGATGCTGCCGGCCGAGCCCGTGATCATCGGCTTGAACCGCGCGCCGCTCGGCGAGCGCTGGGATCTCATGATCAACCTCGCGGCCGAGGTGCCCGAATTCTTCAGCCGCTACCGGCGCGTCGTAGAGGTCGTCGACGGCGATGCGACGCGCCGCGCGCAGAGCCGCGATCGCTACCGCTTCTATCGCGACCGCGGCTACACGCTCAATACTCACCAGGTGTGACCCGAATGGCGCCCGAATCCGGCGAAGGCATTCCGATCCTGACCGAAGTGGTCCTCTCCGCTCAGCCGCCGCTGCCGCTCGTCGAGCGCGATGCGCTCGTCGCGGAGCTACAGACGGCGATCGCCGCGCGCACGTTCGCGCTGACCGAGGAGGTGCTGCGCACGGCGTTCGACGAAATGGAGGCGAGCCTGTTCGAGCGGATCACGGCGCGGCTGCGGCGCGAGCTGCCCGAGATCATCGACGCGACGCTGCGCGCGCGGCTCCGCGAGGACGGGAACTAGGGGCCGCGCGTGAACAAGGACTACCGCCCGACGGAAATCGAGTCGCGCCATTACGCGCGCTGGGAGGCCGCGGGCTACTTCACGCCGTCCGGTCGCGGCGAGCCGTACTGCATCGTGATCCCGCCCCCGAACGTGACCGGCACGCTGCACATGGGGCACGCGCTCCAGGACACGATCATGGACGCGCTCACGCGCTATCACCGGATGCGCGGCCGCAACACGCTCTGGCAACCGGGCACGGACCACGCCGGGATCGCGACGCAAATGGTCGTCGAGCGGCAGCTCGACCGCGAAGGGACGAGCCGCACGACGCTCGGCCGCGAAAAATTCCTCGCGCGCGTCTGGGAATGGAAGGAGCGCTCCGGCAACACGATCTCGCAGCAGCTCCGCCGGCTCGGCGCGTCGGTGGACTGGTCGCGCGAGTGCTTCACGATGGATCCCGCGCTCTCGCGCGCGGTCGTCGAAGTGTTCGTGCGCCTGCACGAGAAGGGGTTGATCTACCGTGGCAAGCGCCTCGTGAATTGGGACCCCGTGCTGCACACGGCGCTGTCGGATCTCGAGGTGCTCAGCGAGGAGGAGCGCGGCAAGCTCTGGCACCTGCGCTATCCGGTCGACGGCGGTGGGGAGCTCGTGGTCGCGACGACGCGCCCCGAGACGATGCTCGGCGACACCGCGGTCGCGGTGCATCCGAACGACGAGAGATACCGCCACCTGATCGGCAAGAGCGTGAGGTTGCCCCTCGCGGGCCGACGGATCCCGGTCATCGCGGACGAGCACGTCGACCCCGAGTTCGGCACGGGCTGCGTGAAGATCACGCCCGCGCACGACTTCAACGACTACGAGATCGGGCTCCGGCACGGTCTGCCGATGATCGGCATCTTCGACGAGAACGCGGCGCTCAACGACAACGCGCCCGAGCGCTACCGCGGCCTCGACCGCTTCGTCGCGCGCGAGCGCGTGCTCGCCGACCTCGCCGCGGACGGGTTCCTCGTCGACGTGAAGGAGCACACGTCGATGATCCCGCGCGGCGACCGCAGCGGCGTCGTCGTCGAGCCGATGCTGACCGATCAGTGGTACGTGAGCACGAAGCCGCTCGCGGCGCCGGCGATCGAGGTCGTCGAGAACGGCCGCGTGAGGTTCGTGCCCGAGGGTTGGGCGAAGACGTACTTCGACTGGATGCACAACATCCAGGACTGGTGCATCTCGCGCCAGCTCTGGTGGGGGCACCGGATCCCCGCGTGGTACGACGAGGCGGGCAAAGTCTACGTCGCGCGCGACGAGGCCGAAGTCCGCCGCAAGCACAAGCTCTCGGCCGACTTGAAGCTGCGCCAGGACGAGGACGTGCTCGATACGTGGTTCTCGTCCGCGCTCTGGCCGTTCGCGACGATGGGCTGGCCCGACGAGACGCCGTTCCTCGCCGCGTTCTATCCGACCAACGTGCTCGTCACGAGCTTCGACATCATCTTCTTCTGGGTCGCGCGGATGATCATGATGGGCCTCGAGTTCATCGGCGAGGTGCCGTTCCGCGAGGTCTACATCCACGCGCTCGTGCGCGACCACGACGGCCAGAAGATGTCGAAGTCTAAGGGCAACATCTTGGACCCGCTCGATCTCATCGACGGCGTCGACCTCGAGACGCTGCTCAAGAAGCGCACGGACGGCCTCCTGCAGACGCACCTGCAGGCGAGCATCGAGAAGGCGACACGCAAGGAGTTCCCGAACGGCATCGAGGGCGTCGGCACGGACGCGCTGCGCTTCACGTTCGCCTCGCTCGCGACGACGGGCCGCGACGCGCGCTTCGACTTTGGACGCGCCGAAGGCTACCACCGCTTCTGCAACAAGCTCTGGAACGCGTCCGCGTACGTGCTGAGCCAGCTCGACGGCGCGGCGGACGGAGCGGCCGAGCTCGGCCTCGCGGACCGCTGGATCCGCTCGCGGCTCGAGCACGCGATCCGCGAAGTGCACGCGAATTACGCGACGTATCGCCTCGACCTCGTCGCGCAGACGCTCTACGACTTCGCGTGGCACGAGCTCTGCGACTGGTACCTCGAGCTCACGAAGGCCGTGCTCACGGACCCGGCCGCGGATCCGAAGGCGCGCCGCGGCGCGCAGCGCACGCTCGCCGACGTGCTCGGCGCGCTGCTGAAGCTGCTGCATCCGCTGACCCCGTTCGTCACCGAAGAGCTCTGGCTCGAGCTTTGCGCGCACACGGGTAACAAGAGCGCGACGGTGATGCTCGAGCGGATGCCCGAGCAGCGCGATTTCGCTCACGACGCCGAGGCGGAGGACGAGATCGCATGGCTCAAGGCGTTCGTCGTCGGCGTGCGCCAGATCCGCGGCGACTCGAACCTGCCGCGCTCGACCGCGCTCCGCGTGCAGCTCGCCGATGCGAGCGACCTCGATCGCGCGCGCGCGGCACGCCACGCGGCCCAGCTCAAGAAGCTCGCAGGCATCGAGCGCATCGACGTGCTCGCGCCGGGCGCGATCGTGAAAGGCGCGGCCGCCGCGCTGCTCGGCGCGATGCGGATCCTCGTGCCGCTCGCGGGCCTGATCGACGTCGCGGCCGAGCGCGAGCGGCTCAGCAAACAGCTTGCGAAGTCGCGCGACGACGCGGCGAAGAGCCGCCGCAAGCTCGACAACCGGAGCTTCGTCGCGAACGCGCCGGCCGACGTCGTCGCGAAGGAGAACGCGCGCGTCGCGGAGCTCGAGCAGCGAGCCGCACAGCTCGAGCAGCAGCTCGCCCGCCTCGCCGAGATCGGCTAGCTCACCGGCGCGGCCGCCGCGGTTGATCGCCGTATGAATGCTCCGAGAGAACGGGCACGGGATGCTGATCCGCCTCACGAGACTCACGAACGACCGTCATCGTCTCGAGTTCGTACGCGACGACGGCACGCGTGAAGCGCGCGAGCTGCAGACGCGCAGCGCGCTGCTCCACGACCTCGTTCACTACGCGGTCGAGACGGAGGCCGGACTCGAGGCATCGTTCTATGGACAAATAGCCGCCGGCAAGACGTACGAGTCGTTGATGGCGGAGCCGCCGCGAGACGCCGAGGCCTTGCAGACCGAAGCGGTGGTTGCGCGCATTCAAGGGCTGGCTAAAAACGACACGTGGTCTCGCATCGACCCGGAACACTTCGCGGAATCGATTGCCGCGGGCTTCCGTGCTTTGAGTCGTGAGCCCCCGGCGTGGCTGACGGGTGACTTGATTGTTCGCGTGCACGAGCGCCTTCGTCGCGTGCAAGGTCGATGGCGCGCGACGCCGTTTCACGAGACGCTGGTGCTGGAGTTTCCGGCTCGCGGGTCGTGAGCATTGCGGGGACGTCTCGACGCGGATTTCCGGCCGTGGCGTGCGGACTGGTTCACAGTTGCCCCGGGATGGGGTGTCGCCGCGCGGTGTTTTGCGCCACCATGCGTGCATGGCAGCGCCGACTCTCGTCACGAATCGCGGCACCGACCACGCGGACGTCGTCGAACCCGTGCTCGCCGCGCTCGGGCGGATCATCGTCGGCAAGCGCGAGCAGCTGAAGCTCGCTGTCGCGTGCTTGCTCGCGCGCGGCCATCTGCTGATCGAGGACCTGCCCGGCGTCGGCAAGACGACGCTCGCACACGCGCTCGCGCGCGCGCTCGGGCTCTCGTACCAGCGGATCCAGTTCACGAGCGACCTGCTGCCGGCCGACGTGCTCGGGGTGTCCGTGTTCCACCGCGACACGGGACGCTTCGAGTTCCACAAGGGGCCGATCTTCGCGCAGCTCGTGCTCGCGGACGAGATCAACCGCGCGACGCCGAAGGCGCAGAGCGCGTTGCTCGAGGCGATGGAGGAGCGTCAGGTCACGGCCGACGGCACGACCTACGCGTTGCCGGCGCCGTTCTTCGTCGTCGCGACGCGCAACCCCGCACATCAGATCGGCACGTTCCCGCTGCCCGAGTCGCAGCTCGACCGTTTTCTGATGCAGATCGAGCTCGGATACCCGGCGCCGGCCGAGGAGCGCCAGCTGCTCGCAAACGGCGAGCGCCGCGCGCTCGCGGATAAGCTCGAGGCCGTGCTGTCGCTCGACGCGCTGCTGCGCGTGCAGCAGCACGTGCAGAAGTTGCACGTCTCCGAGCCGTTGCTCGACTACGTCCAGGCGCTGCTCGCCTACACGCGCAACTCGGGCGAGTTCGTTGCGGGTTTGTCGCCGCGCGCCGGGATCGCGCTCGTGCGCGCGGCCCAAGCCTGGGCGCTGATGAGCGGCCACGCGGGCGTGCATCCCGAGGACGTCCAAGCCGTGCTCGGCGCGATCGCCGCGCACCGCCTCCAGCCCGCGCACGGCAGCTCGTTCGAACGCGACGCCGACCTCGGCGCCGCGATCCTCGCGGCCGTGCCCCTGCCCTGAGGCGCCGAGGCGCAAAGCCGCATGCCGCTGGCCGCCGCGCGTAGGCTCGAGGGGTGGGCCGCGTCGTGGGCGCGCCGTCGCCAGGGCGCCGATCCCCACGCGGTCGTGCTAAAACGGAGCCGGGTCTACATCCTCCCGACGCGCTTCGGCGTCGTGTTCGCAGCGATGATGTTCGCGATGTTGCTCGGCTCGCTGAACTACGGCGCGAGCTTGGGCTTCATGCTCACGTTCCTGCTCGCCGGCCTCGCGCTCGTGCTGATGCACCATTGCCACGGCAACCTGCTCGGCGCCGAGATCAAGCTGATCGGCGCGCATCCCGTGTTCGCGGGCCAACGCGCCGAGTTTCGGATCGCAGTGCGCAACGATACGGCCGCGCCGCGCTACGAGATCGAGCTCTCGCACGATCGGCACTCGGCCGGGCCCGTCGACGTCGCGCCCGGCGCGGAGGTGTCGCTGCGGATCGCGGTGCCGACCGAGCGCCGCGGCTGGGTCGCGCTCGAGCGCTTCGCGGTCGTCACCCGCCATCCGGGTGGGCTGTTCCGCGCCTGGACGTGGGTGCACATGAACGCGCGCTGCCTCGTCTATCCGCAGCCCGCGCGGCCGGGGCGGCCGCTGCCCGAGAGCGCGGGTCTGGGTCTAGGCGGCCGGCCCGACCGCGGCGACTCGGACTTCGCGGGGCTGCGCGCCGCGGCGCCGGGCGACCCGCCGCAGCGGATCGCGTGGAAGGCGTTCGCGCGCAACGACACGCTGCTGCTCAAGCAGTTCGCGGGCGGCGACCGGGAGCCGTGCGAGCTCGACTGGGACGCGCTGCCCGAGCTTGCGGCCGAAGCGCGGCTCGCGCAGCTCACGCGCTGGTGCCTCGACGCGGCGGCGGAGGCGCGGAGCTTCGCGCTCAAGATCCCGGGTGCGGTGCTGCCGCTCGGGGCGGGCCCGCAACATCTCGCGGCGTGCCTCGAAGCGCTCGCGCTCTGCGAGACGGGTGAGCGATGAAGCTCAGCGCGCCCGCCACCGCGACGTTGTCCGCGGAGGTCTCGCGACTCCACTGGACTGCCGCGATCGTGCTCGGCGCGACATTGCCGCACTGGCCGACGCTGCCGACGTGGGTGCCGGTGCTGCTCGCGGTCGCGATCGCGTGGCGGCTCGTGGTCGCCACGCGCGCGTGGCCGATGCCGATCCGCACGCTGCGTCTCCTGCTCGCGCTCGTCGCGTTCGGCGTCGTGCTCGTCACGTACCGAACGATCAACGGTGTCGAGGCCGGCAGCGCGCTGCTTGTCGTGATGATGGCGCTCAAGTTCCTCGAGTCGCGAGGCTATCGCGACCAGCTCGTGCTGATCATGATTTCCTATTTCCTGTTGTTCGCGACCCTTCTGACCGCGCGCGGGCCGCTCACGGCCGCCTATCTGCTGTTCCTGATTTGGGTCACGACGATCGGACTACTGCAGCTCAGCCGCCGCGGCCCGCTGCTCGGCCTGCGCCCGACCGCCGAGCTCGCCGGGCGCGTCTTGCTGCAGTCCCTGCCATTGATGGTCGCGCTCTTCGTGCTGTTCCCTCGCTTGCCGGGCCCGCTCTGGGCCGTGCCGGGCACCTCGACGAGCGCAACGAGCGGGCTCGGCGACACCGTGAATCCCGGCGACATCACCTCACTCGCGCTGTCGGACGAGATCGCATTCCGCGCGCAGTTCCTGTCCCGTCCACCGCCGGCGCGCGACCGCTACTGGCGCGGGCCGACGATGACCAACTTCGACGGCCGCACGTGGTCGATGAGCGGCGAGCGGCGCGGCGAGCGCGTCGCGGCGAGCACCGAATACCTCGGCGCGCCGACGGAGTACCGCGTGATGCTCGAGACGAGTGGCCGCAACTGGGCGTTCGCGCTCGACATGCCGAAGCCGCCGGAACAGCGTGGGCTCCGGATGGGCAGTGACTATCAGCTCCGGACCTTCCCGGGCACTCCGCGCGGTACCCAGCTCGATTACCGCGTCGTCTCGTACACGAGCTATCGCGCGCTCGAGCCGTTGTCGCCCGCCGAGCAGAGGCTCTTCACGCGCCTGCCGCCCGAGAGCAGCCCGAGGACGCGCGAGCTCGTGCGCGGCTGGCTCACCGATGATCCTACTCCGGAGCAGCTGATCGAGCGCGGCATGGACTGGCTCCGCTCGCAGCCGTTCTTCTACACGCTGAGTCCGCCCGCGCTCGGCGAGCAGCCCGTCGACGAGTTCCTGTTCGACACGCGCGAGGGCTTCTGCGAGCACTACGCGTCAGCGTTCACCGTGATGATGCGCGCCGCGGGGCTCCCGGCGCGAATCGTCACCGGCTATCAAGGCGGCGAGCTCAACGGTGTCGGCGGCTACTTCATCATTCGCCAGTCGGACGCCCACGCGTGGACCGAGGTCTGGCTCGCGGACAAGGGGTGGGTTCGCGTCGATCCCGTGTCCGCGGTCGCGCCCTACCGCGTCGCGCTCGGTTCTTGGCGCGGAGCGCTTGAGGGCGAGCGCGTGCCGGGCACCGTGCTCGGCCGGATCGAGTGGGTGCGGCGCGCGTTGTTCGTCTGGGACGCGGCGGCGACGTATTGGAACGAGTGGGTCATCGGCTACGGCCCCGAGCTCCAACGCGCTCTGCTCGACCTAATCGGCTTCGACGGCCTGCCGCGCGCCGAGCGCTGGTCGAAGCTCTTGTTGCTCTGCGTCGGCGCGACGCTCGCAGGCTCGCTGCTCGTGACCCTGCAGCTCGCCTGGCGTCGCCGGCGCCGCACGGCGATCGACGAAGCCGCACGCGAGTTCGCGACCTTCGCGAAGAGGCTCGCCAGAATCGACGTCGCACCGCGCGCGGCCGCCGAAGGCCCGGTCGCCTACGCGACGCGCGCGCAAGCGCGCGTGCCGCGAGCCGCGACCGAGATCCGCGCGATCGTTGCGGCGTACCTGCGCGCGCGCTACGAGCGCGACGCGGACTCTGCCGCGCTCGCCGAGCTGCGCGCGCGCGTCGCGTCGTTCCGCCCCGCACGCGCCTAACCCGCCCGCCGCCTGAAAGTCGTGCGAGCGTTTTCACCCGCGATCGGGATCAAGGGGACCGCGTGCTACGGCGTCGTTTGAGCGCGTGCGCCAAATTCCAAGTGCGGCCCGGCGCGATCGCTCGGATCGTGGCTGCCGCAATGCTCGCTTCGAAGACATCGTCCAGCGGCAAGTCGGATCGATCGCTCTTGTAGACATTCATCGCCCGAGACATTCGCGCGCCGAGCTTGCGCAACCGATTTCCAACCTTCAAGCTCGACGCGCGCCGAGCGATCGAGTCGAAGTCCAACGCATGTTGGCGCGCAAAGATTCGACCCCACTCGTAAACCGGACCAGCATGCCTGCCGGCCAGCGCCAGAATCACGCTCAGCTGCTGCGCATGATCGACGGACGGCACGTCGCCTCGAAGGTCGATCGTCTGCAGAAAGGACTCATAGATGACGACCTGCAGCGAAGGCGGGTAGGTTCCGTCGGCGGCCAGGGGCACGTCCTTGTGAAAAGGGATGTTGCCCTCGGAGGCGAACTGCTGCAGCGGCGAGGCGCTGGCCGCTCGCCCTTTCGACAGCCACGACGTCCCCGTGCTGTGTTTCGAAGCCCCGTTGACCGCGAAGGGCTCGTGCGAATAGACATACGTATCCAAGAGACTCGCAATCGCGACGGCGGCGTACACGTCGGGAATGCAACTGCGGTAGAACGCACCGGTTCGCGCGCGCAACGTTTCGAGGATC
>Ga0134079_10000443_pt1 | contig 10931 bp, 11 predicted proteins | sample 15_taG_2_FD_119770 | JGI IMG/M metagenome (GOLD analysis project Ga0134079, IMG submission 119770) | Grasslands soil microbial communities from the Angelo Coastal Reserve, California, USA - 15_D_Rain_40cm_2_09182015 | ecosystem: Environmental > Terrestrial > Soil > Grasslands ...
AGGCCTCTGGCCTAACGCAGGAGAGCGGCGGGGAGCAATCCCCGCCGCTCTTTTTTTTGGTGTCCGGCAGCCGGTAGTGCATATTCTTGCATGCGGCCCAAGCCGGCGCTCCGCACGGAGCTCCTCTTCTACATGTCGTTCCTCGCGGCCTTCGCCCTGCTCGTCGGCGTGGCGACCTCGCTCCTCGCCCTGGCGCTCGCTCCGGATCAAGGCGTCGCGATGATCGTGACCCTCGTCGTCCTCGAGGTCGCGATCTTCATTCTGTACGGCCGCGGACTCGTCACTCGACTGGTGCTCCGTCCCCTGGACCGCGTCGTCGCCGCCGCGGACTCCGTCGCCGATGGCAACCTCGACGCCCGGGCTCCTGACGCCGATACGCGCGACTTTGCCACCCTTGCCGAACGGCTCAACCGCATGACCGACCGGCTGCTCGACGCCCAGAGCCAACTGGTCCGTTCCGAGAAACTCTCCAGCATCGGCCGCCTCGCCGCCGGCGTCGCGCACGAGGTCGGCAACCCCCTCGGCGCCGTCGGGACCTACGTCGAAGTCCTGCGCCGCCGCGGGGCCGACCTGGAGCTGACCACCGGGATCACCCGCGAACTGGAGCGCATCGACCACATCGTCCGCAGCCTCCTCGATTACGCCCGTCCGCACGAGGACCCGCTGCAACCGGTCGACGCCGCTCGGGTCGCCGCCGGGGCCTTCGATCTCCTGAAGGCCCAAGGCGCCTTCCGCACCGTCCGCGCCGACGTGGATGTGAGGGACGACGTGCCCCTGATCCTTGGCCGCGCGCACGTGCTCGAGCAGGCGCTCGTGAACCTGGTGCTGAACGCCGTGGACGCGGCGCCCACCCCCGACGGGCAGATCGTGGTCGGCGCGCGCCGCTGGGCCTACGAGCCGGGGCATGCGGCTCCCAAGCGCGCCAGCGACCCCGACCAGGCCGCTCACCCCCGCGTACCGGAGCGCCGTCCCTCCCGCATCGAGTTCGCCGCGGGGCAGGTAGGGGCGCTCCTCTTTGTCGCGGACTCGGGTCCAGGGGTGCCGCCGGAGAATCGCGATAAAGTGTTCGAGCCCTTCTACACGACCAAGGAGCCGGGGCGGGGCACGGGCCTCGGTCTCGCGATCGTCGCGCGCAGCGTCGACGAGATGGGCGGCGTCGTTTGGGTGGATGCGGCCCGAGAAGGTGGTGCCGTCTTCAAGATGTTCTTCCCGGCCGCATGACGAAAGTATTGGTCGTCGACGACGAGCCGGGCCTCCGTCAGAGCCTTGGCCTCCTGCTCTCGGATGCCGGGTATGCCGTCACGGCCGAGAGTGACGGCAAGAAGGCGCTCGATCGCGCACTCGCCGAGTCGTTCGACCTCGTGTTGTGCGACGTCCGCATGCCGGAGATGGACGGGCTCTCATTCCTGCGGAGCTATCGGAGCCGCGGCGGCGATGGCCTGGTGATCATGATGAGCGCCTACGGGGGTGAAGACGCGGCTTTGGCCGCCATGAAGGAAGGCGCTTACGACTACCTCCCCAAGCCCTTCCGCCCCGACGAAGTGGTGCTCACCCTGCGCAAGGCCGAGGAGCGGGAGCGCCTGCGGCGCGACGTCGCGGGCCTGCGCGCCCAGCTGGCCACGGGGCCGGCGGAACGGGGCCTCATCGCGGAGAGCCGCGCGATGCGCGCCGCGCTCGATCTCGTGGCGCGCGTGGCCGAGCACAATACCACGGTGCTCATCACCGGAGAAAGCGGGACCGGCAAAGAGGTGATCGCGCGGGCGATTCACCGGGCGAGTCCGCGGGCCGCGCGGCCCTTTGTCGGGATCAACTGCGCCGCGATTCCCGAGAGCCTGCTCGAATCGGAGCTCTTCGGTCACGTGCGCGGCGCCTTCACGGGCGCGACGGCCGACAAGGCGGGGCTCTTCGATCAGGCGAGCGGCGGTACGCTGTTGCTCGACGAGATTGGCGAGCTGCCCCTCGGCTTGCAGGCGAAGCTGCTGCGCGTCCTCCAGGAGGGAGAGATCCGCCGCGTGGGAGACCAGAAGACGCGTCGCGTCGATGTGCGCGTCCTCGCGGCGACTGCGCGCGACTTGGCCGCGGAAGCGGCGGCGGGACAGTTCAGGGAGGACTTGTTCTACCGGCTCAACGTGGTGGCGATCGAGCTGCCGCCGCTGCGCGAGCGGCACGAAGATATCGCGCCGTTGGCGCGGCACTTCGTGGCGCGGCTGTCGCAGCGCTTTGGGAGGGCGGTGACCTTGAGCGACGCGGGCGTCACCTGGCTCGAGCAACAGGAGTGGCGCGGCAACGTGCGCGAGCTCGAGAACGCGATCGAACGGGCCGTGGTGCTGACGGACCGCGATGTGCTGGAGCCCGCGGACTTCCACGTCGTTTCTGGCAACAAGCCAAAGGCACCAACGACCGGCAGTCTGAACGACGTGGTCGAAGTGGCCGAGACCCAGGCGATCAGCGACGCATTGAAAGCGGTGGACGGAAACCGTCGCGAGGCGGCGAAGAAGTTGGGGGTGAGTTTGCGGACCCTGTTTTACAAGATGAGCCGCTACGGATTGGAGTGAAATTGGTTGTGCAGACGTTTGCACAAGTGCAGCATTCTGCAGTGGTCAACGGGGCCAGCCTATTGGTTTAAGTAATTGTTCTATAACAACTTGCGACACGGCACGCATCCTGTACTAGGACGGCTCGAACAGGAGGAGTTATGCGTCAACGCGGCTTCACATTCGTCGAGATTCTGATCGTGATGGTCCTCATCGGGATCATCGCGTCGCTCGGTATCCCGCGCATTCGCGGGGCCATTTACGCGCAGAACGTGCGCTCGGCGCGCGTGCTCGCCGGAACGCTCGTCGTCAAGGCGCGCGCCGCCGCGATTCAGCGCGGCTGCGCGTCGGCGGTGCACTTCACCTCCGGGACGGCCGGCAAGGTGTGGGTCACGACGTGCAAGCCAAACAGCTCGGTGGGCCTCGACACGCTCGGCGGCCTGGAGTCGATCGCGGCCCGCTACAGCGTCACGTTCAGCCCGTCGAGCGATTCGGTGCGCTACATGCCGAACGGCCTGGCGCTGAACAACAACGCCGGCACCACGCTCAAGTTCGTGTCCAGCACCTACAGCGACTCGGTCGTTATCAACTCCGTCGGGAAGGTGGTGCGCTGATGACCCGGAATAGCCAGCGAGGCTTCACCATCGTGGAGATCATCATTGCGATCGTCGTCCTCACGGTCGGGTTGCTCGGCCTGGTGTCGACGGCGGCGCTCGTCACCCGCATGATCGCGCGCGGCCAACGCTCCGCCGTGGCTTCGACCTTCGCGTCGCAACGGATGGAAATTCTCCGCCCCGCCGCGTGCATCGCGGCGCAGCGCACCAACGGCACCGACACCCTGAAGCGGGGCAGCGCGTGGGTGGCGATCAACAACTGGACCTGGACCGCCGAGGGCGGTGAGTACTACCGTGCCCGCATCGTCACGACGTACAAGACCGTCAAGAACCGCGTGCGCACCGACACGCTCGAGGTGGGGGTCCCATGCTTGCTCTAAACCGTCGCGGCCTGACACTGGTCGAGCTGCTCGTCGCTCTGGTGCTCCTCAGCATCGTGTCGGCGGCGCTGTACCGAGTGCTCGTCAGCAACCAGCGCATCTACGACGCGCAGACGCAGCGCATCGACATGCAGCAGAACATCCGCGCCGCCGCGCAGATCCTGCCGGCGGACCTGCGCGAGCTGGATGCGTCCGAGGGCGACATCTCGGCCGCCAGCGCCACGAGCATCACCTTCCGCGCCATGCGGTGGATGGGGATCATCTGCGCGGCGCCGGTCACGGGTCCGCTCCCCGCCGTCACCACGCCCGTGCTCGTCTTCACCGTGATGAACCAGAAGCTGATGGGCGAGCGGGCGCCGGTGGTGGGCGACTCGGTGCTGCTCCGCTACGAAGGCGACGAGGGGACGAGCGCGGACGATGCCTGGGTCCGGGGCAACATCACCGCCATTGTCAACCAGAACTGCCCGGCGGGACTGCCCTATAACAGCGCCGCCGGCCTGCGGATCACTGCGACGGCCAGCATGCTACAGGTGGCCGCGCCGCCGCAGCTGGCGACGCCGAACGTGACGAATTCGATCTACCAGGGCGCGCCGGTGCGCGGATTCATCACCCAGATCTACAGTCTCTATCAGCCGGCCGGCGATACGTCCTGGTACGTGGGCCTGACCCGCGGTGCGAACGCGATCCAGCCGGTCGTGGGGCCGGTGATCTCGAACGGCCTGCGGTTCACGTTCTTGAATGACACGAACAACGTTGTCCTCAACCCGGGCCTCGCGAACGATCGCGTTCGCATTGGCTCGGTGCTCTTTACGCTAAAAGCCCGCACGGCGCGGCCGGTGCGCGGCGCCACTACCACAGCAGGTAGTGCCAATGTCGTTGACAGCGTGACCGTCCGCGTCGCGCTGCGTAATAACCGGCGCTGGTAGTCAGAGCGCCTCGAGCGAAATCGGAGGAGTGGCCGTATGAACCGGAATCGGAACGAGCGCGGTATGGCTCTCGCAATCGCGATCTTCGCCCTGGTGGTCGTCGGGGCCCTGGTCGCGGGCGCCTTCTTCGCCGGCACCCAGGAGCAGCGGGTCGCCGAGAACTCGAAGCGCATGCAGCAGTCGTTCGGCGCCGCCGAAATGGGCCTGAACGAGGTGATCCGGAATTGGACGCCGCAAAAGCTCAACAAGATGCCGATCTATCCGCGCGACTCCGTCCGCGTGCCGTACGCGCCGAACGACAGCATCACTCCGGACCGCTCCGGTGTGTACGGTGGGTACGTGTACCGGCTCAACGATCAGGTCTATCTGATCGACATCACCGCGCGCGATAAGCAGACCAGGCAGGGTGTGGCGGGCGGTGGCGCGCGCCAGCGCCTCGGCCAGCTGGTTCGCATCCGGCTCGTGGACTTCAAGATCGGCGCCGCGCTGACGACGCAAGGCGCCGTCAGCCTCAAGGGTAACGCGCTCGTGAACGGCCGCGACACCATCCCCCAGGGGTGGGATCCGACCTACTGCGACACCATCGGCGATACGACCAAGGCGGGCATCCGGACGCGCGACTCGAGCCAGGTGTCGACCCAGCGGGCGGGCCAGCTGAGCGGCAACCCCCTGATCAGGCAGGACACGAGTATTCACGGCAGCACGTTCAACCAGTTCGGCGACATCAGCTACGCGTCGCTCGCCGCCAGCGCCAACATCCAGATGGCGGGCGGTAACTACAAGATCGATCCCGTGTCGGCGGGCGGTGTGTGCACCCAGTCGGTCCTGACGAACTGGGGGGATGGCATGAACCCCACCCAGCCCTGCGGGGGCTATTTCCCAATCATCCACATCGCCGGGGACGCGACCCTGAACGGCGACCAGGGGCAGGGAGTGCTCCTCGTGGACGGGGACCTCAGCGTCCAGGGCAGCTTCATTTTCTACGGCATCGTGCTGGTCCAGGGGAGTCTGAAGACGGCCGGTGGCGGTTCTACCGACGCCCACTTCTATGGCGCGGTGATGGCCGCCAACGTCGACCTGGAGCTCAACAGCCTCGCCGGTAACGCCACGCTGCAGTACTCTAAGTGCGCTGTTACCAACGCGATGGAGGGCACGCAGGTGGTTACACCGGTGCGGTCGAGGGCTTGGGCGCAGCTGTTCTAGGAGGCCTAAGTCTAAGCCTCTAAACTACTTGTTGTTCTGACTTCAGGTAGATTCGAGGCTTGACAGGATAAGGGGCGGGGCTTACTGTAGTTTGCCCTCGCCCCATCCTTGTCTCTAACCCCTGGGACTATGGCCCTCTTTGGCTTCTTGGGCGGCAAAAAAACCTCCGTTGGCTTGGACATCGGCTCCGGCATCATCAAGCTGGTGGTCGTCGACCACTCCGGCTCGGAGCCCGAGCTGATCAAGGTCGCCACGACCGAGGTCGCCGCCGACGCCATTGTCGAGGGCGAAGTCATGGACCCGGGCATCGTCGCCGAGGCTATTCGGGGTTTGTTCGAGACCGCCGGCGTCAAGCGGAAATCGGTCGTGACGGCGGTCGGGGGCCGGGACGTCATCGTCAAGAAGATCCAGATGGACCGGATGAAAGAAGCGGACGCCCGCGAGGTGATCCGCTGGGAAGCCGAGCAACACGTGCCGTTCGACATGGCCAACGTGGAGCTCGATTTCCAGATCCTCGATCCCGACGCCGAGGGGCTCCAGATGAACGTGCTCCTGGTGGCGGCCAAACGGGAGCTGGTCGAGAGCCGGGTGGGCCTCCTGTCCGAGGCGGGGCTCGAGCCGGCCGTCATCGACGTCGACGCCTTCGCCATTCATAACGCCTTCGAGCTCAACCACCCCGACGCAATGCAGGGGGTGGTGGGCCTAGTCAATATCGGCCACGAAGTCACCAACGTGAACATCCTCGAGGACGGCGTCCCGGTGCTGACCCGCGACCTGGCGGTCGGGACCCGGCGCTTCCGCGAGGACTTGCAACGGGAAAAAGGCCTCTCGGGCGAGGACGCCGAGAAAGTGATCCAGGGGACGGCGCAAAGCGCCGACCTGTCGGGATACGTCGACGCGCGCGGCGAGGAGATCGCGGTGGGCGTCGAGCGGGCCGCGGCGTTCCTCGCCACGGCGTCGCGCTCGGCGGGGGGGCTGTCGCGGGTCTACACGATCGGCGGCGGCGCCCGCATCCCGGGGTTGAACGACGTCCTGGGGAGCCGGCTCAAGGTGACGGTCGAGCTGGCGAACCCGGTCCAGCGGCTGCGGGTGCGGGATGACGTTTTCGAAGCGGTGTCGGTGGATGAGGTGGCGCCGCTCCTGATGCTGTCGGTTGGTCTGGCGCTGAGGCGCGCCTCATGATCGAAATCAACCTACTGCCGGGAAAAAAGAAGAAGGCTGCTGGCGCGGGCATGAAGCTGTCGATGCCCGACTTCCGCGCGATCCTCGCCCAGGTCAAGGATCCGTGGTTGATCGGCGCGATCGGCGCGTGGGTGGTGGTCGGGGGCGGCGGTGCCGCGCTGTTCATCACGGGGCGCGCCCGTCTCGCGGCCGCGGAAGGCCGGCTCGACGCCGTCAAGAGCGAGAAGCGGCGCTACGACATCGTGATCGCCCAGAAGCGGCAAGCCGAAAAGGTGCGCGACTCGCTCGTCTACCAGATCAACGTGATCCGCACCATCGACGCGGACCGCTACGTCTGGCCGCACGTGCTCGACCAGGTGACGAAGGCGCTGCCTCCCTACACGTGGGTGACGCACGTGCAGTCGGTGGGCGCGATCGTCGCGGGCGCGCCGGGCCAGCAGCAGGTGACGGTGCAGACCGACTCCACCGGGGCGCCGCTCGTCAGAGTCTCGATCGACGGCCGCACCGTGGACATCCAGGCATATACCACGTTCCTGCGCCAGCTCGCCGCGTCGCCGTGGTTCACCGACGTGACGCCCGCCAGCTCGCAGGTCGTCATCGAGGCGGACCGGCCGGTGACGTCGTTCAACGTGACGGTGCGGTACCGCGTGGCGGATTCGGTCTACATCCGCACGGTGCCGCTCGTGCAAGGGGTGAGGTAGCCATGGCCCTGATTCCGACGGACCAGCGCAGCCAGATCATGATGCTGCTCGTCCTCGTCGCCGCGGCGGGGGGCTACTTCTTCTGGACCAAGGTGGGGTCGCCGCAACTCGCCCAGATCGCGGCGGCGCATACCGAGGCCGACAGCCTCGCGAAGATCGTCGAGGCGGCGAAGGCCGACCTGGCGAACGGCACCGTCGAGGACCTGCGCCGCAAAGTCGAGGAATACTCGGGCTCGCTCGAGTTGATGAAGCGCCTGGTCCCCGACCGCAACGAGGTGCCGACGCTGATCGACGACATCTCGACCAAGGCCAAAGTTCGCGGCATCACGCTCGGCAAGATCCAGCCGCTGTCGCCCGAGATCGGCTCGCCGTTCGACACCTATCGCTACCGGCTCGAGGTGTACGGCCACTACGACCAAATCGGCGAGTATCTCGCCGACGTCGCGTCGTTGCCGCGCATCGTCGTGCCGCAGGACGTCGTGCTCTCGCCCGCTACGCCGGCGACGGCCAAGCTGCTGGCGGACACGGCCGGCTCGCTGCTGCTCGCGGAGTTCACGATTCGCACGTTTGTGAAGTCGACGAGTCCACCGCCGCCGCCGGCCGGCAAGCCCGGAGGGGCCCGTGCGCATCCTTAGCGTCGCCCTCGCGCTCACCGCACTGGCGGGCTCGGCCGCCGCGCAGCAGGACACGACGCGCGCCGACTCGGGACCACCGCCGCCGCAGGCGCTGCTGCGCGAGGTGTTCGCCTACGAAGGCGGCGGCCGCGACCCGTTCATGTCGCTGCTGCGCACGGGAGATGTGCGGCCGCTGCTTTCCGATCTGCGGCTCACGACCGTCGTCTACGATGCGCGCTACGTTGCGCGCAGCGTCGCCGTGCTGCGCGACGTCACCACCAAACCGTCGCGGATCTATCACGTCAAAGTCGGCGACATCATCGGCCGCCTGAAAGTCACGCAAATCCGGCCGCGCGAAATCGTCTTTACCGTCCAGGAATTCGGGTTCGAACGGCAGGAGACCCTGTCGCTCGCCAAGCAGGAGGAGACGCCATGAAGCCCATGTTCGCCCTCGCGACGCTCTTTGCCGTCGCCCTTCCCGCGGCCCTCGCCGCGGCGCCACCCGGCGACCGAGGCAACGGACGGGACGGCGAAGTCCGTGCCGTCAGCGTGCGCGCGGCGACCGGCAACGTCGAGGTCGTGATCGACCTCCAGGGCGCCGTCGACGTGCAGGACTTCACGCTCAGCGGACCGGCGCGCCTCGTGCTCGATCTCGTGGGCGCGCGTCTCACGGCGCCGGCCACCCTGTACGACGGCCAGAATCGCGGCGGCGTCCGCAACGTGCGCTACGCGCAGTTCAAGCCCGACGTGGTGCGCGTGGTGATCGACCTCGACGCGCTCAAGGACTACCAGGTGCAGCGCGGCGCCGGTCAGGTGCGCGTGCGCATCGGTACCGAGCGCACGAGCTTCGCATCGTGGTCGAGTCTCACGGCGGCGGCCCCGGTGACGACCGCGGCCCGCCCGGCGGTCGAGCCTCCCCCAGTACCCGACGCGACGAGCGGACCCGACCAGGCGGCGCGCGTGCGCACGCCGACGCTGGGCCGGCCGATGTCGATCGAGGAGTACCTGGCGACGCACGGCAGCGAGGCGCAGCAGTCGCCCGCGCCGCGCATCACCGTGCAGTGGGACGCGGCCAGCATCGAGGACGTGGTCGCCGGCTTCGCGGCGTTCAGCGGCCGCACGATCGTGATCGGCAAGGGCATCACGGGCACCGTGAGCGCCGAGATCAAGAACCAGCCCTGGGATCTCGCGTTCCACGCCGTGCTCGAATCGCAGGGGCTCGACGTCGTGACGCTCCCCGGCGGCATCTTCAACGTCGTGAGCAAGGCCGAGCTGGCGCGCGCCGACTCGACCGTGCCGATCGAGACGCGCCTCGTGCGCATCAACTACGCCAAGGCGACTTCCCTCGTGCCGGCGGTCGCGTCGATCGTGACGAAGCGCGGCGCCGTCGTGGCCGACTCGACGAGCAACTCGCTCGTCATCACCGAGGTCAGCTCGCGCATCAATCAGGTCGCGGACTTCGTCCAGGGGCTCGACCTGCGCACGCCGCAGGTGTCGATCCAGGCGAAGATCATCTTCGTCGACCGGACCGACATCGAAGAGCTGGGCGTGAAATACGACCTCGGCTCCACGACGCAGTTCTTCAACCGGCTGATTCAGCGGCCCGACCCGCGCTCGGCGCAGCCCGTGGACACCGATTTGGACGGCGTCCCCGACGCGCTCGTGCCGACCAAGAACTTCGACCAGGGCACCAACATCGTCTCCCTGGGCGGCAACTCGCTGTCGGCGATCGGAAACGCGTCGGCGGCCCTGTCCAACGGGAGCCCGGCGCTCGAGCTGATCTTCTCAACCGCGATCGGCAATTTCGATCTCACGACGTTCCTGCAGGCGCTGCAGAGCGTGCAGCTCGCCGACGTGCAGGCCGAGCCGACGATCACGACGGTGGACAACCGCCAGGCCGAGATCCTCGTCGGCGACCGTGTGCCGATCCGCGTCATCGACATCAGCGCGCAGTCGAACGCGACGACGCCCAACGCGGCGCCGCGTGCCACCGTGTCGTTCCAGCAGACGGGCATCAACCTCCGGGTCACGCCGCACGTGACGCAGAACCGGCAGATCCTGATGGAGGTGCACGCCGAGCGCTCGAACGTCGTGCCGGGGCCGGTCGACATCGGGTTCACGTTCCAGACGCAGCAGGCCGATAACCAGATCTTGGTCAACGACGGCGAAACGGCCGTCGTCGGCGGGCTCACGGTGACCGAGGTCAAGGTCGTCAAGTCGGGAATCCCGTTCCTCGTGGATCTCCCGATTCTGGGGAAGCTGTTCGGGTTCACGTCGCAGCAGGAGACGCGGCGCGATCTGTTGATTCTGATCACGCCACACATCATCGACGACCTCGTGCCGCCCACTGGGCAGTAAGGGCGACGCGGTGCAAATGGCCGTCGGCAGCGGGTTTACGGTGACGGCAGTCACGGCAACGAAGTCAGAATTCCGGTTTCTTGGAGATCTCCGGCGCGAGGTATACAGCAGGCTCGCGTCACACATCATCGACACCCTGGTGGCGCCCACCGGGCAGTAGGCCGGGAGAGCACATGCGGCACGCGCAACGCGGCACAGTACTCTGGGGGCTTGTCGTCTCCGTCATCGCCCTGTCGGCGTGCGAGACGACACGCAACCCGGGCGGCATTCAGCGGGACAACACCGAACCTCAGATCACCCTGACGAATACGGCGGGGGACACGCAGGACATTAGCGGCGGGCTCCGCTTCAACGTCTCGGCGGTCGACACCCTTGCCTTGAAGAGCATTCGGCTGACGTTCACCGGTGGGCTGATCGGC
>Ga0134079_10000447_pt1 | contig 10894 bp, 11 predicted proteins | sample 15_taG_2_FD_119770 | JGI IMG/M metagenome (GOLD analysis project Ga0134079, IMG submission 119770) | Grasslands soil microbial communities from the Angelo Coastal Reserve, California, USA - 15_D_Rain_40cm_2_09182015 | ecosystem: Environmental > Terrestrial > Soil > Grasslands ...
GACGGGGACGCTGAGCTCGACCGTGGCCGAGGGGAAGACGGTCTCGGCGACGATCAACGCGGTGGCGATCACGCAAACGGCAACCGTGACCGTGACCGCTGGCGATGTGAGTGCGGGCCAATCAACCGTCGTCGCAGCTCCCACCTCGATCACGGCGGGGACCGGGACGTCGACGATCACCGTGACGGCGCAGGACGCCAACGGCAATCCGATCCAGGGTGCGACGGTGGTGCTCGCGGCTTCGGGCTCGGGCAACACGGTGACGCAACCCGGATTGACCAATGCGAGCGGTGTCGCGACCGGGACGTTCAGCTCGACTGTGGCTGAAGGGAAAACTGTTTCGGCGACGGTGAACTCGGTGGCAATCACCCAAACCGCTACGGTGACGGTGACCCCGGGCCCGGTGAGTGCGGCGCAAGCGACCGTCGTCGCATCGCCGACGTCGATCACGGCCGGCAGCGAGACGTCGACGATCACGGTAACGGCGCGGGACGCGAGCGGCAATCCGATAGAGGGGGCGACCGTAGTTCTGGCTGCGACAGGCACCGGGAACACGCTGACGCAGCCGGTCGGGACCACGGACGCGAGCGGTGTCGCGACGGGAACGCTGTCCTCGACGTTCGCCGAATCGAAGACCGTCTCGGCGACGATCAACGATATAGGAATCGTCCAGACCGCGTCAGTGACCGTAAACGCCGGGCCGGTGAGCGCCGATCAGTCGACCGTCGAGGCGGCTCCCACCTCGATCACAGTGGGGACGGAAACGTCGACCATCACGGTGACCGCGAAAGACGAGTTCGGCAACCTGATCGCGGGGGCAACGGTGGTGTTGGAGGCCACCGGAACAGGGAACGCCCTTACGCAGCCAGACAACCCCACTAACGCGAGCGGTGTGGCGACCGGTTCGCTCAGCTCAATCGTCCCGGAAACCAAGACTGTTTCAGCGACGATAAACTCCGTCGCAATCAAACAGACGGCGACCGTGACCGTCGAGCTCCTACCATGACTGCTCCCGCGTGGTGTTTATGATAGAGGAGGCCCGGCTTCACCCCGATCCGGACGCCGCGGTCCAGCGCGAGCTGGGGCACTTTTTCGGGGTGATCAGAGCACTGTATCACGGCCGGTTCGCGTCGGTCTATCTGGCGCGCGATGTCGAATCAAGAGCCACGGTGGCGCTCAAGACGATCGTGCGCCTCCGGTTCCTCGAGCCAGGGAATGCAGCGCGATTTCGACGGCAGGCGGCTGCAGCGGCGCGGCTGGATCACCCCCACATCGTCTCGGTGCAGCGACACGGGGTGTCGCCATCGTTCCTGTGGTACTCGATGGACTATTGTCCGGGCGGTGCCCTCAGCACCGTCCAACCGATGGCAGTCATCGAGTGCGTCACCGCCGTGCAGCACATCGCGAATGCACTCGACTACGCACACCGCAGCGGCACTGTGCACGCTGATCTGCGACCCTCCAACGTCTTGCGTGACGAGAGCGGGTTGATACGAGTCTCCGATTTCGGGATCCTGAGCGCGCTCGGCGGCGTGGCGGCAGTCAAGACGGTGCAATACCCTCCGGGGGCACTCGACTACATCGCTCCCGAGCAGCTGGTCAAGGACGTCGTGCCCGGTTCGGCCGCGGACCAATATGCGCTCGGCGTTCTGACCTACGAGTACCTTGCGGGTCTGCCGGTCTTCGGTGCCACGTCGGCGGAGGATCTCGTGGCTCGGCGCCGTACCGGGTCACTACCCGACGTCACAGCCTTCCGTCCCGACGTGCCATCACCCATGGCAGGAGCCGTGCGGCGCGCCCTGAGCGATGCACCGGGCGATCGTTTCGCGAGTGTCGCCGAGTTCGCTGTGGCGCTCACTGGTGCCGCTGGGCCCGTTGTGCTGTGGCCCGCGGAGGCAACGTCGGACGACGACGATGCGCCGAGTGACGATGATGCGCAGCGTCCCGCCCTGCGGCCTCGTGTGAGACGCTGGTGGATCATGGGCGTCGCCTCCGCATTGTTCCTGGTCGCCGCGGCCAGCCTCTGGTTCGCCTTCTCTACCAAATCACGGTTGCCCACCGGGAGACCAGTGATTGGCCCGGTCCCAGTGGCACCCCCTGAGCAACCTTCAAGCGACGTCACACGTGCGCCGGCGCCACGTGCGCCGGCGGCCGCCGCGGGTCCGCGCCCTAGTCCGCGACCATTGCCGTCAGCTCAGGTGGTCGTGAGTTCAGTCCCGTGGGCGGAGCTGTACGTTGATGGTCGACTGGTGGGGAACACCCCGGTCGTGGGCTTGCGGTTGCCACCAGGCCGGCACCGGCTGCGCCTGGTACAGCTTGGCTTCCAGCCTCATGAGGAAGTCGTGAACCTCGCGCCGGGACAAACGTTGAAACTCACGCGCATTGTCCTGCAGCAGGAGACCGCACCGTGACTCGTCATCTCGCGGTGTGGGCGTGCGGAGCTGCGTTGGCGGTGGCGCTCGCCGCGCCCCAGGCCTCGGCGCAGAGCGACGGCTTGGTTGAGCGCGGGGTCCGCGCCTACCAAGACGTCGAGTTCGCAGCGGCCGCCACCCTGCTGCGTCGCGCCCTGGCCGGCGGCATCAGCGACAGTGAGCGAATCCAGGCCCTCGCCTATCTCGGCGCGGCGGAGGTGTTCGTCGGGCCCCAACGCCGGGACTCGGCACGCGCTGCCTTCCGCCGGCTGGTGCTATCCGATCCCCGGTATCGCCCCGACCCTCTCGCATTTCCGCCGCGCGTGCTCGCCGTGTACGAGGACGTGCGCCGGGCGACCAAAGCTGTTCGCGTCCAAGCCCCGTCCCAGGCGAGCTTCAAGCCGGAGGTCGAGAGCAAAGGATTGGTTGTTCGGCTGGACGCGACCTCTTCCCACGAGATCGAGGTCCGGATTGGTCGCGAAGACGGCACGCTGATTCGCACGCTGTATGTGGGGCCGGTGAGCGACAGCCTGGACGTGCGATGGAACGGGCTCGATATGGACGACGGCCAGGTGCGTTCGGGACGTTACGTCCTGTCGGTTGCGTCGCGCTGGTCTCTCAGCGGGCCGGTCGTGCGCATGGTACAACTGCCGTTGCGCGCCGAGCTTGTTGCCCCCGATACCCTGCCCCTGCTGCCCATGCTAACGGACTCGCTGCTCCTGCCGGAGCAGGCGTCGCTCAGCACCGGGATCGGCCCGCTCGCGACCGGACTGCTCGCGGGCGGCGCGGCCATAGCGCTCCCCTCGCTCGTCGCCGACGGCACTCAGCCGTCCGGCGCGCAATTCGCGGTCGCGGGGGCCCTGAGCTTGGCGGGCATCGTGGGTTTCGTGAGGGAGCCGGGGAGGGTGCAGCGTCGCAACATCGCGGCGAATACAGCGACGCGCGCGCAGTGGCAGCGTCGCGCCGACTCGGTGCGAGCCGAGAACACGCGCCGGCGCGACGCCGCGCGCTTGAGGGTGTGGGTCGGACCCGCAGCCGTAGTTGACTCGCTGGGGGAGGGGCCATGACGCGCCGGCTAGTGGTTGCGGCAGTATGCGTGACCGCGCTGGGAGGCAGGGCACTCGGGGCTCAAACAGCGAACTGGCTCGCGGTGGGAGCAAGCGCGAACCGGATTCGGCTGCAGACCCGGTTCGCCACAGGCGCGTCGTCGGACGTGTCTGGCAGCGCGTTGGGAGCGTCGGGCGACATCAGGCGCGGGCCGGTAGCGCTCGCGTTGGGGTACTGGCAGGGTCGGGTCGACGCGGATCCTGCCGGCACGCGGCAGCAGGATGTGATCGACGGGTACGCGCTGCTCGTAGTGCATGCCCAACCGTGGCTCGGCGTGAAAGTGGGGGCAGAAGCGCGGAGCTACGTCACGCCTGCCGGCACAGCGCGATGGGTGTTCTGGCAAGTTCGGTTGCACGCCGAGCGCGCGATCGTGAACCCGTCGGTCCGCGGCCACGTCGAGATATGGCACGCACTCTCGACCGAGGTAAACACACAAGGGACCGTGGACCGGGCTCAAGGAGGAGAGGTGGGCCTGACGCTGCAGCGCGCCCTCGGGCCGCTTTGGGTGCGGATGGCCTATGGGATCGACGACGTGCGATTAAACGGGAGTGAGCGGCGGCAGACACTGGAGGCGCTGGCATTCTCGGTCGGGTACGGCGGGCGGTGAGTGGGAGTCTCGCTTCCTCTGGAGGGACAATGGAGCTCGCCCAGGTCACGAACGTCGTTCACGACATCGAGCGCGCGGTGAAATTTCACCGCGACACCCTCGGGCTGCCGTTGCTGTTCCAGGCCCCGCCCTCACTGGCGTTCTTCCAACTGGGATCGACCCGGTTGATGCTGTCGCCGCCGGAGAACGCGGCGCAGGATCATCCCGGCTCGGTCCTCTACTTCAAGGTGAAGGACATCGAGAGCGTGCATCGCACGCTGGCGGGAAAAGGCGTTGCGTTCGTGGACAAACCTCACCGCGTGCATCAAACGGCGGACTACGAGCTCTGGATGACGTTCTTTCACGATCCCGACAACAACCCAATGGCGCTCATGGAGGAGAAACGGAAGGCCTAGTCTTGCGAAACGACGACGCCACCGCGACGCTCGCGACGAGAATGTTCGCCACGATGACGGGAAGGGAGTGGATCAGCGCGCCATACAACGCCCAGAGTCCCGCGGCCACCCCCTGCACGCGCCGCAGCGACTGCGGCTGCCCGGTGAAGTAGGACACGAGAAACACCGCGGTCGCAAGCCAGCCGATCCAGTCGACGTTCCTCATCATGGTTGCTCCTTGAGCAGCTTCAGGATTTCGACATTCCCTTTTGTAGCCGCCAGACCGATCGCTTCCTTGGGATCCGCGCCGCGCGACAGCAGCAGCTTGACCGTCTCGCCGTTTCCGAAAAAGGCAGCGAGTCCCAACGGGGAAAATCCGTCGCCGGAATGCGCGCTGAGCAGCTGGGGATCGCGGTCCAGGAGCTCGGCGACGCGTCGCGTGTCTCCCACGGACGCGGCGTCGAAGATGTCGAGCTCGGGGGCGGGCCGCACGCCGAGCAGCAGCGCGACGGCCTCCCGTTTGTGGTGATACTGCGCGATCAGCACGGGCGTATGACCGCGCTCGTTGCGAACGGTCGCCAGCCGCGGGTCGGCCTCGAGCAACGCCCGCAGCCGCCCAGTGTCCCCCGCTCGCACGACGTCGAAGATCTCCTGCGACGGCTCCATGACGTCTCCTGTCAGAACGAGACTCCCTTCCGGAGTGTGATTCCCCAACTCTTGCCCTTCACGCCCTGTCCGAAGCGGTAACCGAACGCGAGCTCGGCCGCTTCGCCGCGCACCGCGCGCGTCGGACCGAAGCGCAGCGACATCCCCGCGTTTCCCCCCTGGCGCGGCGACTCGTCGGAATACCACGCGCCACCATAATCCACAAAGGGAGCGAGACCCACCGCCCACAGGCCGAGAACGTTGTCCGCCACCAGAATCCGGTCCTCCAGCACAAACCACGTCATGCGGGTACCGGTGAAGTTGTGGATGCCGAACAGGCGCGGGCTACGCTGCTCGAGCCAGGGATCGAATTCACGTCCAGGCTTGGGATTGGTCAACAGGCCTCCCTCGGCATGGAGAATCAGTGTGTGCCCGTCGATATTCTGGCTCACCACGGTCACGCCTGCTCGGGTCCGTGTCGAGTCGAGCCCGCCGTTCGCATCCCCCTGCACCATCGCGAAGCCGCCCGTCCAGACCGAGGAACCCTGGGCGTGTGCCTCATACCCGACGCCGGACTCGATGACTGCCGCCAGCCGGATGCCCGGCGAGAGATCGACGTCTTCGCGCCGCGCGTAGGAATTGAAGTGCTCGAGCACGCGAAACCGAACCGAGCCGAGATCGATTCCGGCGCGTACCGTCGTGAATACCGAGTAGGGGAACGGCGTGGCGCCGCTGTCGGCGAAATCCTCACGCCGCCACTCCCAGCTGCCCCACAGCCGGCGGTAGGAGTGGCTGTTGGGTTGCAGCGCGACACCGCCCGTCAACCCGGCGCGCAGCAGGCGATGCCACTGGGTCAGGATCAATGAGTCATCCCGATAGCTCAGCACGCGCTCGTCGGCGACCTGCCCGTAGGTTATGACGGAGTGCGGCGCCGCGGTCTCGTGAAACGGCAAGCCGAATAGCCATTCGCCCAGCTGCCCGTCCGACAGATGGGAGTATTGGGTCTGCAGCAAGGTGCGACGTCCGAGGAAATGTGGATTGATGAATCCCAGATCGAGGCGCCGCCGGTCGGGGTTCTTTCCGTAGACCAGCGCCACTTCCGTCGCGGTGCCGAGGAAATTGCGCTCGATGAAGCCAAATTGCCACGTCTCGTCGCCCCCCACACTCGAGTAGCTCGCCCGTGGCTCTGTGCTCCAACCATCCGACGTCACCGCACGCAGGGCCAGTTTGTCACCAGGGCCGGATCGTATCGTGTCGACGTGCACGAATCGGAATACACCCAGCGTCCGCAGCATTCGCTCACTTTCTTCCACGCGTGCTGAATCGAACGGATCTCCGGGGTTCAGCAGCAGCCGGCGGCGAATCACCCACGGCCGCGTCCGCACGTGCAGCCCGTTGGCGAGATTGGCGACCCAGTCGGGGGCCGCGTCAGCAGTGTCGAAGATGTTGCGATTGACGATGATGATCGTATCGATCGTCGGACGGTCGGGCGGTCGCTTGGCGGGTCGCTCGGTCTGCGCGGCCAGCGGAGCGAGCGCGGCGCCCATGAGAAGCAGCACGGGCCAGCCTGCGCGTCTCGCCCGTCCCGCCCGTCCGCCCGGCGTCACGGGCGCACGCCGTGAATTCGCTGGCGCAACCGATAGGTCGCGTGTGTCTTGGGATCGTTCCACGCCGTGAAGTACAAAGTCGCGTCGATCCGGCCCGCGATCTGGCGCAGGCCGCGTGTCTGGATGGTGTAGGTGCCGCGCACCGAGTCCCCCCGCAAGGGACGGCACAAACAGGTGACGGTTGCGAAGGCGGGAATGGAGTCGCCCAGCGAGTAGGGATGATTCGCGGCGCGCGCGCGCGCGTCGCCGAGATCGAGGGCGATGCTCAGCGAGTATTCGTCGCCCGCGGCCTCACTGGGATTGAAGTCGAAACGCGCCAGGACGACGTCGCGTCGCTCCGCGACCTCCCCCGGCCCCCCCGGCCCCCCTCCCTCCTCCGTGGTATCGACGCGCAGATGCGTGAGTGTATAGCGTGGATCCTGCTGCACGACGATGCGCCCGTGCTGGTCCCATTCTCCCGCCGTCTGCACGCCCTGTGTATCGCCGGGGCGCGGAAGGATCTCGCACGCCGTGACCACCAACCCTATCAGTACACACTCAAGTACCGCTCGAGCTCCCACTCGCTCACCTTTCCTATATACTCCTGCCACTCTTCGCGTTTGGCCTCGACGAACCGCTCATAAATGTGCGCGCCAAGCGCGTCTCTGATCACCGGGTCCTTCTCGAGCGTGTCCAGCGCCTCGTGTAGATCGCGCGGCAGCTCGTCGATGCGGTATTTGCGGCGCTCGCGGAAGCTCATCTCGAAAATGTTCTTGTTCACCGGATCGGGCGGCGTGAGCTTCTGCGCCACGCCGTCGATTCCGGCCGCCAGCTGCACCGCCAACGCGAGATACGGATTCGCGGAGGGATCCGGCATCCGCAGCTCGCAGCGCGTGCCCGCGCCTCGCCGATCCGGAATTCTCACCAGCGGCGAGCGATTCCGCATCGACCATGCCACATTCACGGGCGCCTCATACCCCGGCACCAGCCGTTTGTAGCTGTTCACCAGCGGGTTGGTGACGGCGCAGAAGCCGCGCGCGTGCGTCAACAGTCCCGCAATGTACGACAGGGCCACCGCCGACAGCTCCCACTGCGCCTTCGGATCGTGAAATGCGTTCACGCCCTTGCGGAACAGCGACTGGTGCGTGTGCATGCCCGACCCGTTTTGTCCGAAGATGGGTTTCGGCATGAACGTCGCCAGAAAGCCATGGCGGTACGCGACATTGCGCACGATGAAGCGAAACGTCGCCAGGTTGTCCGCCGTCTGCAGGGCCTCGGCGTAGCGAAAGTCGATCTCGTGCTGCCCCGGGGCGACCTCATGGTGCCCCGCCTCGACCTCGAATCCCATCGCCACGAGATCCTTCACGATGAGCCGGCGAATCTCCTCCGCGCGATCGACCGGGGTCTGATCGAAATACCCGCCGCGATCGTGCGTCTCCGTCGTCGGGTCACCGCTCGCATCGAGCTGAAAGATGTAAAACTCCGCTTCGACGCCCGCCATCATCTCGTATCCGAGCGCCTCGGCGTTGGCGATCTGGCGTTTGAGCGCCTGCCGGGTGCATCCGGCGAACGACGTGCCGTCGGGGTTATAGATGTCGCAGATCACCCGCGCGACCTTGCCCGCGGCGTCTCCGTTGGGAAGGACTCGGAAGGTCTCGAGGTCGGGCTTGAGCACCATGTCCGATTCCTCGATCCGCACGAAGCCTTCGATCGATGACCCGTCGAACATGATGTCGCCTTCGAGCGCCTTCTCGAACTGGCTCTCGGGCACTTCGACATTCTTGTTGACGCCGAGGATGTCGGTGAATTGGAGACGCAGGGAGGAGACGTCTTGCTTCTTGGCTGTCTCTAGGATTTCGCGTTTCGTCGTCATGGAAGTCACAGGCGGCACGGGCGGCAAGGTTTTCACCCTGCCGCCCGTGCCGTCCATGCCGCCCTAGTTGTCAGGCGTCGTAGTACAGGAAGAACTCGTACGGATGCGGCCGCAGTGCCACCGCGTCGACATCCTTCACCTTCTTCATCGTCAACCAGGTGTCGATCAGATCCTGCGTGAAGACTCCGCCCTCGAGCAGGAACGCGTGGTCGGCTTGCAGCGCCGCCAATGATTCCTGCAGAGTTCCGGGCGTGTTCTTCACATGCTTGCGCTCCTCGGGCTCCAGCTCATACAGATCCACGTCCATCGGCTTGGGCGGCTCGATCTTGTTCTTGATGCCGTCGAGACCGGCCATGAGCAACGCCGCGAACGTGAGATACGGGTTCGCCGAGGGATCGGGCGCCCGGAACTCGAGCCGCTTCGCCTTCGGCGACGTCGAGTACATCGGGATGCGGCAAATCGCCGACCGGTTGCGCTGCGAGTAAATCAGATTGATCGGCGCCTCATAGCCCGGCACCAGCCGGCGGTAGCTGTTCGTCGTCGGCGCCGCGAAGGCCAGCAAGGCCGCCGCGTGTTTGATCAGCCCGCCGATGTACCACCGCGCCGAGTCGGAGATCAACGCGTAGCCGTTCTTGTCGAAGAACAGGTTGTTCGTCCCGTTCCACAGGCTCATGTGGACGTGCATCCCCGAGCCGTTGTCGCCGAACATCGGCTTCGGCATGAAGGTCGCCGTATAGCCGTTCGCGGCGCAGACGTTCTTCACGATGTACTTGTACATCATGATCTGATCGGCCATGCGGGTCAGCGTGTTGTAGCGCATGTCGATTTCCGTCTGGCCCGCGGTGCCGACTTCGTGGTGATGCACTTCGACTTCGATGCCCGACGCGATCATCGCGAGCATGATCCTGGAGCGCAGGTCCTGCAGCCGGTCGGTCGGCGGCACCGGGAAATAGCCCTCTTTGTGGCGGGGACGGTGGCCCAGGTTCGCCGTGCCGTTGGTACCGCTGTTCCAGATGCCCTCTTCGGAATCGATGTGGTAATAGCCCTCGTGCGCGTTCTGATCGAACCGCACCGAGTTGAAGATGTAGAACTCCGCCTCGGGCCCGAAGTACGCTGTCGTGGCGACGCCGCTCTTCTTCAGAAACGCCTCCGCCTTGCGCGCGACATACCGCGGATCCCGGGAGTAGGGTTCGCGGGTGATCGGGTCGACGATGTCGCACGTCAGAGACAGCGTCGGCACCTGCAGACAGGGATCCACGAACGCGCTCGCCGGATCCGGAATCAACAGCATGTCGCTCTCGTTGATCGCCTGGAAGCCGCGGATCGACGAGCCGTCAAAGCCCAAACCGTCCTTGAAGGTGTCTTCCTCGAGCTCCTTCAGCGGAAGCGAGAAATGCTGCCAGGTGCCGGGCAGGTCGGTAAAGCGGACGTCGACGACCTGAACTCCAGCTTCCTTGGCTTTGCGAATCACATCCGCGGGCGACGGGCCCGCAGATGTCTTCGCGCCACCGGTCACGGTGGGTTCCAGCGTAGCGGTCATTGGGTGGGATCTCCTTCCCGAGTCGTGGAGCCTTTTTGCAAGCGGCGAGCCATGCAGGAAGCTAGAGGGGATCTGCCGGGGTGTCAAGAAAACCGTGCATGATCTGCAGAGAAAACCGCTCAATTCACTTTTGCACACGTTGAAATGTGCAAACTGTGTGCTCAAATGTGCAACAAATGCGCTACAACGACTCCACAAAGTGCAGCAGCTCCACGGCGGAAAACTCCCCGAAACGCTCCTGAATGTCCCTCTCCTGCCATTCAAGGAAGATCCAGCCGGTCATCTTGTGCTGCTGCCCGCTGACGAAGTGAATGCGACCACGCACCGCGCCGAGGGTGGTGTCAGGCTGCCCTTCGAGGTAGACGTCCCAGCGCTGCTCGCCGCGTTTCAGCTCGCCCATGTGCTTGCCGTACTCAGTGGCCGCCATGGGCCCTACACTACCGGCTTTCACTCCGGCCGCCAGCCCGCCAGCCCGCCAGCCCGCCTGCCCGTCTGCCGTGGTTACATTCCCGACGCCCATGACATGCCACGCTTGTGGGGCGCAACTTTCGCCTGGCGGGCGCTTTTGCCACAAATGCGGCGCCGCGGTTGGCGTCCAAGCCGCTGGATGGCGCGCCGGCTTGCCCTGGGGAATTGCAGGCGCGGCCCTTGGTGCACTGGTAGCCGTGATTGCAATCAACCTCCGGAGAGCAGACAGCACGGAGCAGCCTACAGCTCCTAGCTCCATGCTCCGTCCTCCCGATATCAGCCA